>Ga0335085_10000066_pt1 | contig 368100 bp, 374 predicted proteins | sample Lox_Sample_45_FD_206712 | JGI IMG/M metagenome (GOLD analysis project Ga0335085, IMG submission 206712) | Soil microbial communities from Loxahatchee National Wildlife Refuge, Florida, United States - Lox_Sample_4.5 | ecosystem: Environmental > Terrestrial > Soil > Wetlands | place: USA... | reverse complement strand
ATCCTCGCCGGCGAGAAGGAACGAGGCGTCGTCACCTTCGGCTACTCCGACGACGAGGCCTTTGCAGTCGGCCTCACGTGCGGCGGCACGATCCACCTGTTCGTGGAGCCCCTCGACTGGTGAGCACGTTCGAGGAGTTGCGGGACGCGCTGCGCGCGGGCGAGCCCGTCGCGCTCGCGACGGTGATCGAGGGCCTCAATCTCGGGGCCAAGCTGCTCGTGCACCGCAACGGCAGGGTGACGGGGTCCCTGGGCGATGCCGGCCTCGACCGGGTGGTCGCCCGGGACGCTCGGGGGGAGCTCGAGGCCGGGCTCACCTCCACCCGGCACTACGGCGTCCACGGGGAAGCGCGCGAACGCGACGTCGGTGTCTTCATCGAGTCGTTCGCGTTGCCGCCCCGCATGATCATCTTCGGCGCGGTCGACTTCACCGCCGCGCTGGTGAAGGTCGCGAAGGTGCTCGGCTACCGCGTGACGGTGTGCGACGCGCGCGCCGTGTTCGCGACGGTGCAGCGGTTCCCGATGGCCGACGAGATCGTGAACGACTGGCCCGACCGCTATCTCGCCAAGATCGGCGACGAGCTCGGCCCGCGCGATGCCGTGTGCGTGCTGACCCACGACCACAAGTTCGACGTTCCCGCCATCGCCGGCGCGGTGCGGACGCAGGTCGGCTACCTGGGCGCGATGGGCTCGCGCCGCACGCACGAGCAGCGCAACACGCGTTTGCGCGACGCGGGACTGACCGACGCCGAGATCGCGCGGGTGATGTCTCCGATCGGCCTCGACGTCGGTGCGCGCACGCCCGAGGAGACGGCCGTCGCGATCTGCGCGGAGATCATCGCGCTGCGGACCGGACGGCTCGCGCAGTCGTTGCGCGACACTTCGGGTCCGATTCACTGACGCAGCCCGACGAGGAGGACGCCGTGGATCTCGGAATCGCCGGACGGCGGGCGGCGGTGGCCGCCGCGTCCAAAGGGCTCGGTTTCGGCGTCGCCCGCGCACTCGCGGCCGAAGGCGTCACGGTCGCGATCTGCAGTCGCGATCGCGTGGCCATCGACGCCGCGGCGACCGAGATCGGTCACGACGCGGTGCCCCTCGTTGCCGACGTGGGTACGGTCGCCGGCGCGACCGGATTCGTCCACGACGCGCGCACCGCGCTCGGCGGCATCGACATCCTCGTGCTCAACGCCGGTGGTCCACCCGCGGGAGACTTCGAGCACACGACCGTCGACCAGTACCTCGACGCGTTCGAGCTGAACTGCCGCGGTGCGATCGCGATGTGCTACGAAGCGGTGCCGGAGATGCGGGAGCGCAAGTGGGGTCGCGTCGTCGCCATCACATCGATCGCGGTACGCCAGCCGATCCCCAACCTGATCCTGTCGAACACGGCGCGCGCCGGGCTCACGGGATTTCTCCGGACGTTGGCGCGGGAGGTCGCGAGTGACGGTGTCACGGTCAATTCGCTGCTGCCCGGTCTCCACGCCACGGAACGCATCGCCGCGCTCCACGGCTCCGCCGACGCGCTTGCGGCCGGGATACCCGCCGGCTTCGTCGGCGATCCCGGCGAGTTCGGCGAGCTGGCAGCGTTCGTCTGTTCGCAGCCGGCCCGCTATCTCACCGGCACGACCATCCAGGTGGACGGCGGCGCCTACGGTGCCTTGCTGTGATCCGCCACACCGTTCTGCTCACGTTCCGGCCCGAAGCCACCGACACCCAGATCCGCGCCCTCGAGGAGGCGTTGTCCCGGCTCCCGGCGCGCTTGCCGAAGATCCGGGCCTACCGGTTCGGTCGCGACGCGGGAATCAATGCCGACCAGGCGAGCTTCGCGGTAGTGGCCGACTTCGACACGGTCGACGACTACATGGAGTATCGCGACGACGCCGAGCACGGTCGCATCATCACGGAGCTCATCGTTCCGATCCTTGCCAGCCGTACCGCGGTGCAGTTCGAGTTCTGACTCGGAGCGATCGGGGTGAGCGACGAGGCGCCGCTCGAGGGGGGCGTTGCGAACGCAGGGAAGGTGGTGCGCGTCGGTGCGCACGTCCTGCGACCGTCGAATCGGCACACCGCGTCGATTCACCGATTTCTCCACGCGTTGCGCGAGACCGGGTTCGAAGGCGCTCCGCTGCCGCTCGGCGTCGAACGCGACGGGCGCGAGCGGCTCGAGTACATCGACGGCGACGTCGGCCTGCCGCCCTATCCGGGGTGGGTCCGGCGGGACGAGGCACTGGCGTCGATCGCCACGCTGCTCCGCCGTTTTCACGACGCGGCGTGGCGCGTCGGGATCGCGGGATTCGCCGGCAGCGACGAGATGGCCGACCCGGCCGGCGGCGTGCTGGTCTGTCACAACGACGTGTGCCTCGAGAACGTGGTGTTCCGCGACGGTGTCGCGGTCGCGCTGCTCGACTTCGACTTCGCCGCGCCCGGTCGCGTCGTCTACGACCTCGCGCAGATGGCCCGGATGTGCGTGCCGATCGACGACGACGTGAACGCGCCGCGCCTCGGATGGGAACGGTCCGACAAGCCGGCGCGCCTTCGCCTGGTTGCCGATGCGTACGGCCTCGACGGCGCCGGCCGCGTCGCGTTGCTCGACGTCTTGTCGGCGTCGATCGAGCAGGGTGGTGCGTTCGTCCGCCACCGGGTCGAGGCGGGCGATCCGAACTTCGTGCGGATGTGGACGGAGATGGGCGGCCAGGCGCGCTTCGACCGCCGCCGCCGCTGGTGGGACGAGGCGCGGATCCGGTTCGAGGGTGCGCTCGCCTGAGAACTGTCCGTCGGCGGGAACTTTTGCCCGAGCTGCCGGCAATAGCGTCGGTGGCATGGAACTGGAGCACGCCATCGAATTCGCCCGGAGCAATCGCAACTCGGTGCTCGTGACGATCCGCGGCAACGGGCGTCCGCAGCTCTCGAACGTGTTGCATCACGTGTATCCGGACGGGCTCGTCCGAATCTCGATCACCGCCGACCGGGCGAAGTACAAGAACCTCGTCCGCGACCCGTGGGCCGCGTTGCACATCACTGCCGCCGACTTCTATCCGTACGCGGTCCTGGAGGGCGAGGTCGAGCTGACGCCGATCGCGACGAGGGTCGATGACGAGGTCGTCGACGAGCTGGTCGACTATTACCGCGCCGCGGTCGGCGAACATCCCGACTGGAACGATTATCGCGAGTCGATGGTGCGCGACCGGCGGGTCGTCGTCCGCTTCCGCCCGAACCGCGCGTACGGGTCGGCGTGACGCGACGGAACCCGGGCTACGCGCTCGCGGTGGCGGTTTCCTTGGCCCACCGGTAGTTCGGCTTGCCCGCGGGTGTGCGTTCGACCGCCTCGACGACGACGAGCCGGCGCGGCACCTTGTAACCCGCGAGCGCGGTGCGGCAGTACTCGCTGATCATCTCCAGCGTGACGGTGTGCCCGGACCGCGGCGCGACGACCGCGGCGACGCTCTCGCCCCAACGCGTATCCGGCACGCCGACGACGATCGCGTCGAAGACGTCGGGATGGCTCTTGAGGACGGCCTCGACCTCTTCGGGGAAGACCTTCTCCCCGCCGGTGTTGATGCACTGCGACCCGCGGCCGAGCACATTGATCTTCCCGTCTTCCTCGATCACGGCCCGGTCGCCGGGGATCGCCCACCGGACGCCGTTCAGCACCGTGAACGTCGCCGCCGTCTTCGCCTCGTCCTTGTAGTAGCCGACCGGCACATGACCCCGGCGGGCCAGAAGACCGATCTCGCCGACCGGCGCGATCTCACCGTCCTCCGTGATCACCGTCGTCCACTCGTTCATGACGAACCGCGGTCCTTTGTCGGTCACGTCGACCGCGCCGTTCGCTCCCGTCTCCGACGCGCCGAACGCGTCGACGATCGCGATGTTCGGAGCGCGCTCGTTCAGCTCCTGTTTGATCGCGGGCGAGAGGATCGCGCCGCCGGACACGATCGCGAACAAGGTGGGGGGCGCGCTCCGGTGTGCGAGCGCGTCGACGAGCGGACGCGCCATCGCGTCGCCGACGAGCGACAGGATGTTCACGCCGTCGCGTTCGGCGAGGTCCCAGATCTCGTCGGCATCGAAGCGCCGGCTCGCGTTCAGCGTGACCGTGTTCCCGCCGAACAGGCCCACGAACATCGACCACTGCGCGTTGCCGTGCATGAGCGGCGCGAGCGCGAACGTGACTCCGGGCGAGGCGCTGATGTTGCCGGCGAGATCCGTCGGCTGCTCGATCCCGGGTCCGCCGTAGTTCCCGCCGCCCATCGCCGCGAAGAAGATGTCCTCGGCGCGCCACATCACGCCCTTCGGCATGCCCGTGGTGCCACCCGTGTAGAGGATGTAGAGGTCGTCGGGGGAGCGGGGGAGAAGCCCGTCGCGCGTCGCGGCCGCCGAAGCGAGCGCGGTCTCGTAGTCGACCGCGGCGAGGCCGGGCGTGACCGTGCCCGTACCGTCGTCGAGCTGCACGAGGTGCTGCAGCTTCGGTACGCCGGGAAGCACCGCCGCCACGTGCGGGCCGAATTCGGCCTCGAAGAACAGGGCGACGAGGTCGGCGTTGTCGAAGAGGTAACGCAGCTCTTCGACGACGTAGCGGTAGTTGACGTTGATCGGGACGGCTCGGGCCTTGTAGCAGCCGATCATCGCCTCGGCCCACTCCACGCGGTTGAAGGAGTAGATGCCGACGTGCTGACCGGGGAGCACGCCGACGTCGCGCAGGTACTGAGCGACGCGATTCGCACGCTCGTCGAGCTCGCGGTAGGTGAGACGGCGGTCACCGGCGATGAGCGCGACGCGATCGGGCACCGCGTCGGCCACGGCTTCGAACAGGTCGGCGAGGTTGAACTCCATGTGCCGACACTACCGATGGGGTCGAGGCACCGACCGGCTCGGCGTGGGTAACGTCCGCACCGTGAGCGTGTGGCTACAGGAGGCCCGGGCGTATCCCGAGGGCGCCGTGTGCACGCCGCACTACCTCGCCTCGGCCGCCGGCGCGGCGATGCTCGCCGACGGCGGCAACGCCGTGGACGCCGCGTTCACGGCCAACTTCGTGCTCGCGGTGGTGACGCCGTACATGTGCGGGTTCGGCGGTGACCTCCTCGCGATGGTGTGGAACGGCTCGCTCAACGCGTATCGCGGCGTCGGCCGTGCGCCGGCGGGTGCGAGCGCCGCGTTCGTGCGTGAGCAGAGCGGTGAGACGGAGATGCCGGTGTTCGGACCGCATCCGGTCACCGTTCCCGGTGCCGTCGAGGCTTGGTTCACGCTCATCGACAAGTTCGCGACGCGGCCGTTCGGCGAGCTCGTCGGTCGCGCGCTGCACTACGCCGAGCACGGGTTCCCGCTGACGAAGCGCGGCGCGTGGTTCTTCGAGAACAGCGCGCTGCTCTACGGGCACTTCGGGTTGACCGACTTCCACGACGCGTACGGCGATCTCCGCGCCGGGGACTGGGTGCGCCAGCCCGCGCTCGCGCGCATGATCCGGGCTCTCGCCGAGTCCGGCCCCGACGCGTACTACCGCGGCCCGATCGGCGAGGCGATCGCCGAACGCATACAGGCCGCGGGCGGATGTATGACCGCGGCCGACATCGCCGCCCATGAGGGCGCGTGGGTCGAGCCGCTGCGCGCGCCGTTCCGCGGCGCCGAGATCCTCGAGATGCCGCCGCCGACGCAGGGCCTCGCCGCGCTCGAGGCGCTCCGTATCGCGGACGCGCTCGACCTCGGCACCGACGGACCCGAGCGCGAGCACCTTCTCATCGAGGCGATGAAGCTCGCCCTGGCCGACCGGCGCGCCTACCTCGGCGACCCGGACGCGATGACGATTCCGCCGGAGCGCCTTTACAGCGACGCCTGGGTGGCGGCCCGCCGCGCGCAGATCGACTCCACGCGCGCCCGCGAAGCGGTTCCGCACCGCGAACCCGACGGCGGCACGATCTACATGTGCGCGGCCGACCGCGAGGGCATGCTCGTGAGTCTGATCCAGTCGAATTTCTCCGGGGCCGGCTCGGGGCTGCGGGTACACGAGTGGGGACTCAACCTCCAGAACCGGGGGTCGGCGTTCGTGCTCGACGACGCGCATCCGAACGGCATCGGGCCGCGCAAGATGCCGCTGCACACGCTGATCCCCGCGCTGGCCCTGCGCGACGCGCGCCCCTGGTTGGTGTTCGGCTCCGAGGGTGGCCACGGGCAGGCCCAGACCCACACTCAGCTCATGGTCCGGATGCTCGTCGACGGCGACGACCCCCAGGCGGCGATCAGCGCGCCCCGCTTCACCATCGACCCGGGCACGGGCCGCATCGCGATCGAGGACCACTTCCCGTCGGAATGGATCGACGAACTGCGGCGTCGTGGTCACGAGATCGACGTCGTGCGCGGCTACCGCCACGGTCCGGGGATCGCGCACGCGATCCGTTGCGAAGAGCCCGGCTATCTGTGTGCCTCCGATCCACGTGCGGAGGGCGGCACCGCCGGCCTGTAGCCCGTACGCTGGCAGGCGATGGATCCCGACGGTTCACGGATTCTGACGCTGCCGAACGTCATCTCCGTGCTGCGGTTGCTCTGCGTTCCGGTATTCCTCTGGCTGCTCTGGAAGCCCGACCCGGCCCGGCGCGCCGCCGCGGTGCTGCTGGCCGTCCTCGGCGCGACCGACTGGATCGACGGGTGGATCGCGCGCCGCTACGACCAGGGCAGCGAGCTCGGGAAGATCCTCGATCCCACGGCCGACCGGGTCCTTCTGGTTGCCGCGGTGGTAGCGCTCCTGTTCGAAGACCTTCCGCTCGGCGTCGACGTGGTGTTGTGGATCGTGCTCATCCGCGAGGTTCTCGTCGCGGCGGCGACGATCGTCCTCGCCGCGGCCGGCGCGCGCCGGATCGACGTCGTCTGGGCGGGGAAAGCGGGAACGCTGGCGATCATGTTCTCGCTGCCCGCGTTCCTCATGGCCGAGGCGGCGCCGTCGGTGGAGTTCTTCTTCAACTTGGTGGGTTGGGGTTTCGCGATCGGGGGCATCGTGCTCGGTTACATCGCGGCGGCGAAGTACGTGCCGGCGGCGCGGGCCGCACTGCACGAGGGACGGTCGGCGCGTCATCTCCCGGTCGAGGCGGCGTCATGAAGGCGGTGATCCTCGCGGGCGGTGAGGGCACGCGGCTGCGTCCCCTCACGAGCAATCAGCCGAAGCCGATGATGCCGATCGTGAATGCGCCGATGATGGAGCACATCGTCCGGCTGCTGGCCCGGCACGGTTTCGACGACATCGTCGTGACGGTCGCGTTCCTCGCCAATCACATCCGGAACTACTTCGGTGACGGCTCCGACTTCGGTGTGCGGATGCGCTACGCGACCGAAGAGTCGCCGCTCGGCACCGCAGGATCGGTGCGCAACGCGATGGAAGAGCTCGACGAGACCTTCCTCGTGGTCGCGGGCGACGCGCTGACCGATGTCGACCTCGGCGAGGTGATGAAGGCGCACCGCGCCGCCGACGCGTTCGTGTCGATCGCGTTGAAGCGGGTCGAGAACCCGGTGGAGTTCGGCATCGTGATCACCCGCGACGACGGCACGATCGAGCGATTCCTGGAGAAGCCGACCTGGGGAGAGGTCTTCTCCGACACGATCAACACGAACATCTACGTCCTCGAACCGGAGATCTTCGACTTCATCCCCGAGGGCGAGGTCGTCGACTTCTCCGGCGACGTGTTCCCCGAGGTGCTCCGCCAGGGCCGCAAGCTGCTCGGGCACGTCATCGACGGCTACTGGGAGGACGTCGGCACGCTCGAGGCGTACCGGCGCGCGCACGAGGACATCCTCGACGGCCGCATGCAGCTCGAGATGCCGGGCTTCGAGGTGCGCGAGAGCGTCTGGCTGGGGGAGGGCGCCGACCTCTCGCCCGATGCCGAGGTCTACGGGCCGGTGCTCATCGGCGACAACTCACGCGTCGAGGCCGGAGCCGTGCTGCGGCCGTACACGGTGCTGGGTACCGACGTCGTGGTGAAGGCCGACGCCGACGTCGAGCGCAGCGTCGTGCACGACCACGTGTACATCGGGCCCGGCGCCCGGCTGCGCGGCGCGGTCGTCGGACGTGCGAGTGACATCCGCGACGGCGCGCGCGTCGACGAGAACGTCGTCATCGGCGACGAGTGCTTCGTCGGCCCCCACGCGATCATCAACCCGTCGGTCAAGATCTACCCGTTCAAGCTCGTCGAGGGCGGCGCGCTCGTGACGTCTTCCATCGTCTGGGAGAGCAAGGGCGCGCGCACGCTGTTCGGGCGCCGCGGCGTCCGCGGTCTCGCGAACGTCGACGTCACGTCCGAGGTGGCGGTACGCCTGGCGATGGCGTACGGCTCCGCGCTGAAGAAAGGCTCTGTCGTCTGCACGAGCCGAGACACCAGCCGGTCCGCCCGGGCGCTCAAGCGCGCGCTGATCGCCGGTTTGAACCTCAGCGGCGTGCACGTCATGGATCTCGAACTCGCGACCGTTCCGCTCACCCGGTTCCAGGTGCGGACGCAGGGCACACAAGGTGGCATCAGCGTGCGGCTCGCGTCCGGCGATGCCGACAGCGTCGAGATCCGCTTCATGGACGAGTCCGGCACCGACATCGACGAGGGCGCGCAGCGCAAGATCGAACGGCTCCTGTACCGCGAAGACTTCCGACGGGCGTTCGCCGGCGAGATCGGCGACATCGTCTTCCCGCCGCGGGCGATCGAGTTCTACACAGCGGCGCTCGAGGCGAGCGTGCAGCCGGAACGGTTGCGGCGGCGCGCGTTCAAGGTCGTCGTCGACTACTCCTTCGGCGCCACGTCGATCCTCATGCCGAACGTGCTCGCCAAGCTCGGTGCCAACGTGCTCGCGGTGAATCCGTTCGCGGCGACGAGCGAGGCGATGGGTACCGGCAGCGACCTCGACGCCCGGGTCAAGGCGATGGGTGATCTCGTTCGCACGTCCGGGTCCGATCTCGGCTACGTGTTCGATCCCGACGGTGAGACTGCGACGATCATCGACGACCTGGGCCAGCCGCTCTCGTCCGAGCATGCGTTGCTCGCGCTGGTGAAGCTCGTCTGCGACGAGCGCCCGGGCTCGCGCCTCGCCCTGCCGGTGTCGGTCAGCCGGGAGGCGGAGCGCATCGGAGAGCGTCACGGAAACGTGATCACGTGGACGAAGCTGTCGGCCGCACATCTGATGGAGGTCGCGGGCAGTGGGGCGGTCGACTTCGCCGCCTCGCAGGAGGGCGGGTTCATCTGGCCCGCGTTCCTGCCCGCGTACGACGCAGTCGCGACGCTCGTGAACCTGCTCGATCTCCTCGCGTCGAGCGGGCGCAGCCTGTCGTCGATCATCGCCGAAATTCCCGACACGCACATCGCACACGAGCTCGTTCCCACGCCCTGGGAGCGCAAGGGCACGGTGATGCGCGGCGTGCTCGAACGCGCGAAGGACTTCCCGACGGTCCTCGTCGACGGCATGAAGATCGTGTATCCCGACGGCTGGGCACTCGTACTGCCCGACCCGGAGCTGCCGGTCACGCACATCTGGGCCGAGGGCTCGACCGATGTCGAGGCCCGACGCCTCGTTGCGATACATGCCGGTCAGGTCGCCGAACTCACGCGCTGATTGTCTTCGTAGATACGCTCCCCAGCCATGAACATCCCCGACGATCTTCGTTACAGCCGCGAGCACGAGTGGGTGCGCGTCACCGGCAACGTCGCGCGCGTGGGCATCACCGACTTCGCGCAGGACAGCCTCGGTGACGTCGTCTTCGTCCAGCTGCCCGACGTCGGCCTCGACGTCGTCGCCGGCGCGAGCATCAGCGAGATCGAGTCGACCAAGTCCGTCTCCGACGTCTACGTCCCGGTGTCGGGAGTCGTGGCCGGGGTGAACGAAGCGCTTGTGGAGCAGCCCGAGCTCGTGAACCAGGACCCGTACGGTGCGGGCTGGATGTTCGACGTCGATCTCGCCGATACCGGCGAGATCGACGGTCTCATGGATGCATCCGCCTACCGCGAGCTCACGGCCGGCGAAGCCTGACCTGGGAGTTCCTGGTTCGACCTCGGGTCGAGCCCGGCGAACCCTCGACGCTCACGGTCTCGTTGAGGTCGAGTGCATCGTTGTCGGGGCTTGCCGGGCGCCGATAGCCTGCCGCGCGTGCTCTGCGCCCGCTGCGGCCATCAGAACCCCGAAGATGCCCGGTTCTGCTCATCGTGCGGGGCACCGCTCGGCGCGGCGGAGAGCGAGGAGACGACGCTCACCCTTTCCGCGGTGGAGGCGGCCAACGAAGAGGACGAGCTCGAGCGCTACCTCGACGAGCTCGCACCCGGCGTCGGCATGCTGGTGGTGCTGCACGGCCCGAACGCGGGCTCGTCGTACCGCCTCGAGCAGCCGGTGACGACGATCGGGCGCCATCCCGACTCCGACGTGTTCCTCGACGACATCACGGTCTCGCGGCGGCACGTCGTCGTCGAGAAGGTCGACGGCGGTTACATGCTCCGCGACGTCGGCTCCTTGAACGGCACGTACGTCAACCGCAAGCGCGTCGACGAGGCGCACCTGCGCTATGGCGACGACGTCCAGATCGGCCGGTATCGATTGAGCTTCATCGTCGGCGGCGAGCGCGACCGGGACGCGTGACCGTGGCCAAACGCAGTCACTCGTCGATCGGCGACGTGTTGAACCAGTTGCGGGACGAGTTCCCGGACATCACGATCTCGAAGATCCGCTTCCTCGAGAGTCAGGGCCTCGTCGATCCCGAGCGCACGCCGTCGGGTTACCGGAAGTTCTATCCGGCCGACGTCGAGCGGCTCCGCTTCATCTTGCGCCAACAGCGCGAGCACTTCCTGCCGCTCAAGGTCATCAAGGACCGGCTCGACGAGATCGACCGGGCGGGCGGGTTCACTGCGCCCGAGACCGAGGTCTCCGGCGACCGCTCCGTCGACCCGGCGACCGTCGATGCGTTGTTCGAGGAGACCCGGCGGGCCGCGCAGAAAGCCGAAGCTCGTTCGGCGTCTTCGAAGGTGCGCGATCCCGACGACGGACCCGACGATCTCGCCGCTTCCGAGAGCGGTATGAGCCTGACGCGAGTGGAGCTCGTCCGCGCCGCCGGCATCACGGACGACGACCTCGCCCGGCTCGAGGAATACGGGCTCGTCACTCCGGCCCAGTCTTCCGGCGACCGCGTGCTGTTCGACGAGGAGGCGCTCGCGATCGCTCGGGTCTGCGGCGGTTTCATGCGCCACGGCATCGAACCCCGCCATCTCCGCATGTACCGCGCGTTCGCCGAGCGCGAGGCCTCGCTCTTCGAGCAGGTTCTGTTGCCGTACCGACGGCAGCGCAATCCGGAGGCGCAGGCGCGCACGATCGAGACGCTCGGTGAGCTCTCGGGGCTCGGCCGGCGGCTCCGCACGGCGCTGTTGCGGCAGACGGTTCGGCGAACGTTCAACTGAGGTGGCGCCCGGCGTCGTTCTCGACGAAGCGGCGATTCGGGAGCACGTGGAGAGACTCGCCGCCGCGATCGGGCGTGATCATCCCGATGGTGTGGTTCTCGTCGGTGTCCTGAAGGGGGCGCTCATCTTCCTCGCTGATCTGGCGCGCGGTATCCGAGACATCGACGTCACCGTTGACTTCATCTCGATATCGCGCTTCGCACCCGACTCTGGTCGCGTGAAGATCCTGCACGACCTGGCCACCGACATCAGCGGTCGTGACGTGGTGCTCGTCGAGGACATCGTCGACACGGGCCTGACGCTCGCGTATCTCGTCGGTCAGCTGTCGGCGCGCGGCCCTCGACGACTGTCGACGTGCGCGATGTTCGACCGTCCGGTGCGCCGGATCGTCCCCCAGACGCTCGACTACTGCGGCCTCGAGCTCGCGGACGAGTACGTGCTCGGCTACGGATTGCACGTCCGGGACTTGTACCGAAACGTCCCCTACGTCGTCGCAGCCGACCGGAACACGCTCGTCGCGGACCCGGATGCGTACGTCGGCGACCTCTACCGGCGGCCGGATTCGGGCCGGTAGCCCGGTGGTAGGGTGACCCCGTCGACCTCGGAGGAGCCGTGATTCGCCTTTCGCTGATCGGTGTTCGCGTCGAAGTTCCGACGAACCAGCCCATCGTGTTGTTGCGCGAGGACGACGGCACCCGGTTCCTCCCGATCTTCATCGGGCAGCCCGAGGCGACCGCGATCGTCTACGCGCTGCAAGGCGAGGAGACGCCGCGTCCCATGACGCACGACCTCTTCAAGAGCGTGCTCGACGACCTCTCGGTGAAGCTCGCCCGGGTCGAGATCACCGCGCTGCACGACGGCACGTTCTACGCCGAGATCGAGCTCGACCGCGACGGAACGCGCACGCGGATCTCGTCGCGACCGTCCGACGCGATCGCGCTCGCGGTCCGGTTCGGCGAGACCCCGATCTATGCCGACGAATCGGTGCTCGACGAGGCGGGAGTCCTGTTCGAGGCCGACGAGGAAGAGCAAGAAGTCGAGCAGTTCCGCGAGTTCCTCGACAACGTCACGCCCGAGGACTTCGCCTCCTAGCTGCAGTCCCGGCCCGCGCCCGCCGCCCGGACCGCGTCGACCTGTGGAAAAGGTTCAGGTTTACGGTTCGACTCCGATGTAACTACACTCTTGTCACCGGTCGGATCCTCGCCCGGGGCTGAGAAGGGTAGCGAGGGAGCATCGATGTCCGAAGCCGGATACCGCGGCCCGCAGGTGTGCAAGATCGTCGGCATCACCTATCGCCAGCTCGACTACTGGGCGCGCACCGGTCTCGTGCGACCGTCGGTGATGGATGCGAACGGCAGCGGCACGCAGCGGTTGTACTCGTACCGCGATCTGGTCGAGCTGAAGGTCATCAAGCAGATGCTCGACGCGGGGATCTCGTTGCAGTCCGCGCGCAAGGCGGTCGACGCGTTGCGCGCGTTCGATCACGAGCTCGCCTCGGTGCGCATCGTGATCCAGGGACCGAGCATCGTTCTCGCGCAGAGCGACGAGCAGGTGATGGATCTGTTGCGCGGCGGCCAAGGCGTGTTGAGCATGGTACTCGAGATCGAGCCGCTGCAGCAGACGATCACCGAAGCCGTCCAGCTCGCGTTCGACACTGGCGGCGCGCCGCACGCGGCGGCCCGATAGCGGCAGGGGAGCGCGCCATCGAAAACGAAGAGCTTCCTCACGAGCTGATTCGTTTCGCGCACAACTCCGAGCGGCAATTCGCGAAGCTGCTCGACTTCTACAGCATCGTGTGGGACTACGAACCTCGCACGTTCACCCTCGAACACGACCGCGACGGCCGGCCGGTGCAGGCGTTCACGCCCGACTTCTATCTCCCGGCGTACGACCTCTACATCGAGATCACGACGCTGAACCAGAAGCTCGTCACGAAGAAGAACCGCAAGGCGCGCCGACTCGTCGAGCAGTATCCCGACGTGAAGATCCGCGTGCTCTACCAACGCGACTACCTGCACCTGCTCGTGAAGTACGGGTTGGAGCCGCCGTCGCAACTCGCGGAGGCCGGCCTCACCGAAGCCGACGCCGCCGCCGCCCAACCCCTCGAACTCGGCTCGCGTTTGCGCTCGCCCGCCCGCGGTTCCGCGGCCGAGTCGGCGTGACGACTCCGAGGCACAGCCCGCTCGACGCGAAACACCGGGCGCTCGGCGCGCGGATGGTGCCGTTCGGGGGCTGGGACATGCCGCTGCAGTACGAGAGCGTGCTCGAGGAGCACCGCGCGTGCCGTACCCGCGCGGTGGTGTTCGACGTGTCGCATCTCGGCACGGTGGAGTGCGGCGGGCCGGGTGCGTTCGAGTTGCTGCAGTGGCTGCTCACGAACGATCTGCGCAAGATCGAGCCGGGGCGCGCGCAGTACACGCACCTGCTCGACCCCGACGACGCGCACGTCGTCGACGACATCATCGTCTGGTGGGTCGACGCCGAGCGGTTCTTCGTGATGCCGAACGCGTCGAACACCGACGAGCTGCTGAGCGCGTTCGAAGCCGGTCTCGCCCACACCGACGACGAGGTGCTGTTCGCGGACATCACGTCGGGCCGTGCCGTCCTCGCGGTGCAGGGTCCCGAGGCTCGGACGCTCCTCGCGAAGGTGAACCCCGAGGCGGCGGCGGTGCCGCGTTTCGCGGTCCGCCGGATCGGCGAGTTGGTGGTCGCGGGGACGGGCTACACGGGGGAGGACGGCGTCGAGATCCACGTCGGCGCCGCCGAGGCGCCTGAGCTGTGGCAACGGCTCCTCGACGCGGGCATCGAGCCGGCCGGCCTCGGCGCCCGCGACACACTTCGACTCGAGGCCGGGCTGCCGCTGCACGGCCACGAGCTCGGGCCGGGCATCACGCCGTTGCAAGCCGGACTCGGATGGGTGGTCGGCTGGGACAAGCCGGATTTCCGCGGCCGGGCGCCGCTCGCGGGCGAACGCGACGAGGGGATCACGCGCCGCTTGCGCGGGCTGTCGGTCGAGGGCCGGCGTCCACCGCGCGAAGGGTCGGTGGTGGTGCGTGGCGGTGTCGAGATCGGCGCGGTGACGAGCGGCAACTTCTCGCCAGTGCTCGGCCACGGCATCGCGCTGGCATTCCTGCCGCCCGACGTGCAACCCGGCGAGCCCGTGCAGGTCCATGTGCGCGGTCAGATATTCGACGCGCAGGTCGTGGCGCTCCCGTTCGTGAAGCACTGATCTGCTGACCTGCCGACCTGCCGACCTGCCCGCGGACCGCGGCACCTGATCGCAATCGGGGTGGCGCCGGTAGGTTCGGTTCCATGACCAAGCGATCCGAGTCCTTCCCGCTGATGCCTGCCGAGCGACTCGCCGTGTGGTCGAGGTTCGGCAAATGGGACACCGTCTGGTACCCGCAGTTCCTCGGGATGGAGGTCGAGGAACTCCGCCAGGACTACGCGCGCATGCGGCTCCCGTACCGTCCCGAGTTCCGCCAGCCCGCCGGCGTCGTCCACGGCGGCGTCATCGCGTCGATGATCGATACGGTCGTCGTGCCCGCGATCGGCTCCGGGTACGACGAGCCGCGCCAGCTGTTCACGATCGACGTGCAGATCCGCTTCCTCGCACCGATCGTCGACGACGACCTCGTGGCGGAGGGTTGGATCTCGCAGCGCGGGCGCCAGATCGTGTTCTGCGACGCGGAAGTGCGCAGCGGCAGCGGCACGCTCGCCGCGACCGGCACGTTGACGTACAAGGTCTCGTCGAGACCGCAGGTGCTCGCGTAGCTCACCCGTTGCGGCCGAAGTGCCGCAGCAGCGCCGCGGTGTACTCCGCGGGACACTCGAAGTACGGCGAGTGGCCCGCGTCCGCGATCTCGACGATGTCGACATCGGTGAGAAGGCGAGCGCTGTCGGCGACCAGCGCGGCGGGAAACAGCGCGTCGTCGCTTCCGGTGATGACGAGCACAGGAATGCCGAGGGCGTCGATCGCGGCGTGATCGACGTGCGCGCGGGCAAGCGCGCGACCGATCGCCGGCAGCGGCGGCGCGTGGAACGTGTTCAGTTGTTGGTAGAGGAACGCGCGCGCGGGATCGCGAGCCGTGAACGACGGCGACAACGCGCTGTGCACGCCGAGCACCGCGTCGTCGGGCGCAGCCGACGCGACGAAGCGCGCGAAGTGCTGCGTCAAGGCGTCGGTCCACAGTCCGCCGACGGTGTTCGACAGCGTCAGCGTCTGCACGCGTTCGGGCTGTGCGAGCGCGAACGCCGTGGCCCACCAGCCGCCCATCGACTGCCCGACCAGATGGATGCGTTCACCGCCCGCCGCGTCGAGGACGCGGCGGAGGTCCGACGCCGCTTCCTGCGACCCGAGCCGGCCGGTCGCGAACGTCGACAGCCCGAAGCCGCGGCTGTCCCAGGTGAGGACGCGGTATCCCGCGTCGGCGAGGACCGGGACCTGCTGGTACCAGACCGCGTGCGACCCGCCCGCGCCGTGCGTGAGCACGACGGTCGGCGCGCGGTCGGGTCCGACCACCTCGTAGTAGATCGTCTCGCCGTCCGAGTCGACGGTTCCGGTCCGCCAGGAGTGGCTCATGAGCCGGCGACCACCGTGCCCGCGAACAGGCCCGGTCCCCAGAGTTCGAGTGCGTGGTCGTGCGTGAACACGCGGAACTGCTCGGGCGTGACCAATTCGCGCTCGACGAGCTCCCACGCTTCGGGCAGCACGTGGGTCGAGTCCGGGACGTCCCAGTGCCCGAGGTCGGACGCGAACATCGCGCCGAGACGGGTGCCGTGGTATTCGGACGCGAACGCGAGCGCCCACGTGGGATCGTCGGCCTCGCAGCCGAAGAAGCACTGGCGCGCGAACGTCTCGCGTATCGCGGAAGGGGAGTGGAGTCCGCTCGCGGCGAACTCGTCGAGCCGGTCGGAGTCCTCGTCGGGCTCGCTCAGCATGTGGAGCGCCGCGTCGAGATCGCCGACGCGTTCGCGCACCGGCTCGCTACCGAACTGTTCGATCAGGCGCACCAGCTCGGCCCGGTCGAGGCGGGACGGGTCGTAGCGGCGCAACGCTTCGCCGTGACGCTTCTCGAAATGGCCGACGAGGTCGCTACACAGCGTCGCCGCCCATGTCACGCCGCCTTCGAGGAACGCGAATCGCAACTCGGGGAAGCGCTGCATCACGCCCCCGAGGAGCAACGAGCGGCAGAGCGCCTCGCCTGCGGCCGCGAACGAACCGACGTGGTTCGCGACGTAGCTCGACGGTGACGTGCGGCTGCCCCAACCCATACCGGTCGAGTGGAAGGTCGGCGTGACTCCCAACTCGACGAAGCGACGCCACAGCGGGTCGTAGTCGTGGAGACTGTCCAGTCCGAGCGCGTCGATCCACCGGGCGCCGCGCGGCAGGTTGTCGCCCGGGAGGGGCCGACCGACGAGCCCGGTGCACATGATCGCCCGCAAACCGAGCGTGTCGACCGCGTGTTCGAGGACCGTGATCGCCTCGTCGGGCGCGTACGTCGGAACGATGGCGACAGGCTCGAGACGATCACGGAGACCGGCGTAGGCCTGCGCGTAGTACGTGTTGAACGCGCGTGCGGCCGCGACCCGAAGGTCGGGATCGTCGAGGCCCATCACGGTGAGTCCGTACGTGGGGTAGCAGACCGCGACGTCGATGCCGAGTTCGTCGAGCCGCTCGTAGAGGAGCGCGGGCAGCATCGCCGCGGCGCGGTCGAGCGTGTTGTCGGCCGGGAGTCCCCACCATGAGACGCGGAACACACCGAGTGCGCGCTTCGTCGGGACGTCGAGCGTGCGCGACAAGCGAGCGCCGTTCTCGACGACGTCCCACGCGTCGACCGCGTTCGCACCACCTTCGTCGCGCAACAGGTCGCGGAACCAGGGCAGGTATTCGATGCCGTGCCCGTCGGCGTCGATGACCGGATGGTCGAGCGCGGCGCGGATCTCGCGTGCGGTCAGACCCACGATTCCGTCACCGTGACGAATTGCAATGGCTTCATCCCGCCGGGAGTTCGCTGCGCCCGCCGGTTGCCCACCATGACGCCGTCAACCGGAGCCCGTCGACATTGCCTCGCGGCTGGATCTCCTCGAACACTCGCTTGTAGCCGGTGCGGCGGATCCGCCAGGCACCGTCCTGCTTGACGTATTCGTCGTCATAGAACGAGCAGCCGCGGATCGTCAGCTCGAAGTCGGTCATCACGACGACGTCGTCGAGCGCCCACACGCCACGTGCCGACGCCGGCCCCGTGAGATCGATCTCCGGGTGGTGCATCTTGTGGCTCGAATGGAACGTCTCCGCGCCCATCGAACGGCGCAGGAAGTCGATGATCGCGTCGCGGCCTTCGAATGAATATCCGCCGCCGCTGTACGCCGCGTGCGCGTCCTCGGTGAAGCAGTCGGCGATCTCGTCCCAGAGCTTCTGGTCGAGGCAGCGGGCGTACTTGTACTTGAGCCGTTTGATCAGCTCGATTTCGACGAGATCCTCGGGAGTCATGGGGCGAGGGTGGCCCTCGGGTACTGGCCTCCGCAACTCGCTCAGTTGACATAACGGGCATTATCGGCGTTCTCGGTCGGCCTCCGGCCTCACTGGGGGAAGTCGGAAAACCCTTGTAAAACAAGGGTTTCTTGCCCGAACCGGCGCCGTCGACATGGCCTCCGGAAGGCCATAACTTCGGGCGCCTATGTCAACTTGGCGACTGGAGAACGGCTGTTCGGGAGTCAGTGACGCCCGGGCCGTTCTGGGCCTCGCCAGGTCCAGTCTGCCGCATGACTACGCATCGCAGTTCAACCAAATGCCCGGCGGACCGTGAGCGACTCCGAGCGAGACGAACACCCGTTCGGTACGATGCGGCCATGAGAATGAGCGAGAGATACACGACAACGCAGATGCGGCGAGTTGCGTTCCACTGTCTAGGCCTGTCGCTTGTCGGTGCTCTCGTGCTCTGCTCTGGATGCAGCAGCAGCTCGAACAGTGCCACCTCGAATGGAACTGACGTGCAGGCGATAACTACGTCCTCCACCGTCGTCACGACTCCTACGACCGGCGACATTGCGGCTACCGCGCGTGTCGCAAAGCTCGCTGTATTCGTCTCTTGGTGCGGCACACTCCAACGACTTGCGACTAGTAAGGACGCGCTCGTCCCGAGTGCAGCGCTTCAGTCGGAAACAATCGCCCTGCTCCAAAAAGACCCAGTCGTTGACCTCAGCCCCATCGTGAAGCGCATCACGGCGCCCTATCTGGCGGCTGCCGCCTTACTCCAATGGCGCGATTACTGCCCCGCCGATGAGATTGCGAAGGCCGCTGCTGCCGTGAGTGCCGCAGCTGGTTCTGGCTGAAGCCTAAGTTGCGAATCGTCGTGAAGCGGTATGAACAGTCGCCTGGCCGAGCGACACCGCGACGCATCGCGGCCCTGGGCGACGCGTTGTGCCCCGATTCGGGTTGACGCTCGCAGCGGGGGCACCGCGTGGGGCAATATGTGCTGAGAGCAACAATCGCTAGAACGCGCGGGGGGCACGATGGTTGAAACGCCAGTACCGGAGGGTCAGGCCGCGTCCGAGGCAATGCCTCCAGTCGCCGCACCCAATGCGACGCCAGCTCCTCCAGCGAGTCCGCCAGTCGCAACCCCACTCGCACGTCCACTTCCCGACGGAGTCGCGGTAGCGAGTCCTTGGTTACGGCTCGGGTCGTACCTGCTCGAAGGCCTGCTAATGGTCGTGACTCTCGGAATCGGTTGGATTATCTGGGCCGCGATGATTGTCGGTTCCGGCCAGACGCCCGCGAAGCGGTTGCTGCACCTGCGGGTCATCTCCGCGGACAAACTTCAGCCGGTCGGTTTCGCTCGGATGTTCTTCATGCGCTATCTGATTGCGGGTTGGGTGGCCAGTATCGCAATCGTGTTCACGCTCGGCATACTCCTGTTCATGCCCTTCTGGGACCGCCGGAACCAGAACATCTGGGACAAGGTTTCTTCCTGCTACGTCGTAACGGACCCGCACGACGCTTGGGCCACGAAGCCAGACCTTGTGCGGTACTAGGCGGCGGCCGCAGCCTGTACAACGTTCGACGGTCAAGGTCAGAAGGCAAGACGATGACTGATAACCCAACGCAACCGCCGGCGGGCCGGTACGACGACCCGGAGAACCCCGGCCAACAGCGTTATTGGGATGGCACCGCGTGGACCGCGCCCACGAGCGGCGCGCCTATGCAACAGGCGACCACTTCGGAACGTGTCGAACAGGCGCCACAGCCACCGACGGCCGGTCGGCCGAACTGGTTCCGGAGACATTGGAAGGGCCTCACCATCGGCGCGGTCGCGTTGCTCGTCGGCGTCGGCATCGGCGCCGCCGGGAAGAAGAACGACACCAGCAAGCAAGACGACCAAATCAAGGCGCAGGCAGCGCAAATCCAAGACCTGACCTCCAAGAACGCGGACCTGCAAAGGCAAGTGGACGACCGCGCAGCGCAAACGGCAGCGGACAGGGCGCACGCAGCGGCAGTCACGGCGGACGCGCAGGCGGCAGCGCGAGCAAAGGCTGAAGCAGCAGCCAAGGCACGGCAAGAAGCGGCAGCGAAGGCGAAGCAACAGGTGCAAGCCGCGGCGGCCGCAGCTGCAGCAGCGGAGGCGAAGAAGAACACCATCGACGGAGACGGCATCTACGCGATTGGAACTGACGTGAACGCGGGCCAGTGGCGCAGCAGCGGTGGCAGCGGGTGCTACTACGCGGTCCTGAATTCGCCGGACACGACCGACATTGCGACGAACAATCTCAGCGATGGACCTGCAATCGTGAACCTTCCGCTGGGGAAGTACTTCGACACGACAAGTTGCGGGACGTGGACCCGGTCAGGATGACCACCCGGACCCGACACGCGGTCGCCTGGCGCACGCTGTGGTTACGGTCCGAACCGTGAACGAGTACGAGGTCTACTGCGAGCGGTGCGGATATTCCTGGCGCATGTTCGCCGAGACGGAACCCGACTACGCCGAGTGCATCGGGTGCTGTGCAGACGCGTTCCGCGTAACGCTGATTGGCGTCCGGTTTGAGCCGTAGCCTTCAGGGCATGGCGGAGCAGAGAACCCGCGTCGGGCAGACAGTCGCCAAGACGCTCTTCGCCATATCCGGGAACCTCTGCTACTTCGGCGGGTGCGACGAACGCATGGCCGACCCCACCTGGAAAAAGTGTAACGGCGAAATCGCTCACATCTGTGGGGAGCGGAAGGGCGCGGCTCGATACGACTCGACGTTGAGCGTCAGGGAACGTAACTCGCACGAAAACCTGATGCTGCTGTGCCCCAGACACCACAAGCTGATTGACCAGCTTCGCCCCGACGATTACCCGGTAGCAGAACTGCGTCGCATGAAGGCGGAGCATGAGGCGCGTGCGGAGCATGACTGGGCAACGGACGACGAACTGACGGTTTACGTCTCCGTCCTCATCGCTCCGATGTACGAGGCAGCCGTAAGGCCGGACGATGGTGATATCGGCCGGGCGTCCGGCGGTGCAGACGAAACCACCCGCGCACAGGTAAACGTCGAGTCACCTGGGGCGGGAGCATTTAGTGGGGCGCGGGCTCAGGATTCGGCTCCGGCAGTTGACGAGGCGACCATCGGCGGCCAGCACCAGGCCCGCGCAGGCGTGGCGAAAATGGGTTTGGACGCCCCCTCGCCCACCGTGCCCCCGCAAGTGATAAGGGCTCCACGCCGGGCGGCAACGGACGCAGCCCAAAGAAGCCGACAGCGGGGACCTCGACCGCCTGGATCTATTGGCGACGCTCCCGGCCACCAGCCCTAAGAGCTAGCGCGCCCCGACCCGTCAGAACCCACCCCGTAGTCGGCCGGTATCGGGCCGGGACGCTCTCACGTTCTAGCCGTTGTATGGCAGTCCTCGCAGACGTAAACAGACGCCGCGACGACGCCTGGCGCCATGAATGCAAGATGAGCGGCGCATCCATCCGGCGGGCTATCGAGTAGCGCCTCCAGTTCCGATAGCACCTCGCTAAACGTTCCGGTGATGCTGCGCTCCGGTCCTTGGCGTTTCGTCACTGGTCCGCAAGAGACGCACGGTCCGACTCGGTCCACGTTGTGAATAGTCATGGTCGTAATTCAATGCCCACTGTCAATCCTGGTCACGGTGCCTACGGCAAGACATACAGCGGGACCAGGGGGCGTGGTAGATACACCTGGTTAATCCGCTAGGCGTCCGGCCTACCCCCTGGCGGTAAACGAGGATGGGAAACCGTCTCAATAACCGTCGCCTATTTCCGAGCCCCTGATTTCCGCGACCGCCTTTTGTTTGAACTGGTTGAATGACCCCACAATTAGGCTCCAAATCTCTCTCCGATAATGGCGGACGCGCGCCCCGATTGCGGCGATAGAAATGCCACGGCGGCGTCAGATTGGCTCAGATGGCGCGGGTGGTCTGTTATCGGCTTGGGGCGGCGCGGGCCGGTCTCCGAGGAGTCGGAGTCTTTCTCGTCGCGCGACTCGGGATGATGCCTCATACTGCAGCGAACGCAAGATGCTGTTGACGTAAGTCGCAGCTCAATTTTTGCGGCGGACGGACGAACGTATAACGAGCCAGGCCATGGACGGCCAGGCCACAACTAGGACCACGGAGGTCAAACAATGCCTCTCTGCCGTGCCGCGCCCGCGGTCTCCGTACAGAGCCGGACCCTGCAGGGCATTGCTTCCCCGTATGACGTGCCAGCGCCGGTTTCCGACTGGGGCGCTCCCCAACACCGGGGGACAGCGTGCGCTCGCAGCCTGCACTCGTTGCGGTTCCCGACCCATCGCGCGTTCACGACGCACCGCCAGACAAGCGAAGGCGGCAGCGAGTGAAGCCGCTGGTGGACGGGGCCGGAGCCCGCCGGTCGTGGTCCGACCTTTGGCGTGCCGTGGACCGGGAAGTACGCACCCTCCATCCGAGAGTGGAGCGGGAGCTGCGCGAGGACGCGGTACAGGACGGGCTCCGGTCGCTGCTCGCGATGCTGGACCGACCGTTCCTGAACGCCGCGGGCGGCCTTCATTTTGTGAACTGCCGAAACCAGGCGGTCTCACGCGCGCGTCGCAACATCGCAAGGGAAGTCAAGCGTCGCGCGCGAGAGACAGCCGACGAACGGACGCAGACCTTGCCGGCGCCGACGACCGAAGGACCCGAGTACCTGGCCGGCAACGTGGACCTCGGCGAGCGGATTGCGGCCTGGTTGGCCGCCGACCCGGAGCTGATGGACAGGTTCGCCCCGCTGCTCATGCGACCATCAGCACTAGCGACGAAATGCGGTATCTCCCGGTCCGCGGCGTCACAAAGGCAGGCGACCCTCAGGCGGAAGCTTCACCAGTTGGCAGTGGAGGCCGGGCATTTGGGTGGGCCTGATGGTTGCTACGACACGGAGCCCCGTTGAGTCTCTGTCGGGGTGAAGGATCGGACATGGGGACCCAATTGGTCACTCGTAGCGCAGCCGGTGGACCAGACCGACTCTGCGCTGCTAAGAACGGGTCATGCGGGGGCTTCTCGGGCGGCTCATGGCGGTTGTTGCCGTGATGGCTATGGCCAGCACCGCGATTCCGGCGGCAGCCGCGACAGCTCGCTACACGGCCCCTGGCGCCGTGCGTTGCGACGTGTCGCTGACGTTGAGGTTCAATCCGCCCTTGACCACGACGAACAGCTCCAGTCGGACAACGGTTAGAGGCACTACCTCCGGATGCACCGCGGCAATGAGCGAGGTGTCGGTCTCCAGTGGGAGTCTGTCCGGTTCCTTCGCGTCGGCACCGTTTGCGTGTAGCTCGTTCGACAGCCTGTCCGCCGCCGGGGTGCCTCTGAGGCTAGGCGTCGCGTGGACTGGCACCGTCAACGGCGTGGCCAGGCCATTCGTCGGAACCCGATTAGCGTTCGCAAGCGAGGAACTCGAAGCAACCCCGACTGGCGTCGGCCTATCACTTGCTGGCGCGGACTCCACGGCAGAGAAGTCGTTTGGTTACAACGGTTCGTCGCTTGACTTCTTCAGTAACTCCACGGCTAGCCAGTTAGACGGGGTTTGCCACAACGGAGTGGGTCTATCGCAACTCACGTTCGCCGGTTATCTCGATATTGGGTTCTTTGGCGTTTCATTCCTGGACGTACACAAGACACTTCCCGACGGCATTGCGAACGGACCCGATGGCGCCCTTTGGTACAGCGACGCAGACCACCGTGCCATCGTGCGCCTGGATATGTCGGGTGCGAGTACGCATTACGTGCTCCCGTCAGCTCTATCCCAACGCGGACAGCTGCCCCGGCCCGCGGCAATTGTGGCGGGCCCGGATGGCGCCCTGTGGTTCACGGTTCCGCCATACCCCTTCATCGGCCGCATAACGACGGCTGGCGTCATGTCGTTCTATACCTCACCAAACATGAGCGCTGCCTCCAAAATTACGTCCGGGCCTGACGGTGCTGTCTGGTTTACGATGAGCGGCTCAATCGGTCGCATCACAACAGGGGGCGCGATTTCGGTTTACGGCGATGCGGGAGGCGTCGGCGACATCACGACTGGTCCAGATGGAGCGTTGTGGTTCACCGATGCGACGACCGGCGTCGGACGCATTACGACGGACGGCGTCATTTCGCATTTTGACACCGGGTCTTTAGCGCCCCAATACATAGCCGCCGGTTCAGACGGAGCGCTTTGGTTCACAAGTAGTTCAACCCCGACGAACGTGATTGGACGCGTCACGACCGACGGACTCGTGTCAAGTTACTCGGTTCCGAACGCCATTCGACCGAGCAACATCACTTTAGGCCCCGATGGAGCTATGTGGTTCTCCGATCAGGGCAATCCGGGCAGCATCGACAGAATCACAACCAGCGGCGACGCCGTCGGCTATCAGACCGCATTCCTTCAGTCCGAGGCGATAATCACGACCGGCCCGGACGGCGCGCTTTGGTTCACAGGCGCCATCGACAAACCCGGCCAGTTCCTGCTCGGCAGGGTCGACCCGTCGCAACCAGGACTCCCTATCGGGTGACCTTGGGCCCACGACATCGCTAACCTGGTTTCTGGTCTGGGCGGAACGGTTGCAGTTTAAACAGGGCCACAGTTATTCCGGGTCGGTTCTGCCTCGGACGTGTCGATCCCACAAAGGCGAACTGACGCCAGAAATATCGGGCGCAACCTTAACTTCGCTCTACAGCTCGGTGTATGTACCTAGTAGTTCCGGAGACGTTCGCTAAGCGTCCCGTAACAGTTAGGAACCCCAACCGGCCGAGAGGGGTTCTGTTCAAACGTTCTTTTGCCGGGCCGAGGGTGCGTCATCTCAGTAACTAAGGGGATAGATACGCCCGGCCCTGATTGCGCCATCTGCGTCAGTTTCGGGTCGTCGCGCTCGCACGCGTTACCCCGCCGTCGGATGATGCCGCAGCAGCTGTGCTCCCAATGTCGGCTGGCGCCGGCTTACGCAAAGCGGAACGTGTGCAACCGCAAGCACGACCATGAGCAGTTGCGTAAGTAGCAAAAAGCCGCCGACCCACCCGGTCCGGGTCGGCGACAGCCACGAGTCGGGGTTCACCGACGCGGCCACGGCGACGTACGCGACCGCAATGAAGCCGACCGAGATTGCGAGGTTCAGCGCGATGACAAGCACCTTGCGGGCCACGCATTCACCGTCGGCGGCGGCGCAGTCGTTCTTGAGCTAGAACGCGGCAAAAGGTCGCGACCCGGCCGATTTCGTCCAAGCTGCCTGGGTGCATTGAATGTCCGGCTTGCCATCGCAGCCCAGCGGGCGAGGTGGTGACTTTGCCAAGGATGGCGACGTGAACGAAGTGTGTATGCATTGGCGGACGGTGCACACTCAGGCACCCGACGCGATTACGAGGCGGTGCCTCGACTGCGGCGCTACCGGCGACACGTTCCGGTGTCCGGCGGTGAAACGTGACGGGACCCGGTGCCGAGGGTGGGTGCCGGTGCCCGGTTGACTCTGCCTGATTCACGCCCGATACGACGCGTACCCGGACGACAAGCCGACGCGACCGCGCTGCACCGCGATTAAGGGCAGCGGTGAGCGGTGCGAACGCCGAGCGTTACCGGAGCGGGCCATTTGCGAACTGCACTACCCGATGGGCGAGGCCCGGGCGAGGCTTGACGGCTGCGGATGAATCGTCCCGCGTCAGCCGCGCCGCCAAATGCTTTGGTTCCAAGGAAGGCGCACGTCCACGTAGCGCGACGCGACGTCTCGCGCGTCAATACGTGAGACGCCCTGCGACAAGGCATGCACGTACGCTTCAGCCCACAAGCACTGTCGCCGGAAGAAGTAGTACGCCTCTCGCACGAAGCCGAGCGACACCACGGTGAGAAGCAGGACGAGCCACAGCGGAAGCGACCCCGCGGCCGAATATGCGACCGCCCACAGCGCTACGATTCCGACGGTCACTGCGACGACTAGGAACACGGCGAACATTGCGAGACGCCTGCCCATAGCAGTCATCTTGCCACGACTCCCCGGTCGGGCGCGTCAGGGTCCGGAGCCGTGACTGGAATCGGCCCGAACCCAGACGCAGGACCGATCCCCTTGCCCCGGTCGTCATAGAACTCGTCGCCGAGAATTCGCCGCAGGGCCCGGGCGGTCCGAAGCGCGCATCGTTCCCGTTCCCAATGGACCCAACGCACCGCGTCGAAATCGACCCCGCCCTGGATTGCCTGGGTGCATTGGATGTCAGGCCAGACATAACAAATCGGACAGCGGACGGTTAGCAGCTCCTTCGGAGTCTCCGGCATGGGCCTGGTTGGTCCTCTCTGCCGGAAGCCACGAAACGCGCGTGATACCAAGCCCTTTCAACGCTCTCCGTGAGAGCGAACGGGCATTATCGGCGTTCGGGGGAGTTGCCGAGGCGTACGGTGGCGGCATGACCAAAGACAACAAGGCAGTCGTCGTCGCCGCGGCCAGTGGACTCGTCGCCGGCCTGGTGGCGAACCAGGTTCGCAAACAGACGCAGCCTTACCTTCCGCCGGTCGCCGTCGCGATCGTCGGCGCCGCAGTGTTCGTTCTCGTGCGCAGCGTCGTCTCCGACGGACTCTCCGGAGTGCTCTGAACCCACGAGTCCCGTCCAGGGCGACGGAGCGCCGGCTTCACGCCACGGGCGTTTGCACGTCCATCTCGTCGACGTGCCACGACAGGATCGTCATGTCGATGACCTCGCAGCGATGCACCTCCAGGCCGTTCACCGTGATGATGTGGACCTCGGGCCGCCCGTCCTCGGCATGGAACAGCATCGTCGGCACGACGTCGTGGTCGATCTCGACCACCTGAGCGCAGTACGCGCACTCGTAGCGACCGTCTCTCTGGCGCATCGGTGGAGGCCTCCTCGGATCCGCCCGCCGGGACTCGGTAGATACCCCGTTTAGCAGTTGGATATTCGGCCAGCAATCGCGCAACCCCGCTGCTCGTAGCATTCGGGTGTGGCCGGGCGGAAGTGGGTCGTGCGCGTGCTGCCGGCATCGGTGCTGGTCGCGGCCCTGGTCGCCGCGGTTTGGCTGGGCGGGCTCGGGCGCCACCAGGCTCAACGGTCGTCGCACCTGCGCGCCGAGAATGCGACGGCCGTCGCCCGCAACCGGACCTTGACCACGCAACTGCACGCGACGACCGCGGCGAACACGCGGACGCAGGCCCGGGTCGCACAGATCGATGGTGATGGTCAGGCAGTGGTGGACAGCATGGATGCGTTGGTTCGCGCCTGGAACGAGTGGCTCGACTCGAGCAACGCATTGGTGGGCGCTTCCAACCACTTGATCGATGCGCCGCTGCCGTCGCCGTCGGTGGTGCGCGCCAGCCTCGGGCTGCGCGTCGTCGCAGTGAACGTCAAGGAGGCGGCGTTCGAGGCCGAGATCATGAAGTTCTCCGCAGCCGCGACGAAGGCCCGCCAGGATCTGTCCGGGGCCCGCCAACCGTGATGCAGCACCCGCCGAACGAGGCGGCCGTGGCACCGCCGAGCGAGCAGGGCTGGATTCGGTGGCTGTATGTGGCCGCGGTCGCCGCCGTCGTGCTCGCGGTGGCCGCGGGGATCTACCGGCACGAGGAACGCCGCGAGGCCGACCACGCCGCGGCGGAGTCCGTCGTCATCCGGGGGAAGACGCGCGATCTCCAGACGAAGCTCACGGCGGCGACGTCGAATCTCTCAGCGTCTCGCGCGGACCTGCGCGCCCGCGCAGCACTCTCGCCGACGTTGTTGCGCGCGCTCGATCAACTGAACGCAAATCACAAGAACATGACCGCGTTCGTGCACGACCACGATGTCACGAGCACGCGGATCGTCGACGTTCTCGCCGGCGGGCAACCCGCGCGCTACGACGCGCTGGTCGACCACTTCGCGACCTCGAACCGGATGCTCGACGCGCTGGCAGCAACCGAGACGAAACTCCAAAACGACCTCGATCACTCGGCGTGCGGCGGCAGCTGTGGCGCGACCGAAGCGTCGTTCGAGTTCCCGAGCCGGTAGTCAACCGGTCGCGTCCTCGACCGGTTCGCCGGCGCGGACGCAGTCCCGCGCGCTCTCGAGTACGTAGTCCATGATGCGGCGCAACTCGGCCGCGCGTCGGGCTTCGGGCTGGCGGAGATCGACCTCCGCGTCCTCGACCGCGCGCTCGAGCACGAACAGCCGGTCGCGCAAGGACTCGAGCTCAGCGCGAGTGACGACCAGCTCGTGCTCGCCGAGGCCCAGCTCTGCCGAACGGCGCCGGGCTTCGTAGTCGCGCTGCCGGCACGCCTGCTTGCAGTAGCGCCGCGGCCGGCCCGCACCGGTGGACTCGACCAGCGGCCGCCCGCACCAGCGGCACGTCTGCGTCACGGTGACGAATTGTACGGATCCGCGCCGCGACGAGCGCGGATCGCGCCTGGTCAGCGCATCAAGCCCCGGCCCGGGATGAGCGGCAAGTCGAGCGCGGTCAGCTGCCCGGGCGGCGCCTCGCACACGGCGGGGATCGCGTTCACGAGCCGGCCCGCCGTGCCGATGACGCCCGGGTCGCCCTGGCCGGGGCGGGCGCGCATCTGCACGTCGCACTGGTAACTCGGTGTTCCCGTGACGACGACGCGATAGCCGCCCGCGCCGACGGGCTGCGGCCACTCGGGGCACAGGTCGTCGTGGAGGCGCGTGACGTGCTCGACGATGATCCGGGGCTGACCGCCGACGATCCCCTGCACCTCGAACCGCAACGCCGCCGTGGTCCCCTGCTCGATGACGCCGAAGCCGAGATCGATCTTGTCCGGCGCGGGTCGACGCTCGTGCACCTCGCGCAGCTCTTCGACTTCGACGCCCAGTCCGTCGGCGAGCACCTTGATGACTCCGCCCCACGCAAACGACAGTACGCCGGGTACGAGCAGCAACGGTTTGGCGTCGAGCTCCTTGCCGAAACCCATCGTCTCGAACAGCACCGTCGGCTGCTCGTAGTCCTTGTAGTTGACGATCTCCATCACTCGCAGCTGCTCGACGTCTTCACACGTACCCGCGAGCAACAACGGCAGCGCGTCGTTCGCCCAACCGGGGTCGATGCCCGAGGTGAAGCACGAGACGCCGCCCGCGGTGCACGCCTCGTCGAGTGGGCCGCGCATCGACGGGTCGAGATGAGGTGGATAGATCGCGGCGACGACCGAGCTCGACACCACGTTCTTGCGCGACCGCAGGATGCGACTCATGTCGTTGATCGCGTCCATCGGGCGCAGGTCGGCCGTCGCGGTGTACGACACGCAATCGGCGTCGAGCTCGAGCAGCGCGGCGGCGTCGGTCGTCGCGAGGATGCCCGTCGGAGGCAGACCGCAGAGGTCACCGGCGTCCCGGCCCGCCTTGTCGCCGGAGTGAACCCACACGCCGACCAGCTCCAGCTCGGGATGCCGGATGATGCAACGGAGCGCGGCCGTCCCGACGTTGCCGGTGCTCCATTGGACGACGCGGTAGCTCATTGCAGCCTTCCCGAGGCCTCGGCGGCCGCGATCGTTTCCTCCAGTCGACGCTCGATGATGTCGAGGCCCCGATCCCAGAAATCGGGATCGGCGAGATCGACGTCGACGATGCGGCCCAACTCCTCGGGTGTCATCGAGCCGCCGGCCCGCAGGAGATCGAGGTACTGCGGCACGAAATCGGCGCCGCGGGACTCGTACTGCGCGTACACGGACAGTGCGAGCAGCTGGCCGTACGCGTACGCGTAGACGTAACCAGGCGTTGCGATGAAGTGAGGGATGTACGACCACCAGGTGCGGTAGCCGTCAGTGATCTCGACGGAGTCGCCGAGCATGTCCGCTTGCGTCTCCGCCCAGAGCTCGCCGAAGCGCTCGACCGACAGCTCCCCCGTCTCGCGCCGCTCGGTGTGCATCGCGTGCTCGAACCGGTTCATCGCGATCTGACGGAAGACCGTCGCGATCTGGTCCTCGAGGTTCGATGCGAGCAGCGCCAGCCGCTCCTGCGGGTCGGTGACCTCCTGCAGCAGACGTCCGAACGTCACCGTCTCACCGAACACCGACGCGGTCTCCGCGAGCGTCAACGGCGTCGTCTGGTGGAAGACGCCCTGTTCTCGCGCGAGATACGCGTGGAGTCCGTGGCCGAGCTCGTGCGCGAGTGTGAGCACGTCTCGCCGGCGCGAGGTCCAGTTCAGAAGCACGTACGGGTGGTGCGACGGCACCGTGTACGCGCAGAACGCGCCGGGGCGTTTGCCGGGACGCGCCGGCGCGTCGATCCACGAGCCACCGAAGAACCGGTTCGCGGTGTCGGCGAGCTCGCCCGAGAACGAGCCGTACGCGTCGAGCACCAGTTCTTTCGCCGCACCCCATCCGATCCGGGCCTCGACGTCGGAGACGGACGCCATGCGGTCGTAGTCGGCGAGCCGGTCGATGCCGAGGAGCCGCGCTTTCAGCGCGTACCAGCGCTGCGGGATCGAGTTGCGACCTTGCACCGCCTTCACCAACGCCTCGACCGACGCGTCGCCGGCTTCGTTGGCGAGGTTGCGGCTCGCGATCCAGCTGTCGAAGTGGCGCAGCCGGTCGTCGACCGACTTGTCGGACAGCAGTGTGTTGAGCACGAACGCGCGCGTCCGCAGCCCCGGTTCGAGGCCGGCGGTGATCGCGTCGGCGGCAGCCCGCCGGGCGTCCCGATCGGGTGCGTGAAGGTGTCCGAGTGCCGCTTCCAGGGTGGTCGTCTCGCCGTCAAGCTCGACGGCGATGGTCGACACCTGCTCCTCGAACAACCGCTCCCATGCGCTGCGGCCGGTCATCGTCTTCTCGGTGAGGATCACCTCTTCCGGTTCGGTGAGCAGGTGCGGCCGATAGCGGCGTTCGGAACGCAGATGGTGACGCGCGAACGCGAGCCGTTCGTCGGCGAGGAGGGCGTCGACCTGTTCGTCCGGCAGCGCCGCCCACTCGAGTTCGAAGAACAGCAGCTTCGTGTTGATCGCGATCGAACGTTCTTCGACACGCTGCATGCGCGCGCCGCGCGACGGGTCGGTCGTGTCGGTCGAGAACTCGAGACCGACGAAGCTGCCCGCCCGGCCGACGAGGTCGAGCAGCTCGGCGAGGCCGGTCATGAAATCCGCGAGTCCCGCGGCGTCGAGTTCGGCAACGTGGCCGCGCGTCCGGGCGAGCGCTTCGGCCCGGGCATCGGCCTGGTCGAGGAGATCGTCGAGACCGGCGTCACCGGGCGCCGGCAGAAGCGGCGCCAGATCCCACAGGACGTCGGACGCGGTCAGGTCGGCATCGGTTGCGGTCATGGGCCGACACTACCCAGCGTCGTCGCGGACGTCTGCGGTGTCACGCGGTCACAGTTTGTGGTGCATCACGAGCGCACGCGCGGTGAAACCGGCGCGCTCGAAGAAGTTCTTCGCCTCCCGCGCGCCCGGCAGCGCGACCGCGTCGATGCCGATGCAGTGCGCGCCCCGGCAGAAGGCGATGATCTCCTCCGCGATCGACTCCCCCACGCCCACGGCACGTGCCTCGGGCTCGACGTAGAGGTCGCCGATCACGCCGAGGCGTGAGCCGTCGCGCAGCGTCTCGATCTCGACGGTTCCGAACCCGACGATCGCACCGTCGATCGTGCCGACGACGACGCTCGCGTCGTTGCGTCCCAGCAGCCCGGCCAAGGCTTCGCCGTGCGGCTCGGCGCGCGCCTCGCGTGTCGCCCAGAGCGCGCCGCCTCGCTGTTCGCGCAGCTCCGTCCGCAACGCGCGGGCCAGCTCCGCGAGTACCGGGATGTCCGGCGGGACCGCCGCTCGAGCGGGCTCCACGGGGCTGCTTACCCGGCCAGCTGTTCGATCTTGCCGAGGATCGTGCGCCGCTGCCGGTGCGACGCCTCGTACTGGTGCACCGCGTCGAGCTCTTCCGGGCCGAGACCGACGAGACGCTCGACGACTTGCGACGCCGACAGCGCGTCGTAGCCCGGGATCGGCAGGACGGAGCTGAGCACAGGATCGCCGTTGCTCGTGTTCTCGGACGTCCACGCCGTGACGCCCACGGCCGGCGGCTCGGGCGCCGCGGCCGGAACGGATGCGACCGGGGAGGTGGACGCCGCCGGTTCGGGATCGGTCGCGGACGCGCCACCGCGTGCCGGCCCGGGTTCCGGCTCGGTGCCGGTCGGAGCGACATCGGGCACCGTCGTCGCGAGCAGCGCCTCGGCCCGCCGGCGCGCATCGGCAACGGTGCGCGAGACCCGCTCGCGAACTATGGGGGGGCCGTACGCCATCGTCACCTCGCCGAGACTGCGAGCCGTCGTCATGTGCTGTTGCACCTCGCCGTGGCGACGGTCGACTTCGGCCCGGCCGCGCGAGACGAACATGTCGACGAACGTCGGCGCGGTGTCCTTCAGGAACAGACCGAAGCCGAGAGGCGCGTACAGCAGCACCTCGAGCGTGCGTTCGATCCGATCGTGGTTCTCGGTCATGGCGTCACGGTCGATTCTCGCTCGTCGGCCTCGATCGACAGCTCGGGCTCGGCTACCGCCCTCTCCGAGAGCGCGGCCTCGGGTTCGTCGCGGGATTCTAGGGACGCGGCGCGGCGCTGACGAACGGTGCGCGCCAGCGCGACGAGCGCCGCGCCGCCGACCGCAAGCAGGGAGAGCAACGTCGCCCACTCGCCGTAGCGCACGTACGGCGTCTCGCCGCCCGTGGCGGCAACCGTCTCCTGCAGGACCGTCCGGTCGAAGAGGTCGGTGCGAGCCTGTACTACCCCGTCGGCGTCGATCACCGCGGTGATGCCCGAGATCGCGGCCTGCACCACCGGCCGACCGGTCTCCGCGGCACGCATCTGCCCGATCGCGACGTGCTGTTCGGAGTTCGCGGAACGGCGGTACGAGCGGTTGTTCGTCGACACGACGATGACCTCCGCGCCGTCGCGCACGAGCGGGCGCACCTGGTACCCGAATGCAGACTCGAAACAGATCAGGGTGCCGATGCGCACGTCGGCGACGTCGAAGAGGCCCCGCGTGTTGCCCGACTCGTAGTCGCGGGGCACCTGCTGCAGCTCGCTCACGATGTCCTGCAGGGTTTCGCGGAACGGGACCTCCTCGCCGAAGGGCACGAGGTGGCGCTTGGCGTACGTGCCGACGATCTCGCCGTCGGGTCCGAACAGGACGTCGAGATTCAGCACCTTGTTGCCGTCCGGAGGCGCGTCGACCGTCGCGTTGGCGAGAACCCACGCGTTGTGTGCGCGAGCGATGCGCTCGAGATTGCCGCGGAGGTAGGGGTCGGTCCGCGGATCGGCGTCCATGCTCGACTCGGGGAACACGATGAGGTCGACAGGATCGGTGATCTGTCGGGCGAGCGCGAAGTGACTGGCCGGGAGGTATCGCTCGTCGAGCTCGGTGTTGGTGAGCTCGCGGTTCTTGTCGTTGCCCTGGACCAGCGCGACGCGCAGCGACCCGACGACCGGCGGCTCGGCTCGTGTCACCGTGGCGGCGACGACGACCACCACGACCAGCGCGATACCGGCCTCCGTCCAGACCCACCGCCTCGGCAATCCTCGTTCACCGACGAAGTCCGCGAGCAGTGCGTTCAGCACGACCGCAAGGAACGAGACGAGTGCGACTCCCCCCACGCTCGCGACTGCGCGCGCCGGTGCGATGTTGTGGAACGCGTACCCGACCTCCCCCCACGAGAAGCCTCCGAAGGGCCAGCGCGCGAGAAACGCCTCGCCGCTCACCCACACGGCGGCGGTCAACCAGGGGTTCGCAAGCCCGCGCGATCGGAGCCACGCGGTCGTCGCGCCGACGAGCGCCCAGTACGCGCCCATGCTGATGCCGAACGGGATGATCGCCACCGCGCCGAAGTAGCGGATCCACGAGCAGAGAAGGCAGTAGTACACGACGCCCGCGACGAACGCGAGTGCGGCCGCGGCTCGGGGCCGGCGGCCGCGCCACGCGACGAAGAGCGGCACGAGCGCGACGCACGCGAGCGGACCGAGGTCGGCGGGCGGGCGGCTGAGTGCGAGCAGCGCACCGGATGCCGCAGCGGCTCCGACGCGAGCGACCGTTGCGGGTCGCGGCGGCCTCACGCGCAGTCGCGGCAGATCATGCGCTTCGGGTCGGCCAGCTGGTGGAGCGGCAACACGAGGAAACAGCTCTTGCAGAGGAATTCGTTCTCGCGGCGCGGCACGATCTTGGTTCCGGCCTCACCGCGGTCGTCGGGCTCGTCTTCTTCCTCGTCGTCCTCTTCCAGACCGGCCGCGACAGTGCGCTCCCGGAGCACAACGTCGAGGGCCTCCTCCACGTCGTCGGGGTGCAGCTCCTCGTCGAGGTCGACCACGTCGTCCTCTTCGTCTTCCTCGCCCTCGCCTTCGGACGGTTCGACGTGCACGCCCGGAACCGCCACGACGTCGATCAACTCGGTGTCGATCTCCTCGTCGTCACTGATCTCCTCCTCGTCGTCGAGGAGGTCTTCGTCGTCGACGAATTCGTCCTCGAGGACGTCCTCGTCGAGGTCGTCTTCGTCGAGCGCCGGCTCGTCGTCGAAGTCGTCGTCACTCATCTCGGGGTGCCTTCTTGCGGGGGGTCAGGGGCAGGTGAGCAGGCATGTAACCATCACCGGGCGGGATTCCTTCCCACAGCTTTCGCCCCGTGGGGGCGCGGAGTATAACGCCGCGGACGCCGATCCCAAGGTCTCCCCGAGTGCGAACTCGGAAGTGGCCAAGGGGGTGGGCGGACCGGTCGGAAAGACCGTTGGGGCCGCTGGTTGGCCCGGTCTACACAGCAGCAGACGGGTTATCGCAACGTTCTCTAACGAGGACTCCCCGAGGACCGCCCATCCCCTTCATAACGCCATGCCCCCGTGGCTCGCGGACCAATCGCCGCCCGTGCCGCTTGCGTTCGCCGACACCGAGACCGAGGGCGTCGAGTAGTGAGCCTCAAGAGCGGAACGATGTCAAGCTGAAAGAGGGAGCGGTGACCAGCGGGGACGCGCGTCGATCCTGGTCAACGATTCGCCGAAAAAAGTGCGCGCAGTTCAGCGTGGCATCGCACGCCGCAGTTCGGCCGCGCGCTCCGCGTCCAAACGCTCGAGATCGTACGTTCCGTGGTCGACGAAGCGCATTGCTTCCGCGATCGCGCGGTGCCCGGCGCGTTCCGCGATCTGACGGTGCATCTCCTGCGCGACGCGCCGATACGTCGGATGTCCCTGGGGCGAGCTGCGCAACTCGCAAAGATGGATCGCCTCGCGCGCGTTCATCTGCATGACGTAGCGCATGCGATAGCCGAGCGACACGGCGTAAGCGGCCTGTTCGGGGAACGGCTCCACGAGCGCGGCGTAGAGACCGGCCGACCGCTCCATCGCCTCGTCGTAGCGCGACTCGAGACCCGCGTCGCGCACCGCGGCCGGGACTTCGTAGCCGTGGTGGGGCGTGAGCTGCTGCCATTCGATCGTCAGCATGCGGTGCCGCTGGAGGTCACGGAACGCGCCGTAGTCGCCGAGTACGTCGAACCGATAACCCGTGCGCTCGAACGCGCGCCCCGGCTTGTGACGCCGATTGGTCCGGTCTCCGACATACGCGCGCATCAAGGCGATGCGATCGTCGGCCGGCAGCAGGCGAACCCGCTCGAGGAGTTGTTCCTCGGGAAGACGCGTGTGCGGGTAACAGATTGCTGCCAGCACCTTGTCTTCGCCGTCGGGATCCCAGTCGACGAGGCTCACCTCGTTCGTGGGCGCTGGGTGCTCCTCGCCGAAGAGGCGTTGCACCACCGCGTGCGTTTCGTCGCGCGTCGCCGCGAGGTACGACGACCACGCTCCGCCCCGCTCGGGCCGGTCGACGCGCACGAGGAACGACGGGATGACCTTCCGCAGCTCGTCGAGCATCAGCTGGGCGTAGAGCTGCGCTTCGGGGAGCGGGTGCGCACGCATGCGGAGCAGCAGCGCCTCGAACGCCTGGCCGGTGCCGTAGATGCCGACGTTCGAGAGCGTCGCCGCGGGCAGCAGACCGCGCAGCGTGTCGCAGGCCTTCGCCTTGATCGTCTGCTTGTAGACAAAGTCGGAGTCGCTCGGCTGCTTCGGATACTGCTCACGCGCCCACTCCATCATCGACGGCAGCCCGGCGCTGTACGTATCGAAGATGGCATCGAGATCGGCGACATAGCGCGCGCCCATACCGTGCGGCCCGCCGCCACCCTCGGGCTTGCAGATCTGTGACGGGCGCAGGTACCGGTACCGGCCTTGGAGGCGCGAGTCGTAGGGGATGTAGCGGGTCGACTGCTCGAGGTAGGCCATCAGCCGGCCCCACTCGAGGATCTTCGTGAGCAGGTTCGACGCCTGCTCGCACGCGAGGTGCACACCACCGAGTTGGGCAACCGAGTCGTCGCCGTATTCGAGGAACACGCGGGCGTACAATTCTTCGGCGCGCTTCAGGCCGACGGTCGCGTCGACGGTGAGATCGCCGGTGAGATCGAGATCGCCGACGAATTCGTCGAGGAACAGGCGCCGCAGACTCTTGTCGGAGCGCGAATAGCGCGCGAAGAGCGCGCCCTTCACGACCTCGGGAAGATTGGTCAGCGCGAAAACGGGACCGTCGAGGTTCGTGAAGTACGGCCGCAGACGATCCGCTTCGTCGTCGGTGAACGTCTCCGGCGCGTAGAGCATGGGACTGGCGATGGTAGCGACGGTTCGCCCACCCATCGTGTATCTCTCGCACCCCCGAATCCCCCCAACAGTTGGCAGAGAAATCGGGCGCCGGGACCGAATTTCCTGCCCACTGTTGGCAGAGAAATGGGTCAGAGGAGGAGGCGGTAGGCGCCGGCATCCAGCGTGATGTCGACGCGGTCGGTCGCGGCGCGGGGCCGTCCGTCGACCTGCAAGGGCACCCTGCGCCCGGTGCTCACGGTCACGTGGCGACCCGAGCGTTGCGTGATCCCGGGATGCGGAACGTGCGTCCCGGTCGCGAGCCGGGCTCGCAGAAGGCGTCGCTCGGCCCGGGCCACGGCGTACACCTGGATCTCGGCCCGGCCGTCGCCGGGATGGCCGCGGGGCACGACGTCGAGACCGTCGCGGAACTGTCCCGTGGCGACGATGACCGTCGTGCAGGGCCCGTGGAACACGGGACGCTCGTCGATCCGGACATTCGCGCCGAAGCAGCGGGTGAAGGTGCGGACACGGTCGGGCGGCGTGCCCACCACCACCATGTTCACGGCCGCGTCCCCGTCGTCGAGGCGCAGGAGATCGAGCGCGACCTCGACGTCGTGGGCGGCGGCGCCCGTGATCCCCACGGCGCCCGCGAGGTCGGAGGTCGCGTCGGGTCGGAAGCGGACGAGGATGCCCGGGCAACGTGTGACCGCAGCCGCCAGATCGGCGTCGCTCCCGGTCACTTCGACATCGGCGGGACCGCGGGCCGGTGACCCCCACTCCTCACCCGGGCGGATCACGCGGCCGGCGCCTTCACGATGCTCGACGCGGCGATGACGCCGCGCAGACACGCGTCGGCCGCGGCGCGGGCGGTGGCCGCGGTGGATTTCTCCGGCGCGACCTCGCCGATCTGGCGGAGGAGATCGATCGTCTGTTTCACGTTGCGGACGAAGTCGCCGCCGGTCATCTCTTCGTCCTCGAGAACGTCGGCGAGATCTTCGCCCTGCACCCAGCCGTAGATCGCGGCGGTGAAACCCGGATCGGGACGCCGCGTCTCGGGTAGCCGTCCTTCACGTTCGGCGAGTTGCAGATCACGCCAGACGCCGTCGAGCGCGCGGCTGCGGCGCGCGACCTCCTGATTGGGCCAGCGCCGCGGCGGCGCGGCCTCGTTGTTCTCCGGGCCGCGTCGTTGGAACGTGAAGCACGACACCACTGCGGCCATCGAGGCGGCGTCGATGCCGTCGAGCCGGCCTTCCCGTAGTGCTTCGGCGACGACCAACTCCCCCTCGCTGTTGAGGCGGGTGAGGAGCCGGCCGGCGTCGGTGAGTGCCCACTCGTCGACGTAGCCCCACGTCCGCAGCAGCCCGAGGACGCGGTCGAACTGGCGCGCCAGGCTGTCGTTGCGCGACGAGACGTGCCGCTCGAGGCGCGCGATGTCGCGCCGCAGCCGGTCGGCCTGCCACGCGGCGCGGAGCGCGGTGTCCGCGCCCGGCGCGTCGTGCAGCGGGTGCGCCGCGACCTCGGCCTGGAGTTCCTCGACGTCGCGGTCAGTCTCCTGCGGGATCTCGGCGTCGCTGATCCGTAGCCGCCGCAGCCGGTCGACGGCGGCGCGCTGGAACGACTGACTCCGGGGTGCGAAGGGTCGGGGCAGCTCGATGGTCGCGACCTTGCGAACGGGGCCGCGGAAGTCGTGGGCGGAGAGCCGCACGAGCGACCGCCCCTGCGTCAGCGCCAGCACGCGCTGCTGGCCGCTCCCCCGCTCCTGCTTCAGCACGACGACCCGGCCGCCGCGCTTCGGCGCGACGAGCACGTCTCCGGGGCGGAGTGTCTCGAACCGGCGATCGGAGCGTCCGTGCGCGGCGCGGCGCGCCGCGTCGAGCTCGCCGAGGAGCCTCCGGTACTCGTCGACGTCACCGGCCGGATGCGTCACCGCCTGCTCGGCCTTCGCCAGCTGCGCCCGTCGAACCTCGAGATCGCGTTCGACCGCGACGACGTCGCGGTCGGCGTGGAACTGCGCGAAGGAGAGGTTCAGGAGGTGCCGCGCCTGATGCGGTGGGTACCGCTGCACGAGGTTCACGGCCATGTTGTACGTCGGGTGGAACGACGAGGTCAGCGCGTACGTTCGCCGCGACGCGAGGCCGGCGACCTGCTCGAACGGCACGAAGGGGTCCCACAGCACGATCACGTAGCCGACGTCGTCGATGCCGCGACGCCCCGCCCGGCCCGCGAGTTGCGTGTACTCGCCCGGCGTCAGGAATTCGTGGTGCTCGCCGGTGAACTTCGACAGCTTCTCGATCACGACCGAGCGCGCGGGCATGTTGATCCCCAGCGCGAGCGTCTCGGTCGCGAACACGACCTTCAGCAGTCCCGCCGCGAACGCCTCCTCGACCGCCTCCTTCATCGGGGGCACGAGCCCGGCATGATGCGCGGCAACGCCCGCTTCCATGCCCGCGAGCCAGATGTCGTAGCCGAGGACGTCGAGGTCGTCGTCGGAGAGCGCGTCGACGTGTCGCTCCGCGATCGCGCGCAGCGCGCGCCGTTCTTCGGCGGTCGTGAGTCGCATCCCCGTGGCGAGGCACTGCTCGACCGCCTGGTCGCAGCCGCTGCGCGAGAAGACGAAGACGATCGCGGGCAGCATCCGCTCGGCGGCGAGTCGTTCGACGACTTCGGAACGCCACGGCTTGTAGAGGCGCCGGCGCCGCTGCGTCCGCGCGGGCACGTTGCGGCCGTCGAGGCGGGTCGCGACGGGATTGGGACGGAGTTCGCCGTCGTCGTCCACGAACGTCGGGAGGAGGTGGAGATCGGACGCGCCGCGGTCGCCGGCGAGATAGAGGTGGACGAGATCGACCGGGCGCCGCTCCTCGATGACCGTCTCGGTCGCGCCGCGAACGGTCTGCATCCACGCCGCGACTTCCTCGGCGTTCGAGACCGTGGCCGACAGCGCGACGATGTCGGTCTCGGCGGGCAGGTGGATGATCACCTCTTCCCACACCGCGCCCCGTGACCGGTCCTGCAGATAGTGGACCTCGTCGAGCACGACGTACCGCAACCCGTCGAGCGCCGGCGAACGGGCGTAGATCATGTTGCGCAGCACCTCGGTGGTCATCACGACTACCGGCGCGTCGCCGTTGATCGAGTTGTCTCCGGTGAGGAGCCCGACGCGGGACCCGCCGTAGGCGCGGGCGAAGTCCCCGTATTTCTGGTTCGACAACGCCTTCAACGGCGTCGTGTAGAAGACCTTCGCTCCCTCGTCGAGCGCGAGCGCGATCGCGTACTCCGCGACGAGGGTCTTCCCCGACCCGGTGGGCGCGGCGACGAGAACCGAGTTGCCCCGGTCGAGCGCGTCGAGCGCGCGCGACTGGAACTCGTCCAGCGGGAACGACTGCTCGGCCGTGAACGCCGCCCGGGTCGCGGCGACGGTCACCGGGCCGTGGTCGGTGGGGCGACCGTCGTGGGCGTGGCCTTGGTGGTCGGCGTCGCGTTCGTCGTCGGCGTGGTGCCGGGCGACGGCGTGATCGTCGGGAACGTGTCGTAGTGCCGGAGGATGCCGCCGGGCCAGAAGACCGCGATGAGCACGGCGATGACCACGACGACGCCCGAGGCGATCGCGATCGTCCCCCAGTCGCCGAAGCGCCGACGCTTCTTTCGCGACAGCACGTACCAGAACACACCGCCGATCGCGATCAGCGTGACGACGACGAGCCACGTCATTCGGGGCTGGCGCGTGAAGAGGCCGCCCGTGCCGGCGACCCCGGGCTGGCCCGGCCTCATCAACCAGATCAGCAGCAGGGTGCCGAGGATGATGCCGGCCGCCGCGGCCACCGCCACGTAGACCTCGGAGCGCGGCCGTACCGGGACGTACTGCCCGCGGGAGCGAGGAGGGCTCATCGCAGCATCACCGTTTCATCACCCGCCCGATCACGATCGCGATCTCGTAGAAGAGGTACATGGGAACAGCCATGAAGAATAGGGAGAACGGGTCGGAGCTCGGCGTAATCACGGCCGCGAAGATCACGATGCCGAGGATCATCCACCGCCGGATGCTGCGCAGCTGCCGCGTGTTCACCACCCGGACGAGCAGGAGGAACACGAGCAGCACCGGGAACTCGAAGGCGACGCCGAACGCCGCGATCATCAGGGCGACGAGGGTCAGGTATTTGTCGGCGGCGAGCAACGGCTGGATCCCCGACCCCCCCGCGCCGAGCAGGAACTCGAGGGCGGGCTTCATCGAGAACCACGCGACGACCCCGCCCAGCGCGAACAGGACCACGATGGCGATCAGGAAGAAGATGCCGTAGCGCCGTTCGTTCTTGTGCAGACCCGGTGTCACGAACCGCCAGATCTCCCAGAAGATCACGGGTACCGACAGCGCGATGGCACCGTAGGTCGACACCTTCACCCGTACGAGCAGCGGTTCGAGGGGACCGGTCGCGATCAGCTTGCAGCCCGAGGTCGCCGTCGCGCCGCACGCCGAGTTCCGCGTGCCCTTGGTGACGTCCTCGTACGGCCCCGAGAGGAAGTGCAGGATCGGGCTGTAGAAGATGAAGACCAGAACGGAGAACAGGACCAGCGCGATCGCGCAGATGATCACGCGCCGGCGAAGCTCGCCGAGGTGCTCGACGAGGGTCATCCGCCCTTCGTCCGCAGGTGCGTTCATGCTGCCCGCTCACTTGTTCGGCGCTCGTCCATCGCTCGGCCCCCGCGGCGTCCGGTCAGCTGAACGAACGCGGCCCGGCGAAGCCGTCGTCGGTGACTTCCTCGGAGTCGGGCTCCGGCAGCGGTCCCGGCGGCAACGCCGCGTGGTCGACATCCTCGGCCGCTGCATGCGTCTCCGTCGTATTCGACGATCCCGACTCGGGTGCGAGGAAGTCGGGATGCATCACGTGCTCGAGTTCGTCGCGGACCGTGTCCTGCATCCGCCGCAATTCGCGCAGGATCCCACCGACCTGGCGGGCGATGTCGGGGAGGCGCTGGGGGCCGAAGACGATCAGCGCGACCACGAGGATGAGGATGATCTTTTCGGGTCCGAGGGTCATGGCGATGAGGTGCCGACGGACCGATTCTACCGCCGCGCCTCTCGACCGGCCCGCGCGTCAGTCGTCCGAAAGGCGCTCTCGAGCGCTCGCGGTCTGCGTGCGCACGCGCTCGATCGCGTCGGTCATCGCGACGCGATGCTCACGACCGAAGCGGTCGATGACCACGACCGTCGGTTGGAGCTCGCGGCGCACGCGACCCGCGAGCACTGTCAGGGCGACGAGGCCGACGAGGGAGCACGCGAGCGGCAGCAGCCAAAGCATCCGGCGACCCTAGCGGTTGAGCGACCGGCGCACTTCCGCCGCGAGATCGGAGAACCAGGTGTTCCCGGCCAGCAGCAGGTGGAAGTCGAGCAGATCGTCGGGAGTCAGCGGCGGGCCGATGCGCGACTCGTTCAGTTCGGCCGGCAGACGCCACACCTGCATGCGCACGCCGCTCGAGACGAGCAGGTCGACGATGCGGCGGCTCGCCTCTTTGGCGACGGCCTGGCGGCAGTCGGGGCAACGGAAGCAGTACGACCCTCGCTCGTCGTCCGCACAGACACGTACCGTCAGATCGTCGGCCGTCAGCTGCACGTCTCCACAGCTCGGGCAGTTGGCCCGGATCGTCGTCACCGCGTCACCCATCCCTGGTCCGCTCCGAATCGCTGCGCCGCCGGTGGCGGCTGATAACCCTTCGGCAGGGCCCCCGGGCGGCTTGAGGTTCCGAGGTGAGGCCCTGGTCACAGCCGCCGGCGCCGTTGGGGCGTGGCACGATGCGTGGTCATGGCCGTGATCACCTTCGCCCACCGTGGTGCGCGACTCGTCGAACCCGAGAACACGATTCCGGCGTTTCGGACCGCGCTCGAACAAGGCGCGAGCGGGCTCGAGACCGATGTGTGGCTTTCGAAGGACGGCGAAGTTGTCTGCTGTCACGACCCGGTCGTCACGCGAGGGCTGCGGCGGCGCAAGGTCGGGTCGGCGACCGCGGCCGAATTGTCCGCGTTCGGCGTCCCGCGTCTCGCCGACGTGTATGACGAGCTCGGCACGGCGTTCGAGTGCAGCGTGGACGTCAAGGGCGAGGACGCGGCCGGCGGTCTCGTCGACATCGCTCGCCGCTACGGCGCGCTCGACCGCCTCTGGGTGTGTTCGCCCGACGTCGACCTGCTCGTCTCCCTTCGCGGCGAGAAGCGGGTGAAGCTCGTCCACTCGGACTTTCGGGGGCACATTCCCGTACCGCTCGAACGCCATGCATTCGACCTCGCCGAAGCCGGCATCGACGCGATGAACATGCACTACACCGAGTGGACCGCGGGAATCGTGTCGCTGTTCCACCGCTTCGGACTGCGTGCGTTCGCATGGGATACGCAAGAAGTCCGCCATCTGCGCGCAGTTCTGTCGATGGAGATCGACGCCGTGTACTGCGACTGCCCCGACCGCATGGTCGCGACCGTCAGCGAATGGGCTGCGACCTGAACCGCGGGTCGGCTCAGAGCAGGCCGATGCGACTGATCGGCCAGACGCGTAGGAACGCGCGCCCGACGATCTCGCTCTTCGTGATCGGACCGAAGAAGCGCGAGTCGCGCGAGCCCTGACGGTTGTCGCCCATCACCCAGTACTCGTCGGCGGGCAGCGGACCCTTCGGGAAGCACTCGGCGATGAAATGCGCACAGTCGGTGACGGTGCCGGCGGGCAGGTACGACTCCTGGAGCGGTTTGCCGTTGATGTAGACCTTGCCGCCCTGTTCGCTCACGGTCTCGCCCGGGAGTCCGATCACGCGCTTGATGAGATCCTTGATCGTCGGATCGATCGGCTTGCCGTCGGGACCCTTCGGCGTCTTGAACACGACGATGTCGCCGCGGTGCACCGGGTGGAGCTTGTACGAGAGCTTGTTGACGATGACCCGGTCGTGGGTCTGCAGCGTCGGCACCATCGAGTCCGACGGGATGTAGAACGCCTGGAACAAGAAGGCCTTGACGATCAGCGCGATGACCAGTGCGGCGCCGATCAGCACCACCCACTCGATGACCGTCCTGCGGGTGCTCGACGACTTCTTCTTCTCGCCGGCTTCGCCGTCGGCCACGGTTTCGCCGTCGGCCACGGCGCGATCCGCGTCGACCGGTTCGGTGCCGCGATCTTTTGCGGGCGGGACCGTTGCGGGCGCGTCGACGCGCGGCGGCGTGTCCTCGACCGCGTCGTCGGGGCGGTCGTCCAAGGGGCGCTGCGGGATGTCGTTCACGCGGTCAGTTCACCGTCCGAACGCGGCGGTCAGAGAATGCCGAGGCGGTTGAGCGGCCAGATTCTCACGAACGCCCGGCCGATGATGTCCTTCTTCCGGATGAAATGGTCCGGGAAGAACCGCGAGTCGAACGAGTTGTTCCGGTTGTCGCCCATCACCCAATACGAGTCGGGCGGCACCTTGACCGCGCCGAAGGACTGTCCCTCGGGCTGCCCCTTCGGCAGATACGGCTCGTTCAGCCGCTTTCCGTTGATGTAGATGTGGCCGTCCTTGCGGCCCTCCACGGTCTCGCCCGGAAGCGCGATGACGCGCTTGATGAGGTCCTTGACCGAGGGATCGACCCCGGGTGGCGACTTGAAGACGATGATGTCGCCCCGGCGGACGGGGTGGAGCTTGTACGAGAGTTTGTTGACGATGACCCGGTCGTGGGTCTTGAGCGTCGGAACCATCGAGTCCGACGGGATGTAGAACGCCTGGAACAGGAACGCCTTGATCAAGAGCGCGATGACGAGCGCCGAGGCGATGAGGATGCCCCACTCGACCGCGACCGCCCACCCGGGCTTCGACTTCTTGCCCGGCGCGCCGGAGCCGTCGGCGGGCAGGCCCTCGGCGGGCGCGGGCCCGCCCGGCGCGCCGCCTTCGGGTCCGTCTCCCGGGCTCAGGGCTGTGCCGCCGGGCAGCCTCGAATAGGCGGACTCGGCGCTCGTCGGCGGCTTCACCGGTTGCATCCTCTCATGCGCGCTTGCGCGTTCCGGGGTCAGGTCGGCCGCTGACAGCAGGATCTGAACGTGCGGACCCGCCAGTCTCGCGGTACTGGCCGAGAACTCGCTGTGCAGCGTCGGCGGCCAGGGTGCGGAAGGCCTCGGGCGCGACGACCCGCGCGTCGGGTCCGAGGCGTACGAGCAGCCGCTCCAGCCAGGCCCGCTCACTCACCGCGAGCACGATCTCGAGCGAGCCGTCCGGACGCTCCGTCAGGGCTTCGGTCGGATACGCCTCGGTGACCCAGGCCGCCGACGGCCCGAGCTCGAGGGTGACCCGGGCGTCCTCGGCGCGCGGCGTGTACACGTCGCCGGTCTCGAACGCGGTCGCGCCGGGTTCGAACGTCTCCTCCGTCGACCGAACGGATCGGATGCGGTCGACGCGGAACATGCGCTCCTCGCGCGCGCGGTGGCAATAGGCGCCGACGTACCACTCACCCGTCGCGAAGAACACGACTTCAGGATCGATGCGTCGGGTTGTGACCTCGTCCCGCCCGGCCGACCAGTACTCGATCTCGATCCGGCGATGCGCGGCGACGGCATCGCGCACTGCTGCGAGTTCGGCCGGCTCCCCGACGTCGACGACGAGGCCCGGAAGGTCGAGCGCGTCCTCGAGCTTGGCGAGCGCGGTGGCGAGGGGCCCGTTCGGATCGGAGCCGGGCACGGCGAGGAGCGCGCGGCCCGCGGCCAGCAACGCGAGGCCCTCGGCCGGCGTCAGCCGTAGCGGGCGCTGGAAGTAGTCGGCGAGTCGGATGCTGACGTGACCGTCCTCGTCCTCTTCGACGTCGAGATAGTCGCCCGGTGAGTACGGCGGAACGCCGATCATCAGCACCAGCGCGAGATCGTCGTCGAGCTGTTCGACGGAGATGCCGAAGCGCGCCGCGACATCGGACTTCGGGGAGTCGGGATGGGCCACGATCCACGGCACGAGCGCGAGGATCCGCTGGATCTCCGGACCGGCCAGCGCGCGGGGGCTCATGCGCGCGCCGCCTGCGCACCGGAGGCGACGAGTTCGAGCCACGACACGACGTCGGCGCGGATCTCCGCCGGCTCGACGACCTCGACGTGCTCGAGGAACCCCAAGACGAAGCTGCGGAGCGCGGCGCGGTTCGTGACGGTCATGGTGACGTCGACGTGGTCGTCGTCAACGCCGTCGTCTTCGACCGCGGCGTCGCTGCCGAGTTGGTTCAGCACCGCGTCGAGGTGCTCGGCGTCGACGCGCAACCGCACCGGGGTCGCCGGGTCTTCGCCGAGCAGCCATGCCCGCGACTCGACGTGATCGTCGGGCCGGAAGTCGGCCGGCGGATCGAACGCGTCGGGCTCGCCGACCTCGACGTCGCCGTCGATGCGATCGGCCCGGAAGGCGCGCACGGCCTGGCGGTCGCGGTCGAATCCGACCACGTACCAGTGTCCCCGCTTCGACGACAGGCCCCAGGGCTCGACCGTGCGGACGCGGTCGCGATGCTTGAAGCGCACGACCGCGCGTGCCCGGAACGCTTCGAACAGGGTGGCGAGCGCCGGTGCGATCGGCAGCGAAGCAATCGGGGCGACCGGTTCGTCGGCGAGTCCGCCGAGCTTCAGCAGCGCGCCCTGCCCGGCGTGATTGCCGAGCGACACTGCGCTTACCGCGACGCGCAGCGCAGCGGCCTCCTCGCCGTCGAGGCCGAGGTCGGGCAGGTAGTAGTCCTCGGGCCGGACGCGGTAGCCGGTTTCCGAGCCGTCGCCCACCGGTTCCGTCAGCAGCGGGACGCCCATCCCGCGCAGCGTCTCCTTGTCGCGCTCGAACGCGCGTCGGTACGCCGTCATCTGTGCGGGGTACCCGGCGACGTCGTGAACGATTTCTTCTCGGGTCAGCGCCCGGCGGCTGTCGAGCAGCAGCGCCAGGAGGTTCAGGACGCGCTCGACTCGCGAAGGCGCGTCAGGCATCGAATCAGCCTATTGGACGGTGCGCGCGGCAACGATCCCGGCCGCGGCCGCCGATTCGAAGAACATTGGATCGTCCGCGACGGAACGGCCCATCGACGTGACTTCGAGGCTGTGGGCGGCGAACAGGCCGGCCATGTCCGGGACCGCGACCTCGACGACCTCGTGCGAGCGCGCGTCGCAGATGTCTGTTATGTCGGACCGCAAGCCGGCGCCGCCGCTCTCGGGCCGCGGGAGCGCAACGGTGACGGCCGAGCGCGTCAGCTCGAGAACCGTTTTCGTGTGGTGCGACACGCTCCGATGCCGGGGACGGGAGTCGGCCGCGGAGGAGCGCACCGCGAGAACGGGATTGCCTCCGAGCGCGGCCGCGGCATCGAGCGCGGCCGCCGCATCGCTTCCGCTGAAGCCGAGCCGGCTCGCGGTGCCGGCGCCGCCCGGACCCATTGCAACGACGATCGCATGGGCCCGGCCGAGCGCGCGGGCGGCGGCGAGTCCGCTCGCGAGCGACACCGCCTCGTAGTCACCGCCGAACGCGTGCCCGATCGTGACGGTCGCGTCGACGAGGCCGCGGGCGCGCAGCTCGCACACCAGATCCGACAGGGCGATCGGGAGGGCGCCGCCGTCGGTCATCGCGTACACGAGCCGCCGGTCGGGTCGAAAGTGCTTGAACGCGACGGCCACGGCCGCGACCTGGCTGTGCACCGTGCCCACCGCGACCGGTACCCCGGCGAGCATCTCGGTCGGCATTTCGCCGCCGGACGCGGCGGCGCGGACGGCGACCTGCAAACTGGAATAGCGCAGCTTCATCACGGTGTCGGTCGAAGCGGGCGTGTCGGCGCCGTTCCACGAGTCGCGCGTCAGGTTCCAATGCACGACATGCGAACCGCCGGTGCCGAGGCCGAGGTCGACCGCCGACGTGTTGACGACGACGCGGTCGCCGGCTTCGACCGGACCGACGAGCTCGGTCAGGACGTACGCGTGCTCGCCGCCCGCGCCCAGGTCGACGAGCACGCGCTGCAAGCCGGGGCGCGCGTGGAGCACCTCGGTGACGACGCCTGTACGGAACGACGGCATCGTGGGAGTCGTCGACCGATCGTCAGAGCGACGCGATGAGCCGCTCGACCCGTTCGTCACGTGCTTTGAACGGGTCCTTGCAGAGCACCGTGCGTTGCGCCTGGTCGTTCAGCTTCAAGTGAACCCAGTCAACCGTGTAGTCGCGCTTACGTTCCTTCGCGCGCTTGATGAACGCGCCGCGCAGTCGGGCGCGCGTCGTCTGCGGCGGGTTGTTCATGGCTTCGGTGATCTCGTCGTCCTCGACGATGCGGTCGACCTGGGCGCGCCGCTCGAGGAGGTAATAGAGGGAACGTGACCGCGTGACGTCGTGGTAGGAAAGGTCGAGCAGTGCGACGCGTGGGTGCGTGAGCGGAAGGTCGCCGCGCTTGCGGTACGCCTCGATCAAGTGGTGCTTGATCACCCAGTCGACCTCGGTCCGCAGCTTCAGTGGATCGTCCTCGAGGTGGGTCATCACGTGCTCCCACATCTCGAGCGCGCGCTGTTCGAGCGGCGGGAGGCCGCGCCGCTTCGCGAACCGCAGCGCCCGGTTCAGGTACTCGCTCTGGATCTCGACCGCGGAGAGCTCACGGCCGTTCGCGAGACGCACGCGTCGCCGGCAGGTGATGTCGTGGCTGATCTCGCGGATCGCCCGGATCGGGTTCTCGAGTGTGAGGTCCCGCCACGGTGCGCCGTCCTCTTCGAGCATGCGGAGGATGATCGAGGTGGCGCCGACCTTGAGGAACGTGGCGTACTCGCTCATGTTCGAGTCGCCCACGATCACGTGCAGGCGGCGGAACCGTTCGGCATCGGCGTGCGGCTCGTCGCGGGTGTTGATGATCGGCCGGGACCGCGTGGTCGCCGACGACACGCCTTCCCAGATGTGCTCGGCGCGTTGCGCGATGCAGTACATGGCGCCACGGGCGGTCTGCAGCACCTTGCCCGCGCCCGCGTAGATCTGGCGCGTGACGAGGAACGGAATGAGCACGTCGGTGAACTTGGAGAAGTCGCCCTCGCGTTCGACGAGATAGTTCTCGTGGCACCCGTAGGAATTGCCGGCACTGTCGGTGTTGTTCTTGAAGAGGAACACCTCGCCGCGGATGCCCTCCTCGCGCAGGCGCTGCTCCGCGCTCTGCACGAGTCCTTCGAGGATGCGCTCGCCCGCCTTGTCGTGGATGACGAGATCTCGGATCGAGTCGCACTCCGGCGTCGCGTATTCGGGATGGCTGCCCACGTCGAGGTAGAGCCGGGCGCCGTTCTCGAGGAACACGTTGCTCGAGCGCCCCCAGGAGACGACGCGTCGGAACAGATACCGGGCAACTTCATCGGGACTCAACCGGCGCTGGCCGCGCAGTGTGCACGTGACGCCGTATTCGTTCTCGAGGCCGAAGATGCGCCGGTCCACTAGATGTGAGTGTACGGGCAGGCAGGCGGTGGCTCGCGCCGCCTTACACTTGGGCGCGATGCCGACGAGGCGGAAACTTCGGTGAATCCGGTACCGATGAGTCGGTTGACGTCGGTGTACGGCTCGTTCCGAGCGCGCGTGATGGCGGCCCGCCTCGAATCCGAGGGTTTCGATGTCGAACTGCGGGGCGCGGTCGACAATCCGTACCGGCTCACGGTCGGTGAGATGGCGCGAGTAGACCTCTACGTTCCGGCGGAACAGCTCGACGAGGCGAGCCTGGCGCTGCTCGTCGCAGAGGTCGACGAAGCCGACGAGATCCTCGACGATGATCGTCCGCCGGTGCGGGTCCGCCCGGTGCCTCTCACGTGGGTCGCGGCGCTGATTCTCTTCGTGCTGATCGCGGGTCCGATCGCGCTGTTGCTCCGCTGGTATTAGCCGGCGGGTCAGGCGAGCAGCGCGTTGAGCTCGTCGCCCTTGATGCGGCGGAATGCTCGACGCACGCGCGAGCGGTCGAGCAGCGCGACTTCGAGCTGATCCGCGGTGAGCGAGGCTTCATCGGCGCCGAGCACCTTGGCGCCGAGCTTCAACGCGTCCGCGAGTGACATGCCGGCCTGGTACTCCGCCTTCAGCGCCTCGACGATTTGCTCCGCCTGGCCACCGAGCACCGAGTAGTCCTGCTCGTCCATCACGACGCCGTCGTAGAGCACGTGGTACATCTCGGCGTGGTCGTCGTCGGCGCTGCCGACCTCGGCGACGAGCAGCTCGACCTCGTACGGCTTCATCTCGTGGGTGAACACCTGCCCGAGCGTCTGCGCGTACGCGTTCGCGAGCTCCTTGGCGCTCACGTCCTCGCGCGAGTACGAGAAGCCCTTCATGTCGGCGTGGCGCACGCCGGCGACGCGTAGCATCTGGAATTCGTTGTACTTACCGACCGCCGCGAAGGCGATGCGGTCGTAGATCTCGCTGATCTTCGACAATGTGCGCGACGGGTTGTCGGCGACGATGAGGACGCCCGCCGCGCACTCCAGCGCGATCAGGCTCCGGCCCCGGGCGATGCCCTTGCGCGCGTAGTCCGCGCGGTCCTTCATCACCTGTTCCGGTGAGACGTAGAACGGCATGCTCATCGGATAACTCCCTGTCCGCTCCCGTCGGGTTCGACCCTCATGATTCGCGGCCTCCCCGTTCGGCGCCCTGCAGCAGGGCCTGGCTGCGGGTCTCGACGTCGTCGTCGGTGAGCGCCCGGTAGCCCTCGGCGTCGATGATCGCGACGGTCGGAAAGATCCGCCGGACGAGGTCGGGACCACCCGTCGCGACGTCCTCGTCGGCCGCCGCGAAGAGTGACGCGATTGCCAGCGCGATCGTCGCGTCGGCGTCGAGCCCCTCCGACCAGCCGGCTTTGATCCAGTTGCGGGCGTGCACGCTGCCCGAACCCTGGGCCTGGAAATCGAGCTCCTCGTAGCGGCCGCCCGTCACGTCGTAGCTGAAGACGCGGCCGCGTTCGCGCGCGGTGTCGAAGCCGGCGAACAGCGGGACGACCGCGAAACCTTGCATCGCCGCGGGCAGGTTCGCGCGCACGAGCTGGCCGAGCTGATTCGCCTTGCCCTCGAGGCTCAGCACGTCGCCCTGCACCTTCTCGTAGTGCTCGAGCTGCACCTGGAACAGCTTCACCATCTCGATCGCGGGCCCGGCGGCACCGGCGATCGACACGCCGGAGAAGTCGTCGGCCGGGAACACCTTTTCGATGCGCCGGCTGGCGATCATGTAGCCGGCGGTGGCTCGGCGGTCGCCGGCCATGATGACGCCTCCCGCGTACCGGATGGCGACGACGGTGGTGCCGTGGGGAACTTCCAGCGTGGACGGCTGGGTGATCCCCGCGCCCGGGAGCTGATGCGGCGACACGCGGCGCAGCAGGTCGGCGAACGAAGGACCCGGATCCGCCGCGGATGCGAACAACGGGAGTGCACTGGGCTCGGACATCGGCGCGGGAGCCTACCGCCGGGTCTCACCCGCTCAGCGCACCAACCCGCTCCCGTGCGACCGCCGCGAGCTCGTCGTCGCGGTCGAGATAGTCAGCGGCCTTGAGGAACAGCTCGTACTCCTCGCGGAAGTCGCCGATCGCGTTGTTGCACCGGAAACACAAGAGTCCGCGGATCTCGCCCGTAGCGTGGTCGTGGTCGACGTGCAGGGTTCGTTCGTCCGGACGCGGTTGACGACAGATCGCGCAGACGCCGTCCTGTGCTTCGAGCATCTCGTCGTAGAGATCCGGCGTTATCCCGTACTTGCGCATCAGATAGCTCGCCCCGTCGGCTGCCTTGCGATCGGGCCGCGGCCGATACTCGCGCCGGTATTCGGTGAGCCGTTCGGGGTTCTCCCGTTGCCACCTCTTCACCATTGCGATGTAGCGCTGGGGGTCTGCGCGAGAGCGCGCCGGGCGAGCCGCAAGATTGCACGGAATGCAATCCGATCGGTGACCATCGGCCATGCCCGCGGCTCGGTAGAAACTTCGAGCGGTTTCAATTCACCGCAGTGCGTGCATCGCTTCACCCGACGATCGTAAAGGTCGGGTGAGAGAGCAGCGCCTGTACAAAAATGTGAACGCTACTGTCCGCCCTTTTGCACATAGGAGCGAACGAATTCCTCAGCGTTGTCCTCGAGGACGGAGTCGATTTCGTCCAAGAGATCGTCGATGTCTTCCTTCAATTTCTCGCCCCGCTCGCTCGACGCGGCGAGCTCCTCGTCGACGACTTCTTCTCGCTCTTTCGGAGCGGGCTTCTGCTTGCGTTCCCGTTCAGCCATGACGCATTACCTCCTGCAACACCGTCAGCTCGCCGTCAATCGCTCGACGAGTTGCCGTGGTGTCGAAACCTCTCCGAAGAGCTCGGCAACATGCTCCTTGCTACCACGCGTGGGCTCCATCATCGGGATCCTTCGCAGCGGGTCGACGCCGACGTCGAGCACGAGACTGTCCCAGTTCGCGGCGACCACCGAATCCGCCCAGCGGGCGAGACACGTGCCGCGGAAATATGCCCTGGTCGACTCGGGTGGATCGGCCATCGCGGCGAGCACGTCGGACTCGTCGAGCAGACGTTCGATACGTCCGGCGCGCACCAACTTCTCGTAGAGCGAACGCCCGGGACGAACGTCGTGGTACTGCACGGAGAGCAGCTCGAGCTTCGGGTTGTTCCAGCGCAGCTCGTCGCGATCGACGTACGCGCGCAGCAGCTCGAGCTTTGTCACCCAGTCGAGGGTGCCGTCGAGCGATCGCGGATCGGACTCGAGCGCGGCGAGCACCGATTCCCAACGGTCGAGCACGAGTGCTCCGATCGCTTCCGGGCCGCAGCACTCGAGTCCCGACTCGTCGGCGTACTTGCGGGCGAGGCGCAGGAACTCCCACTGCAACTCGATGGCGGTACAGCGGCCGAGCGAACTGCAGTCGACCGTCGCTTGCAGGGACGGGTCGTGCGAGACGTTCTTGATCGCGGCGACGGGTGACGAGATCGAGAGATCCTTGTCGACGAAGCCATCCTCGATCATGGAGAGCACGATTGCTGTCGTACCCACCTTGAGGAACGTGGCGACCTCACACAGGTTGGCGTCGCCGACGATCACGTGGAGCCGGCGGTACTTCTGCGGGTCGGCGTGCGGCTCGTCTCGGGTGTTGACGATCGGCCGCTTCAGCGTCGTCTCGAGCCCGACCTCCTCCTCGAAGAAGTCGGCCCGCTGGCTGATCTGGTAGTCGCACGCGTCGGCGCCGTTCTCCGAACCGATCTTGCCCGCGCCGGTGAAGATCTGGCGCGTCACGAACCACGGGATGAGGTTGCGCACGAGCGAGGCGAAGGGCACGCCGCGGTCGACGAGGTAGTTCTCGTGACAGCCGTACGAGTTCCCCTTGCCGTCGCTGTTGTTCTTGTAGACGACGATCTCCTGGCCCGCAGGCAGCAGGTGCCGGGCCGCGTCCATCGACCGGGCGAGGATTCGCTCACCGGCCTTGTCGAACAGCGTCGCCTCGAGCGCGTCGGCGCATTCGGGGGTCGAGTACTCGGGGTGCGCGTGGTCGACGTAGTACCGCGCGCCGTTGGTGAGGACCGCGTTGACGAGGTGGGTCTCGATCTCGGGCGGTTGGGCACCGTCGCGCGCGAAGCCGCGCGCGTCACGTCCCGGCGACTCGTCCTCGAAGTCCCAGCCGATGCGGCGTTGTTCGACGTAGCCGTTGATCAGGAGGCTGGACGCGACGACCGGATTCGGTTCCGGCGCGCCGCGCAACGACACGCCGAATTCGGTCTCGATACCGACGATCTTCGGTACGGCCACCGCTTCATCCTACCGATGCGCGGGCACGCGGACGCCGGGGTCAGAGGTACTGACCCGTGGTGACGCGCTCGATCTGACGGCCACCCTTGTCCTTGTCGCCCTCGTTGACGATCGTCCGGACGTAGACGATGCGCTCGCCCTTCTTGCCCGAGATCTTCGCCCAGTCGTCGGGGTTGGTCGTATTCGGCAGGTCCTCGTGCTCGCGGAACTCCTGCTTGATCGACTCGAGCAGGTCGTCGGTCGAGATGCCGCGCTCGCCGCCCGCGATCGTGCGCTTGATCGACAGCTTCTTCGCCCGTCGCACGATGTTCTCGATCATCGCGCCCGACGAGAAGTCCTTGAAGTAGAGGGTCTCCTTGTCGCCGTTCTGGTAGGTGACCTCGAGGAACTTGTTCTCGTCGCCCACCGAGTACATCGCGTCGACGGCCTTGTCGATCATCGCGGTGACCGCGGCGTCGGTGCCACCGGGCCCATTCGGCTTCTCGCCGTCCGCGATCGGCAGGCTCGACGTGAGGTACTGGCCGAAGATCTGCTTGGCGCTGTCGGCGTCGGGCCGTTCGATCTTGATCTTCACGTCGAGCCGACCGGGACGCAGGATTGCCGGGTCGATGAGGTCTTCACGGTTCGACGCACCGATCACGATCACGTTCTTCAACGCCTCGACGCCGTCGATCTCCGCGAGCAGCTGCGGCACGATCGTCGACTCCATGTCGCTCGAGATGCCCGTGCCGCGCGTGCGGAACAACGAGTCCATCTCGTCGAAGAAGACGATGACCGGGTAACCCTCTTCGCTCTTCTCGCGTGCCCGCTGGAAGATGAGGCGGATCTGGCGCTCGGTCTCGCCGACGTACTTGTTCAAGAGCTCGGGGCCCTTGATGTTGAGGAAGTACGACCGCGCCGTGGTGTTGCCGGTCTTTTCGGCCACGCGCTTCGCGAGCGAGTTCGCGACGGCCTTCGCGATGAGCGTCTTGCCGCAACCGGGCGGACCGTACAGCAGGATGCCCTTCGGCGGCTGAAGATCGTGTTCCTTGAACAGGTCGCCGTAGAGGTACGGGAGCTCGACCGCGTCCTTGATCATTTCGATCTGCTCGTCGAGACCGCCGACGTCGTCGTACGAGACATCGGGCACCTCTTCGAGCACGAGCTCTTCGACCTCGGGTCGCGGGAGCTTCTCGAGGAGCAGCCCTGAGCGCGCCTCCATCAGCAGGTGGTCGCCGGCCCGCAGCTTCTCGCTCAGCAGCTCGGCGGCGAGCTCGCAGACGCGTTCCTCGTCGGCGCGACCGACGACCATCGCGCGGGTCTGGTCGGGCAACATCTCCTTGAACGTCACGATCTCGCCCGCGATCTCGGAATTCCGCGCGAGCACGACGTTCAACGACTCGTTCAGCACGACCTCCTGGCCGCGGCGGAGCTCTCCGGTGTCGAGCTCGGGATGCACCGCCACCCGCATCTTGCGACCGGCGGTGAAGATGTCGACGGTGCCGTCGTCGTTCGTGCTGAGGTACGTGCCGTATGCCGACGGCGGCATCGTCAGCTTCTCGACCTCCTCGCGCAGCGCAGCGATGTGCTCGCGCGCCTCGCGCAGGGTTGCGGAGAGCTTCTCGTTCTGGGAGACGGCCTGGGCGAGCTGGCCCTTGGTCTCGAGGAGCCTCTCCTCGAGCGTGCGCACCCGCTTGGGGGCATCCTGGAGGCGCCGCCGGAGCACGACGACTTCTTCTTCGAGTCCCTTGATGTGCTCTTGAAGCTGATCGACCTGAGCCTCGTACTCGGTCAGCCGCCGCTCGTGCTCGGAAGCCATTGAGCGACACCTCCTCCGGTCGATGGCGACCCTAGTCCCGTATTCAGGCCGGACTGCGCGCATCCGATACGTTGCCTCGAGGATCTCTCGGGTCTGGATTTCTCACTCTCCGATGTGATAAATTCGGCCCGAACCTCTCGATGTTCATTCGACTCTTCGAGCCAAAAAGTGAGGACCTCCGATGAAGGTCTGGATCGACCAGGACCTCTGCACCGGTGACGGGCTGTGCGAAGAAATCGCTCCGGCCGTGTTCACCCTGCTCGATGACGGTCTGGCCTACGTCAAAGAAGGCGACAAGGTCTTCTCGGACCCCGGTGGTGCTGAAGGCCTGGCGAACATCCCCGACGGGATGCTCGACGCGGTGATCGAGTCCGCCGAGGAGTGCCCCGGCGAGTGCATCTTCATCGAAGCCGAGTAACGACGCCGGCACCGGTCCGGAGTCACCTCACCAGACACGACCCTGTGTCCACCGTTCGGTTCGCGTCGCTCGCCGCGAGCACCGGACGGATCTCTTCGTCGCTCAACGCATAGCTCGTCGACCGTCGGCCGGGATCGATCGCGAACGCGACGCCCATCACCGCGCCGTTCTCGTTGACGAGCGCGCCACCCGAGTCTCCGGGCGCGAGCCGCGCCGCGAGCACGAACACGTCCCGTCGACTCGATCCGGTGCGGTAGATGTCGGTCCCCACCGCGACGATCTCGTCGCCGATACGAGCGGGCGCAGCTTCGAGCGGTCCGCCGCCCGGATGCCCGTAGACCGCGCCGCTCTCGCCCTTCGATCCCGTCTCGAGTCGCAACGGCGGCGCGTCGAGGTCGTCCACCGCGAGCACGGCGACGTCGCGCACCGGATCGAACGCGACGACGCGCGCCGGGTGCCGAGTTCCCTCTTCGTCGACGACCGTCGTCGCGCGCTCCCCCGCGACAACGTGTGCGTTGGTGACGACGCGCCCCGGCGCCGCGACCCAGCCGCTGCCGTCCTGGATCTCGTTGCACGCTTCGCCCGTGACCATCACGCTCGACCGCGTCACCGTCGCGTCGACCGCCGGCGCGAGGTGTGCCGTCGGCACCCGGCCCGGGTCGGGCGGATTCGCAAGGGGGTCGAGCGCGGACGGATACGGGGCCTCGGAGATCGCGAGGCCCCACTTCGCGAACTTCGACGGCTGGCGGGGCGCGACGCGTTGGATCGTCGCGACCACCCAGGAATCGCGGGACAGCCGGGCCGGCCAGCCCTGGGCCGTCGCCAGCGACGGGATCACCATCCAGGTCAGTACGAGCACGCCGGAGACGCCGAGCGTCGCGCCGGCGATGCGGTCCCAGAGCGGCAGGGGCGTCCGCAGGGGGAACGCCCGGCGCGCCGCGAGACCGACGAGGAGCCCCACCGCCTGGCCGATCGACGCGGCGAGGAACAAGAAGAGGATCGCGACGCCGACGCGATCGTCCGCCGACGTTCCGCCGAGATTCGTGACCACCTGCGGGACGTAGTTGATCGCGATCGCGAGAGCCGCGAATACGCCGGCCCACGCGAACGCCCGCGCCACGAGACCGAGCCGCCAGCCGCCGAAGCCGGCGGCGACCGCCGCCCCGACGATCACGACGTCGAGCAGGTTCATTCGCCCGCGGGCGTGGCTGCTTCGTCGGCGAGGTGGCGGGCGACGGTGAGGAATCCGGTGTGCGCGACCATTCGGTGGTCGGGCCGGATCGACTGGCCTTCGACGTGCCAGCCGCGGTGCAGCACTTCGAGCGTCTCGATCATGGCGAACGGCGCGGTGGCCAGTTCCTCGCGCAGGCGACCGACCTGCAGGATCGTCGGCAGATACGCGACGAGGATCCCGCCCGGAACCAGGGTCTCGGCCGCGTGCTTCACGACCCGCCACGGCTCGGGAAGGTCGAGGACGACCCGGTCGACGTCGCGCTCGTCGATGCCCTCGTAGACATCGCGCACGTGCACGGCGAGCGGAACGTCGTCGCCGAGGAAGCCGTGGACGTTCTGCACGGCGCGGTCGGCGAAGTCGCCGCGCAGCTCGTAACCGGTCACGGATCCGGAAGGCCCGACCGCGCGCAACAGCGCGGTCGTGAGCGCGCCGGACCCGACACCGGACTCGAGCACACGCGCGCCCGGAAAGACGTCGGCGAGCATGAGGATCGGACCGATGTCCTTCGGATAAATCACCTGCGCGCCGCGCGGCATCTCGAGCACGTATTCGGCAAGTGTCGGCCGCAGCGCGGTGAGACGGGCGCCCAGCGTCGTGCGAACGGTGGTCGCGTCGTTGCGGCCGATCACGTCGTCGTGCTCCACGATCCCCGCATGCGTGTGGAATTGACCGCCGGCGACGAGCACGACGAGGTGGCGCCTACGCCGGTTGTCGACCAGGAGCACGCGCTCGCCCGCGGCAAAGGGGCGGCTCACGGGCCGGTCCGCAGAGCGAGCGGCTCGCCGACGGCGCGAGCGCGCATGCGGCAGAAGGCACACGTGTCACCGGGGGTCGGAGCGCCGCACACCGAGCAGGGATGCAGATCGGCTCGGGCGTCGTCGACCTCGTCCATGAAGCGGTCGTGCGCGCGCTCGAGGAAGCCGAACACGAAGGCGGCCTTGCTCCCGGGCGAGCGCTCTTCGATCTCGTTCAGCGCGGTCTTGTAACCGAGGTGGCGGTTGCCCGCCGCCATCGGGCACTCCTCGACGATGTAGTCGATCCCGCTCAGGACGCAATATGCGGCCATCTCCCGCTCGCTCAGGCGGATCAACGGCTTCACTTTGCGGACGAACCCGGGCGCGGCCGGCAGCACCGGATGCTGGCGGCCGAGAAATTCGGTCTCCCATCGCAGCACGTTGCCGAACAGGACCGCGGCTTCGTCGTCGAGATTGTGGCCCGTCGCAAGGACGTCGTAGCCGTTTCGGATCGCGACGTCGTTGAACAGGTGGCGCTTCGAGAGTCCGCAAGCGGAGCAGGGTGCACGGCGGGCGACGCGCGCGCCGTTTTCGACGTCGAATCCGTACTCCGACGCGAGATCGACCTCGTGCAGCTTCAGGGCGCGCTCCGACGCGAACGCGCGCGCGAACGCGGCCGACTCCTCGGAATACGCGCCGATGCCGAGCCCGAGGTAGAGGCCTTCGGCGTCGTAGCCGAGGTCGCGCAGGAGCTGCCACAGACCGAGCGAGTCCTTTCCGCCCGAGACCGCGACGAGCACTCGCTCGCCCGGCCGGATCATGTCGAACTGTTCGACTGCACGTCGCACTTGCTCGCCGCAATGGCGGACGAAGCAGTCCCGGCAATAGCCGGCGTTGTGGCGGCGTACGTCGATCACCGCGGGAGCGCGGCAGCGGCCGCACTTCATCGGGCGCCCCCCGACATGACGGGACGGATCTCGACGATGTCGCCGTCGGAGAGACGCTCGTCGTGGGTGGCCAGCGTGTCGTTGCGGATCACGAGGACCGTCTCCGGCACGATCTCCAAGTCGCGCAACAGGCGGCCGACGTTCGGCGGGGTAGGCACGTCGAGCTCCCGCTTCGGGTTCCGCAGGACGACCTTCATGCAGTTGGCAGCGTACCGGCGCCGACGGGCGGCCTACCGCTTGGACATACCCGCCTTCGTCACGATCTCGAAGACGTCGCCCGGCTTCACCGCGGTGCGGTAGAGCACTTCCTGCTCGGGGATCGCGAGCCGGCGCAGGACCCGCACACCGGTCGCCGCGACCGCGACGAGGAGCCAGGGGGTGGAGCCGCTCAGACCTCGGCGGAGGCCGCTTGCCGTCAGCCGGCGCAGGAGCGCGGCGAGCACTTCAGATCCGCCGGATCTCGAGCACCATCTGCCGTTTCTTTCCCCTTCGGCGCCCGAGCCAGTACGCGACGCACACGGTCAGGACCGCGGCGCCCACCGCGATCGCCATCGCCGGCATCCGCGCGGCTTCGGCGCGTGCGTCGACGTCGCCGCGCAGCTCTTCGAACTTCGCCTCGATGTCGTCGCGGCTGATCTTCTTCGGTGCCTCGACCGCCTTCGCGCTCACGGTTTCACCTCCTGGGGGCTCACGCGCGTGCTCGCTTCCTCTTGCCGCCGATGTACCAGGCGATCGCCGCGGTCGCGAGGGAACCGGCCACCACGATCGCGTACGGGGCCCACGACCAGTTCCCCGTGAAGTGCGGATCGCTGCTCGTACCCTCGAGCAGCCGCAGCACGCCGATCTCGATGAAGATGATGCCGACGCCGATCAGCACCGCGCCGGCGATCCCGAACGCGATGTAACGGCCGAGACCCTTGAGCGGCTCGATCGTCTCCTGCTTGACGTAGGCGATGACGAGATCGCGCAGCTCTCGAAGCGTCTCTTGTGGATTGTCGGCCACACGCAGCCTTTCGGTCAGCGGCGCAGTCTCGTCCGCTCGCGGCGGACGGTGCAAGGCGTGACCGGCAGAAACCGTCAGGGACGAGGCACGAGATCGGACGGGACCTGCACACGAGGCGCCGACCCGACGACGTTGGCCACCGCTGCTTGCAGGTCGGCACCGGTCCGGTCGGAGAAGTCGCCGTTGGCCAAGAACGCGAACCGTACGTGGGCCGGACCGTCGACCACGCCGACGAGTCCCACGACTCCGTCGATGGAGCCGGTCTTCGCTCGCAGTCGCCCGATCATCGAGTCTGCACCGGTACGCGTCGCGAGCGTGCCGGTCCGGCCCCAGATCGCCAGGCCGCGGTCGAGCGCGCCGTTCGGCTCCTGCGCGATCCGATCGACGAGTGCCAGCATCGTGTCGCAGCTGACGCGGTCGTCGCGCGCGAGTCCCGATCCGTCGTACATCACGAGTCCGGCGGTGGGTATCCCGAGGCGTTTCATCTCGCCCTTCGCGACCTGCACCCCGGCGGCGCTGGTTGCGGGGACCGTGCCCGCATCGACCGCGAGCGCACGCAGGAGCTCCTCGGCGACGTAGTTGTCGCTGATCGTGAGCATCTCCTCGACGATCGTGCCCAAGGGCTGCGAGTCGACGTGTGCGACCTCGCGCGCACCGGACGGCGCGGTGCCGCGGTGTACGCCGCCCTCGATCGTGACGCCGCGAGCGGCGAGGAGCGCGGCGAGCTGTACCCCCGCGTTGACCGCCGGGTCGGGCGCGGGCGTTTGCGTTCCAGCCATGAAGCCACGGTCGACGGTGAGTGCACCAAGCGATCCGATCTCGCCCTGGGTTGCGTAGGACGGCTTCCACGCCGACAGGAAACGCACGGCATCCTGCTGGTGGTCGTCGACCAGCAGGGCGCCGTCGACGTGGCGGATTCCGGCCGCGACGATTGCGTCGGCGAGATTCGCCAGCGGCGTGAGCGGTGTGTTGCGGTCGTTCGGCCGGGCGTGCTCGGTGGCGATGAAGCCCGGGGTGGCCAGCAGCGGGTCGCCGCCGCCGACCAGCACGAGGTCGCCGCTCCCGTCGCTCATCACGCGTGTCGTGAATCGGTGGTCGGCGCCGAGGCGAAGGATCGCCGCGGTTCCGGTAAGCAGTTTCAGCGTCGATGCGGGTGCGAACACGGCGTGCGTGTCGACGCGAACCAGGGCGCCGCTCGAACTGTCGATCGCGACGCAGCCGTGGACCGGCGCGACGACCGCGGCGGCCAGCTTCGTGAGCATCGAGGACGCGCGGTTCCGCAGCGTGTTCTGCACCGACGACCGGACGACCGACGGCACCCGGCGCGCGGACCAGAGCGGCTCGGCCGCGTGCTCCGTCCGGTCGCGGCTCGGCGCGGCTTGCGCGGGCCGCACGTCGTTGACGAGCCACAGAGCACCGGCGGTGCAGATGACCGCGATCAGCAGGCACGCGGCGAGCTTCCGTCCGGTCATGTCACGGCAGCCCGCGCGCCAGACGGAAACGGCTGTCGGCCCACAGGTGCGCGAGCGCGACGACGGCCCGGTTCGCGCTCGGGTAGCACACGCGCCCGCTCGCCCGCACCGCCGCCGGTCCGGCGTTGTCGGGCACGGCGACGGCCAGCTCGGTGGCGGTGAGGATCGGCTTGCCGGTCGCGTCGGAGATGTCGGCCGCCGCCTGTGCGAAGCGTGCGTCCTGGCGCTCGTGGTACGACACGATCCGCCCGAGTCCGTGGTCCGGGTAGAACGTGCCGTCGCGCATCAAGCGCGCCTGGTTCGACTGAATTCCCAGCCCGAGGTACACGATCGCGTCGATCGCGTCGTGGCGAGCGACGAGCTCCATGACTTCCGGAATCGTGTCTCGGGTCTCCCCGCCCGCGAAGTCGACCGGATTGTTGCGACTCCAACGCGGCGGCAACTTCTCGTCGATGGCCGCGCGGAGGTCGTCCGGCAACGGCGCGAGCTCGAGGCCGGGCGCGCGGGCGATCGCGTCTGCCGTCACCACGCCCCATCCGCCGGCCGTCGTCAGTACGGCAGTCCGCGGCCCGCGCGGACGCGGCTGCGTCGCAAATGTCGCCGCGGCTTCGAACGCCTCTTCGATCGTCGTGCAACGCGTGATCCCGGCCTGCCGGCACATGCCGTCGAAGATCCGGTCGTCGGCGGCCAGACTGCCGGTGTGGCTCGCCGCCGCGCGCTGCCCGCTCGCGGTCGTGCCGCCCTTCACGAGCACGACGGGTTTGCGACGAGCGACGGAGGCCATCTGTTCGAACAGCGCCCGCCCGTCGCCCACTCCCTCGACGTACGCGAGACCGACCGCGGTTACGTCGTCGTCCGCGTACCAGTCGAGGTAGTCGGCGACACTCACGGCGGCGGCGTTTCCGGCCGAGACCGCGCGGCTCACGCCGACCCCGGTCTGCACGGCCCAGTTCTCGAACGACGAGACGAAGTTCCCGGACTGGCTGGCGATACCGATTCGACCCGCGGGCGGGTACGGCGCCACGATTTGCGCACACAGGCGCGCTGGGGTGGAGACCACGCCCTGCCCGTTGGGGCCGGCGAGGAGCATGCCGAGCTCGTCGGCGAGTGCGACCAGCTCGCGTTGCGCGCGCACGCCGTCTTCTCCGGCCTCGCCGTAGCCGGCGCTCGTCAGGAACGCCGCCCGGACTCCGCGCCGCGCGCAAGCGCGCAGCACTTCGGTGTTCGACGCGGCCGGCGTGCAGACGAAGACCATGTCCCACGGGCCGTCGGGCAACTCGTCGATGGAGCGGGCGGTATCGACACCGAGCACGGGGGTCGCGTCGAGATTCGTCGCCGCGACCGCGCCGCCGTACCCGCACGTGAGGATGTTGTGCAGCGCGACGAAACCGAACTTGCCGGGATGCGTCGACGCGCCCGCGACGATCACTCCGCGCGGCTCGAAAAGCGCGCGAAACGCTTCGTCGGCCGGGCGGGTCCGGGGCGCGGTTCGCGCCGCCGAGTCGGTCTCACCGGTCTCGACCAGCGCGTCGACGGCGACGGGTCGGCCGTCGACGACGATCAGCGGGTTCAGGTCGACCGAGACGACATCGGGTCGGTCGAGTGCGAGCCGCGACAGCCCGTTCAGGGTCGCGGCGACCGCGGCCCGCTCGATCGGCGGCTCACCGCGGAACGGCCCCAGCAGCTTCTGGGTCGCGAGGTCGTCCAGGAGCTCGTCGGCGTCCGGTTCGTCGAGCGGCAGGAGGCGGAACGCGACGTCGCCCAGCGCTTCCGCAAGGACGCCGCCGACCCCGAACATCACGCACGGACCGAACTGCGGATCCCGAACGAGACCTGCGATGAATTCGCGTGATCCGCGAACCATCGGGGCGACGAGGAGCTCCACCGGACCGTCCTCGCCGCGCGCCGCCGCCAACAGCTCGTCGGCGGCCGCTCGGACGGCGGCGTCGTCGACGAGACCCAGCCGCACGAGGCCGCGTTCGGTCTTGTGCGCGATGCGGTCGCCGCAGAGCTTCAACACGACGGGATATCCGATCGCCTTCGCCGCGATCGCGGCCCCGTCGGCATCGGGTGCCGTCCGCTCGTCCGGGACAGGGACGCCGTAGCGCGCGAGAAGCTGCTTCGACGCAGCCTCGGACAGGGTCGGCACGGGCGCCGAGGCTAGTGGCGGGGTCGCGGATCTCTCCGGACGTGCGGCGCCCGTGCCGCTCAGCCGAACCGGGTCACCGCGCCCCGTGCGTCGAGCTCCATACCCGGCGCCCAGGCGACCTCCCAGCGATGGCCTTCCGGATCGGCGAAGTAACCGACCCGACCGCCCCAGTCCGTGTCCGCCGGCGCCGAGATGACCTTCGCGCCGGCCGCTACCGCCGCGTCGAACGCACCGTCTACGTCGGCTCGGATGTTGCAGTTGCACGCGAGCGTGACGCCGTCCCAGCCGCCGGGCGGCCAGGGCTCACCGCCCGACGCCTCGGGGTGGAGCTTTTCGAGCGGCCAGAGCGCGAGCACCACGCCGCCGAGCAGGAACGACGTCATGTCGCCTTCGATCTCGAAACCGGTGGACCAACCCAGGGCCTTGTAGAACGCGCACATGCGCTGGTGGTCGCGGGTACCGATCGTTATCAGTGTCAGCCGGGCCGGGAGCGGCAAGCTGCACCTCCTCTCGGGCGCGGTCAGACCGCGGTGTCTCGGTCACGCCAGTACTCGTCGCGCAGGACGCGCTTGAGCAACTTGCCCGAGTCGGTCCGGGGCAAGGACTCGCGGATCTCGTATTCGCGCGGCTGCTTGTAGCGCGCGAGACGCGACTCTGCGAACGCGCGTAGCTCGTCGAGATCGATCACCTCGCCGTCCTTCGCTTGCACGATCGCGTGGACACGCTCGCCCCATTCGTCGTCGGGGATGCCGAAGACCGCGGCGTCGAGGATCTGCGCGTGCGCGTGCAGGACCGCTTCGATCTCGGCCGGATAGATGTTCACACCGCCCGAGATGATCATGTCCTTCTTGCGGTCACAGATGTACACGTAGCCCTCGTCGTCGACATACGCGATGTCGCCGACGGACTTCCACTCGTTGTCCGCCAGCTCGGTGAGCTGCTCCGCGGACTCGTGGTACCCGTCCATCGCCAATCCGGTCCGGACGAAGAGCTCGCCGGCCTCGTTCACATCCGCGACCGCCCCGTCGTCTTTCACGATCCGGATCTCGATCCCGCCGTACGGCTTCCCGCACGACCCGGGTTTGCGCAGCTGGTCCTCGGGCGCGAGCACCGTGTCGACGCCGAGCTCGGTCGAGCCGTAGACCTCGAACAGGAAGCCGTCGCCGAGCTTGTCGACGATCTCCTGCTTCAACGCGTACGGCACCGGCGCCGCGTTCGCGATGAGACAGATCATGGTGGACATGTCGGCCTGCGCGAGCTCGGCGGCGGGCAACGAGACGATCCGCTTGAGCTGGGTCGGCGCCGAGAAGGTGTTCGTGACGCGTTGCTCCTTGACCAGGGCGATCCAACGCACCGGGTCGAACTTGCGCAGCACGACGATCGGCGCCCCGAGCGTGTGCGACAACGACGCGAACGCGAGCGGTCCGGAGTGGTAGAGCGGCCCGGTGGTCAGGTGCACCGCGTTCTCGTGCAGCAGCCGCAGCGCGTCGAGGAGGGCGAACACGATCTGCCGGTCGGTTCGGGTGCGCAGCGCCCCTTTCGGCTTCCCGGTCGTCCCCGACGTGTAGATCATCGCCGCGCCCGCCTCGCTCGACGCGGGGATCTCCGGCTCGCCCGACGAGCCGGCCATGCACACGTCGTCCCACGCGAGGAACCCGCTCTCCGGCGGGGGCGAGCCGCCGAAGACGACGACGGCGCGCACCTTCGGGAGACGGTCCCGAACCGTTGCGACGAGCGGCGCCTGCTCGGCGTCGACGACGACCACGGTCGCGTCGGAGTTGTCGATGACGTACTGCATCTCCTCCGCGTTGAATCGGTAGGACAACGGCACGGCGACGAGATTGCACTTGCGCGCCGCGTGGATCGTGACGAGCACCTCGAGCGAATTCGGTCCGCACCAGACCAGTCGGTCGTCGGGACGCGCGCCCGCGTCGAGCAGCCCGTGCGCGAGCCGGTTCACCTGCGCGTTGAGCTCCGCAAAGGTCGTGACCGACGCCTCGGCGCCTCCGCTCGCGTCGACGACGACGGCGATCTTGTCGGGCATGTTCTGCGCGTGGACGGCGAGGGCGTCGAGCGGCTCGGTCATGGATCGGAGCGTATGCGGCGCCGGTAGTGTCGCGCCCGTGCTGCGCCCATTCGCCGTGCGCGGCGTGGTCGAAGGTTTCTACGGAAGGCCGTGGACTCACGAAGCGCGCCTCGAGGTCATCGCGTTCCTCGCGGATCGCGGGATGAACGCATACGCGTATGCACCGAAGGACGACGACCTCCATCGTGCGCAGTGGCGGGTGCCGTACCCGCGCACCGAGCTCGACCGGTTCGGCGAGCTCGCGGCGCACGGCGCGCGCCACGGCGTCCGCTTCGGTTTCTCGATCTCGCCCGGCCTCGACATCGACTACGAGTCGCGGTCGGATCGGTCCGCGTTGCTCGCCAAGCTCCGGCCGCTTCGCGACGCGGGGGTCGAGTGGTTCCTGCTCCTCCTCGACGACATCCCGATGCAGCCCGATCTGGCGCCGCGCCAGGGCGCGCTTGCCGGGTGGTTGTGCGAGTCGCTCGGGACGGAGCTCACGCTCTGCCCCACCGAATATCTCGGCACGCATCCGTCCCCGTACCTCGCCGAGCTCGACGGCTCGATGCCGCCGGCGATCGACGTGATGTGGACCGGTCCGACCGTGTGCTCGCCGCAGCTCCGCGCGGACGAAGCGCGCGGATGGGCCCGCGCGCTCGGCAACCGGCGGGTGATCGTTTGGGACAACTATCCGGTCAACGACGCGTCGATGGCCGCGTCCCTCCACCTCGGTCCCTACTGCGGCCGCGAACCGGAGCTCGCGGATGTCGTCGGCGGCATCCTGTGCAACCCGATGACGCAGGCGCACGCGTCGCAGGTCCCGCTGGCGACCGCGATGGAGTTCCTCGCCGACCCGGATGCGTACGACGCGCAGAGCTCGTGGGAGCGCGCGATCGTCGACGTCGGCGGCGATCGCGCCCCGTCGTTGCGCGCGCTCGCGCACGCATGCGCCGACAGCCCGATCGCTATGCCGGATTCACTCGACCTCGCGCGGCGCGTCGCCGCGCTCGGAGACCGGCTGCCCGGCGCCGACTGGGTGCCGGCCGTGACCGAACTGCGGGCGGAGCTCGCAGCCGCGCGGGACAGCGTCGACGCCTTTCCCGGTCCCGCCGGCGGTGACGACCTCTCCTCCGAGCTCGCACCGTGGGCGGCCGCCTCCCGTCTGGAGGCCGAAACCGGCCTCGCCGCGCTGCGGTTGATCCAGAGCGCGCGCCCCGTAGCGACCGTCGGGTCCGATGGATCGGGCCGGGCGGCCGCACCCGACCCCGAGGCGGCGCTTCGGCGCGCGTTCACCGTTCTGTTCTCGTGGAAGGGCGCGCGGGCCGATGAGAAGGTCGTGTTCGGACCCCGCTTTTCGATCTACACGCCCATCGTGCAGCTCCCGGACGGGTCGACCGCGCTCGACACCGCCGCCGCGTTGCGCGAGAACGCCAACGCGATCGACGCGCTCTGCCGGCTGGCCCTGCGCACCTACGACGAATGGCGTGTCGACGCCGGTGAACCACTCCGCGTCTTCGTCGGCGCGCAAGAGCGCACCTGTTCTCGTGACGGAAACTTCGACGCGCGCGGCGGGCCGGTCACGTTGCGCCAAGGCCGCGTCGCAACGTTGCTCGCGCCCGGCGCGCGGCTGCCGTTCTCGGACGGACGGCTGCGATGAGCCCGCGCGTCTCCGTCGTCATGCCCGCGTTCAACGAGGCGGTGATCATCGAGTCCTCGGTGCGCGCCGTCGTCGAAGGTCTTCGCGCCCGCGGCGAGCAGTTCGAGGTTCTGGTCGTCGAGAACGGCTCGACCGACACGACACTCGCGCTCGCGAAGGACCTCGCCGGCGAGTTCGCCGAGGTGCGGGTCGAGCACCGCGACGAGGCCGATTACGGACGCGCGTTGCAGGCGGGATTGCTCGACGCGCAGGGTGACGCGGTTGTCAACTTCGACACCGACTATTTCGACCTCGACTTCCTCGACGCGGCGGTCGGGCAGGTGCTCGCACCCGGAGGTCCGGTGATCGTCGTGGGTTCGAAGCGCGCGGCGGGCGCAACGGACGAGCGCGACCCGCTCCGCAAACTGGCGACGCTCGTCTTCTCGACGATCCTGCGCGTCGTGTTCGGGTTACGCGTGTCCGACACGCACGGCGTCAAAGCAATGCGCCGGGCCGCCGTCGAGCCGTACGCGCGGGCTTGCCGGTTCGGCCAGGACCTGTTCGACACCGAGCTGATCCTGCGCGTCGAACGCGCCGGCCTGCGCACCGCCGAGATCCCGGTCGAGGTGCGCGAGCTCCGCCCGGCGCGCAGCTCGTTCCTCTCGCGGGTCCCGCGTACGCTGCGCGGACTGTGCAAGCTGCGATGGGCACTGTGGAGGGAACCGCGCCATCCCTGACGCTGCGGTGCGCGCGCGTCCTGAACGGTGAAGGTGCGCAGTCCGCGTCGCCCGGTTGGGTGGCGATCGAAGGCGGCCGGATCGTCGCGACAGGTACCGGCGATGCACCCGCCGGCTGCGTCGACCTCGGCGACGCGCTGCTCGCACCGGGGTTCGTCGACCTCCAGGTCAACGGCGCGGGTGCGGTCGACTTCTCGAGCGCACCCGCCGCCGACATCGTCGCCGCGGTCGACGCGCTCGTCGCCGGGGGTACGACCGGACTGCTGCTCACGATCTGCAGCGCGCCGCTCCGCGACTACACCGGGATGCTCCGGACGGCCACGGCGGTGCGCGCACAACGCCCGGACACGGTCCTGGGCGTGCACCTCGAAGGACCGTTCCTCGGCGCCGCACCGGGTGCCCATCCCGTCGACGTTCTCCGCTCCGCCGACGTCGGCTTCCTCACCGCTGTGCTCGACGACTTCGGCGACCTCGTACGCGTCGTCACGCTCGCGCCGGAGGCCGATCCCGACCTGGCGGCGACGCGCTTGTTGTCGGGCCGCGGTGTCGTGGTCGCGCTGGGTCACTCGACGGTCGATCTCGCCGGCGCGCGCGAGGCCGCCGATGCCGGGGCGCGCATGGTGACCCACCTGTTCAACGGCATGGGACCGATGCATCACCGCGCGCCCGGGCTCGCGGGCGCGGCGTTCGACGACCCGCGGCTCGTGCCGACGGTCATCGCCGACTTCGTCCACGTGCATCCGGTGATGGTGCGCCTGGCCCTGAAGGCCCGGCCCGATGCGGTGCTCGTGACCGACGCGGTTGCGGTCAGCGGCGCGGTCGTGGAGCACGGCGGTGCGGTCGAGCTGCGCGACGGCACGCTGGCGGGATCGGTCCTGACGATGGAGCGCGCCGTGCAGAACGCGGCGTCGACGGGAATCCCGTCTGCGGCCGCGGTCCGCCACGCGACCGCGAACCCGGCGCGCCTCCTGGGCGCGGCTGATCGCGGTCGCGTCGCACCCGGCGCTCGCGCCGATCTGGTCGCGCTCGATCCCGACACGCTCGCGGTGCGGTCGGTCTGGGTCGCAGGAGTGCCCGGCTAACGTCGCTCGATGCCGAAGGTCGCCTTGTTCGTCACGTGCGTGGCCGACCAGGTCTTCCCGGAGACGGCGGCAGCAACGGTGCGCGTGCTCGAGGCCGCGGGGGTCGAGGTCGTGTTCCCGGAGCAGCAGACCTGTTGCGGTCAGCCGGCGTTGACCGCCGGCGAACCGGGCGCCGCCGCCCGGCTGGCCCGCCATCACCTCGACGTATTCGATTCGCGCGCGTTCGACGCGGTCGTCGCGCCGTCCGGCTCGTGCACCGCGATGGTGTGCCATCACTATCCCGAGTTGCTCACCGACGGACACGATCGGGCCGTCTCCGTCGCGGCGCGGACGTACGAGCTCACGCAGTACCTCGTCGACGTCCTCGGTGTCGTCGACATCGGCGCGCGCCTGGACACGACGGTCACCGTGCACGACGCGTGCCACGGGCTCCGCAACCTCGGGCTCGGTTCGCAGGCGCGCCGGCTGCTCGAGGCCGCGGGCGCGACGGTCGTGGAGATGAGCGAACCCGACACGTGCTGCGGATTCGGCGGCGTGTTCTCGTTCGGCTTCCCGGAGGTGTCGACCCGGCTCGCCGACGCCAAGCTCGGACACGCGGCGACCACGAAGGCGCGCTATCTCGTGTCCGGCGACCTCGCGTGTCTCATGCACCTGGAAGGCCGCCGCACGAGGGTCGGCCCGCCGACGTCGCCCGAACCGATTCACATCGCCGAGCTGCTCGCGTCGGGTCTGCCGGCATGAGCGCGCACGACGGCCACGCGATCACGACGCCGGGCGCCGACTTCCGCGAACGTACCGCCAGTGCCGTCGCCGATCCGGTGCTGCAACAGGCGTTGCACAATCTCGACCGCCGCTTCCGCACCGCGAGTGAAGCCGCGGCCGCACATCCCGGCCGCAAGGAGCGGGCGGCGGCCATCCGCCGGGAGACGTTGCGCGACCTCGACGGCTGGCTCGACCGGCTCGAGGCCGCGCTCACGGCCCGCGGCGTGCACGTGTACCGGGCCGCGACGCCGGCCGAAGCGCGGCGCACGATCGTCGACCTCGCTCGCGCCCGTGGTGCGCGGACTGTCGTGAAGAGCAAGTCGATGGCAACCGAGGAGATCGATCTCGGCAACGCACTCGTCGACGCGGGGCTCACGAGCATCGAGACGGATCTCGGCGAGTACATCGTGCAGCTTGCGGGAGAGCGTCCGTCGCACATGATCACGCCCGCGATCCACAAGACGCTCGCTCAGATCCGCGACGTGCTGGCCGCCGAAGCGAACCGCGAGCTGCCCGTCGACCGCGAGGCCCTCACCGAGTGGGCACACCAGCGCCTGCGGGGCGAGTTCCTGCGCGCCGACATCGGGGTGACCGGTGTGAACTTCGCTGCGGCCGACACCGGGACGCTCGTGCTCGTGACGAACGAGGGCAACGGCCGGTTCTGCACGACGTGGCCGCGGACGCACATCGCGCTGATGCCGGTCGAGAAGGTGATCCCGCGTCTGGCCGACACCGGCGTGCTGCTCCCTCTCCTCACCACCCACGCGACGGGCCAGTCGCTCTCCAACTACGTGACGATGCTCAGCGGTCCGCGCCGCGAGGGCGAGGCCGACGGCCCGGACGAGCTGCACGTCGTGTTCCTCGACAACCGGCGCCGCACGCTGCTCGGGACGAAGTACGAGGAGATGCTCGCGTGCATCCGCTGCGGCGCCTGCCTCAACGTGTGTCCGGTGTACCGCAACGTCAGCGGCCACGCGTACGACGCCGTCTACTCCGGACCGATGGGCAAGGTCCTCACGCCGTTGCTGTCGGGTGGCGCCGAGGGCACCGACCTCCCGTACGGGTCGTCGCTGTGTCACGCCTGTTCCGACGCGTGCCCGGTACGGATTCCGCTGGGCGACATGATCCTGTCGCTGCGCGCCGACGTTCCCGCGCCCCAGAGCGCGCCGCGCCGCCGTCGCCGTGTGTTCTGGACGGTCTGGTCGCGCGCGTGGGCGACGCCGAGCGGCTACCGCGCCACGACCGCGATCGGCCGGATCTCCCGGGGCAAGGTGCCGGGGCTGCGCGCGTGGACGGCGACACGCGACCTGCCCCGACCCGCGCGCCGTTCCTTCCGCGACCGCTGGGCCGAGGAGCACCGGTGATCGACGTCCTCGTCGCCGGGCTACGCGCGAATTCGTGCGCGGTGACCGGACCGGTCGGCGTCGACGAGGCGCGCGCGGCGATCGTCGAGCACGTGGCACCCGGCGCGCTCGTCGCATGCAACGACGACGTCCCGATCCCTGATCTGACCGACGCGCTGCGCGACCGCGGCGCGGAACTGCTCCCGCCCGACGATCCCGCCTGGTTCGCGCGCCTGCCCGACGCTGCATTCGGGATCACCGGGTCGCGGCTCGCGGTCGCGGACCCGGCCGCGATCGCCCTGGCGGCCGCGCCGGGCTCGCCGCGCGGTACGAGCCTGCTGCCGCCCTCGCACCTTTGCATCGTGCGGGTCGACGACGTGATGGCGACGCTCGAGGACGCGATGACGATGATCGCCGCGCGGGAGTTGCCGAGCGCGCTGACGTGGATCGGTGGACCGAGCCGTACAGGCGATCTCGAGATGGTCACGACGCTCGGTGTGCACGGTCCCCGCGCCGTGGAGGTCATCCTCCTCGACGGACTGTAAGGTCCCGCCCGATTGCGCATGCGGCGCAGGCGCGCCGAAGCGCGCACCGCAGCGAAGGAGCCATGAGTATGGAGATCGTCGCGGCCTTGTTCGTCGAATCGATCGACTTCCGTCAGGTCGCGGGACCCGCGACCCGGATCGACATCACCGGCGTGTTCTTCTCGACGGCGGTCCCCGCGTATCCCGCGCAGCTCACACCCCACCTCGTCGTCCTCGTGCGGGCCCCCGCCGGAACCGACGGCAACGCAACGCTCGAAACGGTCTTCGTGCGCGACAACGGCGAAGAGGTCGGACGCAATCAGCAGGCGTTTTTCGTCGAACCGGGAAAATTCGGGTACCGGCTCGTGCGGGGTGAGCTGGAATTCCCCGAGCCGGGCACGGTCGAAGCCCGCTGCACCCTTCTCGAGAGCGGCTCGTCGGTGTCGGTCCCGCTCACCGCGCTCCCCGTACCGGGTGACGTCTGACGGCGCATCGAGGCGGATCGCGCTCAACTCGATGCCTGGACGCGTCGACCCTCGGGAAGAATGGATCTCGTGAACCGGTACGCGTCCGCGCTCTCGCTGCATCCCCTGCCCGTTGAAGCCGTCGGCGAGGTAGCCGGGGAGATCCTCGAGCAGTTCGACGGCACGCGCCCCGATCTCCTGGTTTGTTTCGCGTCGCCCCACCACACCGGCGCCTACGAGGACATCGTCGGGGGCCTGCGCAAACTCCTCGAGCCCGAGGCCGCGATCGGCTGCACGATGGTCGGGGTGGCCGGCGGCAATGTCGAGGTCGAGGACGGTCCGGGACTCTCGGTGTTCGCGGCGACGTTCGGGGCGGGTCGCGTCGACGCGATCGCGCTCGAGACGCTGCGTTCGGACGACGGCTACGAGATCATCGGCTGGCCCGACTGGGTACCGGCGCGAGGCACGATGCTCATGCTCGGCGACCCGTACTCGTTCCCCGTCGGCGACTTCCTCGACGTGTGCAACGCGCGCATCCCGGGCGTCAGGGTGATCGGCGGCATGGCGTCGGCCGCCGAACGCGCCGGTGGCAACCGCCTCTCCATCGACGACCGCGTCATGGACAGCGGTGCAGTCGCGCTGCTTTGTTCCGAGGATGTCCCGGTGCGACCCGTGGTCTCGCAGGGATGCCGCCCGATCGGCACGCCGTTGACCGTCACCAGGGCCGATCGCAATCTCGTGTACGAGCTCGCCGGGCAGCCGGCGATGGCGCGCTTGCAGGATTTGGTCCAGGCCGCGACGGAGGCGGAGCGAGACCTGATGCGCAACGGGCTGCATCTCGGTGTCGTCGTCGACGAGCACAAGCTCGACTTCAGTCGTGGCGACTTCCTCGTCCGCAACGTGCTCGGGGCCGACCGGAGCAACGGCGCGATCGCGATCGGGGACCGGGTCGACGTCGGCACGACCGTGCAGTTCCAGGTGCGCGACGCGGCATCGGCCGACGACGACCTGCGCGCGCTCCTCGCCGACGAGCGCGCCGACGCCGCGTTGCTGTTCACCTGCAACGGCCGGGGCAAACGGTTCTTCGCCGAGCCCGACCACGACGCCGCCCTCGTCGAGGACATGCTGGGGCCGATGCCGCTCGCCGGGGGTTTCTGCGCGGGTGAGATCGGTCCGGTCGGGAACCGGAACTTCCTGCACAGCTTCACCGCGAGCGTCGCCGTCTTCGAGCGTTAGTGCCGAACCGGGTGCGCCCGGGAAGTGTCGCGGGCCCGGTGTGGGTACCCCTTAGGCTGCGGCCGGCGGACAGATTGGGGCTGACACATGGCTGACGAGCTCGAGCAGCGCGGGATCAACGTGATCCGCGGGCTGGCGATGGACGCGGTGCAGAAGGCGAACTCGGGCCACCCGGGAACGCCGATGGCCCTCGCCCCACTCGCGCACGTGCTGTGGACGCGGGTGATGAAGTACGACGCATCGGATCCCGATTGGCCCGACCGCGACCGCTTCATCCTCTCCGCCGGTCACGCGTCGATGCTGCTGTACTCGATGCTCTACCTGACCGGGTTCGGACTCGAGCTCGGCGACCTCGAACAATTCCGGCAGTGGGGATCGCGAACGCCGGGTCACCCCGAGTACCGCCACACGAGGGGCGTCGAGATCACCACCGGCCCGCTCGGGCAGGGGTTCGGGAACGCGGTGGGCTTCGCGATCAACGAGAAGCACCTCCGGGCGCGGTTCGGCGCCGACCTCATCGACCACTACGTGTTCGGCATCTGCAGCGACGGCGATCTCATGGAGGGCCTGAGTCACGAAGCCGCGTCGCTCGCCGGCCACTTCGGACTCGGCCGGCTCGTGTTCGTCTACGACGACAACCACATCACGATCGACGGGCCGACCGAGCTGACGTACACCGACGACGTCCCCAAGCGGTTCGAGGCGTACGGGTGGCACGTCGTCGAGCTCGGCGAAGCGGCCAACGATCTCGACGCGCTCGAAGGCGGCCTGCGCGCCGGCATGGCCGAGGACGCGCGCCCGACCCTCGTCGTGCTGCGTTCGCACATCGGCTACCCCTCACCCAAGGTGCAGGACACCGCCGCCGCGCACGGCAACCCGCTCGGCGCCGACGAGGTCGCGCGCGTGAAGCAGATCCTCGGGCTGCCGCCACAGGACTTCTACGTCCCCGACGAGGTTCTGCTCTCGTACCGTGAAGCCGGCCGGCGGGGCGCGGCCGTGCGCGAGGCGTGGGACGCGAAGCCGAAGCCGGACGAGTTCGAGGCGTGCCTCAGCGGCGCCGGTCTGCACGGCTGGGAGCAGAAGCTGCCGACCTGGCAGGCGGGCGGTTCGATGGCGACGCGCTCGGCCATCGAAGAGGTGCTCACCGCCGTGGTCGACGTCGTCCCCGCACTGTTCACGGCGTCCGGCGACCTGACGGGCAACACCGGCATGCAGGTGAAGAGTCTCGGCACGTTCACAGCCGACGACCCGGTCGGGCGCCTCGTGCACTTCGGCATCCGCGAGCACGGCATGGGCGCGGCCGCGAACGGCATGGCCGCGAGCGGACTGGTGCCGTGCGTCGGGACGTTCTTCGTGTTCAGCGACTACATGCGGCCCACCGTGCGGCTCGCGTCGATCATGCAGACCAAGGTCTGTTTCGTGTTCACGCACGATTCCGTCGGCGTCGGCGAGGACGGGCCGACCCACCAGCCCATCGAGCAACTCGCGTCGCTGCGCGCGATGCCCGGTCTGCGCGTCGTACGCCCCGCCGATGCGAACGAGGTCGCGGCCGCGTGGCGCGTGCACCTCGACGGCGAGGGTCCGACCGCGCTGATCCTGACCCGACAGAAGATCCCGGTGCTCGACGGCACCGCCGCGCTCGCGACCGCCGGTGTCCCGCTCGGCGGGTACGTGCTCGTGCCCGAAGACGGCTCACGACTCGACGTCGTCCTCATCGGTACCGGTTCCGAGGTGCAGGTGTGTGTGGCGGCACGCGAGCAACTCGCGGCGAGCGGCATCGAGGCCCGCGTCGTGTCGATGCCGTCGTGGTCGTTGTTCGAGGAGCAGACGCCGGAATACCGCGCGCAGATCCTGCCCGCGGGCACCCCGACGCTCGCGGTCGAAGCGGGCGTGTCGTTCGGCTGGGAGCGCTACGCCGACGACGTCGTCGCGATCAACCGCTTCGGGGCATCGGCGCCGGGCGAGGTCGTACTCCGCGAGCTCGGCATCACCCCCGAGCACGCGGCCGAGCGGGCGACCGCGCTCGTGCGCTCCGGAACCCGAGGAGACTGACATGGCCAGTGCCATCCCCCGACTGCTCGACTTCGGTCAGAGCCCCTGGTACGACAACCTGACCCGCACGCTCGCAAGCGGCGGCGGCCTGCAGAAGCTCATCGACGAGCACGGGATCCGGGGCGTCACGTCGAACCCGACGATCTTCGAGAAGGCGATGGGGACCGGCAGCGATTACGACGCGCAGCTGCGCGTCGTGACGAAAGCGGGCACCTCGACCGAGGACGCGTACTGGGACCTCGTCACCGACGACATCGCGCACGCCGCCGACGTGTTGCGGCCGACGTTCGACCGGCTCGACGGCGCCGACGGCTTCGTGTCCGTCGAGGTGTCTCCCGAGCTGGCGCGCGATACCGCAGCCACGAACCGCCAGGCGAAGGAGCTGTGGGAGCGGCTCGCGCGGCCGAACGTGATGATCAAGATCCCGGCCACGCGCGAGGGGCTGCCGGCCATCACCGAGACGCTTGCGGCCGGGATCAATGTCAACGTGACGCTGATCTTCAGCCTCGATCGTTACCGCGAGGTCATCGATGCGTTCATGAGCGGGATCGAACAGCGCAACGCCGCGGGCGGCGACCTGCACCACCTGGCATCGGTCGCGTCGTTCTTCGTCAGCCGCGTCGACACCGAGACCGACCGCCGTCTCCCGGAGGGGCACGCGCTCCGGGGGAAGGCCGCCGTCGCCAACGCCAAGCTCGCGTACGAGATGTTCCGACAGGAGTTCGCGACTTCGCGTTGGGAGCAGCTCGCCGGTCGCGGCGCGCGCGTACAGCGGCCGCTCTGGGCGTCGACGTCGACGAAGAACCCCGCCTACTCCCCCACGCTCTACGTCGACGACCTGATCGGGTCCGACACCGTGAACACGCTCGCGCAGGCGTCGGTCGACGTGCTCGGCCAGGGTGACGGCAATCTCCGCGCCGACTCGATCTCCGAGGATCTCGACGGCGCGCGCCGGGTCATCGCGGAGCTCGGCGGCGCCGGCGTCGATTTCGCCGATGTCACCGCCACACTCGAACGCGAGGGTGTCGACTCGTTCGCCAAGTCGTTCGCGGACGCGCTCGCGACGCTCAAGAAGAAGGCAACCTCGGTCAAGTAGCGCGTACGACCGCGCGGAGGTGCTCTGTGAACTCCGCCGGCTTCGTGTGCGCGTTCAGTCCGCTCGTGTTCGGCATGACGTACGTGCGCACGCCGCCGAATCCCGCCGGTTGCCAGCCCGCCTTCGCGGCTTTGTCGACGGCAATGCGGTAGCCCGTCACGCCGACGAAGACGATGCACTCGGGTGCGAGCCATTCGACGATGCGCTCGAGGCGGCGCGCCCCGTCGTGGTATTCCGCCGCGGAGAGCTCCTTCGCGCTCGCGGACGCGCGCCGCACGAGGTTCGTCATCCCGACGCGGTCGACGCGCAGCGCGTGGAACGGATCGAGGGCGCGGGTCACGAGCCCGGACTCGATGGCGGCCGGCCAGAAGCGGTTTCCCGGACGGGCGAATCCGACGCCCTTGTCCGCCGACAGGACGCTCGGATTGAGCCCGACGACGAGCGCGCGCATCCCGGCGCCGACCGTGTCCGGCAGCATGTGCGCGCGCGTCGCCTCGACGTCGATCCACTCCTGGCCGTCGTCGACGAAGGACTCGATCGCGAAGCCGGCGCCCTCGACGACGTCCCGCAACCGCTCGACGGGCCACCATGTGAAGTGACGTCCGGGGAAACGATCGTCCTCGTTCTCCTGATTCCGGTCCGAGGTGACCTGCACGTGCAGCGCACCGCCGAGCGCGAGTGACCGGTGCAGATCGGCGAGCGCCATCGGCAACGCGTCGGCCACGATGTGCATGTACGACCGGTGCGCCCACGCGCCCGTGAGGGCGCCGGCGCGGAACGGCAGGCGCTCGAGGTCGGCGACCAGCGGCCACGCGTCGGGAGCGAAGGTGCGAACCTCGGCTGCCATCGCCGCGGCGGCGTCGAAGGCTACGACCGGCCGGCCGAGATCGGCGCTGTACCAGCCCGGACCGCAGCCGACATCGGCGCGCACCCCCGCCGGCACTCGAGCCGCGAAGTCGTCGATCGAGGTCGGACGGGCCCGGCGCCGGTGCTCGATCCAGTCCTCCACGTTCGTCTCGTAGACGTCGACGGTCGCGCGGTCCATGTTCGGGAAGAATGGCAGACGTGGACCTTCCCGGACAGGTTCAGATCGTGGACGACGTCCCACGGGCGTTCGCGCGGCTGGTCGCGCAGACGGCGCCGAGGTCGATCGCCCTCTCGGGCGGCGAGCTCGCGCACCTCTGCTACTCCGCGCTCCGCAGCGAGCCGCTCGATTGGTCGACCGTGGACGTGTACTTCGGCGACGACCGCATCGTCCCGGTCGAGTCGGACGACTCCAACGAGGGCATGGCGCGTCGCATCCTGCTCGACGAAGTGAAACCGCGCATGGTCCATTCGATGGTCGGCGCCGGCGCCGAGGCGTACGACGCGCTCGTCCGCGCCGCGGCCCCGATGGGTCTCGTCCACCTCGGCCTCGGTCCCGACGGCCACACCGCATCGCTCTTCCCGGGCTCGCCGGCGCTCGAGGAGCGCGACCGTTTCGTCGTCGACACGGTCGACGATCTGCACCCGCATCCGCGGCTGACGTTCACCTTTCCCGCCATCGCGTCGTGCGAGCTCGCGGTCGTCACGGTCGCCGGCGCCGAAAAGCGCGATGCGATCCGGCGCATCCGCTCCGGCGAGGACCTTCCCGCCGCGCACATCCGTGCGAAGCACGTGCTCTGGATCGGCGACCGGGCGGCGTTGGCCGCCGACTAGGGTCCCCGCATGCTCAGCGTCTCGTCGTTCCGGGAGCTGATCGATGCGCCGTCGAGCGATCTCGCGGCTGCCGCCGCGGCGCAGCGCGACGCCCGCACCGGTCGCCGCATCACGTTCTCGCCGAAGGTGTTCGTCCCGCTCACGATGTTGTGCCGCGACCGCTGCGGTTACTGCACGTTCGCGAAGCCGCCGGCCCGCCTCGACGCGCCGTACCTTGAGCCTGAGCAGGTGCTCGAGCTCGCGTCCCGCGGCGCGGCACTCGGGTGCTCCGAGGCACTGTTCACTTTGGGCGAGGCACCCGAGGATCGCTATCCGCAGGCCGCCGAGTGGCTCCGTGCGCACGGCTACGAGTCGACCGTCGCGTACCTCGCGGCCGTCGCCAAGCGCGTGCTCGACGAGACCGGTCTGCTCCCGCACGCGAATGCCGGGGCGCTCCCCGAGTCCGAGCTGGCAGCGTTGCGCGCGGTCAGTCCCTCGCAGGGGATGATGGTCGAGACGCTCGCCGACCGGCTGCACGAGCCCGGAGGCGCGCACTTCGGCGCGCCCGACAAGACCGCGGCGCGCCGCTTGGCCACCTTGCATGCCGCGGGGCGTGCCCGCGTACCGTTCACGACCGGCATCCTGGTCGGGATCGGCGAGACGCGCGCCGAACGCATCGACGCGCTGGTCGCGATCGCCAACGCGCACCTCGAGCACGGGCACGTGCAGGAAGTCATCGTGCAGAACTTCCTGCCCAAGCCGGGCACAGCGATGCACCGCAGCGACGCGTGCCCTCCGGAAGAGTTCCTGTGGTCGATCGCGGCCGCGCGACTGATCCTGCCGCCCGCGATCCATCTCCAGGCGCCGCCGAACCTCAGCGACGACCTCGCGCCGCTGCTCGCGGCCGGGATCGACGACTGGGGCGGCGTGTCGCCGCTCACGATCGACCACGTCAATCCCGAGCGCCCGTGGCCCGCGCTGGAGCGGCTGCGCGCCGCGACCGAAGCCGCGGGCTTCGAGCTCGCGCCGCGCCTCACCGTGTATCCCGAGTACGTGCAACAGCCGGACGAATGGCTGCATCCCGACGTCCGCACCGCCGTGCTCGTCGCTTCCGACCTCGAAGGACTGGCGCGCGACACCGCGTGGGCACCGGGCCGCGACGACCTCGAACCGCCGACGCTGCTTCCGGCCGCGGCGGCCCGCGCGGGCGGAGCCGTGGGCGAGGTACTCGACGGCGTCCTCGCGGGCGAGGAGATCGGCCTCGACGAGATCGTCGTGCTCCTCGGCGCCCGGGGACGCGAGGTCGGGAAGGTCGCCGACGTGGCCGACCACCTGCGCCGCGAGATCGTGGGCGACGAAGTCACGTTCGTCCGCAACCGGAACATCAACTACACGAACGTCTGCACGTTCCGATGCCGGTTCTGCGCGTTCTCCAAGGGGCCGCTCTCACTCAACCTGCGGGGTCAGCCGTACCTCGTCGAGATGGAGGAGATGCAGCGCCGGGTCGTCGAAGCGGTCGAGTGCGGCGCGACCGAGATCTGCTTGCAAGGCGGGATCCATCCCGACTTCGACGGCGACTACTACGTCGACGTGGCGCGCGCCGTGAAGGCGGTCGCGCCCGAGATCCACGTGCACGGGTTCACGGCGCTCGAGGTCACCGAGGGTGCGCGCCGGCTCGAGATGCCGCTGCGCGACTACCTGATCCGATTGAAGGATGCCGGGCTGGCGACGCTTCCCGGCACGGCGGCCGAGATCCTCGACGACGAGGTCCGGGCGATCATCTGCCCGGACAAGGTGAACACGGAAGAGTGGCTGTTCGCGCACCGCACCGCGCACGAGGTCGGTCTGCGCTCGAACGTCACCATCATGCACGGCACGGTCGAGCGGCCGATTCACGTCGCCCGCCATCTCGTGCGAACGCGGGACCTGCAAAAAGAGACCGGCGGATTCACGGAGTTCGTGCCGCTCCCCTTCGTGCACATGGCCACGCCGATCTTCATCCAGGGCAAGGCGCGCCGCGGCCCGACGTTCCGCGAAGTCGTGCTCATGCACGCGGTAGGGCGCATCGCGTACCGCGACACGATCCCGAACGTGCAAGCCTCGTGGGTGAAGTGCGGGATCGGCGGGACACGTCAGATCCTGCAGGCCGGTGCCAACGACTTGGGCGGGACACTGATGGACGAGAACATCTCGCGTGCGGCGGGCGCGAGCCACGGGCAGGAGCTCGACGAGGCCGAGTTCCGCGCGATCGTCGAACCGATCGGAAGGACGCTCGCTCAGCGGACGACGCTCTACGGGCGCAAGAAGACGGCCGGACGCCGGCTCCGTCCCATCGAGGAGCACGCGGTGCTCTCGCAACCGGTCGAGCTCACGCTCGGAGCGAAGAAGTGAGCCGGTTCGACGTCCTGACCCTCGGCAACGCCCTGGTCGACGTGCTCGTTCACGCCGACGAGGCGTTCGTCGCCCGAACCGGCGTCGAGCGCGGTGCGATGACAATGGTCGACGCGGCGCGCTCCGACGAGCTCTACGCGGAGATGGGGCCCGCGGTCGAGGCGTCCGGCGGCTCGGCCGCGAACACGGCGGCCGGCGTCGCGTCCTTCGGCGGGAAGGCGGCCTACATCGGGCGCGTCGCCGACGACTCGTTCGGCAAGGTGTTCGCGCACGACCTCCGCAGCGTGGGCGTGCACTTCGAGTCGCCGTTCGCGGTAACGGGCTCGCCGACGGGCCGTTGCCTCGTCATCGTCACGCCCGATGCGCAACGGACGATGTGCACCTACCTCGGTGCCGGCGCCGAGCTCGACGAGGGCTACATCGACGAGGCGCTCGTGTCGAGTGCCGCGGTCACGTACCTCGAGGGCTACATCTGGGACCTGCCCGCGGCGAAGGACGCGGTGCGGCGCGCGGCCGCCATCGCGCACCGCGCCGATCAACGGGTCGCGCTCACGTTGTCCGACCCGTTCTGCGTGGAACGTCACCGTGAGGAATTCCGCGAGCTCGTGGAGAACGACGTCGACATCCTGTTCGCGAACGAACACGAGATCACGATGCTCTACGAGGTCGACACCTTCGACGAAGCGATGCACCACGTCAGCGGTCACTGTGAGATTGCCGCGCTCACGCGCGGACCGCACGGGTCGGTAATTGTCGCCGGCGACGCCGTGCACGTCATCGACGCCTATCCCGTAGACGTGCTCGACACGACCGGCGCCGGCGACGCGTACGCCGCCGGGTTCCTTTTCGGGTTCACGCACGGCCGCGCGCTCGCCGTGTGCGGGCAGCTCGCGTCGCTGGGAGCGTCCGAGGCGATCTCGCAACTCGGTGCCCGGCCGGCGGTCGACCTTTCCGAGCGGGCGCGCTCGGTCGTCGGAGACTGACCGGCAGGTGGCCCGTTTACCCCGGTACCGCACCGGCGATCCCGAACTCGATCGCGACATCGAAGCCCTGATCACGAAAGTCGGCGACGTCCACGACGCCGACCTCGTTTTCGAGCTGATCGTCTCCGCGGTCCGACTCGCGCGCGACCGGGCGACGCGCGGCGACCTCAAGATCGCGAACGCGGCATTGAAGGAAATGCGCTACGCGTTCGCGGTGTTCGAGCCGTACCGGACCGCGCGCAAGGCGGCGATCTTCGGGTCCGCTCGCACCCGGCGCGACGACCCCTTGTACTCCCAGACGACCGCACTCGCGCGCGCGCTTGCCGCGGCGGACTGGATGGTGATCACGGGCGCGGGTCCCGGGATCATGGAGGCCGGCATCGAAGGCGCGGGCGCGTCGAATTCGTTCGGGGTCGGCATCCGACTGCCGTTCGAAGCGGCGACCACGCAGTTCCTCGCCGACGATCCCAAGCTCGTCAACTTCCGCTACTTCTTCACCCGCAAGGTCACGTTCGTGAAGGAGGCGCACGCGTTCGTGCTGCTCCCGGGCGGCTACGGCACCCTGGACGAGGGCTTCGAGCTGCTGACCCTCGTGCAGACCGGCAAAGCGCCGCCCGCACCGATCGTGTTGCTCGATGTGCCGGGCGGGACCTTCTGGCTGAGTTGGATGCAGTTCGTGGAGCGCGAGCTGCGCGCCCGCGGCTACATCTCGCCCGAAGACGTCGATCTCGTGAAGATCACCGACGATGTGGGGGTCGCGCTCGAGGAGGTCACCGGCTTCTACCGCAACTACCACTCGTTGCGGTTCGTGGAGGGCGATCTCGTACTGCGCATGCGCTGCCTGCCGTCGCCCGAACGGTTGGAGGCGATCAACCGCGACTTCTCGGGGATTCTCGCGAGCGGCGTGATCGAGGCGACGACCGCGAGCAAGGCGGAGATCGCCGACGACGACGTGCCCGACCTGGCGCGGCTGCGCATGCGCTTCGACCGGAAGTCGTATTCGCGGCTGCGCCAGCTCATCGACCGGATCAACGCGACCGACGAGCTGTAGTTGGCCGGTTCAGACGTCGACCCCGCCGGGGGCCAGCGCCTGGATCGCTCTCGCGATCGCGCGCCGCGCCTGGAGGATGCGTCTCTCCTCGGCCGCGGCCGCGATGCCTGTGTCGTCATCGGGCGCGCGGGCAGCTTCGCTCAGACGTTCGTACGCCAGGTCGCGCAGCTCCTCCTCGATCGCCCCGAGTCGTTCGGCGATTCCTTCGTACGGGTCAGACATCGAGTGCCTCCGCGAGCAGGTCGGCGGGATGGCGGGCGTCGATACCCGCGCGCCGGAGCTGCACCATGCAACCGGGATTCGCCGAGGCGACGATCGGTGACGCGGTGCCGGACACCGCGCGCAGCGCCTCGACCTTGCGTTCGAGGATGCGCGAGGAGAGATCCGGTTGCGTGGCAGCGTACGCGCCGCCTGCGCCGCAACAGAGCCCGTCGTCGCCGGTTTCCACGAGGTGGTAGGCAGGCGCCAGTACGGTCCGCACCGCCGCGTGCGCCCGCTGCACGTGACGAAGGTGGCACGGATCCTGGACGACGACCCGGGCGGCCTGCGCCCGGACCGGCGGCGTCCCCGTCGCCGCGAGCCACTCCGAGAAGTCCCTCACCCGCGCGCTGAACGCCCTCGCGTCGGCCGTTCCGAGCCACGCGCCGTATTCCTTCATGGCCGCGCCGCAGCCGGCGCTGTCGACGACGACGGGCGCCTCGCCGGGCATCGACGCGATCACGCGTCGAGCGAGCGTCTTCGCCTCGTGTTTCCGGCCCGCGTGTACGGACAGCGCGCCGCAGCACGCGGCCGTTGCGGGCGGACGGGCGATCGTCGCGCCGGTGGCGCGCATCACCCGCGCCGCCGCGCGGTGTGTGTCGCGCAACCACGCATCCATAACGCAGCCGGTGAAGAGCCACGCGTCGGGATCGCCGCCGACCGCTACGTCGAGGGGCCGAAGCAGCGACGCCGCGGACAACCGCGGTACCGCAACCCGCCGCGGAAGCAACCGGAGTCGTTGCGCGGCCCACAGCAACCACGTGGACGCGAGGAGGAGCCAGTGCCGCGGGAGGACGAGCCGGTACCCGATCCACTCCGCCACGCGCCGCATCCGCGACGGTTGTGGCGGTAGTGCCGCGCGGGTCGACTCCATCAGGTGCCCGAACTGGACGCCCGACGGACATGCTGCTTCGCAGCCGCGGCACTCGACGCACTCCTCCATCGCCCGGCGGAACTCGGCATCGATCGGTGCCTCGCCGGCCTCGACGGCGCGCATCGCCGCGATCCGGCCGCGCGGCGACGCGATCTCGCGCCCGGTGACGCGGTAGGTCGGGCAGTGCGGGAGGCAGAGGCCGCACGAGACACACGCGTTCAGGGCCTCGGCGTCGAGCCGGAGCGGCCCGCTCACGACGCGACCACCGCGTCGAGCGGCAGCCGGCCGGGGTTGAGCCGACCCGCCGGATCGAACGCGGTCTTGATCCGACGCATCAGGTCGATGTTCGGCAGCTCGCGGCCGAAGCCGTCGTCCTCCGGCTCGCCGCCGGCTTCGCGCAGGAGCCAACCCCCGTGCGCGTGGGCGACGGCGCGCGCGTCGCTGAGCGCGGCACCGGCGTCGGCGGCGACGTGGATGGTTCCGACGCCGAGTTCCGCACACCACCGGACGTCGGAGCCGAGCGCGTGGGCGCAGTCCCGGACAACGCCGGGGGCGACCGAGATGCGGCCGCGATGTTCGCCGACCGGAAGTGCCGGCATGTGGCCGTGTGCAGCGAAGCGCGCGCCTTGCGCGTCGACGTCGGTGCGGACGCCTTCGATCAACACGTGCTCTTCGGCACCCGCCCACAGTCGCGTCGACGGCCGGTACACCGAGGTGGTGTCCTCGGCCGCGAACCACCGTGCGTACGGAAGCCGCGGCCGGCACCGAAGGGTCGCCTGTTGCAGGATCCCGAGCGTTCCGAGCGATCCGACGAACAAGCGGGGCAGGTCGTAGCCGGTCACGTTCTTCACCGTCGGGCCGCCCCCCTTCACGCGTTGCCCGTCACCGGTCTCGAACCGCACCTCGAGCACGTGGTCCCGCACCGGACCGTGCCGGAGCCGCCGCGTACCGGACAGCCCGCAGGCGAGGATCCCGCCGACCGTCGCCCGGCGATCGCGCGGGTCGAGCGCACACTCCTGTCCCTGCTCGGCGAGGACGCGATCGAGCTCGTCGTACGAAGTTCCGGCGCCGACGGTGATCGTCATGTCGGCGGGCTCGTACGCGAGCACACCCGCCGGCGCATGCACCTCGCGCGCGCCCGCGGGCGGCGGACCACCCACCTCCCATTGCGTGCGCGCGCCGACAGGGGCGAGCACCTCGGCGTCGAGCCCGGTCAGATCCATGCGCCCTCGGGTACGCGCTGCATCTCTCCGCACCGGCTGCCGCGCGGCAGGACCTTCTCCGGATTCGCGAAGCCGTCCGGATCGAACGCGTCGCGCAAGCGTGCCTGCGCGTCGAGGTCGTCGGCCGAGAACATGCGCGGCATCAGGTCGCGTTTTTCGACACCGACTCCGTGCTCGCCGGTGAGCACGCCGCCCGCGGAGAGACACGCGTCGAGGATCTCCGTGCCCGCGGCGTACACGCGGTCCCACACGCCGGGCTCGCGGCGGTCGAACACCAACAGCGGGTGGAGGTTCCCGTCGCCCGCGTGGAAGACGTTCATGACGATCAGGTCGTGCGCCTCCGCGATCGCGTACACCTGGCGCAGCACGTTGACGAGTTTGGTACGCGGAACGACCGCGTCGTGGAGGTAGTAGTCGGGTGCAATGCGGGCGATCGCGCCGAAGGCCGACTTCCGTCCCTTCCACAGCAGCGCCCGTTCGGTCTCGTCGGCCGCGACCCGGACGAGCGTCGCCGCGTTCGCCGTCGCGACCCGCTCGATCGCGCCAACCTGTTCGTCGACGCCGCCGTCGAGACCGTCCACCTCGACGAGCAGCACGGCCTCGGCGTTTCTCGGGAACCCGGCGCCGACGAAGTCCTCGACCGCGCGCGTGATGCGCGCGTCCATCATCTCCAGTGCCGCGGGGAGCACACCGGCGGCGATGACGCCGCTCACCGTCGCCGCCGCGGCATCGACGGAGTCGAACGCACAGAGCATGGTGGCGACCCGAGGTGGGTCGGCCGTGAGCCGGACGGCGACTCGGGTCGCGATTCCCATCGTCCCTTCGGAACCGACGAAGCAACCGCGCAGGTCGTAGCCCGGGGAGTCGGGCTCGAGACCGCCCAGCCGGGTTGCGCTCCCGTCGGCGAGGACCACGTCGACCGCCAGCACATGGGCCGACGTAACTCCCTCCGCGAGACAGTGCGGCCCGCCCGCGTTGGTGCCGACGTTGCCACCGATGGTGCAGGCCTGCTGCGACGAAGGGTCCGGCGCGTAGTGCAGGCCGAGGTGCGCGACGGCCCTCGACAGGTCGAGGTTCAGCACACCCGGCTCGACCCACGCGACCCGGGCGTCGGTGTCGATGTCGAGCACCCGGTTCATCTGCGTGGTGACGATCACGACCGGATCGTCGAGGGGAGTTGCGCCACCCGCGAGGCCGGTGCCGCTGCCGCGGGCGACGAATGGTCGTCCGTGTCGGAGCGCGACTCGAACCGCCGCCGCGACTTCTCCCGCGTCGGCGGGGAAACACACCGCCGCGGCCGAACCGACGGCGACGCCCGCGTCTCGCGCGTACAACGCGAGCTCGAGCGGTTCGGCGGTCGCACGATCCGGACCGGCCGCGGCGCGAAGGTCGGCGAGCAGCCTCTCGTGTGCGGGGTCGGAGTGCGCGATACCGCGAATGCTACCGAGTAGCGTCGATGGCCATGGTCGGGCCGACGCGCGAATGGATCACCCTTCCCGTACCGGGCAAGGAACGGAAGCAGTGGCAGATCGACGTGACGTTCCTCGCGTCGTCGTGGCACTGCATTTTCGGCCAAGGCTGCCAGGGTGTGCTCACCGAACCCGCGGCCGAGATGGTGCAGGGCTGCTGTTCCTACGGTGCCTACGAGTCCGAGAAGAAGGTCAAGGACAAGGTCGAGAAGATCGCCAAGAAGCTGACCGACGACGAGTGGCAGTTCAAGGACGTCGGGCTCAAGAAGGGCGTGTGGGCGAGCGCGGGCAAGGAGGAGTGGCGCACGCGGCTCGTCGACGACGCATGCGTCTTCCTCAACCGCCCCGGTTTCGAAGCCGGTCCCGGTTGCGCACTGCACCTACACGCGATGCACACCGGTGAACACTTCAGCGAGACGAAGCCGACGGTGTGTTGGCAGTTGCCGTTGCGCGCGGTCGAGCGCGATGAAGAGGACGACTCCACCACCACGGTTCTCACCGAATTCGGCCGCGACGGCTGGGGTGAGGGCGGCGAGGAGTTCGCGTGGTGGTGCACCGAGGCGAAAGAGGCCTTCACCGGCGGCGAACCCGTCTACAAGTCGATGGAAGCCGAGCTGCGCAAGATGCTCGGAGACGCGGTCTACGAAGAGGTCGCGAAGTACCTCGACGTGCGCATCGGCTCCGGCACGCCGCCGATGCCGCATCCCGCCGAAGTTCCGGTCGCGCTCGGTCGCACGCGTTTGCGCCATCCGTGAGCGATCACGCGTGAGCGATGTCGCGGCGCTGATCGACGATCTCGAAGCGGAGCACCGCGAGCTGTACGACGTCGTCGCCGCGCTGTCAACCGACGAGTGGCTCGCGCCGACACCGGCGTGGGGTTGGGACGTGCGCGACACCATCGCGCACCTGGCCGACACCGACGAGCTCGCGATCGGCACCGCGACGGCGGGCGAGTACGCGCTGAACGACATGGCCGCGCGAGCGGCGTCGGCCGAGGATCTCACGTTCCAGGGTGTCCGGCGCGGCCGGCGGATGCCGGGAGCCGGCGTGGGTCACTGGTGGGAGCAGACGTCGGCGGATCTCCGGACGACGCTCGCCGCGCTCCCGGCCGACGCCCGGATTCCGTGGGGGCTCGGGATGCGCACGCCGTCCTTCGTGACGGCCCGGCTCATGGAGACTTGGGCGCACGGCCTCGACGTCCGCGCCGCGCTCGGCGTCGACGCGCCCGATTCCGACCGTCTCGCGCATGTCGCGTGGCTCGCGACCCGGGCACTCCCCTACGCGTTCTCCGTCGCCGGACAACAGATGCCGGCGGCGGCGCTGCGGGTTGAACTGGTCCTCCCGTCCGGAGCGGTCTGGACGTACGGACCCGAGGATGCGGCGGATCGCATCACCGGTCCCGCGGGTGAGTACTGCCGGGTGTTCGTGCAACGCCGATCTCGTGCCGATACCACTCTCGAGATCCGGGGTGACGCGGCGCTCGCCGCGATCTCCGTCGCCCGGGCGTACCTGTAGACGTACCCCTAGGAGTTCCGACATGCCGATGTTCTCGTTCGAGGGCCTGACGCCGCAGGTGCATTCGAGCTCGTTCGTGGCGCCGACCGCAACGCTCGTCGGCGACGTCATCGTCGAGGAGGGGGCGTCGGTCTGGTACGGCGCGGTCATCCGCGCCGACTTTGCTCCGGTGATCGTCCGGCGCGGCGCGAACGTGCAGGACAACGCCGTGATCCACGGTCCGCCCGGTCTGACCACAGACATCGGCGCGGGCGCGACCGTCGCCCACAACTGTGTCGTGCACGGGGCGATCCTCGACCGCGAGTGCCTCGTCGCCAACGGATGTGTCGTGCTCGACGCGGCGATGATCGGAGCCAAGGCGCTCATCGCCGCGGGCTCGGTCGTCGCCGCGGGCACCGTCGTTCCGCCCGGCATGCTCTACGCGGGCATCCCCGCGGAGATGAAGCGCCCCGTGAAGGGTGCAGGCGCCGAGATCTGGGTCGAGACGAACCCCCACGCCTACGCCGAGCTCGCCCGTCGTCACCGCGCCGGCATCCGGTACGTCGACCCCGACGCCGACACCGACGACGACTCCGGCGCGTAGACCTCCCGTTGGCGGAGTTGTCGGCGACGACGTCAGCGGAGGCTGACGCCGGCACCGCCGTCGACGACGAGCATCTCGCCGGTGAGCCACGACGACGCGTCGGACATGAGGAACAGCGCGCCCGACGCGATGTCGTCGGGAACGCCGAGGCGCCCGAGCGCGTGCGTGCGCGCCATCGCTTCCTCGTTCGGCTCCCAGAGCGCACGGGCCATGTCGGTCTTGACGAGCGCGGGCGCGATCGCGTTCACGCGCACGCCCGGCGCGAGCTCCTGCGCGAGCTGGCGCGTCAAGTGGATCAGCGCGGCCTTCGAGACGTTGTACGCCCCGATGAACGGTCCGGGCCGGAACCCGCCGATGGAGACGACATTCAGCACGACGCCCCCGTTCGCCTGCATGTAGTGCTTCCATCCCGCGCGCGCGAACCGCAGCGGGGCGACGACGTTCGCGTCGAGCACCTTCGCCACCGCGCCGAGGTCGGCGTCCATGAGCGGTCCGAAGACGGGGTTGATCGCGGCGTTGTTGACGATCACGTCGCAGCGTCCGAGCGCGGCGACCATCGAGCGGACGGCCGTCTCGGCGATCTCCGGATCGCCGACCGAACCCGCGACGGTGAGCGCCCGGGCGCCGATGGCCTCGACCGCGGCCTGCGTCTCCTCGAGCTCCGCGGGTTTGCGGGCGACGACGCAGATGTCGGCCCCCGCGGCGGCCGCGGCCTCGACGATCGCCCGGCCGATGCCCCGGGTCCCGCCCGTGACGAGCACAGCCTTGCCATCGAGCCGTAGCGCCGTCGCCGGATCGATCACAGATACAGCCCCGTGCCGCCTTCGGCTCGCGGCGACGCCACGGCGTGGACGTCGCGCTCACGCAGGATGAGGTACTCCTCCCCCTGGATCTCGACCTCGAAGCCGGTGTCGGGCGAGAACAGCACGGTGTCACCGGCTTCGACCGTCCGCACCGTCGGCCCCACGGCCGCGACCTCGGCCCACACCAGCCGCCGGGAGACGTCGGCTGTCGCCGGGATCAGGATGCCCGCCCGCGATTTCCGTTCGCCCGCTTCCTTCGACTCCACCACGAGAAGCCGGTCGGCGACCATGCGGATCGAATGCTTCTCGTCCTTGCCGTCGGCCATCCCGCGCAGGCTACCGGCGCGCCGGTACGGCGCTCCGGCCGAGGCCCGGGCCGCACGCCCTGAGCCGCCGCCGTACCGCGGCCCGATGCCGGGAAGCACCACCGCCCACGGGTATCTTCCAGCGACACTTCGGGGCGTCTTCCGCTCCGTTCGCGCGCCGAAGGAGGCCGCTTTGTCCCGCTCGTACCGCCGCGTGGTCCTTCCGGTGCTGGTCGTCGCGCTGCTCGGGTTGGCGGCGTGCGGGAGCAGCGGTGGCGGCAGCTCGAGCGACACCAAGACGGCGGTCGACGGCAAGATCGACGTCACGGCCAGGGATCCTTACAACTTCGACGTGAAGACCATCAACGCGCAACCGGGCCCGCTGACGATCACCCTGCACGAGAAGGGGACGAGCGAACACACGTTCACGATCCCGGACAAGGACTTCGAGATCAAGGTGAACCCCAGCAACCCGACAGCGACAGGCACGGTCACCTTGGAGGCGGGCAAGACCTACGACTTCAAGTGTTCGTTCGACGGCCACGCCGCGGCGGGGATGCGCGGCAAGATCGTGGTCGGTTGACGACCCGATCCGACCGGTAGATCCCGGTAGATTCGTTCCCGCCCATGGTGCAGTCGACGCTTCCCCTCGACGCCGCGACCCGGCCGCTCGGCGCGGTCGTCGGCGCGTACTTCCGGCTCACCAAACCCCGTGTCATCGAGCTGCTGCTCGTGACCGCGGTGCCGCCGATGATCCTCGCTCAACGCGGGATGCCGGCGCTCGGACTCATTGCCGCGGTCGTCGTCGGTGGCGCGCTCGCGGCCGGCGGGGCGAACACGATCAACTGCTGGATCGAGCGCGACCGCGACCAGCTGATGCGGCGCACGCACAACCGCCCGCTGCCACAGGGCGAGATCGTCCCGTCGCACGCACTCGTGTTCGGGATCGTGCTGAACGTGTTGGCATTCGCTCTGCTCGCGACGGTCGCAAACGTCCTCGCCGCGGCGCTGACGCTCTCGGCCACGCTGTTCTACGTGTTCGTCTACACGCTCTGGCTGAAGCCCCGGACCGTGCACAACATCGTCATCGGCGGCGCCGCCGGCGCCGTACCCGCTCTGGTCGGATGGGCCGCGGTCCGTAACGACCTCGCTGCGCCCGCGTGGCTGCTCTTCGCCGTCGTGTTCTTCTGGACACCCGCGCACTTCTGGGCGCTCGCGCTGAAGTACCGCGACGATTACGCCGCCGCCGGCGTTCCGATGATGCCCGTCGTGCACGGCATCGAGCTGACGACGAGGCGCATTGCCGCGTACGCGGCGATCACCGTTGCGCTGACATTCGCGCTGACGCTGACGAACGACGTCGGCCGCATCTATGCGACCGCTGTGTTCGTGCTCGGCGTGCTGTTCGTCACCCGCGCCGTCGCACTCGTACGGGAACCGACGCCGCAACGTGCGATCCAGTTCTTCGGCTGGTCGAACGTCTACCTGATGCTGGTGTTCGTAGCCGTTGCAGTCGACGCCCTCGTCCGCTGACCCGGACCCGACCGGCCCGCGTTCGATCTCCCGCGGCGCGGTCGTCGCACTCGTCGTCGTCTCGCTCGCGGTCCCGGCCGCGATCCTCGGGGTGATCCTCACCCGTGACGACTCGGCGAGTACCGCGTCGACGACGACCGATTCCACCGTCCCGGCGCCCCGGCGCGCCCGGATCGGCAAGGTCGCACCCGACTTCGTCTTGCCGGCGCTCGACGGGACCCGCGTGAAGCTCTCCTCGTATCGCGGCCGGCCCGTGGTGTTGACGTTCTTCGCGTCGTGGTGCCACCCGTGCGAGGAGGACATGCCCGTCCTCGAAAAGGCACAGCTCGAAGCGGGCAACCGCATCGCCGTCATCGGCGTCAACTATCAGGACATCGCGAGCGACACCCGCGACTTCGTCAACCGGCTCGGCGTCACGTTTCCCACGCTGGTAGAGGACACGGCCGAGAATCCCGTCGCCAAGCGCTACGACGTCCACGCGATGCCCGACACGGTCTTCATCGATGCCGAGGGCGTGGTGCGCAACCGCTTGTACGGGACGGTGACCACCGACGACCTGAAGAAGGCCCTGCACGCGTTGCTCGAGCAGACGGACGCGTCGAGCACCCCGGGCTGACAGGGACCGAAGCCGCCGCGCGCCGCCGATACCTTGTCGGGCCTCCGCCGAGAAAGGCGCGCCGGTGCCCGTACCCTTGCCCACCGCCGAGACGGTCAACCTGAACCCGCCCGACGCGGCTGAAGCTGCGATCACGGCGCGCGGCTGTGCGTGGGCCGCGGCTCCGGCGACCGGACTCACGCCGATCCAGCGGGTACTGCTCGAGGCGTTGTTCCCCGCGATGACCGGGCACGCAGTCGATGTCGGCGACCTGGTCCCGATCTCCGCCCACGAGTTCGCTCTGGCGCTTGCGCGGCGTGATCTGCAGTTCCGCACCCGCGGTGTGCAGATCATGCTCCTCGCCGCGCTGGTCCTGCGCCCGCTGCCGGCCGAAGTCGCGGCAAGGGTTGCCGACTTCGCCCACGAGCTCGGCGTAAACGAGTCGATGATCGAAGTGGCGCGCCGCTTCGCGTCCGGTTCGCTGGGGCTCGCCGCGATCGACTTCGAGCGCAACGGCTACACCTCGAGATGGCAACCGGACGACGCCGCCGCGCTCCACACTTCGACGGAGCTCGCTTCGGCGTGGCAGGCGTCCGTTGACGACCGGGAGCTCGCGGCCCGTTGGGCCGCGCTGGAGTCGCTCGCGGCCGGGTCGCTCGGGCGCCCGGTGTGGGAGCTGTATCGAGCGCGAGGGTTCAACTTCCCGGGCACGCCCGGCTCGGCGCCGCCGCTGCTCGCGCAGCACGACTGGGTCCACGTCCTCGCCGACTACGGGACCACCGTCGAGTCGGAGCTCGAGGTGTTCGGCTTCATCGCCCGCGCCAACGACGACATGCGTGCGTTCTCGTTGCTCGCGATGGTGGTGTCGCTGTTCGAGACGGGCTACCTGCGTACCGGCGCGGGCCTGTTCGAGTACTCCATCGGTCATCTCTCCGCGAACAGCGACGTCGCGGTCCGCCTGGCCGACGCGATGCGGCGCGGCGCGTTGTGTCACGACCACGTGACGAACGAGGACAGCATCGACTTCCTGCGCATCGACTGGTTCGACCTCGCGCCGTCGCCGCTCGACGAGGTGCGCGCGCGCTTCGGTGTGCGTCCGAAGGAACCGAGAGCGGTCGCAGCCGGTTCCGTCGGGCCGCGCGAGCCGGGAGGCATCAGCCCGTTCCAGCTCGAGTCCGGTCGCCGGCTCGCGTCCGACCTCGCCATCGAGTATGAGAGCTTCGGCGCCGCCACCGACTGAAGAAAAGCGTTCTCGGGACGTTCAGTATTCGTCAGGACTATCCAATGGACCGAGAACGTGTTGGCGACGCTCGGTCCGCGAAGCGCCCTACTCCTCCCAGCGGAAATAGCGGGCGGCGAGGAGCGGGGCGGCGACGGCCCAGACGAGCAGCACGACCAGCTCACCGGTGGGGAACGGCTGCGACGCCAGCACCGCGCGCACCGTTTCGGACAGCGCGGCCGCGGGCAGCAGCTTGGCGAAGTCCTCCAAGGCGGCGGGGAGCTTGTCGAGCGGGTACGCCATTCCTCCGAGGAACAGCAGCACGAGGAACAGCCCGTTCGCGGCCGCGAGATTCGCCTCGGCGCGCAGCGTGCCGGCCATCAACATCCCGATCCCCGCGAACGCGACCGTGCCGATCAACAACAAGACCACGGCGGGCACGAGCCCGCCGGGCGGGTCCCAGCCGATCGCGATTCCGACGAGGACGACGAGGATGATCTGCACGACCTCGAGGCCGAGAACGGTCGCGGTCTTCGCGATAAGGAGGCCGCTGCGCGACAGCGGCGTCGACCCGAGTCGCTTCAGGACGCCGTAGCGCCGCTCGAACCCGGTCGCGATACCGAGCGAGACCATCGCGGCCGCCATTACCGCGAGCGAGAGCACGCCCGGCACGAGGAAATCGACCGGGTGCGCGAAGTCGGTGGAGATCGTGTCGACCTTGGCGAAGAACACGAGGATGCCGAGCGGGATCGCGAGCGTCACGATCAGGTTCTCGCCCCGACGCATCTGCAGCACCGTCTCCGCGCGCGCCTGCGCGACCAACGCGCGCCGATTCGCCATCAGCGCGCGTCCTCGGCGGTGATCTGCAGGAACACCTCTTCGAGCGACCGGCGCCCGGCCTGCAGGGCCCCCAGGGTGACATCGATGTCGCGCAGGTGACACGCGAGGCCGGCGATGCGGCCCGGCGTCCCCGCGGCGCGGATGACGTACTCGCCGGCGTGGTCCTCGACCACGTCGTCGGCGTCGAGGTCGAGCGCCTTCGCGATCGCGGCCGTGTCGAGACCCGGAACCGCGGCGAACCAGATGTCGTCGGCGACGGCGTGCCGGGTCAGCTCCGCGGGCGAACCCAGCGCCGCGAGCCGGCCGCCGGTCACGATCGCGACCGTGTCGCAGAGGTGCTCGGCCTCGTCCATCGCGTGCGTGGTCAGCAGCACCGTCACGCCGCGGTCGCGCAGCCCGCGCACGAGCTGCCAGGTGGTCGCCCGGGCGTGCGGATCCATACCCGCGGTCGGCTCGTCGAGGAACACGACGTCGGGCCGGCCGATCAAGGCGCAGGCGAGCGAGAGCCGCTGCCGCTGACCGCCCGACATACGGCGGACGAGCGTGCGCGCCGAGTCGGTGAGACCGACGGTTTCGAGCAGGTCCTCGGGCGACTCCGAGTCGTCGTAGTACGCGGCGAACAGGCGGAGCAGCTCGAGCGGGCGCAGACCCGGGTAGAGACCGCCTTCCTGCAGCATCACACCGATTCGTGGGCGCAGTTCCGGCGCGTCGCGCACCGGGTCGAGACCGAGCACCCGGACGACGCCGCGGTCGGGGGCGCGGTAGCCCTCGAGCGTCTCGACCGTCGTGGTCTTGCCCGCACCGTTCGGGCCCAGCAGCCCGAAGACCTCGCCCCGTGCGACTTCGAACGAGAGTCCGTCGACCGCCCGTGTCGTTCCGTAGTGCTTCTCGAGCCCGGCGACGGAGATGGCCGGGTCGGAGGCGGCGGCTGGCATGACAGGGCGAGTCTACGAGCGGCGCCCGACGCGCCGGCTATCGGTCCCGCCAGGCGACGTAGGCCGCGAGCTCGTCGAGCCAGCTCCGTGCGAGGTCGGTGATCGGCGCGGACGCGAGTGCGTCGCGCGCCTCGGCCACGAGCCGGGCGATGTCGCTCTCGACCTGTTCGAGTGCCCCGGTGCGTACGAAGAGGTCCTGGAGCGACGAGATCTCGGTGGCGGTGAGACCGGGGTCGCCGAGCCGCCCGAGCAGCGGACGGTCCTCGGCGCGGGCGCGCTCGAACGCGAGGGCCACGAGCGGCGTCGATTTCCCCTCGCGCAGGTCGTCCCCGACCGGCTTCCCTGTGACCTCGGCGTCGCCGAATGCGCCGAGCACGTCATCGCGCAGCTGGAACGCATGGCCGAGCGGCAGCCCGATCGCGGACAGCGTGGGCGCGAGCGGCTCGAGCCTGCCCGCGAGGGCCGCGCCGAGGTGGAGCGGGCGCTCGACCGTGTACTTCCCGGACTTGTAGACCGCGATGCGGTTCGCGAGGTCGGCCTCGGTGCTCGCCGACGCCGTGCCGACGAGGTCGAGCGACTGACCAACGCACAGCTCGATTCGCAGTTCGTCGAACACCGCCTGCGCGGCGCCGGGCATCCCTCGCATGAGCACGTCGGCGTACGTGAAGGCGAAATCGCCGACGAGAATCGCCATGCCCTCGCCGAAGCGGCGCGCCTCTCCCCTCCAGCCGCTCCGGCCGTGCCGGCGCGCGAATCGAGCGTGTACGGAATCTTCACCGCGCCGGATGGCGGAGCCGTCCATGACGTCGTCGTGTGCGAGCGCGAACGTGTGCACGAGTTCGAGCGCGGCCGCGGCGTCGACGACGGACTGGTTGTCGAGCGCACCGCCGCCACCGATGAACGAGCAGTAGCAGAACGCGGGCCGTAGTCGCTTGCCCCCGGTCGCGACGAAATCACGTAACGCGTCGATCGGCTCGGCGAGGCGCGCGTCGACGGCTTGCCAGCGCGCGAGCTCGTCGCGCAGCAACTCGTCGATACGACGCTCGACCCGAGCCGCGAACGGCAGGAGCGCGGGCGGGAACAGCGCCTCCTTCGGCCCGGTCGAAGTCATCCTCGGACGGTAGTCGGACCGGCGATGCCCGAGCGCAACGCCGCGCGATTCGGTCGGCCTACGCTGCGCCGGTGCCCGAGTTCCTGTCGCCGGCGTGGATCGAAGAGCTCGACGCGGCTCTCCGTGACGCGGCCGATCTCTCGGCGCTCGGCCCGATCGAGATCGAGCAGGTCGTGTCCGGCGTGCCCCGTCAGGGTGAGGTGCGTTATCGCGTCGTCGTCGACGACCGCGGCGCGCGCGTCGATGCCGGCGACGGGGACGAACACGCTGCGGTCGTGCGCCTCACGACCGACTACGCGACCGCCTGCGGGATCGCAGCCGGCCAGGAGAACGCGCAGGCCGCCCTTGCCGACGGCCGTCTGCGCCTCGGCGGGAACGTCGACCTGCTCGTTCGGCAGGCGCCCGTGTTCGCCGCCGTCGGGGACGCAACGGCCGCGCTGCGCGGGGCCACCACGTTTCCAACGCCGTAGGATCCGCGGCGATGTGGGGCGAGGTCACACCCGCGGAACGGCTGCGCTCGGTCACTCGTCGCAGTGTCGACGACGACCACCTCGCGCCCGCGGCCGCGGACGCGCTCGCGGGCTTTGCCGACGAGCCCGCGTCACTCGTCGTCGCGTGCCGTCGGGTCCTCGCACACCACCCGGCGCACGGGCCGCTCTGGTGGGTGTGCTCCCGCATCCTCGCCGCACCCGACCCGGCCGCGGCCGCGCACACGGCCGTGCGCGAGCTCGAAGCCGACCGAACCGGCGACCGCCTCGGCGCGACGCTGCCGCTGCTCGACGATGGAGAAGTCGTCGCGATCGTCGGCTACTCGGCGACCGTCGACGATGCGCTGCTCGAGCGTTTCGACATCGAGGCGGTCGCAGTGCGCGTCGACGGTGATGACCCGGTCGGCGCACTCCGGCGTCGACGGACCGACCACGCGGTACGCGTCGTCGACGAGTGGGACCCGGCTCTCGAACGGACCGCCCGGCTGCTCGTCTCCGCGACCGCGATCGGCCCGGAGCGTGCGCTCGTCGCCGCCGGCACCGGAGCAGTTCTCGACGCAATCGGCGTGAGCGCGGGCGAGGTATGGCTCGTCGGCGGCGTCGGCCGTGTGCTCCCGGCGCGCGTGTACGACATGCTCGTGTCGTCGGTCCCCCAGGGCGACGTCTACGAGCAGATCTCGCTCCAACGGTTCGACCGGCTCGCCGGCCCACGCGGCCTCGAGCGTCCGCACGATGCGACCGCGCGCATCGACTGCCCGGTAGTCCCCGAATTGCTGCGTCCGCTCGGTTAGCTTCGCCGGCGTGGCGGACCCGCAGGCGCACACGGACGCAGCACCGGCCGCGCGTCCTGCGTGTGACCTCTCCGTCACATGCTTCGTTTGTGGCAGCGACATGCGGCCCGAGCACGCGCACTACCGATGCCCCACGTGCGGTTGGCGCGACTCCTGCTGCGACGGTCCCTACTGAGCGAGGCGCCCGCGAGACGCGTCAGACGTCGATGACGTCGTCGGGACCGTCGAGGTAGCCCGAGCGCGGCGAGCCGTCGATGTACGCGATGCGTCCGACGAACCGGCGCTTCACTTGATTGCGCGCCACGACGCGCGTGGGCGGGAAGAGCAGCAACAGACCGGCCGCGCCCGTGACGAATCCGGGAACGAAGAGCAACAGCCCTCCGGTCAGGACGAGAACGCCGTCGATGAGCTCGTTCGTGGGCATCTGGCCCGCGGCGAGCTGGCGCCGCACGCGGGCGAGCACGCCGAAGCCCGCGAGCTTGGTGAGGTAGATGCCGGCGATCGACAGCGCGGCCAACAACAGCAACGTCTCCCACCCGCCGATCACGTGCGCGACCTGCACCGCGACGTAGATCTCGACGAGCGGAAGCACGATGAAGACGAGGGCGAACACGGCCACGGAACGAGCGTAGCGACGGCTGCAGGCCGTCGGGTCCTCACGTGCAGGTCAGGCTAGAAAGCGCCGCCGTCGACGCCGATGCGTTGTCCGGTGATGTAGCCAGCCTTGTCGGAGACGAGGAATCGCACCGCGTCGGCGACTTCCTCGGGCGCGCACACGTGACCGAACGGCGCATTCGTGTCCATCGTGCGGATGTCGGTCACGCCCATGGCGCCCTTCACGAGCCGGCGCCCCATCTCGGTGTCGACGAGACCCGGTGCGACGACGTTCACCCGAATCCCGTTCCGGCGCTCCTCCTTGGCGAGCGTCGCGGCCAGTGCTTCCAGCGCGGCCTTGCCCATGTTGTACGGCGCCGAGTTCGCACCCATGTGCAGCGTGGCCGCGCTCGAGATCATCACGATGTCGCCGCGGGGCCGTCGCCGCATCGACGGCACTACGAGCTTGCTACACGACCACGCGCCGAACGCGTGCGTCTTCACGACCCGTTCGAGCTCGGCCGGATCCGTGTCTACGACGGTCTGCCCCCGGGAAGCGTTCCCCGCGTTGTTCACGAGAATGTCGACGTAGCCGAAGTCGCCGAGCACCGCGCCGACCATCGACGCGCACTGCGCGAAGTCGTCGACCGATGCCGCGTAGGCCGCGGCGCGCCGACCGACCTTCTCGATCTCCGCAACGGTGTCCGACGCGGACTCCGCGTCGCGGCGGTAGTTGACCGCGACGTCCGCACCGTCCTCGGCGAGTCCGAGCGCGATCGCGCGCCCGATGCCGCGGCCGCCGCCCGTCACGAGCGCCACCCTTCCTTCGAGCATCACCGCACCTCCGGCTCTCTCAGCGGACCGTCATCCGTCGGTGAAATTCGCCGGACGCTTCTCCGCGAACGCGGCCATCGCCTCGGTGAGGTCGCCCGTGAAGCTCGACAGCACCTGCGTGCGGTTCTCGAGATCGATACCGGCCTGCAGGCTCGGGATCTCGAGCTGACTCCACATGACCTCCTTGGTCATCCGGACGCCGAACGGGCTGTTGCCGACGATCAAGGCCGCGGTTTCGAGCGCGGCGTCGACGACCTCGCCGTCGGCGACGACGCGCGTCACCAAACCGATGCGATCAGCCTCGGCCGAGTCGATGAGGCGGCCGGTCAACAACAGCTCGAAGGCCCGCGACGCGCCGACAAGGCGCGGGAGCATCCACGACACGCCGATGTCGCAACCCGACAGGCCGACGCGGATGAACGCGACGTTGAAGCGCGCCGACGCCGCGGCGACGCGCACGTCGCTCGCGAGCGCGAGAGCCAGTCCGCCGCCCGACGCCGCACCGTTCACCGCGGCGATGATCGGCTGAGGAATCGAGCGCATCTTCGGGACCAGCCCGGCGATCAATTTCTGCACCGTCATGCCCGCCTGGGCGCGACCCATCGTCGCGGTCGTCGGCGGACTTGCCCCTTCGGTGAGGTCGAGTCCGGCACAGAACCCGCGGCCGGAACCGGTCAGCACCACGACCCGGCACGACAAGTCGGCGGCCAACGCGTCGAACACGTCGTACAGCCCGCGGACGAGCGCGTAGTTCATGGCGTTCAAGCGTTCCGGCCGGTTGAGCGTGACGAGCGCGATCCCGGGCCGGCTCCGGTCGACCAGCACCGCGTCAGCCATGACTCACTCCCTCTGCGCCATGAGTGCGGCGGCCCGTTCGGCGATTCTCGGCGATCCGAATCGGTCGCACCAATCCCCGAGGTCGCGGTTCGGACCGCGCCATTCCCAGTCGTCGACGACGCCGACCGGCACGTCGTCCCGCAGCGTCGCGAGCACCTTGAATCGCGCCGCGACGTCGCGTCCGGCCCGCAGGGTCGCGGCGAGGCGATCCGCACCCCGAACGCCCGGCACGTCCCAGTCCGTGGGATCGTCGGGAATCGCCTCGATGTGGCCGAAGCGGGCGAGGAGCGCGGCGGCGGTCTTGGTGCCGAAGCCGGGCAGGCCCGGAAATCCGTCGGCCGAGTCCCCGACCAGCGCGAGCCAGTCCGGGATCGACGCGGGCTCGACGCCGTACTTCTCGCGGACGCCTTCGGCGTCGAGCAGGACGTCCCTGCGCCGGTCGAGCTGGAACACCTTGCCGCCCACGCACTGGCCCATGTCCTTGTCGGGCGTGCAGATGATGACCTGGTCGACGCGGTCGTCGGCGTTCGCGACAATCGCGGCCGACCCGAGCGCGTCGTCGGCCTCGAACTCGACCATGGCCCACACGGTCACGCCCAGCGCGACGAGGGCGTCCTCGAGCAACGCGAATTGGTTGCTGAGCAGCGGGTCGACCCCGGAACCGTCCTTGTACGTCTCCCAGAGGTCGTTGCGGAACGACTCGATGACGTGATCGCTGGCGACTCCGACATGGGTCGCGCCGCCTTCGAGCATCGTGAGGATCGACGACATCACCGCGCGGGTCGCGCCGACCTCGACGCCGTTCGGATCGAGATGGCCGGGCCGCGGCGCGAGGAACTGGCGGAAGAGCTCGTAGGTGCCGTCGACCAGGTGAACCTGCATGCGGTTCGAGAGCCTGGCACACGGCAGCGAACGTGGACGAGAGCGGACGACCTGTGACGTTCGTCACAGACGGTCGACGTGTCCGCCGTCACAAGCGGTTCACCGGGCCGACCCGTGCGCCGAGAACAAGCCCGTGCAACGCGGGCCGTGGACGGCTGAGTCCGGAATCGAACGCGCGGCGCTGGCGTACAGCCTGCTGCCGCTTCGCTTCGCGGACGAGGTCAACAGCCATCTCACGATCGCCGAACGCCAGCGTCTGCGCGACGGTCTCGGCCGGGTCCGCGAGGCGAGCGACCACGCTCGTATCGAGGCGATCCGCGCTCTCGTCGCCGCGGTGCGCAAGGGCGTCGTGTTCCCGCGTCCGGCGGCCCACGACGACAACGACTGCCCCTTCCACCCGATCGGCGACCATCCCCGCGACCGGGTCGTCCAGGTGCTCGAACGCGTCGCCCGGCGCGACGCCCTCGAGGTCGTCGTCACGCTGTGTCACCTCGGCGAGGAGGTGCGCCAGGAACTCTGGTTCGGCCTGTATGCCGACACCCGTGCCTTCCTCCTGCCGAGGCTCGAGGAAGTGCACCTGATGAGCGCGGCGCGCACCCGCGAGTACGCGCGCGACATGAACGCGCGCATGGCCCGCTCCGTTCGGCAGGCCGTCGCGCGGCGCCGCTGACCGCGGTTACGACACGGTTGCGATGCCGGCCGGCGCGGTCGCGTCCGGTTCCACCTCGGGCACCGTCTCGTCCGCGACGCGGAGTTCCAACAGCAATTGCTGCACGCAGATGAACACGCACACCGCGCCGAAGACGTGGAATCCGACGAGCACCGGCGGGATCCGATTGAAGTACTGGACGTACCCGAGCACACCCTGCGCGGCCATCACGAGGATCGTCACCGAGGCGACGTTCAGCGCCCGCCGCGGTGCCGGCGCGCGCATGAGCGCGACGACGAGGACGAGCGTCGTGATGATGAGCACATCGACGGAGATACCGTGCACCCGAGCGACGTCGCCGAGGGGCCAGCCGAGCCGGCGAGCCTGGGCGTCGCCGCCGTGCGGTCCGGCCGCGGTGACCAGCGTGCCCGCGACGAGCACCCAGATCGTCAGGACGTAAACGACTCGCGCGAGGTTCATCGTCTCCCGGGGCACGGCGTCGTGTCGCGGTGCGGGTGACGAGCCTGCCCGGTGGTGCATCAGGAGCGCGACCGCGATCAGCCCGATCGCGAGAAGAAAGTGCCCGGTCACGGACACCCACGCCAGACGCACCTTCACCGAGATCCCGCCGAGCACGGCCTCGGCCCAGAACAGGCCGAAAAGGATCCATGCGAGCCGGATCAGGTCGTCGCGGCGCGGCCGCAAGCGGTACGCGCCGATCAGGGCCAGCGCGATCGGAATGCCGATCGCACCCGAGAACATGCGGTTCAGCTGTTCGATCGCGGCGTGATGCGTCGACACGTCCACGATCTTTGTCGCGCTGCAGTTGGGCCAGTCGGCGCAGCCGAGCCCCGAGTTCGTGAGGCGTACGACGGCCCCGCTCACGACGATCGCCGCCAGCAGGACCACGTTGATCAGCATCAGCCGACGGAACGCGGTGGACGTCAGATACGGCCCGCGCATCGCGGGCAAGTGTAGGAACGGCCGGTTCGGTTGCACCGACCGGGCGGCGTGGACTCGACTACTGCGCATGCCCGCAGCCCCGGCGTACGACGAGTTCGCGCTGTTCCACGAGAACGCCGAGGAATTCGGCATTCCCTTCACAGGGCCGCCCGAGGTGAGCCGGGTGACCGTCGAGACGCCGGGCGGCGCGGTGAGTGCCCTCGAATGGGGCGCCGCCAGCCCCGATCTCGTGCTCGTGCACGGCGGCGCGCAGAACGCCCACACGTGGGACACCGTGGCGCTGGCGCTCGGCCGTCCGCTCGCGGCGATCGATCTTCCCGGGCACGGGCACTCCGCTCACCGCGACGACCACGCGTACTGGCCTCAGGAGAACGCGATCGCGCTGGAACGCGCGGTGCGCGAGCTCGCACCGGACGCCCGGGCGGTCGTGGGGATGTCGCTCGGTGGTCTGTCAGTGCTCGCGCTCGCCGACCGCGCGCCCGACCTGGTCCGCCGGCTGGTCCTCGTCGACGTGACGCCGGGCGTGAATCGCGAGAAGTCGTCGGCGATCGCGCAGTTCATCGACGGTCCGGAGTACTTCGAGAGCTTCGACGAGATCCTCGATCGCACCGTGCAGTTCAACCCGACGCGTACGGTGTCCTCGCTGCGCCGCGGTGTGCTGCACAACGCGATCGAGACAGATGACGGCCGGTGGCGCTGGCGCTACGACCTGCCGCGCCGCGGTTCGGGCGACGGCGAGAGCGGCCAGGTGATGCCCGGCCTCGACGAGCTGTGGGACGCGATCGCACGGCTACGCGTCCCGCTCACCGTCGTGCGAGGCGGGGCTTCTCCTGTCGTCGACGACGAGGACATCGCCGAGATCCTGCGGCGCAAGCCTGACGCCGAGGTGATCGTCGTCGACGGCGCCGGGCACAGCGTCCAGGGCGACAAGCCGCTCGAGCTCGCCGAGATCCTCCGGCAGTTGCTGTAGGGGCGCGCGTGCTCGAACCGCTCCCGGAGACGTTCGCGTCCGCGCGCCACGCGTTGCATGCACTCGCGGAGCACGTGCTCGCTCCGTTCCGCTACCGCATCGACGGCCACATCGGTCTCGTCGCGACCGCGGGCGGATTCGGCACACCCGTCCTTGCTGCCGGCGAGTGTGTCCGAGTCGAAGGAACCGAGCTCGTCCACGAGCGGCCGGGAGCGACGACGCGGGTCGGACTCACGACGCTCGGCACCGCGGCCCGCTTCGTCGACGTTCCGCTCGGCCTCCCCCACGGCCTGTACGACGCGACAACGCGGTGCGCGCCCGACGTCTCGATCGCGGTCGACGTCGCCGCGGCTCGCGCTCTGGACGCGTGGATCGACCTGGGTGCAGCGCTGCTGGCCGAGCTGCGCGAGCACTACGGCGGCCGGGACGCGACGATGCCGACGCTGTGGCCCGAGCACTTCGACCTCGCCATGGAGATGGGCGACACCGGCGGCGGCAGCAGGGCGAACTTCGGTGCCTCGCCGGGCGACGCGACGATCGAACAGCCGTATCTCTACGTGGCGCCGTGGGAGGCAAGCCGCCGAACCGGCCCGTTCGCCGCACAGCCGTTCGGCGCGGCGATGCTCTACGACGACCTTCTCGATGCCGGGAACCCGCACGGCGCCGGCACCGACTTCTTCGCGTCTTGCGCCGGCCTCCTTCTCGGACCCGCCTGAAGCGACGGGTCTACGCTGTGCGTATGGCGCAGACGTTCACCCGCATGGACGAGTCGACGGCCGAGCAGTGGGCTGTCATCGGGCGCGAAACCTTCGAGCACCAGGACCGGGTCGCCGAGCGCGTGCTCGCGATGCTGCGGTCGCTGGCCGAGATCACCGACGGGTTCGCCGTCGACCAGCTCACGCATTCGCTGCAGACCGCGACGCGCGCCGAGCGCGCCGGTGCCGACGACGAGGTCGTCTTCGCGTCGCTGCTGCACGACGTCGGCAAGGCCGTGAGCGTCCCGAACCACCCCGAGATCGCGGCCGCCATCATCAAGCCCTACGTGCGGCCCGAGGTCTACAACATGATCCGGGCCCATCAGGACTTCCAGGGCCGGCACTACTACCACCACTTCGGTGGCGATCCGGACGCCCGCGAGAAGTACGAAGGCGAGCCCTGGTTCGACCTCGCCGCCCGGTTCGCCGACGAGTGGGACCAGGTCGCGTTCGACCCCGACTACGACACGCTTCCGCTCGAGCACTTCGAACCGCTCGTGCGGGCGCGCTGCGCCAAGCCTTCGTCGCTCTGACGCGCGGACGTCGCCCGATCAGGCGTCGTGGTGACGGTCGCCGCCGTCGGAGCGGTACCGTCTCGCCGCGTGCTGCTGGCGCAGCGACACCGGCCGCTGGTCGACGGGGACGCCCTTGCGCGGGAAGACGACCGGCTGCGGTTCGCCCTGCTTCGACCTGACCGCTCCGCCGTACTCGCCGTCGTGGTCGCCGTCGGCGCCGAATCGGGCCGCGTCCTTCGAGTCGACGACGGTTGCCTGGACCGCGGTCAGGCCCTTGCTGCCCGCTGCCTGCACTCCGGTTACCAGCATGGGTCTCTCCGACCCGCCCACCTTTGCCATCGGCACCGGCCGGTCCCGGCCTTGAGCGCCGGACACACCGACGGTGACGCCCGTCACTCGGGCCCTCCCGCCCGGACGGGTCCCGGGCGCCCCGGGTTGCGCGGGTCGTACCCGGATCGCTCTGATGGTCGGATGCTGCTCAGCGACAAGGTCGTCATCGTTTCCGGCGTGGGTCCCGGCCTCGGCCAGGCCAACGCCCACGCGCTCGCCCGCGAAGGCGCCACCGTGGTGCTCGCCGCCCGCAACGCCGACTACCTCGCGCAGGTGGAAGCCGAGATCGTCGGCCGCGGAGGACGCGCCCTCGCGGTGCCGACCAACCTCGTCGACCCCGAGCAGGTCGGTGGTCTGGTCGAGCGGACTGTCTCCGAGTACGGACGGCTCGACGGCCTCGTCAACAACGCCTTCCGGATGGACACGTTCGAGTCGTTCGAGGCCGTCGACCTCGTGAAATGGCGCAAGATCTTCGAGGTCAACGTGTGGGGCGCGCTCGGGCTCACGCAGTTGTGCCTCCCGCATCTGAAGAAAGCGGCGGCCGATCACGGCGACGCTTCGATCGTGTTCATCATCTCGATGAGCATGCGCAACATCCGCCCGCTCGAGGGTGGCTACTCGTCGTCCAAGGCGGCGGTGCAGACCGCGGCTAAGACGATGGCCGTCGAGCTGGGACCGGCGGGCGTCCGCGTGAACTGCGTGGCCCCCGGCTGGATCGGCGGCCCGAACGTCGAGACGTTCATCGGTTGGGAGTCGGAGTCGCGCGGGATCAGCCGCGACGACGTGCGCGCCGAGATCGAGGGCCGCATCCCGCTGCGGATGATCCCGCCGCAGGACGACATCGCGAACAGTGTCGTCTTCTTCGTCTCGCACTGGTCGCGCGTCATCACGGGCCAGACGCTCGACGTCAACGGCGGCGAGTTCCTCGGCGCGTAGAGCAGCCGTCGCGCGCGCCGGGAATCCGTTCGGGGCGATCACTTGACCGCGACCGGCACGACGGGCGCTCCCACCGCGCCCGTGAGCGGGAGCGGCGGCGCGACCAACAAGAAGTCGAACTGGCGGTCGTTCGCGCAGTCGGACGCGAGCTCGTCCAGGAACCAGTTCTGGCCCTGCGCGAGGCCCATGTCGCGGAGGTGGATCATGTGCACGGGCATGAAGATCGCCGGATCCTCGCACGGATAGCACTCGAACGTCATCGTGTCGGTCGCGACGGCGGCGACGTCGTGGTCGCGCAGCCACTCGATGGAACGCGTCGACAGACCGGGCGACGGCATCGAGTAGCGCTGCCGGTCACCCGCCCGCAGGAAGTGCATCTGGCCGGTGCGCACGAGAACGGCGTCGCCGGGTCGCACGTCGACGCCGGCAGATGTTGCTGCCCGGTCGAGGTCGTCGCCCGTGATCGCGTGATTGTCGTCGAAGTGCTCGACCCTGAGCGCCCGTGCGACATCGAGCAGGACGCCGCGGGTCACGACGGGACCGAAGTGCTCGATGCCGAGGCGACTCGCGCCGCCCTCGGCCTGCACGACCGAGTTCGGGGTGTCGTTGTAGAGGCGTCCGTCGTAGCCGGCGTGCGCCAGCGCGTCCCAGTGCGTTACCGCTTGCGAGCCCATGCGGAACGAGTCGTCGCTCGTCGTGAAGTCACGCGCATCGCCGGTGAACGACACGTTCACCGTGTGCGTCCGCAGCTCGGGGTTGATGCGCTCGGGCATGTGCACGTTGTCCCACTGCGGCCCGGTCGTGTCGAACGGCAGCGCGAGCGAGAACGGACGTCCGCTCCGCGCCGCGGCAAGCCCGCGTTGCACCACCTCGGCCGTGACGAGGTTCAGCGTGCCGCGCTGGTCGTCTTCGCCCCAACGGCCACGATTCGACACGCGCGCGGCCAACTGCTCGAGTTCGGGCGTGAGCGGCATGGCGGCACGCTACCTTGCGCTCTGTGTCGCTCTCCGGTGGCCGGCGCATGCCGGCCGAGACGGACCCGCATCGCTGCACGCTGATGGCATGGCCACCCGATGTGCCGCAATGCATCTACGCGGCCGAGCAGTTGGAGCCGGCGCGCGACGCGTACGCGGAGGTCGCCCGCGCGATCGCAAGGTTCGAGCCGGTCGTGCTCGCGGTGGCACCTGCCGACGTCGATGCAGCGAAGGCGCGCGTCGGCGATGCGGTCGAGCTCGCGGTGTTGCCGCTCGACGATGCGTGGATGCGCGATGCGGGTCCCATCGGCGTGCACGCGGGCTCCGGCGGCATCGAAGCCATCGACTTCCGGTTCAACGCCTGGGGTGAGAAGCAGGAGCACGGCGCCGACACCGCCGTCGGCGCCGCCATGGCGCGCCACCTCGGGCTGGCGGTGACCGAGGCCGACATGGTGCTCGAAGGCGGCTCGATCGCGGTCGACGGCGGGGGCACCCTCGTCACGACGGAACGCTGCCTGTTGAACCCGAACCGCAACCCGGACCTCGGCCGTGCCGCGATCGAGGCCAACCTGCGCGACTACCTCGGCGCGCAGCGGTTCGTCTGGCTCGCCGATGCGATCGCCGAGGACGACGGCACGGACGGTCACGTCGACAACGTCGTCGCCTTCACAGGTGCCGGGACGGTGCTGCTCCAGGGTTGCGACGACGAGACGAATCCGAATGCCGCGATCGCAGCCGACAACGCCACGCGGTTGCGCGCCGCGGGCTACGACGTCGTGGAGGTTCCGGTCCTTCCGTATGCGGATGTCGGCGGTCGTGCGTACCCGGTTCCCTACGTCAACGTCTACGCGGGAAACGGCTTCGTCGCGGTTCCCGTGAGTGGGCATGCCTTCGACGACGCCGCCTGCGAGGTCATCGGTTCGCAGTATCCCGGACGCGAAGTGTTGCGCGTCCCCGGTGCGGTGCTCGCGTACGGCGGCGGCGGCGTGCACTGCATCACCCAGCAGGTGCCCGCATGAAGGTCGTGACCGCGTTCGATCTCTTGCCGTCCCCGGCACGCGTGCGTCCACCGACGCGTGCGCCCCTGCGCGTCGGCGCGGTGCAGATGCAATGGGACCCGGATCCTGGACGGCACGACGCCGCCATCCGCGAAGGGGTCGAGCTGGCCGCCGGTGCCGGTGCGCGAATCGTGTGCTTGCCCGAGCTCACACGATCGAGGTACTTCGCGGTCGAGCAGCGCGATCCGCAACGGCCGGCGGCCGAACCGGAACCGTTGCCGGGAGGCCCGACCTTCGAGCTCGCGGCCGGTTGCGCGCGGGCGACCGGCGCGTTCGTTCACGCGTCGTGCTACGAGGCCGCGCCCGATGGCGGTCTCGGATTCAACACTGCGTTCGTCGCGGGACCCGACGGGTCACTCGTGACCGCCCGGCGCAAGACACACCTCCCGATCACCGCGGGCTACTACGAGGACACGTGGTTCCGTCCCGGCGATTCGGGCTGGCCGGTCACGCCGATCGCGACGGGGACGTTCGGTTTCCCGACGTGCTGGGACCAGTGGTTCCCGGAGACGGCGCGGGCGTTCGCCCTGGCCGGCGCCGAGGTGCTCGTCTACCCCACCGCGATCGGTTCCGAACCCGACCACCCGGCGTTCGACACCGAGCCGTTGTGGCAGCAGGTCATCAGCGCGCAGGGGATCATGAACGGCACCTTCATGATCGCCGTGAACCGCACCGGTCGTGAAGGGCCGCTGTCGTTCTACGGGTCGTCGTTCGTCAGCGACCCGTATGGACGGATCCTCGTGCAGGCGCCGCGATCCGAGCCCGCGGTCCTCGTCGCCGACCTCGATCTCGATCAGCGGCGCGACTGGCTCGAGTTGTTCCCGCTCATCGCCACCCGCCGTCCCGAGACCTACGGTCCGCTTACCGAGCTGCGGCCTTGACGTGACGGTGACGAGGCGTACGGTCGCGCGGTGGCGATCGCGGAACGCATCAACTGTATGGAGTGCGGCGGCTACGCCTACCTCGCGCAGCCGATCGGCGCCGAGGACGTGTTCGAACCGGGCGACAGCGTGGTCTACCTCTGCGGCGAATGCGCGCAGCGGTGGGACGTGGTGATCGACGAAGAGGACTTGATCGACGACGACACGTCGACCATCGTCGACGGCTGAAGCTCGCGGCGAACCTCGACGATCTTGCTCGTTCGGAACGATGCGACGCGCACCGCGAACGCGGACGCGAGCCGGCCGCCGCCGTTGCGATCGAAGAAGGTCGTGAGCGGACCTTCCTGCTCGTAGGAATCGGCATCGTCGACGATGGTCGACGTGTCGTCGTCGAACGTCACAACGAAACTCATTGATGAAGTGTACGACGACGACGTTGTGGATCGGAAGAGGAAGAAGTTGTGAATCGCGATGTGGACGACGATCGCGCAACCGCTCGTTCGCTCGCCGCGTTCGGGGGCCCGTGAGTACCGCTCACGCGTACAGATTGGCCCCAGAACGAAAGACGGGTAGTGCAGACTGTCGCGGTGCGATTCCGCGCCGAGCACGAGTTCGCAGGAAGCGTCGACGCGGTCGCGCGGATTCTCACCGATCCTGAATTCCAATCGCATCTCGAACTGCCCGACCTGAGCCTTCCCGTGGTCGAAGCGCACGGCGCCGAGGGAACCGAGCGGACGTTGAAGTTGCGGTACGAGTTCGTCGGGAGCCTGGATCCCGTCGCGCGCCGGCTCCTCGCGGGTCGCCGGCTGACGTGGTTGCAGACACTCGTGCTCGACTCCGCATCCGGCGCGGGCACCCTGAGCTTCGCGGCGGAGGCCGAACCCAACCGTCTCTACGGCAACGGAGCAGTCCGGCTCGATGCTGTCGACGCGACCCACACGCGTCGGCTCATCGACGGCGACATGTTCGTCAAGTTCCCGCTCGTCGGCGGCACCGCGGAGCGGCGCATCGTACCGGGTCTCGTGCGCCGGCTCGATCTCGAGGCCGAAGCCGTCGCCGCGGTCCTCGCGTCGAGGGGCTGAACGCACGCGAACCGTCGGGTAGAACATCGCTCGTGGCCGCCCGACTGACCGAGATCAGCATCGATGCCCGCGACCCGCGCGCGCTCGCCCGATTCTGGGGCGAGGTGCTGGGCTGGCCCGTGACCGACGACGAGCGCGGGCTCAGCTGGATCTCGGAGACGGGTGACTACACCGCGCGCCCGCTCATCGTGTTCGCGCCGGTACCCGAACCGAAGACGGTGAAGAACCGGCTGCACCTCGACGTGATTCCGTCGGGCGTCGACCAATACCAAGAACTCGAACGCCTGCTCGCGCTCGGCGCGACGCGTGCTGATGTCGGACAGGGCGTCGACGTGTCGTGGGTGGTGCTCGCCGATCCCGAGGGCAACGAGTTCTGTCTGCTCGGCCGTCGCGTCGACTGACCGGCGTCAGCTTCCGATCTTGCGCACGATGTACCGGAGCGTGTTCTCGATCACGTCGTCTGCGTCGTCGGGATGCGAGAGCATGATGTCCTTGAAGTCGAGCAGGTCCCACTTGGTGTCCGGGAACAGGCGACGCGCGTCCTGCGAGTCCCACATCGTGACGGGCGGCATTCGATCGGGAAACGGTTTCGTGTGATTCTTGCCGTACGGATTGAAGAGGAAGACACCACCCGGGCGCATGATCCGCCGCACGTGGTGCAGGGCGATCTTCAGATCCTTGGGCGTCAGGTACGTCAGCGCGGCGCGGTCGACGACGGCGTCGTAATAGTCGTCCGGAGCCGAACAGTCGACGATCGATTCCATGCGCAGGTCGGCATCACGCAGCCGGGCGCGCCCCTCGGCGAACGCCGCGTAAGCCACCTCGCAGCCCGCGACCTCCCAACCGTGGTCGCGCGCCCACTGCAGGTTCGTGCCGGACCCGAAGCCGATCTCGTACACGCGCTCGCCGGGAAAGGCCTCGAGGAGGCTCGAGACGTGGAGCCAGACGTAGTCGGCCGCATAGCCCGGGAACGCCTCGTACGCGCGGTCCCAGTCGCGCATCGCGGCCTTGCTGCTCGCGCTGCGCGGCGCGGGCGCCGTCGAGAGCTCTCGTTGCATGTTTTCTGATCGGTCGGCCCTGCCCGCCGTCCAGGGGTCGAGCCGTTACGACGCCCCGACGGCCTTCAGCAGCGCCTCGTTGGGCTCATCCGGCAGTGCTTCCAGGGGTCGCCGGAGCTCGTCCACGGTCGGACCGAACTCCTCCGCGAGGGGTGCCAGAGCCTCGAGCGAGAAGTCGTAGAGCCGGGCGGCGTTGCCGGCGAGCAGCTGCTGGAGCTCGTCGGGGTCGGTGTCGTGGAACAGCTGCCGCAGGTGTTCGCGCGTGTACGGGTACGTCCCCTCGTCGTGGGGGTAGTCGCTCCCCCACATGAATCGGTCGACGCCGATGACGTCGCGGGCGCGCGCGTCGTCGGGTCCGGGCTGACTCACGCCGACCCAGCAGTTCTGGTGGAAGTAGTCGCTCGCCAGCTGCGGGAGCTTGTGCTCGTCGGTGTATCGCAACTCGCCGGTCGCGCCGGTGGCGTTGATCTTCTTGATGAGCTGGTCGAAGCGTTCGAGCATCGGCGGCAGCCACGCGCAGCCCATCTCCGTCATCACGAACTGCAGGCGGGGGTGGCGTTCGAAGACGCCCGACAGCAGCAGCTGCACGAACGGGCGTTGTGAATAGAACGAGACCTCGGTGATGTAGAGCAGGTCGGCCACCGCGTACTTGCCGTAGTTCGGCAGACCCGTGCCGCCGTGACTGTTCACCTTCACGCCGAGGTCCTCGCACACCGACCAGAGGGGTTCGTAGACCGGGTCGTACAGCGGCTTGACGTAGTCGACATCGGGCGGAATGGCGGAGATCAACACGCCGCCGCGCAGCCCGTTCTCGTGGATCCACCTCACGTCCTCGATCGCGTCGTCGACGTCGTTCAGGAAGATCTGGCCGATGCCCGCCCGCCGGCCGGGATATCGCGCGCACCAATCGGCGAGCCAGCGGTTGTGCGCGCGGATACCGGCGAGCCGGTGCTCGTACTCGGCGGGCTTTGGCGGACGCGCGAATAGCACGAAACTCGGGAAGAACGGTGGAACGGTGTTGGGGAACACGACCTCCCCGACGATCCCGTCGGACTCGAGCTGGCCGTTGCGCAGCTCGTCGTCCCAGTTCCGCAGGCGCCTTTTGCCCCGCAGGTCGGAGAACGGGTTGCGGTACTTCTCGCGCCACGCATCGAAGTCGTCCAGATACCGAGTCTCGAGGTACTCGCGGTACGTCTCGTGGCTGGCACCGGCGTGACAGTCGGCGGAAATGATCGTGTAGTGGTCGGATCCGGACATCGTCATGGCGACCTCGCTTCGACGGCCTCGGCGGCAGGGTATCCGGCCGCTCGGAGACAGTCGCTTCGCCGTCTGCTCAGCGGAACGCGTCGCGCGCGGTGCCCGCGGAGCCCGCGTTCCGCCAGAAGCCGTACGTTCCCTGGTCGAGGAACTCCCGAGCCGCGTCGATCGTCGCGCTCAGCGCCACCATGGCGAATCCGCTCCCCACGGAGACGCGGCGGACGCCGAGATCCGCGAGCTCGGCGACCGTCGGAGCGTTCGGCAGCGCGAGCACGTTCACCGGGAGGTCGACCGCCGAGACGATGCTGCGGATCTCGTCCACCGAGCTCGCGCCCGGCGCGTACAACGCGTCGGCGCCGGCAGCCTGATACGCCTGCAGTCGCGCGATCGTGTCGGCGAGGTCGGGCCGTCCGTGGAGGTAGTTCTCGGCCCGGGCGGTCAGCACGAGACGGGCGTCGCCGCCGTGCGCGGCCTCGGCCGCGGCTTCGACGCGCGCCGCCGCGCGGGCGATGTCGTAGATAGGTTCGTCGTCGCGGCGCGCGAAGTCCTCGATCGACACGCCGGCCGCACCGGTTTGTGCGACGCAGGTGACGTTGGCCGCGACCTCGGCGGGCTCGTGGGCGAACCCGTTCTCGAGGTCGACGTTGAGCGGAATGGGTGTTGCCGCGGCCAGCGCCGCCGCGTGCTCGAGCGCTTCGTCGAGCGTGACCTTTCCGTCGAGCCGCCCGAGCGTCGCCGCGTGCCCGCCGCTCGTGGTCGCCGTCGCGTCGAAACCGAGCGCTGCGAACAACTTCGCGGTTCCCGGGTCCCACGCATTCGGCAGCAACAGCGGCGAGTCCCCGTGGTGCAGGGCGAGAAACGTCTCGTACTTCTCGGCTTGGGTAGGCATGCGGGCACGGTAACGGTCGCGAGCCCACACCCGGTCCCCAATTTCGTGCAAGCAAGAATGTGTCCGGATGCGGCGACGTTGCGGCTGCCGCGACCAGCCGGTACGAATGGCGCCGTGGGCGACACCGTTCTCTACGAGCTCGACGATCACGTGGCGACGATCACGTACAACCGACCGGACGCGCTGAACACCGTCAACGGCGAGATGCGCCGCGACCTCAACGCCGCGTTCGCGCGCTTCCGGGACGAGGAGGACGCGTGGGTCGCCGTCGTGACCGGCTCGGGCAAAGCGTTCTGTGCGGGTGCCGACCTGCGGAGCGGCGACAATTCGGCGGGCGACTTTCCGGGCACCTTTTGGGAGAAGCCGACGCTCAACTCGTTCGAGAGCGGCTGGGAGATCTTCAAACCCGTCATCGCCGCGGTGAACGGATACTGCCTGGGCTACGGGCTCACGTTGGTGACGTGGTGCGACTTCGTCATCGCGAGCGAACGGGCCCAGTTCGGATTTCCGGAAGTGCGAATCGGCGTCCCGACGATCGTCGGCGCGATCCGGCTACCGCGCAAGTTGACGTGGCACGACGCAATGGAGTTATTGCTCACCGGCGACCGTATCGACGCGCGCAAGGCCCACGAGATCGGACTGGTCGGCACGGTGGTCGGCCACGACGAACTGATGAGTGCCGCCCGCGCGCTTGCCGACCGCCTGCTACAGGGCGCGCCGCTCGCCCAGCGAGCGATCAAGGAGGTCGCGGTCCGTTCACAGCATCTTCCACCGCTCGAAGCCATCCGATTCGGCGAGACGATGCGCAAAGTTGCCGCCGCGACCGAGGACGCGGCCGAGGGAGGCCGGGCGTTCGCCGAGAAGCGTCCGCCGGAATGGCGCGGTCGCTGAGATCGGGCGCAACGGCCGAGTGACATCGGCCACGATTCGGGGCTTTGCCTTCCCGCGTCGTTCGGTTCCGCGGAAGATGCACGGATGGGCGGCAAGGAAGGCGAGAACAAGGGGAAGTACGCCGCGAGCCCTCTCGCTCGGCACGACAAGGCGCTGAAGACGGCATCCGCCTTGATCCTGCTGGAAGTCGCGCCCGCCACGATCAACTTCGAGTTGCGCCGCCAGTTCGGCTACAGCGAGGGCGAGGCCGCCGCCCTGATGCGCGAGGCGCTGCGCGAGCTGCCCCGACCGACCCGCAGCCGCAAGCCGCGCAACCGCGGCCGCTGAGGCTTCCGTCACATCGCCGGCGTCGCGCTCGCAACGCGTTCGGCGGACGCGGATGATGCGAAACGCGGGACCGTGACGACAGCCGCTGGATCCCCGCGCACGAATGTCGATCGGGTGAGGCCCTGCACCCGCCACGATGCAGGACCTCACCCGTTCCGATCGACGCGATCACACGAGCGCGAGGCGGCGGGCGACGACGGCGCGGTCGGTGCTCGAGCTCACGGAGTTCCGCGACAACCTCGAGGGCCGCCTCCCTTTGTTGAAGCGGCGTCTCGACGAGCGCGAAGCACCCATCCGCATCGAGAAGACGGGTCGGGGCAGCTTCCGTCTGGTCGTCGACGGTTCCCTGCGGCTCGACGCGGTGGCGACGCCCGGCAGCTACCAATTCGCGTTCTCGGCCTGCGATAAGGGTACAGAGAATCCGAGCCACCCAACCGCGTCGTGCCGAGAGGACGAAATGACAAAACGCGATCGCCCGATCCTCATGCCCAGCGAGGTGTCCGAGCGCGTGGGCGCCTTCGACGTCTTCGCGGGATGGGCGGCGAGGATTGCGAGCCGGGCCGCGTTCTTCACGTTCTGTGTCCTGCTCGTGATCATCTGGGCGCCGACGATCTTCATCTTCCGCGACGTCGACACCTGGCAGCTCATCATCAACACGGTGACCACGATCATCACGTTCCTCATGGTCGCTTTGCTGCAAAACACCCAGACGCGTAGCGATCAGGCGCTGCAGCACAAGCTCAACGCCATCGCCGACGGGCTCGCCGACCTCATGGCCCACGTCTACTCGGGTGGGCATGGCCGCGACCTCGAGCAGGACCTGATCGAGTTGCGAGCCGCGGTCGGTCTCGAGGCACACGAGAGCACCTCTCGAGTGCCGGACGAGACGACAGCCGGTTAGCTGTTGATCAGGGTCGCGATGACGTTGACAACGACGGCGAGGATGACGGCGCCGAAGAGGTACGAGAGCAGCGCTTGGCGAAGAACGGTCCGCCGGGTCTCGCGGCGCTGGATGTCCGTGTCCGAGACCTGAAACGTCATGCCGACCGTGAACGCGACGTACGCGAAATCGCGGTAGTCGGGAAGCTCGCGCGACTTGAAGTCGATCCCGCCGATCGGTGGCGTGTAGTACTCGTGCGCGTACCGCAACGCGAAGATCGTGTGCACCACAGCCCACGAGAGCGCGACGGTGACCAAGCCCGCGACGGTCAAGATGACGCGACCACCTCCGGTCGCCTGATTCGCCTTCACGAGGACGGCGCCGGTCCCGGCGAGGCTCACCACCGCGGCACTCAAGAGCAGCACCGAGGTCACGACCCGGCTGCTGTCCTCGCGGGTTGCGAGCGCACTCGTCTCGTCGGGGGTCAAACCGAACACGGCGGTCCAGACGATCAGGAGAAACACGGCCGCCGCGAGGTCCCATCCGGCGAGAACGGCCAGCTGCCACGGCGCGAGGAACGCGGCGACGATGCCCGCGACCAAACCCATGACCGTGACGACGACGAAACGTTCGAACGAGGTCCGCGACTGCATCGCGCCGGCAGTTTTCCACGCGGCCGAGCGCTTTCCGGGGACGTCGACGCCACGCGATGCCCCAGGAATTCACCCCGTCGATCGGGCGTCGAGCTCCTGGACGCGAGCGGCAAGCCGTTCGAGAAGCTTGCGGGCGATCGACGGCGCCCCTTCGAGCAACGCGAGGAAGTCGCGCCGCTCGAGGACGGCGACCTCGAGGGACGTATCGGCGACGACAGTGGCGTTCCGGGGCCCGCGGTTGAGCATCGAGAGCTCGCCGACAACGCCGCCGTCGACGATCCGGCCGACCGTGCGGCCGTTGCGCAGCACCCGGCAAGTGCCCTGCAGGATCACGAATGCCTCGCTGCCGGCCTCCCCTTGCGTCACGAGGCTCGCGCCCTTGGCCCGGTGCTCGACCACCGAGGCGCGGCACACCATCTTGAGCTCGCGCTTGGAACAGTCGGCGAACAGCGGAACCGTGGAGAATCGGTATGCGATAGTGGCCGCGGTCGACGGCTTGAGGGCCGCGTCGCGGTAGGTGCGCTCCTGGGTGATCTGCTCGGGCAGATGATGCGGTAGCACGGAGCCCCCTTCCCCTCGACCGGATCGCGATAGTCAAGCATGCCGGAACGGGAGCAGGCGTGGACGAGGGCGCGATTGCCGACGGCGACGTCGATGCCGGGGAGTTGGACGCCGGAGAGTTCGGGTCGTGGCTGCGCGATGTGCGAGACGCACTGCACGGCCACGGCGACTCCGACGTTCCGTGCAACGGCTGTACCGCGTGCTGCACCTCCTCGCAGTTCGTCCACATCGAGCCCGACGAGGTCGACACGCTCCGGCACATCCCGGCCGAGTTCCGCTTCCAGGCACCGGGGCTGCCCCGCGGTCACGTGGTCTTGGGCTACGACGAGCAGGGCCGGTGCCCGATGCTCGGCGAGCACGGCTGTTCGATCTACGCCCACCGTCCGCATGCGTGCCGGGTCTACGACTGCCGGGTCTACGCAGCGACGGGCGTCGAGATCGACGAGCCGGAGAAGGCCGGTGTCGCTCGGCGCGCGCGGCGCTGGCGGTTCTCCTACGCGTCCCCCGGCGCACGAGTGCGGCACGAGGCGGCGCAGGCCGCGGCCGCCTACCTCGAGACCCACGCTCGGGAGCTGCCCGAAGCCCATCATGCCCGGACCGCGACGCGACGGGCGCTGCGCGCGCTCGAGATCGCGGAACAGTTCGTGGATTCCGAAGCCGGGTCGGATTCGCCCACGGTTGTCGAACCCCGGCTCGACGCGGTGGCCGCCGCTCTCCGAGGCGGCGACGCGGATCGTCCGTCGCCGCCATCGCTAGATCGTGAACCGGAACGCCGGGCCCGGCGTACCGAGGGGTGAAGCGGCATCGCCGTCGCATTCGACGATCGAGGGAGTCACCGTGCGCACGTTCACGCTCGGCGGTTCAGCCCTGCTGACCGGCCCGGGCCCGCGGACTGCAGGCCGAGCTCGGGTGGCTTCGAACCACGTTGGTCGAGACGTCGTCGCCCGGTGACGTGACGGTGGGGGCTCCCTCCGGCAGCGTCGCCGGACGGAGTCTCCGCCCCGCCGCGCGCCGGATCGGATCGGGGGCGATGCCTGACGAGCCGCCGCGCGCCGGAGGGGACGGACCCGGTCGCGTTCCCGATCTCGAGCCGGTCGACGACGTCGCCTGCGACGAGTCGCTCGCCGTTCTGCTGCGGGACCCGTCGGTGTGGACCGACGCGCGCCAGTCCCTCGAAGGCGCCGTCGTCGACGCGGTTCGTGCCCACGTCGATGCCGAAGCGCGCGCGTATCGCTGCCGCCCGCAGCGCCGGCGCTATGTGTTGGTCGCGGCGACGGCCGTCGCGCTCGTTCTCGCGGTCATTGTGGCCGCGGTGTTGATCGTTCGTGAGAGCCGCGTCCACAACGAGTTCACCGTGCAACTCGCCGGCACCGACCTCGCGCGCGGGGCGCGGGCAACGGCCGGGATCGCGAGGAGTCGCGGCGGCTTCACCGTGACCCTGGACGCGCGCGGGCTCGAACTGCTCCCCGCGGACGAGTTCTACGAGGCGTGGCTGAAGAACGACGAGGGGACGTTGGTACCGATCGGTACGTTCAGCTCCGGTGACTCGCGCATCACGTTGTGGTCGGGCGTTTCGCCCGGCGACTTCGAAACGATGACCGTGACGATCGAGCGCGAGGACGGCAATCAGTCGTCGTCGGGGCGGCGGGTGCTCACGGGACCGGTTCGCCCGCGCTGAGCGTGCTCAGGCAACTCCGGTCATCGCGTCCGATCCGTACCGGTGAGCCGCGGCACGCGGGCACTTCGACGGTCGGGCCGCCCGCCACTGGGAAACCGTCGGTTCGTCGCGCTCAGACGACGAAATTCGCAAACGGGATACGGAGAGATTTCTCGAAATACGTATGGGTTCTCAGAACCTTTGCGGGCGCTGACACGTAGTCGCTCTCGACATACGCATGGGAGATCGCGAGTTGACCGCCGAGGGAGCCGTCGTGCCGACACTTTGCTACTCGAGCTCGGATCGGCCGCGGGGAGGCACGGGCACTTGCAACATCTAGCCGGGGAGACGCGTCCCGTGACGCGACGGCATCCGGCGGACTTCTCCGATCACCGCGGGACGGTCGACGCCTTCGTACTCGAGGGGTTCCGCCGCGGTGATGAAAGCGCAGTCCGCGAGATGTATCGCACCTACGGAAAGCTGGTGTACGCAGTCGCGTATCGCGCGCTGGGTCGCCGTGAGCTCGCGGAAGAGGCCACGCAGCAGACGTTCGTGCGCGCATGGCAAGCGGCAGATCGCATCGACGTGTTGCGCGATCCCGCGCCCTGGTTGGCGACGATTGCGAAGAACGCTGCGATCGACGTGCACCGCCGCGAGACTCGGCGCGAGACACGCGCGATCGAGAGTGTGAGCGCCGAACACCCCGACCTCGTCGCGACGTCGCCTGACCTCGTGGCGCTCGACGCAGTCTGGCAGGTCCGCCAGGCGATCGACGCGCTGCCCGCCGACGAACGTGCCGTCGTGCAGTTGCAGTACATGAGCGGGATGACCCACCGCGAGATCGCCGCCACCCTCGGACTGGCGATCGGAACCGTGAAGTCGCGTTTGCACCGCGCGCACGGAAAACTCGCGAACCTCCTCAGCCATCTGCGGGAGGTGGCGTCGTGACGGAAGCGTGGGACGAACCGGCCGGCGTGTTGCTCGCCTACCTACTCGGAGACTCGGCGACCTGGGTCGAGCCGCGGGCCGTGCTCGAGGATGCCGTCGTCGGTGCCGTGGAGCTCACCCGCGCCCGGCGGCGGAGGAACCGGCGGCTGCTTCGCCGCACGATGGCGGGCGCCGCGGCCGTCGCGGCGGCGGGCGCGCTCGTCTTCGGGTTGAGCGCGCACCACGAGACCGACGCCGAGTTCAAGGGCCGCCTGACCGCGTCGGGATCGTTGGGGGCCGCAACGGGTTCGACCGAGATCTACGCGAGCCGCTCGGGCTTTCGCGTCGCGCTTGACGCCTCCGGCCTCCCCGACCTCCCGGCCGGTCGCTTCTACGAAGCATGGCTCGCGGACTCGAACGGGACCGAACTCCCGGTTGGCACGTTCAGTTCGAGTCGGAGCCAGATCACGCTGTGGGCGGGTCTGTCGTCCGCCGACTTCTCGCGCATGACCGTCACCGTCGAATCCGACGACAACGACCAGGCGCCGTCGACCGACGTGGTTCTCGCGGGACGGCTGTACCGTTCCTGAAGGGGTCCCGGCCACCACCCGCCCGGTTGTTCGGAGAGGTTGCGCTCCGGCAGGCCACCCTGTCCCGGCGGAGCGCTCGAAACCTCATCGGAAGGAGCGCCTGCCCCGGGCGGCTTCCGGTGCACCTGGCCTCGACATCCTTGTCGGGCCCGGTGCGAGATCATTGTCCGGGAACCGTCTGGGGGTTACCAAAGGATGTACTAGGAAGTAGCTGAGAGTCCCCTGAACAGCGGGTCCGGCGCGCGTCGTGCGGTTACGGCCTCGGCCGTTTCATCCGATGGGGCCTGTCAGTCGGCGGCCTCGGCGTTGGTCACCAACACCGAGCACGGCGCATGGCGCACGATGTGATCGGACACCGAGCCGAGGAGCGCACGCTTGAACCCGCCGCGACCACTCGATCCCACGACGATCACGTTCGCCGACACCTGCTCCGCGAAGTCGCAAACCGCCGGGCCGGCGCCACCCCGGAGAATCTCCGTGCGAACGTCGCCGCGTCCCAGTTCCTTCACCGCGTGCTCCACGATGTCGCGACTCTCTTCCGCAACCTCTCGGTTGAGCGCGTCGTACTCCTCGGGTGACATGACGCCGCCCGCGATTCCGGTGCCGGCGACGAGCGAGTAGTCCTCGTCCGGTTGGACGGTCACGACGATCACCGTCGCGTCGTCGCGCAGGAGCGCCAGACCGACCTTCGCCGCCTGTAGCGCGAGCTCGGAACCGTCGGTGCAGACGACGGCAACGTCGCTCATGATGCGCTCCCCTCGTTCCTCGGTTGCTGTTCCCTATTCGCGACGCATCACCATCTCGGCTTCCCGTTCGAGGTCCACGAACGGCTCACCCGAGACGTCGACCAGCACCCGGCGGATCGTGCCGCCGACGAACGGATACGGGCGCGACCCTGGATAGTCATCAGTGACGGGCTCACCGGGGTCTTTGCCAACATTCAGGCCCTCACCGACGAGTGAGAAATTTCCCGGCTGCGTCTGGATCGTTCCCTCCCCGACCTTCTCGTCGTTGACGTACAGCGTGAGCGTCCCCGTCGTCGGCATCGCGTCGCCTTCACGTTCGAACGCGGCCGACACGATCACCGGACCCTTCGGCACTTCCTGCGTCGCGACGACCATCTGTTCCTTGAGCCCGACGAAGTTGTACACGTATTTGAGCTTGCCGTCTTTGACGTAGAGCGAATGTCCACCGAAACGGGCCCCGTGCGAGAACAGCACGCCGCCCCGGCTGGGGTCCTCGATGTCGACCTCGACCGCGATCGTGTAGCTGCGGTTGCGGATGTTCACCGCGGCGGACTCGGGCACTTCGGCCGCGTCCGGGTAGTAGATGTAGCGGTCGCGCGCCGCCGAGATCTGCGGACGAGTCGGATCGGCAAGAACTTCCACCGCGGTGCTGTCCAGCAAGGGCAATCCGTTGTACTTGTCGGCGAGCTCGAACCACAGCTCGATCAGCTCGCGCAGCTTCTCGGGCTCCTGCGCGGCAAGGTCGCGGTTCTCGGTCGGGTCGTCGACCGTGTCGAACAGCTCCCAGCGGTCCTCGTCGAAGTGGCCCCAGCCCGCGATCGTCGGGTGGACGCTCACCGCCTTCCAGCCCTGGTGCCAGACCGCGCGGGACCCGAGCATCGAGAAGAACCCCGACTCCTTTGGTGTCGGGACGTCGTCGCTGTCGAACGTCGACCGGAAGCTGACGCCCTCGAGCGGGATCTGGTCGAATCCCTTCACGACGCCCGGCATCTCGATCCCGAGCAGGTCGTACATCGTCGGCACGACGTCGGTCGCGTGGAGGAACTGGTGCCGCACTTCACCGGTTGCCTCGATGCCCGCGGGCCACGAGATGACGAGCGGGTCGGCGACGCCGCCTTCGAAGTTGTATCGCTTCCACATCTTGAACGGCGTGTTGAACGCCCACGCCCAGCCCGTCGGATAGTGGCTGTAGGTCGCGGTCGAGCCGAGTAGGTCGATGTACTGGAGATTGACTTCGATGTCATCCGGGATGCCGTTGAAGAAGAGTGACTCGTTGATCGACCCGTTCGGTCCGCCTTCACCGCTCGCGCCGTTGTCCGACACCAACACGACGATCGTGTTGTCGAACTGCCCGCTCTCGTCGAGGAAATCGAGGAGACGGCCGATCTCGTGATCCGTGTGGCTGAGGAATCCCGCGTAGACCTCGGCCATCCGGCAGAAGAGCCGTTGTTCGTCCACGCTGAGCTCGTCCCACGGGCGCACGACGTCCAGTGGCGGCCACGGCTTCCCTTCGGGGCTCGTCTCGTCGACGTATGGGTTGAGCGGCGTCAGCTCGGCCGACTCCGGGAAGATCCCCATCTGCTTCTGCCGTTCGAATACGAGCTCGCGGTACCGCTCGTAGCCCATGTCGAACTTGCCCGCGTATTTCTCGATCCACTCCTTGGGCGCGTGGTGCGGCGCGTGGCACGCACCCGGACAGAAGTACATGAAGAACGGCTTCTCGGGCGCGATCGTCTTCGAGTCCTTGACGAATTCGATCGCCTTGTCGGTGAGATCGGTCGTGAGGTGGTAGCCGTCCTCGGGCCATCCGGGCTGCTCGACGGGGTGGTTGTCGTAGACGAGGTCGGGATACCACTGGTTCGTCTCGCCGCCGAGGAAGCCGTAGTAGCGCTCGAAGCCGCGCCCGATCGGCCAGTTGCGTTTCGTCGACGCGAGATTCATCTCGTCCGACGGGCACAAGTGCCACTTGCCGAGCATGTACGTGTTCCAGCCGCGCTCGCCCAGGACCTCCGCGATCGTGGCGCACTCGAAGGGGATGTGCCCGTTGGCGTTCGGATAACCGGACGTCGCTTCGGCGATGCAAGCCATGCCGTTCGTCGTGTGGTTGCGGCCGGTGAGCAGCGACGACCGCGTCGGCGAGCAGAGCGCGGTCGTGTGCCAGTTCGTGTACGTCAGGCCCCGGGCCGCGAGCCGGTTGATGTTCGGCGTCTCGATCATGCCGCCCCACGGCTCCATGGCCGAGAAGCCGACGTCGTCCAGCACGATGTAGAGCACGTTCGGCGCGCCGGCCGGCGCGACCGGCTGGAGATAGGGCGCCCAGTCGGGAGTCGAGTCCCGGGCGTCGAGCTTTATTGTGCCTTTGAATTCCGCCATGACGTCCTCCTCCGGCGCACGGGCCCGGAACGGCTCTCGGGTGGCGCGCGGATCCGGTTGGGAACCTAGGAGGGACTGCGCTGTCCCGCCTCACCCTCGGCGGGCGAGCTGTCCGACCCGCCTTCGACGACCGGCATCGCCGCGGGATCGCGCGGGTAGGAATTCGGACCGAGCCACGAGCGGTCGACAGTTCACGGACAAAGCCGAGGTGAGTCATGACGACGCAGAACAAGGAGAACCTTCCGGCGCGGAGCTCGCAGCAGGACATCGGGATGCCCACTTGGTGGGATCGATTCTGGGCGTGGCCGAACTTTCCGCAGATGCGCAGGTTCTTCGAGGAGGACGACATGCGGGTCGAGGAGTTCATCGAGGGCGACCAGCTCGTCGTACGGGCCGAGCTGCCGGGCATCGATCCCGACCACGACGTCGACATTGCAGTGCGCGACCACTCGCTGCAGATCCGGGCCGAGCGCCGCCGGGAAGAGCACGGCGACGAAGGCGGCCGGTACCACTCCGAGTTCCACTACGGGACGTTCACGCGCATCGTTCCGCTATCGAGCGCGGTCAGCGAGAAGGACGTGAAGGCGTCCTACCGGGATGGCATTCTCGAAGTACGCGTACCCGTCGACCACAACGACGCCAAGGCGAACAAGATCCCGATCGAACGCGCTTGACCCCTGGGCGCGGTCGCGGCGTGCTTCGCGCGCGAACGGCCGCGCGATGACGTCACTGTTCGCCGACCGGCGTGACGCGGGACGCGACCTGGCCGCCCGGCTCGCCGACTACGCGGATCGGCCGGGCGTGATCGTCCTGGCGTTGCCCCGCGGCGGCGTGCCGGTCGCGTACGAAGTCGCGTCCGCGATCCGTGCGCCGCTCGACGTGTTCGTCGTCCGCAAGCTCGGTGTTCCGGGGCACCGCGAGCTCGCAATGGGCGCGATCGCGAGCGGCAATGTCATCGTTCTCAACCACGACGTCGTGCAGCATCTCGGCATCGAGGCCGACACCATCGATCGCGTTGTCACTCGCGAACGAACGGAACTGGAGCGACGTGAACTCGCCTACCGCGGTGCCCGGGCGCCGCTCGACGTGAAGGGCCGTTGTGTCATCGTGGTCGACGACGGCATCGCCACCGGCTCGAGCATGCTTGCGGCGGTCGAGGCTGTGCACGCCCGCGCGCCGGAGCGAACCGTCGTCGCCGTGCCGGTCGCTTCCCGGTCGGCGCGCGACGAGCTGCGCTCACGGGTCGACGAGGTGGTATGCGCCCGCGCGCTCGAACCCTTCTTCGCGGTCGGTCAGCTGTACCGCGACTTCACCCAGACGAGCGACGCCGAGGTCGAAGAGCTCCTCGACGCCGCTCGAGGCGACTGAGCCGGCCGCGCGCTCAGCCTGCGAACGCGGCCAGGCCGATGATCGGGGCCGACGGCGCGCGTGTCGCCAGGCTGCCGACGAACGGACGGTTGGAGAAGTTGAAGACACCACCGTCGGCCGCGCCCATCAGGTAGCCATTGCCGTACGCGACGATGCCCTCGACCGGCTGATTGAGGGCCACGTTCCCCATCGAGCCGCGGAACGGTGCGTCGCCGAAGCTGAAGACGCCGCCGTCGGCACCGACGAGCCAGTAGCCCTTGCTGTCGGGCGTCGGTGAGATGCCGACGACCGGCTTGCGCAAGCGGAGGTTTCCGGTCGAGCCGTAGAACCGCGCGTCGCCGAAGCCGAAGATGCCGCCGTCGGACGCGACCATGTAGTAGCCGTGGCCACCGGCGCTCGCCACCGACGCAATGACCGGGCCGTTGAGACGGGTACCCGACATGTCACCGTACGAACTGGCATCGCCGTAGGCGAACGCGCGCCCGCGGTTCGAGAAGAGCCAGTAGCCGGCTTGGGTCTTGGTGGTCGACATCGTGGTGATGCGCTCACCCGGCATCAATCCCGGCGAGCCGCCGTAGTTGTGCGCGGTGCCAAATGCGAACACGTGACCGCTCGTGTCGACGATCCAGTAGCCCTTGCCATCCTTGCGTCCGCTCATCGCGGCCGCGTGCGGGGTGATACCCGGGAACGCGATCGCGTTGCCGAATCCGTACACGCGACCGTCGGCTCCGAGCATCCAGTAGCCCGCGGGACCCGACGGCGCCGGCGCGGCGACCGTCGTGAGCGGCGCGCTCCACGTCGAGTCGCTCGGCGCGAAGTCGACGGGCGGGTTCTCGTTGTTGGGGTCGGCCGAGTACGCCATCGCGGCCTCGAACCGGAACCGCATACCGCCGGGAAGGCAGTGGTTCGGGAACGTGGCCCGGTAGCCGGAACCCGCGATATAGGCGAACGATCCCGGACACGCCCCGGCGCCGGGGTTGGAGAAGGGAAGCACCGCGGTCTCGATGTCGCTCGCATCGATCTCGACGACGACGACCAGGTAATCGGGATTGCCGTCGTTGTTCCGGTCGAGCGCGAACTCGAGGTCGACGCCACCGGCTTGCCACGCCGGGTCGGTCGCCGGGTCGACGGGATCGGCGACCTCGACTCCGAATGCAAACTGTGACGAGTTCTGCGCGAAGCCGGCCGCGGTGATGTCGCCCTGCGGATCCGGCACGTCGCCGGTGGCGTCGTGCACCGTCATCACGGGTACCGGGCCCGCGGCCGACGCGTTGACGCGGCCGAGCCTGCCCAGGCCGCGCAAGTGCGACGCACGCGCCGCGGCGAGTACCTGCGCCGCCGACCAGGGTCGCGAGGTCGGTGCCGTCGCACCGCTTACGCCGGTCCCGGCCATACCCAGCCCGGCGACCGCGAGCGCGATCGCAGCAACCGTTCCAACCAAACGTCCCCGCATGTTCGGCCCTCCCTGCCCTGAGTCCGAAACGGTAAACGGTCGTCGGGCTCGCCGCCAAGACGATGGACAAAGCGGACAAAGGCCCGGGGGCGGGTGGTCGCCCACGCTCCGCGCCGATGACTTCTTCCGCGCGCATCGGTCCACAGGGAAGACTCCGATTCGATCATCCGACGCAGGAGAAGCTCATGGCCTTTCGTCCGTACCTCGCTTTCGCCGGCAACTGCCGCGACGCGTTCACCCGCTACCAGGAGATCTTCGGCGGCGAGCTCGTCCTGCTCACGCTGGCGGATACAGCTGCCGATGCCGGGCCGGTTCCCGACGGCGTGAACCCCGACCTGATCATGCACGCCGCGCTCATGACCGCGGACGCGCTGCTGATGGGCGGCGACGACCCGTCCGGCAATTTCAACGGCTCCGTGAGTGGGATGTGTCTGAACGCGTCGCTGCCCGATGTCGACGAAGCCAAGCGCGTCTTCGAGTCACTCGCCGAGGGCGGATCGGTGCAGCAACCGATGGGCGACACGTTCTACTCGCCGGCGTTCGGCATGTGCACCGATCGGTTCGGCACACCGTGGATGGTCATGGTGGACGGGCCGCCGCGCAACTGACGAACGCCGCCGACCGACGAGCGACCGTCAGTCGCAGTTCGCGAGCGCCTCCAACATCCCGTCGTACGCGGCCACGGTGTTCCCCTTGGCCGATGCACGTGCGTCTTCGACGCTGCGGACGATTTTGTTCACGTCCTGTTCGGTCGCGTTGCCGCGCGCCATCTGATTCAGATTGTTGTCGAGGTCGCGGACGTCCTCGCGCACGTCGCGGCCCGTGAATCGGTTCAGATCGTTGATCTTGTCGTTGGCGCGGTTGATGTGCCGCTGTGCTTCGTCGGCACTGTTCGCGCTCTTCGCCTTGCAGATCTCCTGCCCGGCGTCTTTGCCTTTGCGCTCGGCGCGGGCCTGGGTCGAACAGCCGCCGAGCGCGAAGACCGCGATGACGGCGCTGGCGGTGAGAGCGACGAGCCGGGACCTCATACGACAACCGCCTCGGGAAGCTTGTGCACGTGGAAGGACGTGACGATCTCGGCAATGCCGCGGATGATCGCGCCGACGCCGACCCAGATGATCAAGAGTGCGGCCGAGCGGCCCGGGTAGCCCATGGCCCAGATGCCGAGGACGATCTCGATGATGCCGGCCGTCAGGCTCATCCACCACAGGTCGACCTCGTGTCGCACCGCGAGCGCGATGACGAAGTCGAACGTTCCCTTCAGGACGAGGAAGAACCCGATCAGCGCGGCGAGAACCGTGAATGTCTGGAACGGCGACGTCAGGGAGGCGATGCCGCCGATCACGAACAACACACCGAACACGATGTGAAGCCAGCGCCAGCTCGCGACGGCGGCCGCTTCCACGAACTCGGCGACGCCCGCGAAGAGCAGCCAGAAGCCGACCAGGTAGCCGATCGCGACCGCAGACTCGTAGTGCGCCTGCAGCACGAACAACCCGATGAGGATCCAGAGGATCCCGGTGACGAGCAGCACCCACCACCACTTCCCGATGGCAGGTTCGCGCTCGTCCGTGATCTCCAAGGCAGTCACATCCCACCTCCACCGTCTGAGACTCGGACCGCGTCCATACGGCTATCTGACCGACACTAGAGATGTTCGCTGTGAAGATCGCGGACCCTCGATCCGGCCGCGTCGGGGCCCGTCGCTACGTGTGAGCAGGACCAATCGGCCCCAGCGGGGCGATCGCGTCTCCGGGTCAGCTCACCTCGAGCGCGGCGCGGTCCCACTTCCCTAGATCGGCTGCGGCGGCGTACGTGCTCTCGAAGAACGTGAGCAGCATGGCCACCGGGTCCTCGGCGTTGCGTACCGTCTCGTACGGCAGCACGAACTCACCGAGCGTGGCGTCGAACGAAGCGGCATCGGGCTCGACCGACCAGTCGGCGAACCCGGCGGGCTGCGGATACGCGTACGAGTAGAACACTCCCTCGGAAGCGCCGTTCGGCCAATATCCGCAGCTGCTCACTTCGTGGCTGTACGCCAGCGTCTGCACCCAGTCCGGACAGTGCGGAACGCCGCCCGGATGCGCCGGAGCGGGCCGTCCGGAGAACCGGGTCACCGCGAGATCGAACCCGCCCCAGAACAGATGCACCGGGCTGGCCTTGCCGATGAACCCGCTCCGGAACCGGAGCATCACGTCGCGCATGCGCAGCAGCGCCCGCCAGTAGCGCTGCATCGCATCGGGATCGTAGGAACGATGCGTCTCGTCATCCGGGAACGGGATGGCTTCGACGACCTCGGTCGGTCCCGGATAGATCGACACGCTGATCCCGAGGTCGCGAAGTGACGCCATCGTCTCGTCGTAGAAGCTCGCGACGGAGCGCGGCTCGAGCTTCACGTCGCGCCGGCGACCGTCCGAGGTGCGAATGGCGAGTACGTGATCGACGAAGTCGAACTCCATCTCGACGCCGATCGGGCCCGCGTGCATCAGCGCCGTGGTCAGTCCGCGGGCGGACACGTACAACGTCACCTGCCACCAGTGGTTGAGCATCGGCGTCAGCGCGAGGCGGACCTTGCCGACGATCTGCGACCACATGTGGAACGTGTCGCGGGTGTCCTCCCATTCGGAGATCGTGAGTGTCGGCCACGCATCCGGTTGCGTCATGACGCGGGCCATTCCACCATCTGGCGCCGGAGGTCTTCGATGACCGGCCGGACGTCGTCCGGCTCCACGCCGAGCCATACGCAGGCGGTGACGAGGTTCGAGAACACGATCATGCGCCGAACCTCGTGCCGGATCTGCTCGCCGAAGACCAGCGCTTCGGCGAACGCCTCGTCCGCGATCACCGACCACTTCGCATCGGAGACCAGATACGCGAGCTGTTGCAGGAACGCGTCGCCGAGTCCCTTGATCTGATCGGCGGTCGGGCGTGAGTCGGGCTCGAGACCCCTGAGGTCCGTGATGATGCGCCGGCTCGCCGCCCACTCCGGGTCCTTCGCGAGCTGTTCGACATGCAGCCGCGCGACGTCGAGCGACACCGCGCCGTGCCACACCTCGATGCTCACGCCGGTCGCCGGGTCACACCGGTACGAGATGCCCATCGTGCCTCCGCCGTCGTCCACGGCTTCGCGACTCTACGCGGAGGGTCGCGGCGAGTGGTCGTCACCGGCGCGCGCGAGCGGACCGCCGGGACACGAGTGAACGCCGCGCCCGAAGGCGACGTGCGACTGCGCGTTCGCGCGATCGACGCGGAGCTCCGCGGGGCACTCGAACCGACGCGGGTCCCGCTGTGCGCGACGCGCCGAAGCAGATCAGAACCCTTTGCCGGACGGCCGGCGAACCGGCTCCTTGACTTTCCTGCCGGGAAACTCGTACCCTTGACTTGCCTACTCGGAAAGTCAAGGAGGAGCCATGGCGCAACCGGTGAACCCCGCCGACGCAGGCCGCGCGCTCGCCGAGATCGAGCGGCGTCGGCGCCAGATCATCGCTCAGATCGACATCCCCGCCTGGTACTGGTGGGGCCTGGCGCTCGGGTGGGTTGCGCTCGGGCTCGTCACGCTCGCCGACATGCCGTGGCTCTCGGTCGCGGCGACCGTCGGATTCGGTGTGCTCCATGCCGTCGTCGCTGCGCGTGTGATGGACGGTCGCCACGGGTCCCGCCAACTCAGCGTGCGGGCCGACGTCGTGAGCCGGCACGTGCGTTCGCTCGTGATCGCATTCCTGCTGGTACTCGTCGCAAGCACCATCGTCATCGCACTCGTCGCCAAGGCGCTCGGGGCGCCTCAGCCGGTGCTGATCGCGAGCGTCGCGGTCGCGCTCCTGGTTCTCGTCGGCGGCCCGCGCCTGATGGCGCTCGTCCGCGACCGCGCGGCACGAAGCGAGCGCGGGTGAGCCCGAAGCGGCCGCGCGAGCCCGAGCCCCGTTTCGACGAGCTCATCCACCCGAGCACGCGCCTCGCGATCGTCGCGTTGCTCGCCTCGGCCGACTGGATCGACTTCGCGTTCGTACGGGACCGGCTCGAACTGTCCGACTCGGCGCTCTCGAAGCAGTTCACGACGCTCGAGGGCGCGGGCTACATAACGATCGACCGTCCGGTCACCGAAAGCCGCCGGCGCGTGCGCGTGCATCTCACCGACAAGGGCCGCGCCGCGTTCGAGGGACACGTGGCCGCGCTGCGGGCGGTCGTCGGGAGCGCCGCGTCGGCGACCGCGACGCTCTGAAGGTCGCCCGGGAGGCGTGCCTCAGTCCTGGGGCAGTGTCGCCTTGGCGTCCTCGTAGGAACCGTCGGGCGGATTCGGGTCCGGCACATACACGAGATACACGACCCCGGTCCGGAAGGCCTTCGCCGAGCGCAACGTGAAATGGCGGGGCGGACCGCCGTCGTCGAAGAGATGCAGCCCGGATCCCGCGGTCGCCGGATGCACGAACAGGTGAAGCTCGTCCAGCAGACCGGCGTCGAGCAGCTGTCGTACGACCGAGACGGAACCGCTCAGTCCGATCGGCCCGACCGCCGGATCGCCCTTGAGCGCGGTGACGGCCTCGACGAGATCGCCCTGCAGTTGCTCGGAGTTGCGCCACGTGAACGTCATCGGACTGCGTGACGCGACGATTTTGCGCATGTCGCCGATCCGCTTGGCGAACGGAGCATCCTCGCCCCCGGCCGACTCGCGCTCGGGCCACGCACCCGCGAAGCTGTCGTAGGTCACGCGACCGAACAGCATCACGTCGACGTCGTGCGACTCGTTGGCCACGGCGTCGCCCATCTCCTCGTTGAAGTACGGGAAGTGCCAGTTCCCGATCCCGGGATCCAACGCGCCGTCGAGCGCCATGAACAAGCTCGCCTTGATCGTCGCCATCTCGTGCTCCTGTCATGAGAACCGGCTTGGTAGGTACGCCCATACGACTCCGCCGGGCCACTGAACTCACCGTCCGCCGCGCGGTACCCGAGGGCGAGCTTGTCGATTCGGCGCGGCGCCGTTCGTCGTTCTGGGAAGAACAAGGACTCGCGACGAAGGAGGCTCTCATTAAAGCCGTCCGCATCCGCAACCCAGAAGGCTTCGAGGGCATCGACGGTCTGCACTTCGAGGACGCCCCCGACCCCACGCCGTCGGTCGGCGACGCGGTCGTGCAGGTCCGCGCCGCGAGCTTCACCCCGACCGAGTTGATGTGGCCGCTCTGGACCGACCGCAACGGCCATCACCGGCACACGATGATCCCGGCGCACGAGGGTTCCGGTGTCGTCGTTGCGCTCGGCTACGGCACTGCCGGCGTGGACGTGGGCGACGAGGTGTTCGGGCTCATCGACGGGTACCGCGACGGCTGGGCCGCGGAGTACGTGACGATCGAGGCCCGGAGCCTGGCTGCGATGCCGAAGAGCGTCGACTTCGTCGAGGCGGCCGCGCTCCCCCAGGCCGGACTGACGTCGTGGCAGGCGTTGTTCCACCACGGCAAGCTCGAGACCGGACAGACGGTGCTGATTCACGGCGCGGGAGGCGGCGTCGGATCGACGGGCGTGCAACTTGCGACATGGGCCGGCGCGCGCGTCATCGGCACCGGCCGCGCCAACGCCCGGGCGCGCGTGCTGGATCTCGGCGCGGACGAATTCGTCGACGTCGAGCAGGAAGGCTGGGAGAAGTCCGTCGACCCCGTGGATCTCGTCTACGACATCATCGGCAGCGACGTCTTGGCGCGCTCGGACGCCGTGGTCAAAAGCGGCGGCGCGATCGTCTCGATCATGTCTCCCTGCCCGACGGAACGAACCGATATCCGTACCGTTCACTTCGTTCGCGACGCGAACGGTTCGCAGCTGCGCGAGATCGCCCGTCTCGTCGACGAGGGCGTGGTAACGCCCCAGGTCAGCGCAGTGTATCCGCTCTCCGACGCGCGCAAGGCGTTCATGGACAAGTCGACCCAGCACCTTCCCGGAAAGGTCGTGCTCACGCCCTGACCGTGGAAGTCATCCGCTCGGCGCGCCGAACCACTTCGACATCGCCGCGCGTAGACCCGGATCCGCGACGTCCCCGGCCCATGCGATGTACCCGTCCGGCCGGATCAGTACCGCTGCAGGTGCCGGTACCCGGCCGACGACGGGCAGCTCCCAGCGGCCGTCGTACCGAGCCTCGACGAGTTGCACCCGCCTCGTCCACGATTCGACCCCGACGAGGCCGGGCGCGCCGAGAGCGAGGAGCACCGGTCGCGCGTTGTGCAGCAACGTGTACACGCGTTTCGGTCCGTCCGCGGTCTGTAGATCGAGATCGGGCATTCGCCTTCCGAGCAGCGGATGCTCGTCGCCGAGGTCGTAGTGGATGTCGAGACCGGAGAGCATTCCGGCGACGTGGCGGCGCGCGTCGTCGATGCTCAGGAGCTCACGAAAGATGTCGCGCATTGCCTGATGACGATCGTCGGGCTCACCCAAGGCGACGGCGGCCATCGTGTTCTGCAACGCACGGGCGCCGATCGGATGCCGCTCGGCGTGGTACGTGTCGAGCAGCGTCTCGGGCGACGCGCCGTCGACCACCCGGGCGAGCTTCCATCCGAGGTTGACCGCATCCTGCAACCCGATATTGAGACCTTGGCCGCCTTGCGGGGGGTGCACGTGCGCGGCGTCGCCGGCGATGAGGACACGACCCGTGCGATACCGCGCCGCCTGTCTCGTGGTGTCTGTGAACCGCGAGATCCAACTCGGGTTGCGAACACCGAAGTCCGTCCCGTACGCACCGACCAGCGCTTCGTGCAGGTCGCGCAGCGTGGGCTCGGGGTCGTGCCCGATCTCGGGCTCCCGCAGCACCACCCGGTACGGTCCGCCGCCCGCTTCCCGGTCGACCGGTCCGATGCCGCCGCCCTCGATGCGCGCGCCGACCTCGGGTTCGTCCATGTCGACCTCGGCGATCATCCAACTCGTCGTGGGGTCCCAACCCACGAAGTCGATGTCCGCGGCCTTCCGGACCGCGCTCCGCCCACCGTCGCACCCGACGAGGTAGCCGGTCCGGAGCGACGCGCCCTCCGAGAGTGCAACGTCGATGCCGCGCTCGTCCTGGGTGAAGCCCGTCACCTCGCACCCGCGGCGAATCGGGACCGCGAGATCGCCGAGGACCCACTCGGCGAGGATCCGTTCGATCTCGCGCTGCCACAACGCGAGGCCGTAGTTGTGACGCGTCGGGAAGTCGCTGATGTCGAGCGGAGTCCCCGCGAACCACTGGATCTGCGTCTTCTGTCCCGCGGCGAGGAACCGGTCGGCGACGCCGCGTTGGTCGAGGACCTCGATGGTCCGCGAATGGAGGCCGCCGGCGCGCGAACCGTCGAGATCTTGACTCGTACGCCGCTCGACGATCGCCACGTCGGTGCCGGCCAGCGAGAGCTCGGCCGCGAGCATGAGTCCCGTCGGTCCGCCTCCGGCAATCACTACCGCGTGTTCCGCCATCCGTCCTCCCGATCGTCCGCGCGGTCGGGTAATCGTGAGCACGTTCGAGTCGCTTGCGGCAAGCCCCCGGGCGCGCGTTACGTTGAAGGTGGCGGCGTCGATCAGCGACCGGGATCGCGTCGTCCGTGGCGGTGGCAAGTGCGCGAGATCGACTGCCGCAAGGAGCAGCATCGGACGAGTTCGCCCGAGCTCCGCCCCCGCGACATCGACGGTTCGACCGGCTTCCCCCAAGGAAGGACGTCTGCGCAACACGCTACGACTGCACCCGCCGTCATGTGGACAGTCGACCAGGAGATCTCATGCGCATGCTGTTTCCGCAATCGGTTGACGACGTCGACCCCGCGACGTTGTATGCCGACGTGCCGCACAACGACGCGCGGCCGGCAGTGCGGCTGAACATGATCGTGAGCGTCGACGGCGGCACATCGTGGAACGGGGTCTCGGGTGCGTTGGGCGGACCGGCTGACAAAGCGCTCTTCTCGGTGTTGCGTTCGTTCGCCGACGTCATTCTCGTGGCCTCCGCGACGATGCGCGCCGAGCACTACGGTCCGGCGGTCGTCGCACCGCGGTTCCAGGAGGCGCGGCGGGCACGCGGACAAAGCCCGGCGCCCCGGATCGCCGTGGTCTCGCGGACGTGTCGGTTCGACTGGGACACGGCTTTTTTCACCGCCGCGACCGAACGACCGATCATCATGACCGTGGCGGCCGCGCCGGAACCCGAGCGGGCCTGCGCCGCCGAAGTCGCGGAAGTCATCGTCGCCGGAGAGGACGACGTCGATCTCACCCGCGCAGTGACCGAGCTCGGTTCGCTCGGCGCGCACCAGGTGCTGGCCGAAGGCGGCCCCACGCTGAACGGGCAGCTCGCGCGCGCCGGCCTGCTCGACGAGCTGTGCGTCACGCTCTCTCCCCTGCTCGCGAGCGGCGACGCCAAGCGGATCATCTCGGGCTCGACACTCGACGCGCTCGCGCCGCTCGCACTGTGCTCGATCTGTGCGGAGGACGACTACCTGTTCCTGCGCTACCGGCCGCGCTAACAGGGCGCGACATCGCTACGGCCGCGGGTGAAGGGCCCTGGCCCGGGGTACCTAGCGGGCATGGTCGGATACGTGCTCTGGGCGCTGCTGCTCGCGGCGATGCTCGCCCTCGAAGGCCTCGGACTCACGCTGCGCGGCCACGAATGGCCGACGGTCAGCGATCTGTTCCGCTCGATGACACGACCGGTCTTCGGACGGTGGGTCTTCTTCGCGCTCTGGTTGTGGGCCGGATGGCATTTCTTCATTCGCGGCTGGCAGTTCTTCCTGCAGGGCAGCGGGGCGCGACAGCCGGGTCGAGGGTTGGGCGGCGGCAAGAGCTTGGGCGCAACCATCACACAGGTATGCGTCCCGCTCCTCGTCGTCTTCGTGACTTTCATGCTGGTCGGTCGCGCGAGCCGGCGGATGCCGCCGGACGAGGTCGCGGACGAGGCGCCGGATCTCCCGCCGGAGCCGACGATCCGCCACCCGCTCGACTTCGTGCGGTACGCGCTCGTCACCGTCGTCGGCGGTTACGCGCTGTTCATCACCGCGATGGGCCTGTACCAGCTCCTCGTCGGCAAGAGCGCGTCCGGCGACTTCGTGTCCGCATCGAGCTACGGCGCCTTCCTCGGCTTCGTGGTCGGCGTCCCGCTGTTCGCCGTGATGTCGTTCGCGCCCGGGGTCACGCGCCGGGCGATGCAGTGGCGATCGCGCCGCGCATCTTCGTCACCAACGCCGTGAACATGGGGTACGCGTCGCGGCCCAACATCTCGAGCGAAGGCTGCCACAGCTCCCATCGTTCCACGAGCCGCTTGCCGAGGAGCAGTCGCACGAGGTCGAACGGCACCGCACCGAGTTCCTCCAACGCTCCCATCTGCTCGAAGTAGTCGAGTTCGTGGTACATCGCATACGCGTCGACCGAGTTCGCGGCGATGAGATCCCGGAAGGCATCGCGCAACGCGTCCCCCGAGTCGTACTGCGAGATGAGGTGGCGCGCCGCGACCAGGTCGCTCTCGTCCCAGCGCCGGACGAAGTCGGCACCGATCTGCGCTTGGCGACTCTGACGCGCTTCGCGCACCTGTTGCGCCGCGAAGATCGCGGCGCCGATGGCGCTCAGCAGCCCGAGTGCGCCGATCGCCGTGGCGATCGCGGTGACCTGCTCGGCCCAGTTGGGATCCGCCATGCCTTCTCCTTCGGGTCGGCGACTCAGACGCCCGGGTACGAATCAAGGAGCTCTCGCCGACCAGCCCGGCGCGTGCGCCGTGATTCTGCCCCGACCGCCGAGAACACCCGAGTAACGTGCCGCGATGCTCGACCACCTTTCCATCCAGTGTGCGGACGTCGGTGCCAGCGCCGCCTTCTACGACCTGGTGCTCGCACCGCTCGGAGGCGAGCGAGTCATGGATTTCGGCGAGGTGATCGGCTTCGGCATCCCGCCGCGACCCGACTTCTGGATCGGGCCCCGGCAGACGGTGAAGGGTTCCGGGAGTCGCACATCGCGTTCACGGCGCCCGACCGGGCGGCGGTACGGGCGTTCTACGACGCCGCGCGTACCGCCGGAGCCGCGTCTCTGCACGAGCCGCGCCTGTGGCCCGAATACCACCCGAACTACTACGGAGCGTTCGTGCGTGATCCCGACGGCAACAACGTCGAAGCGGTCTGTCACGCGCCGGGGTAGGACCGAGTCCGTGATGCAGCCGGTCGAGATCGACGTCGACATGTCACGGCAACGAATCAAGGACGTCACCGACGACGTCGTTGCGTTCTGTCGGGACAAAGGCGACGGACTTGTCAACGTCTTCGCGCCGCACGCGACGGCCGGACTCGCACTCATGGAGCTCGGATCGGGGTCGGACGCCGACCTGGAGGATCTTGTCGATCGTCTCCTCCCTCGGGACGACCGCTACCGCCATCACCACGGCACCCGAGGTCATGGAGCCGACCATCTGCTTCCTGTGCTCATCAGCCCGACGCTGGTTCTGCCGGTGCACCGCGGACAACCGTGGCTCGGAACGTGGCAGTCGATCGCGTTCGTCGACTTCAATCCCGACAATCCGCGCCGCAAGCTGCGGTTGAGCTTCGTACCCGGCTGATTCGCGTCAACTTTGTGCGCACTCAGTCGTGTAACTGCGTGCGTCGAAGTCGGCGGTAGCGTTCCAGCGAGAATGAACGACGACGCTCACTCGGTCGTGAGCAGTCGTTCGATGCGCTGGTTGAGCAACGTCTGGTTGGCGACGTGCACGTAGTAGTCATGACGACGCGACGACGGCGTCTGCCATGAGAGTCCGCCCTGCGCGTTGATGACGGCGGCGCCCCCGCGACCGAGCACGGAGAACGCTCCCGGAATTTGACCGAGGGCGAACAGCAGCGTCGGTGCATCCCAGTCGCCGTCGCCTACTGGGCCGCACTTGAACAGATCCTGATAGACGATGCGCATCGGGTTGTCCGCCGGCACCCGCGCGCACAGCGTGCCGCCGACCTTCGTCGCCACCCCGCCCAGGCCGTCAACCCACGCGATCGGGGTCGGCCAGGGAGCACGGCCGGAGCCGCCGGCGACGACGGCACGCGCGGCGGCGAGATCGAGCTCCTGATTGGTGACCGGCCCGATGCCGCCCGGGAACAGGCCGTCCATGATCACAAGGCGTTCGACCTTGTCGGTCACCAGTGCGCGCCCGCTGCTGGACGCGATGAGCCCGGCCAGGTTCGTATACGCGCCGAGCGAAACGATCGTGACGCTACCGTCCGGTTGGCCCGCGAGAAGTGTGCGATACAGCGCGACGCCTTCGGGGACGTCGGCGCTGCTGCGCACCCTGTGCGGGAGCCGCCGCGCGAGAACGTCGCTGTAGCCGTGCGGCGCCGTGTCGGCATCGGTGTGCGCGACCGCGCCCAAGGGGATGTCCGCGTGGCCGTACGCGGTGTCGATCGCATCGATGGCGGCGACGGCGACGGGATTCCGCACGTCGGACACGATGCCGAGCACGTTCGCCGCACCTTGTCGCTGCAGGACGTTCGCGATCCCGATCGCGGTGGCATCATCCCACCAGCGGGAGAGATCGGTGTCGATGATGATCCGCGGACCCGTTGCAGTCGTTGCACCGGCCGTCAGCTTCGGCGCGGAGGTGGTCGACGTCGCGCGAGGTGATGCCGACTTCGACGAGCCCGATGAGCACGCCGCCGAGGCGAGCGCCACGACGAGCGCCGTGACCACGACCGAGCTCGTCGATCCTGCCTGGCGAACTGCTCTCCGCACGTTGGTCTTCGCCCGCTCTCAGCGGATCAGCCGCAACGGCAGTCGACGGTCTGGTCCAGTGCCTGCCAGCGGAACTGTACGAGGGGCGACGCCTCGCCGCACCCGGTACAGCTGATCTGCCACCCGTCGCCGACCCGGGCGATCTGGAGTGCGACCGCACCCGTCGACAGCCGCTTGGGCACGGTCTTGGGTTTGGCGACGGGCGGGAGGTTCGAAAGAGAGAGCTCGAGATAGCGAGGCGCGGCGTCGGTCGGCTGGGGCAGCCGTGGCTCGAGTCGTTCGAGCGCGGTGCGGCGCTCATCGTCCAGGTGCCGGCGGTCGACGAAGGCCAGTTGCGCGTAGGCGGCCTCCACGCCAGTGCGCGGATCCGTGGCGCTGTGGTCGTACTCGACATAGTGCGGCTCGGGAACGACCGACGGTCCCGGCGCGGCGAGAAACGCGTCGAGCGCCTCCGCTTGCGTGCTGTCGAAGACTCCGGCCGCCTCGGCGATGCGTTCGATGTCGTCGAGGAAGCCGTCGCGTTCGAACCGGTTCGTCGGGTCCTCGAGCGTGTCCTTGGCGAACATGATGACGAAGCGGGCGGCGACACCGACCGGTTTGCGGCGCAGGATGCGGCCCATGCGCTGGATCATCTGCCGCCGGGTACGGCTCGCGCTCATCACGACGCCCAGGTTCGCGTCAGGCACGTCGATCCCCTCGTCGAGCACGCGTGGCGCGGCGACGGCGTCGAGGGTGCGGACGCGGAGATCGTCGAGAATCTCGCGGCGTTGCCCGCGGGCGGTCGAGCCCGTGATCAGTTCCACGGCGACGACGGGGTCGAGGCGGTTGATCGCGTGATTCGCGGCGCGCACCGTCTCGGTGAACACGAGCGCACCCGCCGCATCCCTGATCGCCGGCGCGAGGCGACCGAGAAGGTCGTATTTGCCCGTCGACTGAGCGACGATCTGGCGCCGTTTTGAGAACGCGTCGAGGTAGTCGCGCGCGGCGCGACCATCGGCGCCCGCGTCTCGCTCCGCCAGGTGCGCGACCGCGGCGAGGAAGTCGCCGAAGGGTTCGAGCGGCATGTCCCGGACCCCGCGCAGGTGTTGTCGCGCACTCACCAGCCGTTGCTCGACAGCCGCGTATTCCGCGCGTTCGTCGTCAGAGAGCGGCACACCCACGAACGCGACTCTCGGACGGGCACACACACCGTCGGCGATCGCAGCCTCGAATCCGTACCGGTAACAGATGCCGCCGAAGAAGGGCAGGATCAGTTCGGTGACGGCATCGTCGCTGCGTTCGAGTGTCGCAGTGAGCCCGAGGCGCTCCTCGTACTGCGAAAGCATCGCCCGGCGCAGCGTCTTGCCGCCCAGGCCGTGACATTCGTCGGCGATGATCAACCCGCTGGCGTCACCGGGCGGAACCGGCTTGTACGCCGCCGCCGAATGGCGGGTCGAGACGAGCACGTCACAAGACTCGGCGGTCGCGCGCCCGCTGTCGCCGAGGCGCCCGATTCGCGCGCCGGGCAGCGCCGCACCCAGCGCCGAATACCACTGTTCCATCAGGACGCGAGAGGGAACGAGCACGAGGACGAACCGGCCCCGTCGCAACGCGTCGGCCGCGGCCGCGATCGCGACCTCGGTCTTTCCCGAGCCGGTGACCGCTTCGATGACGCCCCGGCGGCCACAGCGAAGCCACGCCACGAGCGCGTCGAGCTGCCATCGGTACAGCTTGCGATCGGGTGAGCTGAGGCTCGTGACCATCGATGGAACGCCTCGCGATTGCAGATCGGAGTGAATTGCAACTGCCCGCCGGAGGCCCTGATTCCCCGGCGGGCAATTGTGGCAGTCGAGCAGCCGTTTCCCGTTCACGGGTCCGCCGATTCGACAATTGTGCTGGTCGGAGGCGTATCGGCCGGTGGCATCACATGGCACGATGGCCCTGTGAACAAGGCAACCTGGGCCATGCTCAACGATGCGGAGAAGGCGCTGTTGCGACAAGTCGAGGATCCGTCGCTTGCCGAGCTCGACGAAGACGACCTTCTCGCTCTGCACACCCGCGTCCGGCGCGCCCGCAACAAGCACGCGAGCGCGTCTGCGCGGGCGACGACGCGTCGGGCCGAAGCGAAACGCGGCGGCCGCTGAACGGACGGCAGCATGCCCAAGCTGATCTACATCGCGAACGTCTCGCTCGACGGGTACATCGAAGACGCGCAAGGCCGTCTCGATTGGACCGAGCCCAGCGACGAGGTGTTCGCGTTCATCACCGACCTCGTGGGACCCGCCGACACGTATCTCTACGGCCGCCGTATGTACGAGACGATGGCCGTCTGGGAGACCGACCCGACGCTTCGCGCCCAGTCAGAGCTGATGGGAGCGTTCGCCCGTGTCTGGCAGGCTGCGAACAAGGTCGTGTATTCGACGACGCTGTCCGAGGTGTCGACGGCCGGGACGAAGCTCCAACGCACGTTCGACACGGACGCCGTCCGCGACCTGAAAGCGTCCGCTTCCGGCGACCTCACCATCGGAGGCCCGCACGTTGCCGCGTGCGCGTTCAGGGACGGGCTGGTCGACGAGTGTCAACTCCTCGTCAATCCCGTTCTCTTGGGCGCCGGCAAACCGTCGCTTCCACGCGACGTGCGAGCCGATCTGGAGCTCCTGGACGAGCGACAGTTCGCCAATGGAGTCGTCTACCTGCGCTACCGCGTCTCGTCGTCGTGACTTCACCCGCCGCGGGGGATCCGAGCCGACCGGCCGACGTGCCAGCGTGGCGGCTGCGATGAGCGACCCGGCGAACCCCGGCACCGACGACTCCCTGGTGAAGGCGCCGTTTCTCACGCGTGCCGAATATCGATTCGGCCTCGTGCTCGTCCTGCTGCTCCTCACGTTCGTGGTCGGCGCGAGCGCCGCGAACGGCGCCTGGGAGCAGATCGTCACGGTCTTCCTGCAAGGAGTCACGCTCGTCGCCGCGCTCGCCGCGTCAGGCGTGCCGCACCGGCTGCGCCGGGCCGCGGTAGGCCTCGTCGTCGTCGGCGTGCTCGCGTCGCTGATCGCGATTCCCTGGAATGGTCGGGGCGCGGTCTCGAGCGCGGGATTCATCAACACGGTGCTCGTCGCCGGCGCGCCGGTCGCGATTGCGTGGTCGGTCGTCCGTCGCCGCATCGTCGATACCCAAACCATCCTGGCCGCCATCTGCATGTACGTGTTGGTCGGCATGTTCTTCGCGTTCTTGTACACCGGCATCGGCAACGCCGCCTCGCAACCGTTCTTCGCTCAGCAGACGAATGCGAGCAGTGCGAACTACCAATACTTCAGCTTTGTCACGCTCACGACGACCGGATACGGCGACCTGACGGCGGCCGGCAATCTCGGCCGCTCGCTTGCCGTCCTGGAAGCGCTCACGGGACAGATCTATCTCGTGACCGTCGTTGCGCTCCTCGTGTCCAAGCTGCGCGGCCGCCGCGTTGAAGCCGACCCCACGGCGTAGCGAGATGACGATCGTCGCTCGCCCGCGCCGGCGGCATGGGGCAGTCTGTTCAGCGTGCTAAGCGCCGGAGCATGGGCGCTGCTCGCGGCGTCCTCACTCGTTCTCGGTGCCTGGCTGGCGGCGACGTTCAAGATCTCGGCACGCGTCGTCGGCGAGGCGATGGGATTCGGCGCCGGCGCTCTCGTGAGCGCGCTCGCATACGAGTTGATTCCTCACGGCAGCGTGAGCGATCTCGACATCTGGTTGAGTTTCGGCGTCGGCGCGATCACGTTCTTCGTGATCGACGGCATCCTCGAACGTCGAACCGGTGGCGGGAGTCCGGGGCAAGCGATCGCGCTCGGTGCGCTGCTCGACGGCATTCCGGAGTCGATCGTGCTCGGGATCAGCATCGCCGTCGGCGGGTCGGTAACGGTCGGCTTCCTCGCGGCGGTGTTCGTGTCGAACATCCCGGAAGCGCTGTCGGCGACGAGCGAACTGAAATCCGACATGTCGACGCGATCGGTCTATCGCCTGTGGATCGCGATCGCCGTCATCTCCGCGATCGCCGGCGCCCTCGGATACGCCCTCGCGAACGCGATGCCGAGCAGCGACGGACACCGCGTCCAAGCCTTTGCCGCGGGCGCCGTGCTCACCATGCTCGCCAGTTCGATGATGCCCGAAGCGTTCAGCGAAGGCGGCCGACGAGTCGCGCTCTTCACGGCCCTGGGCTTCGCGATCGCCGCGCTCCTGACGACCTTCGACTAGGAAGCTTCACAGGGCGAGCGAGCGCAACCGCCCGATCGACGACGCCTCGAGCCCAGTGGAACGCGCGAGCCGCTCGTCCGGCGCGGCGTCGCTTCCTTCGCCGATGAGGTCCCTGGCGGACAGCTCGCCAGGCACCTACTTGGCAAGTTCTCGAGATAAGGCGGCAGGCCGGAGCCGCCGAAGGCCGACGCGAGCAGCAGGCTCAACATGCTGAACGCGACCGCGCCATATCCGCGCCGCCGCTCACGTTCGCCACGGAACAAAACGCCGGACCGACAGCGGAAAACCCGCACTTCGGCAACGGCAACGACGACATAACCCCGTGAAGGGCGAGCCCGTCCGAACGAGTGAAGACGATCGGTGATGGCGCACCCGTCGCGAGATGGAAATCGACCCGTCCGATGCCGAGTTGGCCATTCGACGTGTAGGCGCCCCTGCAACCTGGGTCGATACGCGGGTTGCCGCCGAGGAAGTCGGCGACACCCCCGCCGTTGAACTGCTGCGTCGACGTAAACGGGGACGGCTGCGGTGCGGCGCCCGCGTCGGAGGATGAGTTGTTCGGTTGGGCTATCGAGTTAGGTCGATGCAAACACTTGCCACTCGGTTGAAACGCCTTTGAGTGGATGTAGGCCTCGGTCGGTGAAGTGGAGGTCGGAGCCTTCGACGAGGTCGTGAACGGTGCGCGACACGAGGATCTCGTTCGGTGCTGCGAGCGCGGCGATGCGGGCACCGATGTTGACGCCGATACCCGAGATGTCGTCGCCTCGTCGCTCGATCTCTCCGGTGTGCAGTCCGGCGCGAATCGTGACGCCTTCACGGCCGAGCGTGTCGCGCAAGACCCGTGCGGAGTGGACGGCGCGAGCGGGGCTGTCGAACGTGGCGAGCGATCCGTCCCCGGTGTTCTTCACGACTCTGCCACCGAACTGTTCGACGACGCGCCGAGTCTGGGAATCGTGGCGATCGAGGATGTCGCGCCACACGCGATCACCGGTCTGGACCGCGGCTTGTGTCGAATCGACGATGTCGGTGAAGAGCACCGTTGCGAGTGTGCGATCGACGTCAGCGACCGCAGGGGGCATGCCGGTTAGGAACTCTTCGATGACGTCGAGCGCGGGTGCCCACTCATGCGCATCCCACGCGCAGTGCATATCACCCGGGATTTCGACGAACTTGGCGTGATGCAACGCACCGGCCATGGAGCGGGCTCGCGCAATGCCAACGATCGGATCGCCGGTGCGGTGCACGACGAGTGTCGGTGCCGAGATCGCGGGCAGTACCGGACGGGCGTCGATCTTGAGGTTCGAGCGCATGATCTCGGCTGCGAGGTGCGGGGACGCGCAGGCACGTTCGAACCTGCCGAGCTGGTCGAGGATCGCCGGATCGGGCGGCGCGTGGACGAGCGCGCCGAGCACCTTGCCGGTCCCCCAACGGCGTTCGACGTAGTCGAGGAACCGTGGAGTGTCGAACGCGGCGCTTGCGGGATCGTCGTCGGGGAGCAAACACGCAAACGACCCGTAGAGCGCCAGGCTTTGCACCCGCTCGGGGTAGGTCGCCGCGAACAACAGCGACAGCGGACCGCCTTCAGAGACGCCGAACAGATGCGCACGTTCCCAGCCCGCGGCGTCCACCACGGCGCGGATGTCGTCAGCCCGTTCGGCAAGGCTGCCGAATCCGAGGTCACGGCCAGACAGGCCAGTGCCCCGCTTGTCGAACGCGAGGATCCGCCCGACACGATCCAACCGGCCCAACAAGCTGCCGTATGCCGACACCTCGCGAGCCTGATCGAGATGTGAGATGAAGCCCGCGACGTAGACGATGTCAATCGGACCGCGACCGGTCACCGTCCACGCGATATCAACATCGCCACTGCGCGTATACCGAATCTCCGAGCCGTCCACCAGACCTCTCGCGTCGATCAACCACCCGCGTTTGCTGTTGCGAACCCGTACAGATTGCCCGATCTCGCGTCGGCGCTGCCACGCCGATCGGCGGTTATGGCGTTGTTTTTTGGGTTGTGTTGACGGGTGGCGGTTGGTGGGTTGGACTGGTTGGCGGTCCCGCGGTTCGAGAGGACGGGCAATGGTGCGTCGCAGCGCGTTCGGGTTGGTCGCGGTGATCGTTGCGTTGGTTGTCGGGGCGGTCCCGGCGTACGCGAGGAATCCGGGGCCGCCGGGTGTTCCGGCGTTGGTGGGGATCGTGCGCGACGCCTGCACCGGCGTGAAAGTCCCGAACCTCTCGGTCACGGTCACCGCCGATCCTGGCCCGATCCAGGTGCCCGACAAGGTCGGGATCGGTCACTTCGTGTTCGTCACCGTCGATCCCGGCCCGGTCCAGTTGCAGGTGTCCGCGCCCGGCTACGCGCCCTTGGGTGATGCGGCCGCGCCCGGCGTCACCGTCACCACCAATCCGGGCCCGCAAAACCTGCCTGCACCGCAGCAGATGGCTGTCGGGCTCAAGACCACCATCTTTTTGGCCCCCAACCCGCTGCCACCGTCGTGTCCGCTCGCCGCGAAACCGCACCGGCCGCTCAACGCGCTCTTTGGGACCGTGCGCGACGCGATCACCGGCGCACCTATCGCCAACCCGACCGTCAGCGTCTGTTACCCGCCGAGCCCGTGCCAGCCCGCGGACAAGACCACCGCCACCGGCCACTTCGTCTACAAGAGCACCGGACCGGCAGGCTCGCCGTCGTTGGTGTTGAGCGTCACCGCGCCGGGATATCCAGCGCTCGGTGATGCTGCCGCGCCCGGTGTCACCATCGAAGGCGATCCCGGCCCGGTCAACCTGCCTGCGGTGCAATACATGAGCGTCGGCATCGTCACCAAAATCCTGCTCTAACCGCAACAACGCGCGCACGCAGATTGCCCGATCTCGCGCCGACGGGCGAGCGCATAGCGGCAGTTCTGGCGCGGGCTCGGGGCGTCAGTCGTCGTATCCGACCAGAGCAGTCGGACCGAACTCGGAAAGCGCCCTTCGGCCCTAGCGCCGCGAAACGCGACCGACGAGCCTGAACCGCGTGACAGTCACGTCGACACTTCCGAGCCGATCGGGCGACGGGTACATCCGACTTTCGGGTGAGCTTGACCTCGCGGCCGTGCACGAGTGTGCGCCGGAAGCCATCAGGACGGCTCAGGCCGCGCAGGATGGCGTAACCGTCGATGTCCGCGACGTCACGTTCATCGACAGCGCAGGAGCCGGACTTCTCGGCGACATCCTCGCCCTCAGCACCATCCGCGGCCACCCCGTTGTGTTACTGGGCGCCTCGAGACAACTACGCGAACTCCTGTTGCTTAGAGGCATCGAATCGCTGTTCTCGTACCGCTGACTCCGGGACCCTGACGACCAGCCCGTTGCGTTCGGTGCAAGTGCCGATCGGCTGCAGTTCTGGCGCGGCGCTGTTGCGGGTTGGTTCTGCGCGCCTTTGTCGGAGTCAGGACCCGGCCGGTAGCCGGCCGGGCCCCGTTTGACTGTTATCCGACTTGGATCTTTGCGGTTGCCTGGCCGCCGGGGCCGGACTCGTTGGAGGTGATCGGGTCGGTGAGATTGGTGAGCAGACCGCTTGCTCCCGCCATGGCGGTGACGTCCACCTTGAAGGAGCACGATGCCAACGGAGGCAGCGTTGCGCCCGTCATTGTGATGACGGGACCGCCGGGTGGAGCGTTGATGAGGCCGCCCGGGCAACCGCCGGCGAGGCCGTTCGGTGTGGCGACCATGAGGCCGGGCGGCAGATTGTCATGGAGCGTGATCCCGGTGAGACTCACCGTCGAGTTGGGATTGGAGATGCTGAACGCCAGCGACGTCGTTCCACCGACCGGGATCTGCGTAGCACCGAACGCCTTCGCGATCAACGGTGGCGAGGTGCAGTTGGGACCGGATGTGCACGGCGCGGTCGTAGTTGTGGTGCAGTTACCGGCCGCCGGGTCACACGTGGTGGTCGTGACGCCTGCGATCGTTGTCGTGGTGGTGGACGGTGGTGTCGGCACGTCCTTGAGCGATGGAACGCACAGTTGCTTGACGGCTTTGATGTTGATCTGGCCGATACCGAACTGGTTGCTGTCGAACACGGTCGCCGGTGTCGTGAACGGCGACGGCGCGGTAATGCGCACGCCGTAGCACAGCAGGTGATCGGTCTTGTCGAGCAAGTTGTTGAACGTGGGCGGTGGCTGGAACGGATTCGGGTTGATGATCTTGATGGTCGGCAGGCACAACGATTGCGGCGTGAGTACGACTGCTTTCAGCGACTGCGTGGGTACGAGCATCTGGCTGAACTGGTCGTCGAGCGTGACGGGCGGGGGAACAAATTTGACCGTCGCGCCTTTCGGGTACTTCGCCTGGTAACAGCTGTAATGATCGAGGTCCGTCGGCGCACCCGGCAGCAAGTTCGTTGCCGTCAGGCTCTTAAACGACGGCAAGCACAACGAACGCAACCCTCCGACCTGCAACGGCACCGGAACGGGATTGTTGGCAGCGTCAGTCGGGCTGAACTGGTTCGTGATGTCGACAACCGGCGGTGGAGAATTCGGATTCGCGTCGAACGACCAACACGCGAGGTGATCGTCCGGCTTGTTGATCGCAGTGACAACCCCATCAGGCGTCGTCTTCTGCACGGGATTGCAGTGCGTCTGCAATGAGCCGACATGGCCGAGCACCGAACCGAACTGATTCTGCAACCAAGCCGCGGTCGGCTTCTTGGGGAACTGAACGGTTGCACTGCTGCTCGGCACTACCGACGCCGAGTAGCACAGGTAGTGATCCAGTGGACCCAAGCCCGAGACGCTCGTGCCCGAGGCAATATTCACCTCGACGGCAAGCCCACCGATCAGAGCAAGCGAAAGTACGAAAGCAGCGGATGCGAACTTCCGTCGACGAGTACGGAAAAGGACACGCATACGGCCCTCCTCATCAAAGGCAGACTCCCGCCCCGCGAGATGCTGCATCTACCGGCGCGCGGTCGCAACCCTTGACGCTATGAAATTCAGACACCGTCGCACCCGCATTCACCGAAGACGACCACCGCGCACACGCAACGCGGCCAGGCACCATCCACGACCACACGACGTGGTCGCCCGCCCAGATCATTCACACTGGTTGCGGGCGTGAAGTCGCCGCGAACGGCGGCCGCCGACGGTATCGAGCGTGTCGGGCCGACCAGACGGCTGTGCGGATGCGGCGCCCGAAGCCGGCGAACTCGACGCATCGCGGCGCGAGATCGGGCATCCTTTCTGCGTGATCGCAGAAGACCCGGAGTTCGCTGAGCGGCAACGCAGGTTCACTGCCGAGCGACAACGCGCTGAGCGATACGGGCCGAACCTCATCGGCCTGGATGAGGCCACGGCGGTTGCGAGCGCGATCGAGTCCGGGTTCACCGTAAAGCTGCGCCGACCGGAGACGCTGACGCGCGAGAGAGAACTCTGCTTCGACGCGTCTAGGCTCAATCTCACGGTCGAGGGCAACATCGTGACCGCAGTTGCCGTGGGCTAGCTGACCGCACAGAACTCCCGCTATGCGCTCGCCGCGCCGGCGTGAGATCGGGCATCATGCGCTCCTGCCGCTCCTGTGGAGTCGAGTCTCTGGAGATGGTCATGTCTCTACCGACGACCGAGATCGATGGCCTCCGACGACAGTCCGTCAAAGCGTGGAGTTGGTTCGAGGACACCGTCAGCGACGTGACGGCCGAGCAGGCGAACTGGTGGCCGCCGGGTACCGCGAACTCGATCGGCGCAACGTACCTGCACGTCGTGATCAACGCGGACGTGGAAATAAACCGGCTCATCCATCATCGTGAACCATTGGTCGAACGCCGTGACGGCGATGTCGGCCAAGGATTCCCCTACGACCCGGCTCGCTTCGACAGGTGGGTCCGCCACGCTCCGGTCGAATGGGAACAGCTTCGCGAGTACGGCCTCGCCGTACATGCTTGGTTCGTTGAATCTCTCGCCGAGTTGAACCAGGCGCACCTTGATGAGCCGGTCGACATGACGCGCTCCGGCCTCGGGATGTGGCAGGGCCGAGACCTCCTCGAGTTGCATGGATACAACCATCCGCACATCCACGGTGGTGAAGTCGCCGTTCTGAAGGGCTTGCAAGGCAGCGTCGGCTGGATCGAACCGGAAGGCTTTGTGCAGGTCGAGGAGTACGGCGAAACCGACGACTGATCGCCAAGCGACTACAGAACTGCCGATCAGCGTGGCCGCGCCGCCGCGGATCAGGCAATCTGTCTGCATGGATGACCGCGGAGTTCCGGCGTGGTGGAGCCAGGGGGATGAACCGAGAATCTGGCGCGAGCGCGTAGAGGAGTATGGCGCCATCGCACAGGATGGCGATGTACTCGGTCGAATCTTCGACTTCCGCGAGATCGCGTGTTGGCCCGAAGTCCGCTTCGTTTGGGATCAATGGGCGCGCTGTTACATCGAATGCGAGCACGGCAAGTGGCAGGCCGACTCCTGGTATCTCAACTTCACTGAAGCGTTCGTACGTGCCCGAAGGCATTGGTCCGAGGGCGCTGACCATTCGGAGCATGTCGAGGACGAGGACGACGCATAACCGCCGATCGGTACTCGCCGCGTCGGCGCGGTATTCGGCATCCTGTATCCGTGGCGGGGACGCTGACGGCGCGTCGGAATGGAACAACCGCCGTCGCCGTCGCATTGACGGCCGTCGTACTCGTCGTCATCGTTTGGCACGCGCGGCCTTCGCCATCTGAACTTCACCTCTCGTCCGCCAACGCCGAACGCACATGCGACACCTTCGCCACTCGCCATAGGGGTTACACAACTGACTCGGGCGGCGAGAGCGTCGGCAACGCCGAGAGGGTCGATCGAGCGCTCCACCTCGGTGCGCGCGCGTTCCTTGCGACCGTTCCGAAGTCACAAGGCGTCGCTGAATGCCTGCTCACGCAAACCGACATTCCGGCGTGCCCCGACGGGTCAGGGCTGCGCGCTACGGAGTCACAGGTTCTTGTAGCTGCGGATGGAATCCGTTACGTCTTGTGGTGCCCGATCATTCCGGGCGTATAACCGTCGATCGGCACTAGCTGCGCTGGCGCGTGATCGGGCATCATGCGTGCGTGGCGGGGAGAGTGATGTTGCGGGCGCTGGCACTCGCTTGCGCTGTCGTTGTCGAAGCGGGATGTGGCGGAAGTGCTTCGCCCGGGTCCCAAGGGACCGGGGGGCAACCGACGACCACAACGACGTTGGCAGGTATGCCCTGTTCGTTCAGCGCGCATAGCTGCACGCGCGAGCAGGTCCGCACGACCTTGACGACGCTCTTCGAGCGATCCGGTACGACGCCGACTGAGGCAAGGTGTCTCGTGGCCCTGACGACTCCCGCTCACTCGATGGACGAAGCGTTTCGGGCGGGTGACCCTTTCAAAGAAGCCGCGGCAGTCCGCTGCGTCGGTTCGACGGTGCGACTCGTGGCCCTTGGCCAGAAGCTGGCCGTGATGGTTAGGCAGATCGACCCGCGGTTCTCCGCGTCGCTTGGCGAAGACTGCAAGAGCACGTCGAGCGTGACGGCCGTGCCGCTGCCGGGGACAGCCGGACCTCCACCTTCGGACTGGTACAAGATGACACGAGAGCAGCTCCGCAAAGCCGGGTGGCGTCAAGTGGAAGAGACCTCGCCGAGCACTTGCGAGCCCGCACCCTAGAGCGCCAGAACTGTCGATCGGGGGCTCGCCTGCTTGGAGCGGGTCGGGCAATATCTCGTGGCCGGAACTGCTGGGTCGGGCAAGCACCCGAAGATGCCGACCGGGATACTTCCGTAACACGAAGGCGAGGCCGCGCAACCCGGATCACTTCTCGTTCGATGCCTAGCCGAGGCAATCGATCATTGAGTTGAGTTCGGCGACGAAGGTGAGGTCGTCGCGCTCGCCGAAGTCTCTCGTAAGGAGGACAAGCCGGTCGCGCGTAAGCATCACCGGATGCTGCACGCCCGCGGCATCCTGAACCGCGCGTCGTGCGGTGCCGCTGCCGACGGAGAGGTCGAGGTGCTCAGGGCATCGCGCAAGGTGCAAGCGTCCGAACGTCTCGCCGCCGGCGAGTTGTACGACGCCGATGCGAACCTCGTGTTCGCCGATGAGATCGGTGCAGCGTTGCCGCCGAAGCGCATCACGAAGGCATTCGCTCACGCGGTCGGACGCTCGGGCTTGCCGTCGATCACGTTGCACGGCTTACGGCACGCGTTCGCATCGGTGGCACTCGGTGCGGGCGCGCAGACGAAGATCGTTGCCGATGTGCTCGGGCACTCCAGTGCGCAGATCACCGCCGATCTGTACTCGCACGTCACCGAGCCGATGAGCCGCGACGCTTCGGAGCGGGTCGCAGCAACGATGTTCGGGACTCGATAAAAGATCGATAGAAGATCACGCGATGAGCGCCGGGTCTCGTGACCCTGCGCTTTGCGTTCACCTGTTCCGAACTGGTGTCGGAGGGGGGACTTGAACCCCCACGCCCTTGCGGGCACTAGGCCCTCAACCTAGCGCGTCTGCCTATTCCGCCACTCCGACGTGAGCGCAAGATCATACCGCCCGCCGGCTCCGACGACGGGAACGTCGGCGATCGCCGAACCGCTCCGAACCAGCTGACTACGCAAGCTCCGCCAGGTCGCGAGTCGCGTACCGGTTGTGCTCGAACTCCTCCTCGAACACGGTGTACAGGCACTCGCGTATCGGCACCGTCCCGTTCTCGAGCACGTCGACGGTCGTCTCGACATCGCGTTCCGTGACGGACGCCAGGTACGCACGTACGCGCGCGACGCGTTCCGCATGCACCTCGACCGTTTCGGTGAACGAGGGGTCGGCACCGTGGTCGCGGCCGGGCCAGTCGAGTCCGTCCGAGCCGCTGTTCGGCAGGACGATCGGATGAAACTGCGCGCCCAGGATTGGGACCGTGAACCATTTGTCGAGTGCGAACACGAGATGCCGCAGCGTCTGCACGAACGACCACTCGCCGTCCACCGACTCGTGCACCTTCGCCTCCGTCAGCGTGCGTGCCCAATCGATGGTCTCGCCCCAGACATTCTCGAGTTCCGACCACGCGCGCCGCATGCCGTCCGGATCCGCCGGCCGCAGCATCGCTCGCAGCGGATACCACGGGTCACGCTCGTTCACGTACTGCGTGACGTCCACGCCGTTGATGACCACATGCTCGATCCGCGCGTCGATGTCGACGTTCACCAACCAGACGTTCCTCATCGTCGCGTTCGTAAAATTCACATCGCGGAAGTGCGCGCCGTGGAGGTCGACTCCCCAGAACGTGGCCTCCGAGAGATCGCGGTCCTCGAAGGACTCGCCCACTACGAGCCGTCGCTCCCGGAGAAATGGCACGCGACGGGCCAGCCCGAACCGCGATCGATGAGCGCCGGCTCTGTATGCGCGCAGACTTCGGCCGCCTTCCAGCAACGGGTCCGGAAACGGCAGCCGGACGGCGGCGCGACCGGGCTCGGCACGTCGCCCTCGAGCATGCGGCGAGACCGCGCCCGTTCGATTCCCGGCTCCGGGACCGGGACGGCCGAGAGCAGCGCCTGCGTGTACGGATGCTGCGGATGCTCATAGACCTGCTCGGCCGGTCCGTACTCGACGATCTTGCCGAGGTACATGACCGCGATTTCGTCGCTGATGTGGCGGACGACCGAGAGGTCGTGCGCGATGAACAGATACGACAATCCGAGCCGGTCCTGGAGGTCTTCGAGCAGGTTGACCACACCGGCCTGGATGGACACGTCGAGCGCCGACACGGGCTCGTCGAGCACGAGCATCTCCGGTTCGAGCGCGATCGCGCGCGCGATGCCGACCCGCTGGCGCTGACCGCCGGAGAACTCGTGCGGGAACCGGTTGCCGTGCTCGGGGTTGAGCCCGACGAGCGCGAGCAGATCGCGCACCTTCTGATCGAGGTCGCCGCCGATCCCGTGGATCTTCATCGGCTCCTTGATGCTCGACGCGACCGACATGCGCGGGTCGAGCGACGCGTACGGATCCTGGAACACGATCTGCATTCGCCGCCGGGCGTGCCGGAGATCACCACCCGAGAGCGTGGCCACGTCGACACCCTCGAAGCGCACCGCGCCCGCGGTCGGTTCGAGGAGGCGCAGGATGCACCGCCCGACGGTCGACTTACCGGAACCCGACTCGCCGACAAGACCGAGCGTCTTGCCCGGGTAGAGGTCGAACGAGACGCCCGACACCGCCTGGACGACGACCTTGCCTCTCGTTCCGCGCACCGGGAAGTGCTTGATGAGATCGCGCACCTCGAGCGTCGGCCGCGCGCCGTTGGTCGCCACGGCGTCGCCGTTCGTCACAGCTCTGTCTCCGGAGGCGCGGCGATCGGGAAGTAACACGCGCTGAGATGTCCGGGTTCGCCGCGCGGCACGAGCGGCGGCTGCTCGGCCGCACACACGTCGATCTGCGCCCGGGGACACCGCGGGTGGAACGCGCAGCCGGGCGGCGGGTTCAACATCGAAGGCGGCGAACCGGCGATCGGTCGTAAACGGCCGCTGCGGGTCGTCGTCGCGGGCAGCGACTCGAGCAAGCCCCGCGTGTAGGGATGAGTCGGATGGTGGAAGATCGTCTCGACGTCGGCGATCTCGGCCGCGCGCCCGGCGTACATCACTTGGACGCGGTCGGCCACGCGGGCGATCACGCCGAGGTCGTGCGTAATGAACACGACCGCGGATCGCGTGCGCACCTGCACCGACTTGATCAGCTCCAGAATCTGAGCCTGGATCGTCACATCGAGCGCGGTCGTCGGCTCGTCGGCGATGATCACGTCGGGATCGTTCGCGATCATCATCGCGATCATGGCGCGCTGGCGCATGCCGCCCGAGAACTCGTGCGGGTACTGCCGCACGCGCACTTCGGGGCGCGGTATCCCGACGGAGTCGAGCAAGTCCACCGCCCGCTCCATCGCGTCGGACTCCGAGAGCTCGGGATGGTGTTCGCGTATCGACTCGGTGATCTGCTTGCCAACCCGGTGCACAGGGTTCAGCGCGGTCAACGGATCCTGGAAGATCATGCCGATCTTGCCGCCGCGAATTTTGCGCAGATACTTGGTGCTCCGCCCGACAAGCTCGTCGCCCCGGAACTTGGCCGAGCCGGTGATGGTCGCGGTGTTGGGCAACAGCCCGAGGATCGCGAGCATCGTCACCGACTTGCCCGAACCGGACTCGCCCACGATCCCGAGCACCTCGCCCGGGTCGACGTGCAGATCGACGCCGCGGACCGCCGACACCATGCCGTCTTCGGTCTTGAACGTCACGTGGAGGTCGCGCACGTCGAGCAGCGGCGCGTCGGCGGCGGCCGGCCGAGGGAGGCTGTCGTCGTCCGAGTCGAATGTCGTCAACGCATCGGTCATCGCAGTTCCTATACCGAGAGCTGCTTCGGATCGAGTGCGTCGCGAAGTCCGTCACCGATGAAGTTGACGCATAGCACCGTGAGCGTGATCGCGATACCGGGGAACCAGATGAGGTGCGGCGCGATGTCGATCTGGCCCTGCGCGCCCGCCAGCAGGTTGCCCCAGGTCGGTGCCACCACCGGGTCGATGCCGTACCCCAGGAACGACAGTGCCGACTCCGTCAGGATCGCGGCTGCAACCGCGAGCGTCGCGTTGATGATGATCTGGCCGCTGCAGTTGGGCAAGAGGTGTCTGAACATGATGCGCGACTTCGACGCGCCCGCCGCCGTCGCGGCCTCGATGAATTCCTTCTCTTTGATGGAGAGAACAAGTCCGCGTATGACGCGCGCGATCGGCATCCAGAAGAACGCGGAAAGGATGACGATCACCGCCCGCAGGCTCTTCGCGTTCCCCATCGCGAACCGAGCCCAGTGCTGCGTGGCGGGCAGCTGAGATCCGATGATCAGGATCACGATGAGCGGGATCGCAAGAAACAGATCGGTGATCCGCATGAGGAGGTTGTCGACCCACCCGCCGAAGAAGCCGGCGATCACGCCGACGACCGATCCGAAACCGACGGACAAGAGCGCGACCGAGATCCCGACGGCGAGCGAGATGCGGCCGCCGTAGAGAACATTCGTCCATTCGTCGTAGCCACCCTCGTCGGTGCCGAACCAGTGCCCCCGGCGCGGCGACAGGAACGACGCGAGGGGGCTGTCAGGACCGTTGGTGCGGATCTGGGTGTGGATCGTGTAGTTCGTGAAGACGGGGGCGAACACGCACAGGACGACGATGATCAACAAGACGATGGTGCTCACGACCGCGAGCTTGTGCCGGCGGAACCGGCGCCACGCGAGCCGGGCGGGCGTCAGCGGCTTCTGTGTGAGGCCGAGTGCCTCGGTCGACGTAACGCCTTCCGGGCTGACGCCGGTGGCGACCTCGGTCTCGCGCGGCGGTTGTTGCAGGTCCGTCACAGCCGAATCCTCGGGTCGAGCCACGCGTACGACAGGTCGGCGATGAGGTTGAAGATGATGACGAATCCGACCACCACCATCATCCACGGCAGGATCGCCGTGTAGTCGGCATTGTTGTACGCGTTGATGAAGTAGAGCCCCATTCCCGGGTACTGGAAGATTTGCTCCGTGATCACGAGACCGCCGGCGATCGCACCGATGTCGATCGCGGCGAACGTGACGAGCGGGATCAGGGCGTTGCGGAATGCGTGGTGGAAGATCACGCGCCACTCCGAGATCCCCTTGGCGCGTGCAGTACGCATGTAGTCGGAGTTCAGGGTCTCGAGCATGCTCGTGCGCATGTATCGGCTGTACACGGCAATGACCTGCACCGACAACACGATCGCGGGTAAGGCGAGATGCCTGGCTCTTTGGACGATGTCGAAACCGCCTGTATAGCCGGCGTCGTAGATGCCGCTGAACGGCAGGAGCACCGACAGGTTGTGGGATATGTGATGTTGATAGAAGGTCCCGCAGAACACGATCAGCAAGAGACCGAACCAGAACGGCGGCATCGACAGACCGAAGAAGGCGGCGCCAGTCGCGGCGTGGTCGAACAGTGAGTACTGCTTGACCGACGAGATGATGCCGAGCAGCGCGCCGAGGCCGATCGCGAACATCGTCGCGAGAAGGCCGAGCACGAGTGAGTTGACCAGCGCGGTCCGCAGGTCAGGCCAGACCGGCGTGTTCGAGTGCATCGAGGTGCCGAAGTCACCCCGGAAGAACCGGGTCAGGAAGATCCAGTACTGCTCGATCCACGACTTGTCGAGCCCGAGGTCGTGCTTGTACTTCGCCAGTGCGGCCGGCGTCGTGTGCGGGTTGCGCAGTGCGGCCTTGACCGGGTCGGTGGTCGCACGCACGGCGAGGAACACGATGAGCGTGCCGATGATGAGCACCGGAATCGCCCACAACAGTCGTCGAACGATGTACCGCAGCATCCGTCCGTCCTAGACATGTGGGGGCCGGTACTACCGGCCCCCACACACCATGTCAATGTCGCTTGTGGTTCAGGACTGGGACCAGGCCCACATGTTCCAGAACACGCTCTCGGGGTTGTTGATGAACTGCGTCACCGGGCCGCTGATCTTGTCCGTCCGGTAACCGACCATCGCCGGGAACGCGTACAACGGAAGATTGACGTAGTCCTGGCGGAGGATCTTGTCAAGCGAGTGGATCTCGTCCTCACGCTTCGACTTGTCCGTCACCTCGGCGTCCGACGTCGTCATCAACGAGTCGGCCGCCTTGTTGCAGTACCACCAGTCGTTCTGGCCGTTGCCGTTGTTCGCCGCCGACGGGATCTGACCGCACGACAGGATCGACGTCACCGTCGGGTCCGGGCTGGTGACCTGGATGAACATCGAGAAGTCGTAGTCACCCTTGGGCAGTCGCTGCTGGAACATCGTGTCGGCGCTCGAGTTGTCCGTCACGATCTTGAAGCCCTGCTGGGCCAACAGCGGGATGAACTCCTTCTGCGTCGCCTCGCGGCGGGCGTTGCCGGTGTTCTCCATCCAGTGCAGCAATAGCTCCTTGCCGTTCTTCGCCCAGATACCGCTGCTGTCCTTCGCGTACCCGGACTTCGCCATCGCCGCCGCGACCTTCGACGAGTCCGGCGTCACGTCGGCCCAGTCCTGGTTCGTGCACCAGTTCCCCACGCTCGGCAGCCAGGCCGCGCACTGCAGCATCGTGACGTTCGGGTCGAACGGCTTCACGATGTCGTTCAGGAACTTCTCGCGGTCGAACGCGTACGAGAACGCCTCACGCAGGTTCGGATCCGCGAACGGCTTACCCGGCTTCTCGTTGAACCAGATGTTCTCGTACTGCGTCGTCGGACCGAACGCCGTGGTGATCCCGGGCTGGTTCGTCAACGCCTTGACGTTGTCGACGACCGGCTGCGGGTAGATCGCCGAGACCTGGCCGGTCTTGAGGTCCTGCACCTCGGTGGCCGTTACGGTCGTCGGGATGAACGTCACCTTGTCGAGGTGCGGAACCCGGTCCTTGTCCCAGTAGTTCTTGTTCGGGACCAGGATCTCCTGGCTCTTGCTGAACGACTCCAGCATCCAGGGTCCGCCGCTGAACGGAATCGACGACTGCATCTCATTCGACACGTCGGTGCTCGCGAACTTCGCCTTCTCGAGGATGACACCCGAGAAGCCGCCGCCCACGTCCTGCCAGTCGGCGTACGGCTTCTTGAAAGTCACAACCGCCGTCTGCGGGTTCGGCGTGCCGACCGACTGGACCTGGTCGTAACCGGCCGTGCTCAGGCTGCCCTTGGTGGCGAGATAGGCCGCGAGGCTGAACTTGACGTCGGCCGACGTGATCGGCGTGCCGTCCGGCTCCCACTTGGCGTCGGGGTTCAGCTTGTAGGTGACCGTCATCGGCGGGCCGGCCGAAACGGTCGGGTCACCGGCCAACAACGGTGAGGGCACGAAGTTGTTCTTGTCGTCCAACTCCATCAAGCGAGGGAGGACGTGGATCGGGACCAACCACTGCAGCCACGACGAGTTCGCGCACTGGTTGATCGGGTTGATGCAGTCGGGCCACTGCTCGGCACCGAAGACGACCGCACCGCCCTGCTTCGGGGCGGCGGTATTGCCACTCCCTCCGCCGTTCGAAGACTTGCTGCTCGACCCGCAGGCGGCCAGCACAGTGGCGGCTGCGAGGCCGGCGATCAGTAAGCGCACTGGTGTTCTGCGCGTGAACGTCACGTGATCCTCCCCTGAAATTGCATGCTGTTCGAATACCAATCGGCTCGAAGTGATTCGGACGATACGGCGCTTCCGCGATTTTGTCCGGTCATTCGCCTTGCGATGGCCTAGTTACCCGGAGATCTTTCGTCCGTAACCGCGCCGTGCAGTCGAGTGCCGCGTTCCGGCCACCGCGCGTGAAAACCTTGGCACGCTCACGTCGGGAAAGGCGCGCGGTCAGTCCAACCGCATCGACAAGACGATGCTCGTGAACGCGAACACGAGAGAGACGACGACGGTCAAGCGGTCCAAGTTCTTCTCGACGATCGTCGACCCGGCCATGCTGCCACCGCCGGCGCCGCCGAACATGTCGGAGAGACCGCCGCCGCGACCCGAGTGCAGCAGGATGAAGACGACGAGGATGAAGCAGGCCGCCAGGTGCAGCGAGATGAGCACCACGTTCAACAGCACGGAATGGTCTCCCGGTTCATCGTCGGCCGGTCGGGCCCCGACAGTGTAGGGCTTCCGGCCGGGGTGGGCCCCAGCGGCCGCCGGACCAGTTTGGCGGCGCGGCCCGTTTTCACCGCTTCGAGAACTGGACGACCCGGGCGAACTCGTCGGGGTCGAGCGACGCCCCGCCGACCAGGCCGCCGTCGATCTCGGGCATCGCCATGAGATCGGCCGCGTTCCCGGGCTTCACGCTGCCGCCGTAGAGGATGCGCATGTCACCCGCGATCGTGTCGCCGAGACCGACCTTCACGTGCTCACGGATGACGCCGATCGTCTCGTTGGCGTCGTCGGGGGTGGCGTTGCGTCCGGTGCCGATCGCCCAGATGGGCTCGTACGCGACGATGCAGCGGGCGACGTCGTCGGCGGGCAGGCGATCGAAGGCGGCTTCGATCTGACCCTTCACCTTCGTTTCGGTCGTGCCTGCTTCGCGCTCTTCGAGCGTCTCGCCGACGCAGAGGATCGGCGTCATCCCGGCCCCGAGCACCGCGCGCAGCTTCTTGGCGACGACCTCGTTCGTGTCGCCGAACAGCTCGCGCCGTTCGGAGTGCCCGACGATCACGTACCTCACGTTGAGCTTCGCCAGCATCGGCGCGCTGACCTCGCCGGTGTACGCGCCCTGCGGTTCCCAGTGGCAGTTCTGCGCGCCAAGACCGATTTTGAGTTTGTCGCCATCGATCGTGGTCTGCACCGATCGCAGCGCGGTGAATGCGGGGATGACGACGACGTCGACGCGATCGAAGTCCTTGTTGTCGAGCCGGAACCCGAGCTTCTGCACCACCTGGATCGCCTCGAGATGCGTGTGGTGCATCTTCCAGTTGCCGGCCATCATCGGCTTGCGTTCGGTCATCGTCCGGTCCCCTTGCGTAGTGCCTCCAAGCCCGGCAGATCGCCGAGCTCCAGCAGCTCGAGCGACGCGCCGCCGCCGGTCGAGACGTGGTCGATGCGATCGGCGAGCCCGAACTGTCGTACCGCCGCGGCGCTGTCGCCACCACCGATCACCGTGAACCCGCGACACTCGGCCACCGCCTCGGCGACCGTTTGCGTCCCCGCCGCGAACGGCGCCATCTCGAACACGCCCATCGGGCCGTTCCAGAGCACGGTCGCGGCGCCGGCGACGATCTCCGCGTAGTGCGCCGCGGTCTCAGGGCCGATGTCGAAGCCCTTCATGCCCGCGGGTATCGCGTTCGCGCGTACGTGCTGCGTGCGCACGTCGGGCGTCATGTCGGCGGCCGCGACGACGTCGAGCGGGATCTCGATTCGCCCGGTGTCGAGCAGCGCCCGGCAGTGGTCGACCTGGTCGTCCTGCACCACTGAGTCACCGACGTGCGCGCCGCGCGCCTTGAGGAACGTGAACGCCATGGCGCCCCCGATGAGCAAGGTGTCGCACCGTTGGAGGAGCGCGTCGATCACGCCGAGCTTGTCGCTCACCTTCACGCCGCCGAGGATCGCGACGAACGGGTGCTTCGGCGCGTCGAGCAGACCGCCCAGCACCTCCACTTCGCGAGCGAGGAGCCGTCCCGCGGCCGACGGCAGCACGAGAGGCGGGCCGACGATCGACGCATGTGCGCGGTGCGCCGCGCCGAAGGCGTCGTCGACGTAGACCTCGCCCAGCTCGGTGAGGTTCATCGAGAACGCGGGATCGTTCGCCTCCTCGCCGGGATCGAAGCGAAGGTTCTCGATCATCATCACGCCGCGCGGTTCGAGCGACTGGGCCCGGTTGAGCGACTTGAACCCCGCGACCTCGGGCGACAGCGCGACCTCACAGTCGAGGAGCTCGCCCAGCCGCGCGGCCACCGGGGCGAGCGAGTATTTCGGGTCGACGTTGCCCTTGGGGCGGCCGAGGTGCGAACAGCACACCACTTCGGCGCCGCACTCCCGCAGGTACTCGATCGTCGGGAGCGCGGCCGTGATGCGCAGGTCGTCCTCGATCCGGCCGTCACGCAGCGGAACGTTGAAGTCGGCGCGGAGCAGCACACGCGTGCCGCGCTTCAGCGGAAGATCCTCGAGCTGCGGCACCGGGTCGACCATCGGACCGCTCCCCTACGCGCGGGTGACGTTGCTGCGGACGTTGAACTGCGGGCGCGGGTGCGAATCTATTTGGAACCGACGAAATCGACGAGGTCGATCAGGCGGTTCGAGAAGCCCCACTCGTTGTCGTACCAGCCGAGCACCTTTACGAGCTTGCCCGTCACCATCGTGTCGCGTGCCGAGAAGATGCACGACGCGGGGTTCTGCACGATGTCGGCCGACACGAGCGGCTCGTCGGTGTACTCGAGGACGCCCCGGTAGCTCGCCGCGGCCGCGGCGGCGCGGAACGCGTCGTTGATCTGCTCGATGTCAGCGTCGTCGCGCAGTGTGACGACGAGGTCGGTGATCGAACCGGTCGGGGTGGGCACGCGCATCGACACGCCGTCGAGCTTGCCCTTTAGTTCGGGCAGGACGAGGCCGATCGCCTTCGCCGCGCCGGTCGAGCTCGGGATGATCGACAGCGCGGCGGCGCGCATGCGGCGCAGGTCGGCTTTGCCCGAGCGCGTCGCCGTGGCCTGGTCCTGCAGCTGCTGGTCGGTCGTGTACGCGTGAACCGTGGTGATCACGCCTTGCTCGAGACCGAAGCTGTCGTGCAGCACCTTCGCCATCGGGGCGAGGCAATTTGTGGTGCACGAGGCGTTCGAGATGACGGTGTGGTGCGCGGGGTCGTAGGTCTCGTCGTTCACGCCCATACAGATCGTGAGGTCGGCGTCGCCGGCCGGCGCGGAGATGATGACCCGCTTGGCTCCACCCTTCAGGTGCGCGGCGGCCTTGTCGCGCGAGGTGAACAGGCCCGTCGACTCGATCACGATGTCGACGCCGTTGTCGGCCCACGGGATCTCCGCCGGCTCGCGCTCCTCGAGCTTTTTGACGTCGCGTCCGTCGATCGAGAAACCGCTCGCGGTGTGCTTGATCTCGTTCGGGATGGTGCGGCCGATCGAGTCGTGCTTGAGCAGGAAGGCCATGGTCTCGGCGTCGCCGAAGGGGTCGTTGACCGCTACCAGCTCGACGTTCGCCTGCTCGCCCCGGGCGAGGATCGCACGGGTGAAGGAGCGGCCGATACGGCCGAACCCGTTAATGCCGACGCGTACTGCCATCTGTGTCTCCTCTGAGAACCTGAAGGCGCGACTACAGCAGAGCCGAAAGCGCCTTCGCCAACTGTCGGGGGTCGTGGCCGGCGCCGCCCTCATCGGCGATGGGCCCGGCGACGGGCCGGGAGCCGAGGGCCTCGATCCGCTCGGAAGCCACGGCCGGGCCGTGATCGGGGTCGTACAGGAAGATGTCGACCCGGGCGCCGTGGTCACGAACCGCGGCGAGATGGTCACCGCCGTCGTGACCCGTGGTCTCGTTCTCGAGCGCCAGGTTCGCGACCTGAACCACCTGGCCGCGCGAGCCCGCGATCGCGGCCCGGATCTCGGGCACGCACAGCACCGCGACGATGCTTGTGTACAGCGAGCCCGGGGCGATGACGATCTGGTCGGCGGCGGCGATCGCGGCGACGGCTTCCTTCGATGCGGCCGGCTCGGCAGGTGTGAGGCGCACCTCGCGGATGCGGTCACGCTCCCCCGCGTGCGCGATCGCGGTCTGGCCGGTGACGTCCTCGCCGCCGACCTTCGCGGTCATCGAGACCGGCTCCACCGTGGCGGGGAGAACCCGGCCCTGCGCGCCGAGCAGGCGACCGGCCTCGTCGAGCGCCGCGGTGAGATCACCGAGCGTCTCCGCCAGGCCGACGAGCACGAGGTTGCCGAGCGCGTGGTCGGCGAGCTCGCCCGAGCGGAACCGGTGTTCGAACGCGGCGGGCCACGGTCCGTCGCCGTCGGCGAGCGCGACCAGGCAGCGGCGGAGGTCGCCCGGCGCGGGGACGTCGAGGTCGCGGCGGAGCCGTCCGGAGCTACCGCCGTCGTCGGCAACACTCACGACCGCGGTGATCTCGCCCGCGTAGTCGCGCAGCGCATGTAACGCGACGGAAAGACCGTGTCCTCCGCCCAGGGCAACGACGCGCGGTTGCATATCAGGCGTCGCGGTCGACGTCTCGGTGGTGCACCGAGGCTTTGTACCCGTGGGCGCGCAGGCGCGCGCCGAGCTCCTCGGCCACGACGACGCTGCGGTGACGCCCGCCGGTGCAGCCGACACCGATCGACAGGTACGCCTTCCCCTCACGCTCGAAACCGGGAAGGGTCAACTCGAGCAGCGAATCGAGCTGGGCCAAGTACGCGGTGGTGCCGGCTTGCGCGAGGACGTAGTCACGGACGTCTTGGTCGAGTCCGGTGAGGGGGCGCAGCTCGTCGACCCAGTGCGGGTTCGGGAGGAACCGGCAGTCGAAGACGAGGTCGACGTCGATCGGCAGCCCGTGCTTGTAGCCGAAGCTGACGACGTTGACCTGGAGATGCGAGTCGCCGGACGCCTGCGCGAACAGCTCGCGCAGGCGGTCGCGCAGCTCGTGCACGTTGAGGTTCGACGTGTCGACGATGAGGTCGGCCTCGCCCTTCAGCGGACCGAGCAGCACGCGCTCGCGCGTGATGCCGTCGCTCACCCGTTCGGTGTCGGACAGGGGGTGGCGGCGGCGGCTCGCCTCGTAGCGCCGCACGAGCACCTGATCGGACGCGTCGAGGAAGAGAACGCGGGTGTGCGCGCCGTTGCGCCGGAGCTCGTCGATCGCCTGCGAGAGGTCGTGGAGGAAGTCGCCGCTGCGGACGTCGACAACCAGCGCGTACCGCATCGGCTTCTCGGCGGTCCGGGCGAGCTCGGCGACCTTGCCGATGAGCTGGGGCGGCAGGTTGTCGATGACGAAGTAGCCGAGATCCTCGAGGACGTTCGACGCCTCCGACCGGCCGGCACCGGACATGCCGGTGATGATCGTGACGTCGATCGAAAACGAGATCATGACGACTCCATCGTCGCGCGTTCGAGACCATGCAGACGCGCATAAACCGCGCGGCCCACCGCGTCGGGCAGCCATGGCAGGGCCAGGAATTGCTGCTCGTCGAGCTCGCGCATCTTCTTCACCGATCCGAGCTCTTTGAGGAGGCGCTTCTTGCGCGTCGGACCTAGACCGGGAACGTCGTCGATGACCGATGCAGTCATCTTCTTGCCGCGCAGCTGCCGGTGATACGTGATCGCGAAGCGGTGCGCCTCGTCGCGAACCTGCTGCAGCAGATACAGCGCTTCGGAATCTCTCGGGATGCGTACCGGATCGGACTGGCCGGGCAGGTACACCTCCTCGAAACGCTTGGCGAGGCTCGCGACACAGATGTCCTCGAGGCCGAGCTCCTCGAGCACGCGCACCGCGACGCCGAGTTGCCCCTTGCCACCGTCGATGAGGAGCAGGTTCGGCGGGTAGGCGAAGCGCTTGCCGGAGTGCGCGCCTTCGTCGCGCTCGCGGAGGTAGTTGCGGAAGCGCCGCGTGAGAACGTCTTCCATCGAGGCGAAGTCGTCCTGGCCGTCGAGGCCCCGCACCTTGAAGCGGCGGTAGTCGCTGCGCTTCGGCAGACCGTCTTCCATCACGACCATCGAGCCGACGATCTCGGTGCCCTGTAGGTTCGAGATGTCGAAGCACTCGATGCGGAGCGGCGCCTCGGGCAGGTGCAGTGCCTCTTGCAGCGCGACCAGCGAGCGGGCGCGCGCGTTGTGGTCGGACGCGCGGCGGAGCTTGTGACGCGAGAAGGACTCGCGCGCGTTCAGTGTGGCGGTCTGCAGGAGCTCGCGCTTGCCCCCGCGGCGCGGGACCCGGACGCGGACCTTCGCATCACGGTTGAGCGCGAAGAGCTCTTCGAAAAGGTCGTGGTCGTCGGGCTCGACGGGGACGAGGATCTCGCGCGGGATGTCTTCCTTCGGCGCGTCGACGTAGAGCTGCTCGAGGATGCGGGCGACGAGCTCGGGGGTGTCGACGTCTTCGACCTTGTCGACGACCAGGCCCTTGCGCCCGACGACTCTCCCCTTGCGGACGTAGAAGACCTGCACGCTCGCTTCGAGCGCGTCCTCGTCGAGGCCGATGAGGTCGAAGTCTTCCTCGCGGGACGCGACCATCTGCTGGCGCTCGATTGCCTTGCGCACGCTGGTGAGCTGATCGCGCAGACGGGCCGCTCGTTCGAACTCGAGCTGGTCGGCGGCCTCGGCCATCCGCTGTTCGAGGCGCTTGACGATGGCGTCGTGCTCGCCGTCGAGAAAGTCGAGAAGCTCTTGCACGAGGCGGTCGTAGTCGTCGTGGTCGATGTCGCCGACGCACGGGGCCGCGCACTTCTCGATGTGCGCGTACAGGCACGGGCGGCCGAGCCGGTGGTGACGGTCGAACTTCGACTTCGTGCACGTGCGGATCGGAAATGTGCGCAACAAGAGGTCGAGCGTCTCGCGGATCGCGTACGCGTGCGCGTAGGGCCCGAAGTAGCGGACGCCCTTGCGTTTTTGGCCGCGTAACACCATCGCCCGGGGCCACTCCTCGTCGAGCGTGACGGCGAGGTACGGGTAGCTCTTGTCGTCCTTCAGCCGGATGTTGAAGCGGGGCTTGTGCCGCTTGATGAGGTTGAACTCGAGGAAGAAGGCCTCGACCTCGTTCTTGGCGACGATCCACTCGACCGACTCCGCCGTGGCGACCATCTGCCGCGTGCGCTCGGGCAGGAGATCGGGCTGGAGGAAGTAGTTCGACAGGCGCGAGCGCAGGCTCTTGGCCTTGCCGACGTAGATAACGCGGCCCTGCCCGTCGAGGAATTGGTACGACCCAGGGGCGTCGGGAATCGAGCCGGACTCGGGACGGGCGACCACGCCCCATTGTCGCGGGCGGGTGGGACGGGTCGGAGCCGATCCCGGCTGGGTACGGAGAATCCGAAGAATCTCGCGACGAATCGTCGCCACGGCGTTTGGGGGTCCTTCCACTCGACATGAGTGTTATGGTGACGACAACGCCGGCCCGGTATCCGGCGGAACCAACACAAGACTCCGAGGCCGACACCCCCGCGGTGCTGGCGACCGGGCTGCCACCCGCCGGCCGACGAGGAGTTGACCCCGAAACGGGGAGGCCCCCACATGCTGCGTCTCCAGGCCCCGCTCCCGGACAACTACACCCTCGCGACGGACGAAGAGCTCGTCGGCCGAATCGCCGCTGCCAAGGCCGCGCTCGGCGAGCGCCTCGTCATCCTCGGTCACCACTACCAGCGGGACGAGGTCATCCGCTGGGCCGACGCGACCGGCGACTCGTTCCTGCTCGCCCGCTTCGCCGCCGACAACCAGCGCGCCACCGACATCGTCTTCTGCGGCGTGCACTTCATGGCCGAGTCCGCCGACGTCCTCACCGGTGATCACCAGCGCGTGATCCTCCCCGATCTGAACGCCGGTTGCTCGATGGCCGACATGGCGAACCTCGACCAGGTCGAAGAAGCGTGGGACACGATCGCCGCGACCACTGCGATCGACCGCGTCATCCCCGTCACCTACATGAATTCCTCCGCGGCACTGAAGGCGTTCGTCGGCCGGAACGGCGGCGCGGTGTGCACATCGTCCAACGCCCGCGCCGTCCTCGAATGGGCGCTCGGCCGCGGCGACAAGGTGTTGTTCTTCCCCGACCAGCACCTCGGCCGCAATACCGGCTTCACGATGGGATTCACCGAAGCGGACATGCGCGTCTGGAATCCGCACCAGGAATGCGGCGGCCTCGAGGAGCGCGACGTGAAGGACGCCGCGCTCCTGCTCTGGAAGGGCCATTGCTCGGTGCACCAGCGCTTCCGGCCCGAACACGTCGAAGCCGCCCGCGCCGAATATCCCGGGATCGAGATCGTGGTGCACCCCGAGTGCGCGCACGACGTCGTCGAGATCGCCGACCGGGTCGGCTCGACGGAACGAATCCAGGAATGGGCACGCGACGCTCCCGCCGGAACGACAATGGCGATCGGCACCGAGATCCACATGGTGCAGCGCCTGGCCCACCGGTACCCCGACAAGACGATCGTCTCGCTCGATCCGCTGATCTGCCCGTGCTCGACGATGTTCCGCATCGACGCGCCACACCTCGCATGGGTGCTCGAGAACCTCGTCGCCGGCGAGGTCGTGAACCGGATCGTCGTCGACGCGGACACCGCGCGATGGGCGCGCACCGCGCTCGAACGGATGCTCGACATCACCTGATCGCGCGGGACACGCGGCCGGCGCTCAACCCTGCTTGCGCGCCACCAGGAGCAGCAGCCGTGGGATTTCGGCCGCGTCGCGGTACTCCTCCGCGCGCGCCAGAAAGCCCTCGGGCGGTTTCGGCTCGTCCATCCGTTCGATGAGCAACCCGTTGGCCGCCATCGCGTTGACGTAGCGCGAGAGGGGGCGGTGCACGAACGGCAGCGAGACACCGAGCGCGAGCTCCTCCATGGCGATGTCTTCGACGAGATACGGCCCGATGCGCCAATACTGCTCGTCGAGCACGGTGTCGATGACCCAGCCGCTGTTCGGCGCCTGCAACAGCGGATGGTTCAAGAAGAACACGAACCGCCCGCCCCGCTCCAGCACGCGTGCGACCTCGGCGATCGCCGGCTCCAGCTTGATGACATGCTCGAAGACGAGACAGACGACGACGGCATCGAACGACGCGTCCGGGAACGGCAGCGCGTAGGCGTCGCTGCGCGCGTAGTGGACACCTCCCCCGCGCTCGCCTGCCACGGTGAGCTGCGCGACCGTCGGATCGACGCCGATCACGCGAGCCGCGCCGTCACGCGCGACAAGTCGCGCGAGCTGACCCTCGCCCGCGCCGAGGTCGAGCACGCGCTGGGCGCCGGCGAGACACTCGCGCGCCAACGGCAGGATCTGCTCCTCGTATTCAGGGTCGGCGCCGTCGGTGAATCCCTCCTGCCACCAGGCGGCGTTCTGCTCCCAGAGGTCGTCGTCGGGCATGCGGTGCTGCCGGCTCAACGCGAGATGCCGAGCATCGGCGCGAGAAATCGCCCGGTGTGGCTCTCGGGCACCTTCGCCACGTGCTCGGGCGCGCCCTCCGCCACGACAGTGCCGCCACCGGAGCCGCCCTCGGGCCCGAGGTCGATGATCCAGTCGGCCGACTTGATCACGTCGAGGTTGTGCTCGATCACGAGCATCGTGTTGCCCGCGTCGACCAAGCGCTGCAACACGTACAGCAATCGGCGCACGTCCTCGAAGTGCAACCCGGTCGTCGGCTCGTCGAGGATGTAGATCGTGTGGCCGGTCGCGCGCTTGCCCAGCTCGGTCGACAGCTTCACCCGCTGCGCCTCACCGCCCGACAGCGTCGGCGCGGGCTGACCGAGCCTGACATAGCCGAGACCCACGTCGACCAGCGTCTGCATCTGCCGCGCGATCGGCGGTTGGTTCGCGAAGAACTCGAGCGCCTCCTCGGCCGGCATCTCGAGCACCTCGGCGATGTTCTTGTTCTTCCACGTGATGTCGAGCGTGTCGCGGTTGTAGCGCGCGCCCTTGCAGACCTCGCACGGCACGTAGACGTCGGGCAGGAAGTGCATCTCGATCTTGATCGTGCCGTCGCCCTGGCACGCCTCGCAGCGCCCGCCCTTGACGTTGAACGAGAAGCGCCCCGGCTGGTAGCCGCGGATCTTGGCCTCCTGCGTACTCGCGAACAGGTTGCGGATCTTGTCGAACACGCCCGTGTACGTCGCCGGGTTCGAGCGCGGCGTACGACCGATCGGCGACTGATCAATGTTGATGACCTTGTCGATACTCTCGGTGCCCTCGATCTTCTTGTGCCGGCCGGGCACCTCCCGCGACCGGTAGATCTTCTGCATCAGCGCCGGGTGCAAGATGTCGCCGACCAGCGAGCTCTTGCCGCTGCCGCTGACACCGGTGACCGCGACGAAGCAGCCGAGCGGGATCTCCACGTCGATGTTCTTCAGGTTGTGCTCGCGCGCGCCGCGGATCGTCAGCCAGTCCTCGCCCGGGTCGCGGCGGAGCTTGGGAACGTCGATCTTCTTCTTGCCCGCGAGGTATTGCCCGGTGATGGACGCTTTCGACTTCACGAGGTCCTTGACCGGACCCGACACGATGATCTCGCCGCCGTGCTCGCCCGCGCCCGGGCCGATGTCGACGACATGATCGGCCACGCGGATCGTCTCCTCGTCGTGCTCGACGACGATCACCGTGTTGCCGAGGTTGCGGAGCCGCACCAGCGTCTCGATCAGGCGCTGGTTGTCGCGCTGGTGAAGCCCGATCGACGGCTCGTCGAGCACGTAGAGGACGCCGACGAGACCGCTGCCGATCTGCGACGCGAGCCGGATGCGCTGCGCCTCGCCCCCGGCGAGCGTGGCCGAACTGCGATTCAGCGACAGGTAGTCGAGGCCGACATCGAGCAGGAACTGCAGCCGCTCGCCGACCTCCTTGAACACGCGCTCGGCGATCATCCGGTCGCGCTCGCTCAGCGCGACCGTGCGGAAGAAGGCGGCGCAGTCGCCGATCGACAGCTCACCGATCTCGTGGATGTTCTTGTCGCCGACCGTCACCGCCAGCGAAGCCGGTCGCAGCCGGGCGCCCTTGCACGCGGGGCACGGCACGAGCCGCATGTAGCCCTCGATCACCTCGCGCACGCGGTCGGACTCCGACTCGGTATGCCGGCGCTCGACCCACGGGACAACGCCCTCGTAGCGCGTCGAGTAGGAGCGCTGACGCCCGTAACGGTTCTTGTAGCGGACGGTGATCTGCTTGTTGCCCGCGCCGTAGAGGATCGCCTTCTTGGCGGAGGCCTTCAGCTTCTTCCAGGGCGTCGACGTGTCGAACCCGTACTCATCGCCGACCGCGACCAGCACCCGTTTGAAGTACTCGCCGCGGAAACCCGACCAAGGCTTGATCGCACCGTCGTCGATCGACAGGTCATCGTCGGATATCACGAGCTCGGGATCGACCTGGAACCGGGTGCCGAGTCCGTCGCACTCCTCGCACGCGCCGTACGGCGAGTTGAACGAGAAGTTGCGCGGCGCGAGCTCTTCGAACGACAGCCCGCAGTGCGTGCACGCGAGATGTTCGGAGAACGTGAGGATCTCGGGCTCGGCGGCGTCGTCCTTCGCGACGATCTCGACCTCGGCGACACCCTCGGCGAGCTTCAACGCGGTCTCGAGCGAGTCGGTCAGCCGCCGCTCGATGCCCGACCGGCGTACCAGACGATCGACGACGATCTCGATCGTGTGCTGCTCGTAACGCTCGAGCTGCAACTTGGCCGGCAGGTCGACCAGCTCCCCGTCGACCCGCGCCCGCGTGTAGCCCTGGCCCGCGAGCTCGTCGAGTAGCGCGTGGTACTCCCCTTTCCGCCCGCGCACGACCGGCGCCAGCACCTGGAAGCGGGTGCCCTCCGGCAGCATCAGGACGCGGTCGACGATCTGCTGCGGCGTCTGACGCGTGATCAACCGCCCGCAGTTCGGACAGTGCGGCACGCCGATCCGCGCGTACAACAAGCGCAAGTAGTCGTAGATCTCGGTGATCGTGCCGACCGTCGAGCGCGGATTGCGCGACGCCGACTTCTGGTCGATCGAGATCGCCGGCGACAAACCCTCGATGAAGTCGACGTCGGGCTTGTCCATCTGGCCCAGGAACTGCCGCGCGTACGCCGACAACGACTCGACGTAGCGACGCTGGCCTTCGGCGTAGATCGTGTCGAACGCCAATGACGACTTGCCGGATCCCGAGAGGCCGGTGAAGACGATCAGCCGGTCGCGCGGCAACTCGAGATCGACGTTGCGAAGGTTGTGCTCGCGCGCACCGCGGACGACGATCGTGTCGCTCATCGCCGTTCAGGCTACCTGCTCGGGCGACGGACGGCGAACATCTGTTCGGGGTCTCAACTCACCTCGCGGAGCTCGCGTTTGAGCTCGTGGATCTCGTCGCGCAAGCGGGCCGCTTCTTCGAACCGGAGGTCGCGGGCCGCGTCCTGCATCTCGTCGGTGAGGCTCTGGATCAACCGACCGAGCTCGTCGCGCGGGAGGTCGAGGCGCTCCGCCGCGGTCGCTTTCCCGCGCCCGCTGGCACCCCGACCACGTCCGCGGCCGCGGCCGCCGGCGGGCGCGCCGCCCTCGTCCTCGCGCATGCGGATCATTTCGAGAATGTCGGTGACCTTCTTGCGCACGGTCTGCGGATCGATGCCGTTCGCCTCGTTGTACGCGAGCTGCTTCATGCGGCGGCGCATCGTCTCCGAGATCGCGTGCTGCATCGAGTCGGTCATCTGGTCGGCGTACATGATCACTTGACCGTCGACGTTGCGCGCGGCCCGGCCGATCGTCTGGATCAGCGACGTCGACGACCGCAGGAACCCTTCCTTGTCGGCGTCGAGGATCGCGACCAGCGACACCTCGGGAAGGTCGAGGCCCTCTCGCAACAGGTTGATGCCGACGAGCACGTCGAACTCGCCCAAGCGCAGGGCACGCAGGATCTCGATGCGCTCCAGCGTGTCGATCTCGGAGTGCAGGTAGCGCACGCGGATACCGAGTTCGAGGAGGTAGTCGGTGAGATCCTCCGACATCTTCTTGGTCAGCGTCGTGACGAGCACGCGGGCATCGGCCTCGACCCGGGCGTGGATCTCTGCGACCAGGTCGTCGATCTGACCCTTCGTCGGCTTCACGATGATCTCGGGATCGATCAGACCGGTCGGCCGCACCACCTGTTCCACGATCTGGGTCGACGTCTCCCGCTCGTAGGCGCCGGGCGTCGCCGACATGAAGACCACCTGGTTCACGCGTTCGGTGAACTCCTCGAATCGCAGCGGTCGGTTGTCCATCGCCGACGGCAACCGGAAACCGTGTTCGACCAGCGTGTCCTTTCGCGATCGGTCGCCCTCGAACTGACCGTGCAACTGCGGGATCGCGACGTGCGACTCGTCGACGATGCAGAGCCAGTCGTCGGGGAAGTAGTCGAGCAGCGTGTACGGCGGTTGGTGGCGCACGCGACCGTCGAGATGCATCGAATAGTTCTCGACGCCGGCGCAGCTCCCGACCTCGCGCAGCATCTCGAGGTCGTAGCTCGTGCGCATCCGCAAACGCTGCGCCTCGAGCAGCTTGCCCTGGCCCTCGAGCTCGGCGAGCCGCTCTGCGAGCTCGGCTTCGATGCCGGCAATCGCCTGCTTGAGCCGCTCCTCGTCGGTCACGTAATGCGACGCCGGGAAGAGCGCGAGCGCGTCGAGCTCCTCGACGATCTCACCGGTCAGCGGGTCGACCGAGCAGATCCGCTCGACCTCGTCGCCGAACAGCTGGATCCGGATCGCCCGCTCCTCGTACGCGGGAAACACCTCGATGGTGTCGCCCCGCACCCGGAACTTGTTGCGGGCGAACGCGAAGTCGTTGCGTTCGTACTGGAGCTCCACGAGCCGGTGCAGGATCTCGCGCTGGTCGCGCTCGTCGCCCTGCTCGAGCATCAGGAGCTGTTTGCCGTACTGCTCCGGCGAGCCGAGGCCGTAGATCGCCGAGACCGATGCCACGATGATGACATCCCGCCGGGTGAGCAACGCGCTCGTGGCCGAATGACGCAATCGATCGATCTCGTCGTTGATCGAGCTGTCCTTCTCGATGTACGTGTCGGTCGTCGGCAGGTAGGCCTCGGGTTGGTAGTAGTCGTAGTAGCTGACGAAGTACTCCACCCGGTTCTTCGGGAACATCTCGCGGAACTCGGCCGCGAGCTGTGCGGCCAGCGACTTGTTCGGGGCGAGGACCAGCGTCGGCCGCTGCGCGTTCGCGACGACATTCGCGATCGTGAAGCTCTTGCCCGAGCCGGTGATGCCGAGCAGCGTCTGGAACCGGTCGCCGCGGTCGAGGCCGCGACCGAGCGCCTCGATGGCCTCGGGCTGGTCGCCGGCCGGCGACATTGGGGTCACCAACTCGAATTCGGGCACAGGCTTCGAGCGTACCGGCGGGGTGAGACAGTTACGTTCTGTCGCCTTCGCTACGGCCCGGGACACCCGGGCCGCTTGACGCTCAGGACTCCGGCGCTTCGTCTTCGCCCTTCGCTTCTTGGGCTGCCTTCTCGGATGCCATGCGCTCGAGCTCGGACCAGATGGCGTCGACCTGGCGGTGGAGGTGGTCGAGGTCGCCGGAGTTGTCGACGATCCAGGTCGCGACCTGACGGCGGTCCTCGTCGGAAGCCTGCAGCTCGATCCGGCGGCGGGCGTCGTCGCGAGGCACGCCTCGCTCCTCGAGCCGATCGAGCCGCACGTCGAGCGGCGCCTCGACGACGATGACCGCCGCGTATTCGAAACCTCGCTTCGATTCGACGAGCAACGGAACGTCGTGGATGACGACCGAGCCCGCCGGGGCCTCGCCGACCCGCCGTAGGAACAGCTCACCGATCGCGGGATGCGTGATCGCCTCCAGCTCCTTGCGAGTCTCGTCGTTCACGAACGCGATCCCGCCGAGCTTCGGTCGGTCGAGCGAGCCGTCGGGCTGCAGGATCTCGGGACCGAAGTGCTCGACGAGCTTCTGCAGCGCGGGCATGCCCGGCTCGACGACCTCGCGTGCGATCGCGTCGGCGTCGATGACGATCGCGCCCCGCTCCGCGAGGCGCGCCGCCACCGTCGACTTTCCGGCGCCGATCCCGCCGGTCAACCCGACCATCAACATCGCGACCGGCTTTGCGCGGCCTGGCCGTCCGCCGAGACGGAAGGCTCAGGCGCTCGGCGCCTCTTCGCCCGTCGGAGCAACGGTTTCCGCGACCGCTTCGGCTTCGGCTTCGGGCGCAGCCGCGGCCGGCGCCTCGCCACCTCCCGCCGGAGCAGCGCTTTCCGCGACCGCTTCGGCTTCGGGCGCAGCCGCGGCCGGCGCCTCGCCACCTCCCGCCGGGCCACCCTCGCCGCCTTCGCTGCCTTCGTTGTAGTCGGGTCCGATGTAGTTGCCCTGGGCGTCGTACGCGTGCTCGCCGTAGAACTCGCGGTACTCCGCCGCGACCTCGCCGCCTTCGGCGGCCTGCTTGATCGACAGCGAGATGCGCCGCCGCTCGAGGTCGATGTCGATGATCTTCACCCACAGCTCCTCGCCCGGGGTGACGACCTGCTCGGGGGCCTCGACGTGGTGCGCGGCCATCTCGGAGATGTGCACCAGACCCTCGATGCCTTCGCCGACCTGTACGAACGCGCCGAACGGCACGAGCTTGGTGACGCGGCCGTACACGAGCTCACCGACCTGGTGGCTGGTCGCGAACTCCTGCCACGGGTCCTGCTGCGTCGCCTTCAGCGACAGCGAGATGCGCTCGCGCGACAGGTCGACGTCGAGCACCTGCACCGTGACCTCGTCGCCGACCTGCACGACCGAAGACGGGTGGTCGACGTGCTTCCACGAGAGCTCCGAGACGTGGACGAGACCGTCCATGCCGCCGAGGTCGACGAACGCACCGAAGTTGACAACCGACGAGACGACGCCCTTGCGAACCTCGCCGGGCTTCAGGTTGGTGAGGAACTCGTCGCGCTGCTCGCGCTGTGTCTCTTCGAGGTACGCGCGTCGCGACAAGACGACGTTGTTGCGGTTCTTGTCGAGCTCGATGATCTTGCACTCGAGCACGCGGCCGACGTACGGGTGCAGGTCGCGAACGCGGCGCAGGTCGACCAGCGATGCGGGCAGGAACCCGCGCAGGCCGATGTCGATGATGAGACCGCCCTTGACGACCTCGATGACCGGACCGGAGACGACCTCGTCGTTCTCCTTTTTCTGCTCGATCGTGCCCCACGCGCGCTCGTACTGGGCGCGCTTCTTCGACAGGATCAGGCGACCGTCCTTGTCCTCTTTCTGCAGAACAAGAGCTTCGATCTCCTCGCCGAGCGACACGACCTCGTTCGGGTCGACGTCGTTGCGGATCGAGAGCTCCTTGCTCGGGATGACGCCTTCGGACTTGTAGCCGATGTCGAGGAGCACCTCGTCGGAGTCGATCTTCACGACCTTGCCGTGCACGAGATCGCCGTCGTCGAAGGCGACGATGGTTGCGTCGATCGCATCCGAGAGCGACATGCCGCCGAGGTCGTCGACGACGATGTTCTGCTCCATCTCGGGCTCGGGGGTCTCCGCCGCCGTGGTGTCCGTGCCCGCCTCGGGCTCGGTGACGGTGGTCTCGGCAACTGCGGAGGTCGGCTGCGCAGTCGCGTCCGGTTCCTGGTCCAACACTGATTCCTGCTTTGTTCGGGTCGAAATGTGCGCTTACGCCGAAGGTTCGACGCGCGCGCCCATCGCCGCCCCTTTTGGGCGGCCAGGTAAGGCTACAACCGACGGACGACTCGGGAAACTCCGGCCAGGTGCCGTTTGCTCAGCCAGCAGGCCGGTGTGCGAGCAACAGATGCTCCGGCGTGTCGACGGACGGCGGCGTTCGCGCGTACTTCCCCGGGTGCACGCCGTAGACACCGTCGACGCGCAGTCCGGCCTGATCCGCGATCAGGCGCAGCTCCCGGGGCGTGAAGCACGTGGTCCAGAGATCGAAGCTGCGCGCGCGGCCCTCGGGATTCCGGACGACCGTGGTCTCGTGGTTGACGCCGACGTCGGCGTCGAAGCTCTCGCCCGGTTCGAGGTGGCGCACGACGAAGTACGACGAGAACGCACTCAGCGCGAGCCGGCCGCCGGGACGCAACGCCGCCGCGAGGCGACCGAACGCGTCGAGTTCGCCCGCCGCGCCGCCGAGCAGACCGAAGCCGCCCTGGCAGAGACAGATCACCGCGTCGAACTCGGCGTCGTGGGCGAGCGTACGGACGTCGGCCTCGACGAATTCGACGGGCAGGTCGCCGGCCGCGCCACGGGCCAGGGCGACGAAGTCGGGTGACGCGTCGACGCCGACCACTCGGATGCCGCGCCGTCCGAGCTCGAGCGCGTGGCGGCCCGGGCCGCACCCGGCGTCGAGGACCCGGGCGCCGGGTTCCAGCCCGAGCGCGTCGACCAGGAAGTCGGCCTCTTGGACCGTCCCCGTCGTGAACGACATGACGCGCGTCGTGTCCGGAGCCCAGTACGCCTTTCCGAGAAAGGCGGCGACGGGATTGAACCACAACTCCCCGTCGGGCGGTCTCCTCGGCGATATACCCGCCTCGCTCGACGCCCGCCCTCCGGCGAGTTCGCTCGGCTCCGCTCCGCTCACCGCATCACGGCTATTTGGCGTCGGCCCAGGTGGCACCGAAGCCGACGTCGACGACGAGCGGGACGCGCAGCTCGGTGACGTGCTCCATCGTGTCGCGCACGACTTCGGTGACGCGCTCGCGCTCGTCGAGGGGAACTTCGAGCACGAGCTCGTCGTGCACCGTGAGCACCATCCGGCTCTCGTAGTCGCCGGCAGTGAGCGCGCGGTCGAGGTCGACCATCGCGAGCTTGAAGATGTCGGCCGCGCTTCCCTGCACGGGCGCGTTCTGCGCCATGCGCTCGCCCATCTGCCGGATGCGGAAGTTGTCGGACGACAGCTCCGGCAACTGGCGGCGCCGACCGAACAGCGTGGTGGTGTAGCCGGTCGCCTTGGCTTCGCGGATCGTCTCGGTCATGTACGAGGCGATGTTCGGGAACGCGGCGAAGTACGCGTCGAGGATCTCGCGCGCCTGCTCGGTCGGGATGTCGAGCCGTTGCCCGAGGCCGTACGCCTCCATGCCGTAGGCGAGGCCGTAGTTGACGACCTTCGCGAACCGGCGCTGGAAGTCGTCGACCTTCGTCTCGTCGACGTGGAACACCGCCGCGGCCGTGGTGGTGTGGACGTCGGCGCCGCGGTCGAACGCCTCGATGAGACCCGGGTCCTCGGCGAGGTGCGCGAGGACGCGCAGCTCGATCTGCGAGTAGTCGGCCGTGAGCAGGCCGCAGCCGTCGTCGGCGATGAAGGCCTTGCGCAGCTCCCGCCCGCTCGACGTTCGGACCGGCACGTTCTGCAGGTTCGGCGACTCGCTCGAGATCCGGCCGGTCGTGGTCGCGACCTGATTGAAGGTGGCATGGATGCGGCCGTCGGCTTGCACGAGCGGCGGCAGCGCGTCGGCGTACGTGCCGCGCAGCTTCTCGACCTCGCGGTAACGGAGCAGCGTCTCGACGATCGGGTGGTCGGCGGCCATCTTCTGCAGCGAGTCGGCATCGGTCGACGGACCGGTCTTCGTCTTCTTCACCGGCGTCAGGCCGAGGTCCTCGAAGAGCACCTTGCGCAGTTGGAGCGTCGAGTTGACGTTGAACTGCTCACCCGCGTGCGCGTGGATCTCGGCCTCCAGGCGACGGCATTCGTCGCCGAGCTCCTTGCCGAGGTCTTCGAGGAACGCGACGTCGATGCGGACGCCCGCCGCTTCCATCTTGGCGAGTACCGGGACCAGCGGGCGCTCGATCGTGTCGTACAGCGAGACGAGCTCGCGGGCGTCGAGCGCCTCCGCAAGCGCGTCGGCGAGTCGGGCGAGCACCGCGACCCGCCGGCCCGTTTCGCGCGAATTCGCCTCGCCGTCGAAGTCGAGCGTTCCCTCCACCTGGTCGGGCGACGTCAGCTCGAGCGAGAGGTACCGCAACGCGAGATCTTCGAGGAGGTATTTCCCCTCGCCCGGGTCGAGGAGGTACGCCATCACCGCGGTGTCACGCTCGAGGGTCGGGAAAAACAAGCCGAGTCCGTGCATGAGCTCCTTGGCGCGGTGCACGACGACCCGCGGCGCGGTCGCGCCGTCGAGCGCCGACAGCGCGGCACGCACGGTCGCGTCGTCGAGCAGATCTCCCGCGATGTAGGTGGCGTCGACGCCCGTCGAGATCGCGATGCCCGTCACATTGCTGCGGCCGGCGACGCCCGACCAGCGCGCCTCCACCGCGAGCCGCTCGCCCTTCATCGCAGTGTCGATCGCCTCGACTGCGGCCGCGGCGTCACGCGCGACGACGACAGCGACCTCGAGCGTCTCGGCCTCGGGCGCTTCGGCGACGTCGCCGACCGCGTCGAGGATGCGCGGGAGCAGCAATCGGAACTCGAGCTGGTTGAACAGGACGCGCAGCTTCTCGCGGTCGAACGCGCCCTGTTGGAGATCGGCGACACCGATGCCGTCGAGGTCGACCTCGCGGTTCAGACGCGACATCTCGCGGTTCTTGAACACGCGCTCCTTCGCATCGGCGAGATTGGTGCGCTGCTTGGGCGGCAGGTCGTCGAGATGGTCGTAAATGCCTTCGAGCCCGCCGTAGGTGGTGATGAGCTTCGCGGCCGTCTTTTCGCCGATGCCCGGAACGCCCGGCAAATTGTCGCTCGTGTCGCCACGCAGACTCGCGTAGTCGAGGTACTGCGCGGGTGTGACGCCGAGGCAGCGCTCGGCGATACCGGCCTCGTCGTACAGCGCGTAGTCGGAGACGCCGCGCTTGTTGTACAGCACCTTGACGTGCGGGTCCTTCACCAGTTGGTAGGAGTCGCGGTCGCCGGTAACGATCACGACGTCGATCCCGGCGTCGGCCGCGTTCGTCGCGAGCGTCGCGATCACGTCGTCGGCCTCGACGCCGGGGATCTCGAGCTGCTTGATCTCGAGCACGTCGAGCACTTCATGGATGAGCGGCAACTGCCCGCGGAAGAGATCCGGCATCTCGCGGCGGCCGGCTTTGTACTCGGGGTCGAGGTCGTTGCGGAACGTGCTCCCGCCCGGCGCGTCGAACGCGACCGCGATGTGGTCGGGCTTCTCGTCGGTCATGACCTTGGTGAGCATCGACGTGAACCCGTAGACCGCGTTCGTGACCGTTCCGGCCTTGGTCGCGAGGTCGGTCGGGAGCGCGAAGAACGCCCGGTACGCGAGGGAATGGCCGTCGAGCAGGAGCAGCTTCGGCATCGCCGTCATGCTACGACGACACAGCGCCGCTTACCGGAGGTGCCGGTCGCCGAACTCGACGCTCAGGGCGTGAGGGTGCCGGCCACGACGTCGGCCGCAACCTCGTGGATCTTGCGGCGCGAATTCATCGCGGTCTTCTGCAGGAACCGCCACGAGTCGGCTTCGGACATGCCGTGCTCGTCCATCAGGCGGCCCTTCGCCCGGTCGATCATCTTGCGGGCCTCGAGCCGTTCCGCCAGGTCGGCGTTCTCGTTCTCGAGCGCGACGATCTGCTCGAAGCGACCCAACGCGGTGACGATCGCGGGCAGCAGGTCGCTCGTCTGGAACGGCTTCACGAGATACGCCAGCGCGCCCGCGTCGCGCGCCTGCTCGACGAGGTCGTGCTGCGAGAACGCGGTGAGGATCAGGACTGCGGCGAGACGTTCGCCGGCGATCGTGCGCGCGGCGGTCAGGCCGTCCATTCCCGGCATCTTGATGTCGAGGATCGCGAGTTCGGGATTGAGCTCGCGTACGAGTTCGATCGCGTGGTCGCCACGACCGGTCTCGCCGACCACCTCGTAACCCTCTTCCTCGAGGATCTCCTTGAGGTCGAGGCGGATGATCGCCTCGTCTTCGGCGATCACGACGCGTACAGGTTTGCTCAACGGACGGGACCTCTCACCAATCGGCTACGACGAGGAGGTGGGTGTGTGCGGGGTCAGCTCCCCCGCCATCCGGTCGAGCAGCGCGTCCTGGTCGCGCTCGAGTTCGTTGATCGCCCGACGCAGCGCGTCCCGTTGCCGGGACTGCGCGTCGGCGTGACGAAGCATCTCGTGCGCCTCGGCCTGCGCCAGCGGCGTCTCCGACACGAGCGAGCGCAAGCGCGCGTCCTCGGCCTCGTTGACCAGCACATTGCATTGCTCGTCGGCGACCGCGAGCTCGGCGCGCAGGCGCTTCAGGCGATCGCTCACGTCAATGAGCCGGCGCTCGAGGAGGGACTTGGCCATGGAACCCCTCAGTCTACGGCGCGCGGCGTCCTGTGGCAGCGTTGTCCCCGGTGATCCGCTATCCGATCCTCTCCACCGAGCACGACCAACTGCGGGCAAGCGTCCGGCGGTTCGTCGCCGCCGAGATCCGGCCCCACGTACCCGAGTGGGAGGCGGCCGGCTTCTTTCCGGACGACGTCTTCCGCCGCTGCGGCGAGCTCGGCTTCCTCGGCCTGCACTACCCCGAACGCTGGGGCGGGAGCGGAGGCGATCTCGCGACCGGAATCGTGTTCGTCGAAGAGCTGGCGCGGTGTGGGGCCGGCGCGATCCCGATGGCCGTGTCGGTCCAGACGCACATGGCCACGCCGGCGCTCGCGGAGTTCGGGACCGACGGGCAGCGCGAGCGGTGGCTCGCCCCCGCGATCGCCGGGACCCACATCGGCGCGATCGCGATCACCGAGCCCGATGCCGGGTCCGACGTCGCCGCGATCCGGACGATCGCCGTGCGCGACGGCGACGTCTGGCGGGTCAACGGCCAAAGATGTTCATCACCAACGGCGCGCGCGCCCACTTCCTGACCCTGGTCGCCAAGACCGATCCGGCCGCCGGTCACCACGGCGTGTCGCTGTTCATCGTCGACACGTCTCTCGCAGGCGTGACGATCTCACGCCGGCTCGAGAAGCTCGGCATGCACGCGTCCGACACCGCCGAGATCGCGCTCGACGATGTCGCCGTTCCGAACGCGGCTCTCATCGGCCTCGAACCCGGATGCGGTTTCGCCCAGCTCATGTGGCAACTGCAGTACGAGCGGCTCGCGGGCGCCGCCGCATCCGTCGGTCATGCGACGCAAACGCTGGCCGACACCGTCGCATACGCGCGCGAGCGCAACGCGTTCGGACGCCCGATCGCGCAGCACCAGGTGATCGCGCACAAGCTCGCCGACGCGGCCACCGAGGTGGAAGCGGCCCGCGCGCTGTTGTACTCGACCACCTGGGCGGTAATGCAAGGCGACTATCCCGTCACGGAGATCTCCATGTGCAAGAAGTTCTGCGCGCAGGTGCAGAACCGCGTCGTCGACGCATGCCTGCAGGTATGGGGCGGCGCCGGTTACCTCGAGGAGACGGGTATCCCGCGCGCGTTCCGCGACGCGCGACTCCAACGCATCGGCGGCGGTACCGACGAGATCATGAACGAGGTCATCGCCAAGCGGTTGCTTGCCGACCCACCGACGGCCTGAGCCCCGATTCGAACGCCTACGAACGCCACAGCCGGCACCGTGGTCACCGAACCCGGCGCCTGCGTCCGGTTTCGTGCCCACGGCGGGGGTGGCTCGGGTGGCACCGTTCGGGGCAGCATGAGCAAATGCCGGGGAGGATGCCGCGCCGCCGGAGATCACGCGGGGTGGTGGTGGCGTTCGCCGCCTGCGTGTGTTTCGCCACGCTGACGACGAGCGCCGGTGCCGCACGCTTGCCACCCGTGACCGCGGCGGGGGCGATGCAGTGCACGATGACCGGCAAAGTCCGGTTCAGTCCCACGCTCACGACGATCCCGCAGCCGACGACGATGCACATCCGGGCAAAACTCAATTGCCCGCAGGATGGGGCCGGCATCCCGAACGTCACGCTGACGAGCGCCAAACTGCTCGCCGTCGATTCTCTGACCGGCGCGAGCTGCAAAGACAGTGATCTCGGTGCCGGGCAGGCTCAGATCCCGTGGCGCGCAACACCCGTGCCTGTCGTGCCGAGCGTCGTCAGCTGGACGTCGGCGACGCTGACCGACGGGTCCTCGATCGGCTTCGATCTCGACGGCGCGGGTCTCACCGGCTCGTACGCGGGTGCGACCATGAAGATCCATATTGCCAGCGATCCGATCGTCGGCGGAAGGTGCGGCCGTTCGGCGGCACGCGGCTTCGTCTTCTCCGGAGCGGCAGGCCCGTCGACGCTGACGTTCTCGGTTCCCAATCCCAACGGCCTGCCGATCAATCACATCGTCGTGCTGATGCAGGAGAACCATTCGGCCGACGACTACTTCTCACAACTCAGCGCCGAGGGCCAACCCGACTACGAGGCCGAGCCGAATACCGGGAACCCCAATCCGCTGGACCCGACCGGGCCGCCGATCCTTCCGTTCCACAAGACGACGTACTGCGAAGTCGCCGACCTCGACCACAGTTGGAACGGCACGCACGCCGAGATCGACGGCGGGAAGATGGACGGCTTCACGAAGGCGAACGCGATCCCGCAGGATCCGACGGGTAGCCGGACGATGGGCTACTACGACCAGGCCGACCTGCCGTACTACTACGGGCTGTACAACACCTTCGCGACCGCGGATCGTTACTTCGACTCGGTGCCGTCCCAGACCTATCCCAACCGCCTGTACCTGTTCGCGGGAACGTCGTTCGGCCACATCCGCAACGACGCCGGGAATCTCCCCGGCCGGTCGATCTTCAATCTGCTCGACGCGAAGTCGATCTCGTGGCGCATCTACGCGTCACAGGCCGCGTACGCCGCGCTCTTCTTCTCGTACGTGCAAGCGGAGTCGCGCAGCCACATCTTCCCGATCTCGCAGTACTACACCGATCTCGCCGACGGCGAGCTTCCCGACGTCGCGTTCGTCGACCCGTTGCTCACGGCCCCGAATCAGTTGGCCAACGACGAACACCCTCCGGAGGACGTACAGGTGGGCCAGAAGTTCGTCGCCGACATCATCAACGGGCTGATGAACAGCCCCGAATGGTCGTCATCGGCATTCTTCCTGACGTACGACGAGCACGGTGGCTACTACGACCACGTGGCACCGCCCGCCGCGCCCGTTCCGGACGACATCCCGCCGATGCTCCAGCCCGGTGACGCCCCGGGCGCGTTCGATACCTACGGCCCCCGGGTACCCGCGGTCGTGGTGTCGCCGTACGCCAAGCCGCACTTCGTGTCGCACGCGGTGTACGACCACACGTCGATCCTCCGGTTCATCGAGTACCGGTACGGCCTGCCCGCACTGACCAACCGCGACGCGAACGCCGACCCGATGCTCGAGATGTTCGACTTCAACAGCCCGCAGTTCGCCAACCCGCCGTCACTACCCGCCGCGACGATCGATCAGGCGCAGCTCGCGTTGTGTTGAACGGGAAACGAGCTTCGCGCGCAGGCGTTACGCAGTAGTACCGGGCGCGCCAGCTGACATGATGGCTCGATGCGCGACCCGAGAACGCCGCCGTCGATGGCGACCGAGGAGCACCGGCGGGCGGTGCCTCCGTTCCGGAAGGGCGCGCCGAACATCGTCGTGATCGTCCTCGACGATCTCGGCTTCGCACACCTCGGTTGCTACGGCTCGAACCTCGAGACGCCCAACATCGACCGGCTCGCGGCGCGGGGTGTGCGGTTCACCAACTTCCACACGACCGCGGTGTGCTCACCCACGCGCGCGTGCCTGCTCACCGGACGTAACCACCATCGCGTGGGAATGGGGATGCTCCCCGACATGCCGACAAACTTTCCGGCGTACGCGGGTCGTATCCGTCGCGACGCGGCGATGCTGCCGCAGATCGTCCACGAGCACGGCTACGCGACCTTCTGCGTCGGCAAGTGGCATCTCGTGCCGCGCGACGAACGCGACACGGGACCGTACGACCAGTGGCCGACTGCACGCGGCTTCGACCGCTACTACGGCTTCCTGAACGGCGAGACCAACCAATGGACGCCGAACCTCATCCGCGACACGAATCATGTCGAGCCGCCCACGACACCCGAGGCCGGCTATCACCTCGACGCCGACCTCGCCGACAACGCGATCGCGTACCTCGACCAGTTGCGCGCGTCGCACCCGAGCCGGCCGTTCCTCCTCTGGTACGCGTCCGCCGCGCCCCACGCGCCGCACCAGGCTCCGGCCGAATGGATCGAGCGGTTCCGCGGCCGTTTCGACGACGGCTGGGACGACTGGCGCGCATCCACGCTCGCCCGTCAACAGGAGCTCGGCGTCGTCGACGCCGATGTCGACCTGTCGGCCCGGCCGTCGTGGATCGAGGCGTGGGCCGCGCTCGACGCTGACCGCCGCCGGCTCTATGCCCGCATGATGGAGGTGTTCGCCGCCTTCGTCGCGCACGCCGACCACCACATCGGCCGCGTCGTCGACCACATCGACGCGCTCGGCGAGCTCGACCGGACAATCTTCGGCGTCGTGTCCGACAACGGGACTTCCGGCGAGGGCGGCCCGCACGGGACCTTCAACCAGCTCGGGCACTACATCTCCGACGAGCACGACGACGTCGCCGACGAGATCGCGCACATCGACGATCTCGGAGGCTTCCGCTCGAGCGGTCACTACCCCTGGGGCTGGGCGCTCGCCGGGAACACGCCGTTCCGACGCTGGAAGCGCTACACGTTCGAAGGCGGCGTGCGCGACCCGTTCATCATCGCCGGACCGGGAATCAGCGGCGCCGGCTCTCTGCGTGCGCAGTATGCGCATGCCGTCGACGTGACGCCGACGCTGCTCGATCTGTGCGAAATCGATTTGCCCGACGCAGTCGCCGGTATCGCGCAGATGTCGTACGACGGGGTGAGCCTGCGTCCAGTTCTCGACGAGACGACGGCGCCGGACGTGCGGGACACGCAGTACTACGAGTGCTGGGGCAGCCGCGCGATGTACGTCGACGGATGGAAGGCAGTCACGAACCACGTGAACCAGCTGACCGCGGCCGAGCGCAACGCGATGAACGGCAGCCACGACTTCGCGACCGACGAGTGGGCGCTGTACGACACGCGCAACGATCCGGCCGAGGTCCACGACCTCGCGGCAAAGGAACCCGAACGTCTCGCCGCGCTGGTCGATGCCTGGTTCGAGGCCGCGGAGCGCAACGACGTCTTTCCCCTCGACGACGGCGCGGTGAATCGCATCCGCCACCTGTACGTGCCGTGGTCTGCGTGGCGACCGCAGCACCGCTTGCTGCGAGGCGCGAAGGTGCACGAGGTCTCGGGTCCGAACCTCGCCGGCGGGTTCCGCATGGTCGCCGCGTTCACCGCTTCGCTTGCGGGCGACGCCAGCGGCGTGTTGTGCGAGCAAGGGGACTGGATCGCGGGCTGGGCCTGGTACCTCGCACAGGGCGAAATGCGATGGTGCATTGCGGGCAAGTTCGGCGCACGCGAGGTAGCGGCGCGGTTGCCGGGTGATGCCTCGGTCCTCGTGGCCGACGGGACGATCGCCGACGGCGCGCTCGAGGTCGCGCTGTCGGCCAACGGCAAAGAGCTCGGTCGCGCGAGTCTCGGTGTGCCCGTCCCGCTCGCGTGGTCCCCCGACGGCGCGTTCCTCACCGTCGGTTACGGACGGCCGTTCCCCGTCAGCGATCGTTACGAGCCGCCGGCGCCCGCGCCCTCGTCACTGCTCGACGTCACGATGACGATCGGTGCGCCCCCGGCGTTCGACCTCGACGCGGAACTCGCGCGCGTGATGCGCCACCAGTAGCGGCGACTAGGAAAAGCGCCCGAGGACGAGACCGCACAACAGCCCGACGAGCACCCAACCCGTGAAGGGCACCCGGCGCGCCAACCCGATGCCCGCGCCGGCCGCGGCGGCGAGCACGACGAGATACGCGATCGCGCGCTCGAAGTTGACCCACACGAGCAGCGTGATGACGCACGTCACCACCCATATGACCTGCCCGACGATCGTGCGGCTCACCGTTCCGAACGAGTGCACGACGTCGCCGGCTTCGACCGTCATGACGTGGGCGTCGACGCGCGGCGCCGAGACCGCCGGGAGAGGCAATGCGGCTCGCGGCGCTACGACCTGACCGCGTGCCTTCAGCGAGTCGGCGTAACGCTGCAGACGCGCAAGGACTTGTTCCGGAGTCTCTTCCATGATGCGCCGCCTGCGATCGTCGAAGACGTAATGACTCGCGTGCCGCAATTTCATCACAGAGAACTGTGCAGACCCGTTTTGGCACGCCCCAGCCCGTCAAGCGCCGGTGATCACGTGCAGGGCGAGCGCGGTTCCGGCGACGGGTACGAGAAGAACCGCCATCCGCCACCGCAGCACCGGACTCCCGACCAGCTTGCCGCTCACCCATCCGATGAGGAGCAACACCGCCGGGAACACGTGGTAGATGACCCGCCATATCCCCACGCCCACGCCGAACGCGAACAGCGGCGACAGGCCGATAGTCAAGCCGGTGGCGATGAGAAGCCCGCGCTCGTCGGGCGTCGACGGTTCGAGGCGAACACCCGACAGCACCGCGATCGCGATCAGCATCGCGAGGAGCAACAGCAGGAATCCGTTCGCCGCCAGGAATCCGCGAACCGTCATCACGACATTCGCTTCGAACGCGGCGGCGAGCGCATGAATGCCGTCGCTTGCGGCGTAGCGCGGCCACACGAACTCGTGGTATCCGCTCACCTCTCCGCTGTAGTACGAGCCCGCGACGATCTTGCAGATGGCGATCCAAATGACCTGCGGGACAAGGAATCCGCCCCAAAACGCTCCGAGCACTGTCCACCGGTCGTTTTTCCGTGCCATCAGGATGATCGAGCACACGCCGATCGCTATCAGCACGCTGCCGTACGCGAGCGAGCTGACGCCGATGACGAGCCCGACGACCGCTGCGAGGCGCGGGCTCGGACGGGCACGTATGAACCATGCACCCAGCGCGATCGTCGCCAGTGGGACGACGAGGACGAACATCTGCTGATGCGGCGTCCAGAAAAACAGCCTCGTCATGTCGTTGACGGCAAGGACGAGGGTCAACGTGGCAACGACGACGGGTGGCGCCCCGAGTCGCCGCAGCAACAGCGCGAGCGTTATTGCCGCCGCCAGAACGAGCGCGGCGTTGATCAGGATCAAGGGGAAGTACGCGCTGTCCTTTTCTCCGAAGGCGCGGTCGAGCCCGATGTGCTGGGCGGCCGGGCCGAGGACCGACGTGAGGATCGCCGATGCGTACACATAGCCCGGTCGCGATTGGCGGAACGAGTGCGGGTCCAGGATCTTGGCGGGATGATGAGCGAGGTCCATGAACCCGCGTGAGTCGGCGTTCAGAAAGTAGGAACGAGCCCCGGCGAGATGAATCGGCGTCATGAACGGAGCCGGATCGCGAGGACCGTAGAGAAGCAACTGCGTGCCACCGATCACGACGACGGTTCCGACGAGAACGCACGCGACGGTCGACATGCGCCCTGCTCGACGCGTTGGCAGCGTCCGTTCCCTTCCGCGATCCCATTGCCGCAGAGCGATCAACACGATCGCACCGACGATGCCGGCGATCACCCATCCCACTTGAATCCCGGACGAGCCGAACGCCACGCGCGTGTCGCAGTGTTGACGCGGCGGGCACGGAACGGACTTCGCCGGTGCGGTAACGAGCCACGCCACTATTGCGATGCACCAGCCGGCGAGCAGTGCTGTCGTCAGCCGCACTCTCGGCCAATGCGCATGACGCTCGGACCCGGACTCGCGCGGGAGCGTCTCGCCTCCGCTCGGCGCCTCCGCCGTCTCCCGCACCGCGAGATGATCGCACGACGCCGGTTCGACGACGCGCCACCGCGAGCGTCGGACGCGTTCAGCGTTGTGCCCGAGGAGGGATTTGAACCCTCACGCTCTTGCGAGCAGCGGATTTTGAGTCCGCCGTGTCTGCCATTCCACCACTCGGGCCGAGAGTCGTTTCCCACGAGAGGCGCGAAACGGCCGTTCCCATCATGCCATTTCGGTAGCCTGGAACCCGTGGTTCCGTTCGTCGTCGGGATCGTCGTCGGAGCTTCCGCGGCGGCACTGCTGTTCATTCTCATCGCTCCGTCGCGGCGTGTCCGGGCCGAACCTCCGCTCGCGCGCGACGTCGAGACCAAGCTGCTGCTCGGTCAGGATCCCGAGCAGCCGACCATCCCACCAACGCCGAGCGTCGAGCACCCGCGCCAGTACTCGGCCGCCGAGTTGGCCGCGCTACAGCGACTCGGCCAGGAATCGCAGCGCCGCCGTAAGCGCTGAGCGATCGGCCCGGCTGAGCCAGGTCAAGCGATCGCGAACAGCAGCCGGGCGCGGCAGCATTCGGCCGCGTCGACCGTGGCGACCGCCTTTCCCCAGCCGCCGCGCGCGCTGAGGCGCTCGATCTCGACCGCGAGGTCGAGCCGGTCACCCGGCCGCACGAGGCGGCGGAACCGAACGTCTTCGACCCCGCCGAAGAGAGGAAGCTTGCCGGCGTAGCGGGGATCCGAGAGCAGGGCGATCGCACCGGCCTGCGCCAGCGCCTCGAGTTGCAACACGCCGGGAAAGATCGGGTTCCCCGGGAAGTGCCCCGCGAGGAAGGGCTCATCGCCTGTGACCAGGTAATGCGCGCGCACCGTCCCCGCCGGATCACATTCGTCGACGCCGTCGACGAATCGGAACGGCGGCCGGTGCGGCAACAGCGCGACGAGATCGGTCGTGTCGTCGCGCTCGTCCGCCATCCGCGGGACACTACCTGCACCGATTTCCGGTTACCCGCGAGTACAGCCCGTTACCGTCGCGTACGAAACCGCGCGTTCATCCAAGATGTACGGATCGGTCACACAGCGGTGTAACCCTTCGACGAGTTCGCGAGTCGAACCCTGTCGACCCACTGCAACTCAGCCCGCCCTCGTCCCCCGGAGGTTTGCTCGTGCGCGTCGCGGTCGTGTTCCCCGGCCAGGGAACACAGGCACCAGCCATGGGCGCGCCGTGGCACGACCATCCCGCGTGGAAGATCGTCGAGCAGGCCGAGGCCGCGCTCGGTGAGCCGCTCGCTCCCCTACTGCTCGACACTCCGGCCGAGGGACTCGCACGCACGCGCGAGGCACAACTGGCGGTGCTCTGTACATCGCTGGTCGCGTGGGAGGCCGCGCGCCCGATGCTCGACGACGTCGTCGCCTTCGCCGGGCACTCGCTCGGACAAGTCACCGCGCTGATCGCGTCCGGCGCGCTCGACCTCGAGGACGGCGTGCGGTTCGCAGCGCGCCGGGCCGAACTCACCCAGGCCGCCGCCGACGCACACCCCGGCCGCATGGCCGCACTGCTCGGTGCGACGATCGAACAGGCCGACGACGCCTGCTCCGCCGCGCCCGACGCGGCTTGGGTCGCGAACGACAACGCACCGGGACAGGTCGTCATCGCGGGAACACCTGACGGCGTCGATCGGGCGGTGGAGCGCGCCAAGGCGTTGGGCGTGCGGAGAGCCACACCGCTGAAGGTCGGCGGCGCTTTCCACACGCCGCTCATGCAATCCGCAGGCGACGACCTCACCGACGTTCTCACATCGGTGACGTTCTCCGAGCCGTCCGCGCCGGTGGTGTCGAACGCCGACGGACGCGCGTACACCGACAGCGACGGCTGGCGGGAACGCCTCGCCGCCCACGTGACCGTGCCGGTGCGGTGGCGCACGTCGATGGAGACCCTGGCCGGTCTCGGTGCATCCACGTTCGTCGAAGTCGGTTACGGCTCGATGATCGCCGGCGTCGCCAAGCGCACCGTGCCCGACGTCCGCGTGCTCGGGTGCGCGACGCCGGCGGAATGCGAAGCACTCGTTTCGTTCCCCCCGACCGAAGAGGAGTCACAAGCATGAGGCCGCAAGGGCATCTCGAGGGCGAGCGTGTCGCGATGGTCGAGCGCATGATCGTCGCGCCCGGCGTCGGCGTGTTTCGTCCCCTCGGCGTCGAGGTGGGTACAGAGGTCAGTGTGGGCGAGATCGTCGGTGTGGTCGAAGGACCCGGTACACGAGAGCCCGTGCGCAGCGCGTTCAAGGGTGTGGTCGTCGGATTCCTTGCTCATGCCGGGGAACGTCTGCGCGAGGGACAAGCCGTCGCGTGGATGCGCGTCGCGTGACGGCAGCCGCGACCATCATCGGCTGGGGCACCACCGTCCCGGACGCGCGCATCACCAACGCCGACCTCGAAGCACGCCTCGACACGAACGACGCTTGGATCGTCGAACGCACCGGCATCCACGAACGTCGGGTCGCCGGTCCCGGGGAGTCGACCGCGTCACTCGCGGTAGACGCGGCCGCGGCGGCGATCAAGTGTGCCGGGCTCGTTCCGTCCGACATCGATCTCCTGATCATCGCAACCGCGACCCCCGAACAACCGATACCCCACACGGGTGCGTTCGTCGGCGAGACGCTCGGCCTGAACTGCGGGTCGTTCGACATGAACGCCGCGTGCGCCGGATTCGTGTACGAGCTCGTCGTCGGTGCCTCGATGGTGCAGATGGGGTACAACCGCGTCTTGATCGTCGGCTCCGAGACCCTCAGCCGGATCACCGACCCGGAGGACCGCACCACCGCAGTCCTGTTCGGCGACGGTGCCGGCGCAGCCGTCCTCGCGCCGACCAAGGACGCGCCTGGCCTCCTCGCGTGGGACCTCGGGTGCGACGGATCCGCCGCCGGCATCCTGGAGGTGCCCGCCGGCGGCAGCCGGCTGCCGTCCAGCGCGCAGACCGTCGCCGACCGCGGGCACTACCTGAAGATGGCGGGCCAGGAGGTCTTCCGCCGCGCTGTGCGCGCGGTCGTCGACTCGGCGACCGCGACGCTCGGGCGCGCGGGCGTCGACGCCTCCGACGTCGCCTGGTTCGTCCCGCACCAGGCGAACGGCCGGATCATCGACGCCGCGGGCCATCGACTCGGCTTCGAAACCGAACGCACGCTCGTGAACATCGACCGGTTCGGGAACACCTCGTCGGCCTCCATCCCTCTCGCGCTGTTCGAGGCAGTGGAGGATGGACGGGTGCAGGACGGCGACCTCGTTCTCTGCTCGGGATTCGGCGCGGGTATGACCTGGGCGAGCGCGCTCGTCCGTTGGGGAGCCCGGTGACCGCGGGCGATCGGGTCGCGTTCGTCACGGGCGGCTCCAGGGGCATCGGGCGCGAGACGGTCCTCGCTCTCGCCGCCGCGGGTCATCCCGTCGCGTTCTGCTATTCGTCGGACGCGGACGGTGCGCAGCGCACCGTCGAAGCCGTCGAGCACGCGGGAGGCAAGGCCGTCGCGCTGCAAGCGAACGTCGCCGACGCGACCGGGGTCGACACCGCGTTCCGTGAGATCGAGAGCGCGTTCGGTCCCGTGACCGTGCTCGTGAACAACGCGGGCATCACGCGCGACGGCCTCCTCGTGCGCATGACCGACGAGCAGTGGAGTGCCGTCGTCGACACGAACCTGACGGGCGCGTTCAACACGATCCGCCGGGCCACGCCGGCGATGATGAAGGCTCGCTACGGCCGGATCGTGAACGTGTCGTCTGCAAGCGCGCACATCGGCCAGGCCGGACAGGCGAACTACGCCGCGGCCAAGGCCGGCCTGGTGGGCCTGACGCGCAGCGTCGCCCGTGAGCTCGCCCGCCGCAACATCACCTGCAATGTCGTCGCACCCGGGCCTATCGTGACGGCAATGACGGACGAGCTGACCGACGATTGGCGCGCCCAGGTCGAAGCGGCGGTGCCGCTCGGTCGCATGGGAACCGCCGAGGAATGCGCGGCGGTCATCGCATTTCTGTGCTCGGAGCCAGCCGCCTATGTCACCGGAGCCGTCGTGCCCGTCGACGGCGGCCTGGCCATGGGCCACTGACACCGAACCATCCTTTGAGGAGGAAGCTGCAATGGAACGCGCCGAAGCGCTCGACACGATCAAGGAAGTCGCCGCCGAGGTATTGAGCGTCGACCCCGACCAGGTGACCGAGAGCGCGCGCTTCAAGGAAGACCTCGACGCGGACAGCCTCGACCTCGTCGAGCTGGTCATGGGGCTCGAGGAGCGCTTCGACATCGAGGTGCCCGAGGACGACCTCGAGGGAGTCACCACGATCGGCCAAGCCGTCGACCTCGTGCTGGCCAAGGTCAGCGGGTAGTCATGGCAGCCACCGGCGCCGACGCGCGCGACGCGAAGGGAAGGATCCGGGTCGCGGTCACCGGCCTGGGCGTGAAAACCGGTGCGGGCACCAATCTCGAATCGTTCTGGGCGACGCTGACCAGCGGCGTCTCCACCGCGGCGACCATCAAGCGCTTCGACCCCTCGCACCTGCCGGTGCGGTTCGGTTGTGAGGTGGTCGACTTCGACCCGACCGAGTATCTCAGCGTCAAGGAAGCGCGCCGGCTCGATCGCACGACGCACCTGGGCTTCGCGGCCGCGGCCGACGCGCTTGCGATGGCGGGCGACCACCGCTGCGACCCCGCACGCAGCGCGGTCATCGTGGGAACCGGTGTGGGCGGCCTCGGGACGCTCGAAGAGCAGGTCACCGTCTACCTCGAGAAGGGGCCGGCGCGGGTCAGCCCTTTCCTCGTCCCGATGATGATGGTGAATGCGACCGCCGGAATGATCGCGATGCAGTTCGGCTGGAAGGGACCGAACCTGTGCATCGCGACCGCGTGCGCGGCCAGCGCGAACGCGATCGGTGAAGCGGCGCGCCTCATCCGCGACGGGAGCGCCGACATCGCGATGACCGGCGGCGCCGAAGCGTCGCTCACCGGGACCGCGCTCTCGGCGTTCGCGCGCATGACCGCGCTGAGCACCCGCAACGACGATCCCACGCACGCCTCCCGGCCGTTCGACGCCGACCGCGACGGATTCGTGATGGGCGAGGGCGCGGCCGCGCTCGTGCTCGAACGTTGGGACCGTGCTGTCGCCCGCGGGGCGCACATCCACGGCGAGATCGTCGGCTACGGCCGCAATGCCGACGCGTACCACATCACCGCGCCGTCACCGGGGGGCGAGGGTGCAGCCGCGTGCATGGAGCTCGCGCTCGAAGACGCCGGCCTCTCCCCTGTCGACATCGCGCACATCAACGCGCACGGCACGTCGACGCCGTTGAACGACGCGGCCGAAGCCGAGGCGATCCGCAAGGTCTTCGGCGACGCCGCTCCACCGGTGACGTCGACCAAGGGTGTGACCGGCCACTTGATCGGCGCAGCCGGCGCCACCGAGGCCGTCGCCTGCCTGCTCGCGTTCGCGAAGGGCGAGGTCGCACCGACCGCGAACCTGGAACGGCTCGGCGACGACATCGCGCTCGACGTCGTGTCGGGCACTCCCCGAGCGATCGCTCCCGCGCCCGCCCTGTCGAACTCGTTCGGCTTCGGCGGCCACAACGCGACACTGGTGTTGGCACCGCCTTCGTGACGTCCACGCCGCTTCACGCGTGGGCCGACGCCGCCGCCTCGGCCGAGATCACCGACCTCGGCGGGCGGCGCGTGGTGTCGTTTCGCGTCGCCGGCGGCAAGCACCACGGCGCGATCGGGGTCAACGGCAGCGCGACGATCGAGCGCGCGGTGCGGCTCGCGGGCGAGCTGCAGATCCCGCTCGTCGGTGAGCTCGACACGTCAGGCGCGGAGCTGCGCGACGGGGTCGCGTCTCTCCATGCGTGGGGGCGGCTGGCCCGCGAGCTGGTCCGGGTCTCAGGCTCCGTTCCCACACTGCTCGCGGTGTCGGGCGCCTGCGTCTCAGGACCCGCGCTTGCGCTCGGTCTCTTCGACCACGTCGTGATGACCGAGGACGCATTCGCGTACGTGACCGGGCCGGACTCGGTCGAGGAGTTCACGGGCGTCCGGGTGACACGTCCCGATCTCGGCGGCGCGGCGGTGCACTCGCAACGCACCGGCGTCGCGTCGCTCGTCGTTCCCGATCACCTCGCCGCGCGGGACGCGCTCGAAGCACTGCTCTGGTATCTGCCGGACAACCACCTCGCCGACCCGCCGGTGCTCGGAGTCGACGACGTACGCGACCGCGCCTGCGAGCGCGCCGCCGCGGTGGTGCCCCGGCGGTCGACGGCGTCGTACGACGTGCGAGTCGTCGTCGAGGACGTGCTCGACGCCGGCTCCTTCCTCGAGGTTCGGCCCAGGTACGCGCCGAACCTCGTCACGGGCTACGGCACCCTCGACGGCCGGGCTATCGGCGTGGTCGCGAACCAGCCGATGACGCGCGCGGGCACACTCGACATCGAGGCGTCTCGCAAGGCGGCGCGTTTCGTCGCCACCTGCGACGTCTACAACATGCCGATCCTCACCTTCGTCGACACGCCCGGATTCGAACCGGGCCGCGATCTCGAGTGGCGCGGCATGATCCGCCACGGCGCCGAGCTCGTGCACGCGTACTCCGCGGCCACCGTGCCGCGGCTGTGTGTCGTGCTGCGCAAGGCCTACGGGGGCGCCTACATCGTCATGGACTCTCGCGGCATCGGCAACGACTTGTGTGTCGCCTGGCCGAGCGCGGAGATCGCGGTAATGGGCGCCGGCGGTGCGGTCGCGATTTTGAACAAGGGCCGGGAGGATGCCGGCCTCGTCGCCGACTACCGCGACGCCTTCGAGAATCCGTACCGGGCCGCCGAGCGCGGGTACGTCGACGCGGTGATCGAGCCGGAGGCGACGCGACGCGTGCTGGCCGACGCGCTCGACGTGCTGGTGCAAAAGCGCGACACGAGCCCGGCGCGTCGGCACGCGAATACCCCACTGTGAGAAGGACCTGACCTCCATGCTGCTCGCGGAAAAACGCGTTCTCGTCACGGGCGTTCTCAACGACGCGTCGATGGCCTTCCACGTCGCGAGTCGGGCCCAGCAGGAAGGCGCCGAGGTCGTGCTCACCTCTTTCGGGCGGGCGATGAGCCTCACGCAGCGGGCGGCGCGGCGCTTGCCCACCGAACCCGTGATCGTGGAGCTCGACGTCACCGACACCGCGCACCTCGACGCGCTCGCCGAACGCGTCGGCGGTCATCTCGATGGCGTGCTCCACGCGATCGGATTCGCCCCCGAGTCGTGCCTCGGCGGCGGGTTTCTCACCGCGCCGTGGGAGGACGTCGCGGTCGCGCTACAGGTCAGCGCGTACTCCCTGAAGGCGCTCGCAGTCGCGTGTCTCCCGCTGATGTCGGCAGGCGGCAGCATCGTCGGCCTCGACTTCGACAACAGCACGGTGGCATGGCCGGTGTACGACTGGATGGGTGTGGCCAAGGCCGCGTTCGAGTCGACCGCGCGCTATCTCGCCCGCGATCTCGGTCCCTCCGGTATCCGGGTGAACCTCGTCGCCGCGGGACCGATTCGTACGATCGCGGCGCGCAGCATCCCCGGATTCGAGCAGTTCGAGGCGGCATGGGATTCGCGCGCCCCGCTGGGCTGGAACGTGAAGGACCCGACTCCGGTCGGCGCCGCGTGCGTCGTGTTGCTCTCCGACCTCTTCCCTGCCACCACCGGCGAGGTTGTCCACGTCGACGGCGGCTATCACGCCATCGGCGCGTAGCAGCCTGCCGGCCGGAGACCTGACCGTTGGTCGAAATCCTGCGTCTCGCGTCGATTATCGACCAACGAACGGCCGCAGCCGGCCCGCAGGGCTGCTGCTCAGTTCGCGGGTGCGCTGGACGCGAGCGTGAGGCCGACCTCGTCGGCGATCGCGACGGCGACGAGGCGTTTCTCGAGCGACGCCCGGGTCGCGGGCTCGGCGTACATCACGAGCCGGCCGAGGTCACGGCCGCGGCCCCGCACGGGTACCGCGACGCCGCCGGTCGGCAGGATGAAGTCGCCCCACGAAACGAGTTTCGCGTTCTCGAGCGCGCCACGCGGGCCGAGGCGGGGCAGGTCGCCCGACGGCTCCGGTTCGAACACACACTCGTCGAGGCCGAACAGGCCGATCAGCTCCGCGCGCGCGGACATGACGACGTCGTCGACGTCGGCGCCGTCGGCCGAGAGCTCCGCCACACGGACCAGTCGGTCGAGTTCCGAGCGCGACTCGCGCGCGGCGACGCCACCGCGCCGGGCGCGGATGCCGACCTCGGCCGCGAACATGGCGACGATGAAAAGGAACACGAACGTCCAGACGTCGTCCTTGTTGGAGATCCGCAGCGACAGGTACGGCTGCGTGAACACGAAGTCGAACGTGAGCGCGGCGACGACCGCCGTGATCCCGCCGGCGAGACGGCCGCCGAATACCGCGGCGAGGAGCACCGGTACCACGAGCGCGAGCGCCATGTCTGCGTTCGGGAGGCGATCGCGGAACGGCACCAACAGGGCCGCGACGACGAGCGCGCCGAACACGCCGATGGCCGCACCCACCGCCGCGCTGCCGTCTCCCGAATCGGGCGGTCGCCGGCGAAGAACCTCGGTGCTGTTCATGACTCCTCCATGACGAAGCGGTAGCCCATGCCGGGCTCGGTGATGAAGTAGCGCGGCCGCGACGGATCCGGCTCGAGCTTCCGGCGGATCTGGCTCATATAGATCCGGAGGTAGTGCGTCTCCTTCTCGTATTGCGGCCCCCATACCTGCTGCAGCAACTGCTGTTGGGTGACGAGCTTTCCGCGGTGCCGAGCGAGCACCTCGACGATCTGCCATTCGGTGGGCGTGAGATGCATGTCCGCCCCGTTGCGGTGGATCTGCTTGGCACCGAGGTCGATCTCGAAGTCGGCGGTGGTGATGACGCGCTCCTGCTCCGTGGGCGCGGCGCGCCTGAGCGCAGCGCGGAGCCGGGCAAGGAATTCGTTCATCGCGAACGGCTTCGTGACGTAGTCGTCGGCGCCGGCGTCGAGCGCCGCGACCTTCACCGGTTCCGTGTCCCTCGCGGACAGCACGACGATCGGGACCGCACTCCAGCCCCGGAGGGCGGTCGCGACGCTGACGCCGTCCATGTCCGGCAGGCCCAGATCGAGGATCACGACATCGGGATGCTCGCGCGCCGCGAGATCGAGACCTTCGCGTCCCGACGCGGCCAGCACCACGCCGTAGTCGTGGGCCTCGAGGAAGATGCGCAGCGCCCGGCGCAGGGGCGCCTCGTCCTCGATCACGAGCACCTTGCTCATTTCCGGTTCCCCGCGACTGTCGGGTCGCCGGCGCGCTCGGTTTCGGGAGCGGCGTCGAACGCGAATGACATCGTGGTGCCGCCACCAGGCGTGTCCTCGAGCTGCAGCTCGCCGTCGATCGCCTCGGTGAAGCCCCGCGCGACCGCAAGACCGAGGCCGACGCCGGCGCCGCCGCGGCCGCGCGCGTCGCTCAGGCGTTGGAAGGGTTGGAAGACGCGATCGCGATCGGCGGGGGCGATGCCGGGTCCGCGGTCGATGACGCGTAGCACCACGCGGTTTCCCACCGACGCGGCTTCGACGCGCACCGATTCCTCCGGCGGCGACCAGGCGAGCGCATTGTCGACGACATTCGCGACGGCGCGTTCGGCGAGCGCGGGGTCGACGTGCACCCGCGGAAGCGAGTCGGGGACGTCGACAATGACGCCCGCGGCCCGGTCACCCAAGCTGACCAGCGCGCGCCCGACGATCTCGTCGAGTCCGACATCGCTGCACACGAGCTGCAGTGCACCGACCTGCAACCGGCTCATGGCGAGCAGATTGCTCACGATCTCGTTCAGGCGGTCGACCTCCTCGTCGATCGTCTGCTGCAGCTGATGGACCGTCTCGTCGTCGAGATGCAGGTCCGACGCGAGCAACGTGGAAACCGACGCCTTGATCGACGCGAGCGGTGTCCGCAGGTCGTGAGACACCGCGCGCAGGAGCGCGGTCCGCAGCGCGTCGGCTTCGGCCAGCGCGACCGCGGTTGACGCCTCGGCCCGCAACTCCCGGCTCGCCAGCGCGACAGCCAGCTGGGCGACAAACGCGTTCAGAACCCGGCGGTCGTCGGCACTCAGGTTCGGACCGACGTACGCGAAGAGTGCCCCGGCAGGAAGTTCAGTGGTCGCAGTCGCGTCCTCGGGCCGTTCGAGAACCACCTCGCCCGCGGCCGCCTCGACCCTCCATCCGCCCTCGTCGTCGGGCCGGAGCACGGCAACGGAACTCAGTCCGAAGGCGGAGAGCAGCTGTTCCATGATCCCCGGGAGCGGGTCGTCCTCGGTGAGTAGCGCACCCGCGAGCCGAACGAGCGATCCGGCCTCGGTTCGTGCCCGTGCGGCTTCGATTGCCCGCCGGGCCACGGCTGTCACCAACGCGCTCACAACCGCGGCGACCACGAGGAACACGAACAGTGCGAGTACGTTCTGGCCGTCGGCAACGGTCCACGTGTGGATCGGTGGCGTGAGATACCAGTTGACGAGGAGGAACGCGGCCACGGCGGCCGCCATCGCAACCCACGCGCCACCGATCAGCGCGATGATGACGATCAACAGGAGATACAGCAGCAGATCACTGCCGAGCGAGATGTGGTCTCGCCCGTTCGTCAACAACACGGTCAGCGACGGAAGCGCGATCACCGCGAACAAGGCAGCTATGAGCTGGCGGCGACGCGAGAGCCCGAGGGAGAACCCGGTCGGGTGCGGACGCCGGGCCGTTTCCTCGTCGTCGCCGCGTGTCGAGATGATGTGGACGTCGATATCGCCCGCGGCCCGCACGACACGATTGATGACGGACGGCCGAAGGATGTGACTCCATCGCGAACGCCTGCTCGCTCCCATTACCAGCTGCGTGGCGCGCTCGGCACGTGCGAACGCGACGAGCGCCATGGAAGGTTCGGCGCCGACGACCTCGTGGTAACTGCCGCCGAGATCCTCGAGGAGCACGCGGTGCTGGTCGAGGGCGCCGGGTGGCGGCCCGGCGAGTCCTTCGCCGGCGCGGACGTGGACGCCGAGCAAGTCGCCCTTCGTCCTCGCACTGATACGGGACGCGCGGCGAATCAAATGGTCGCCGCCTGGAGCTCCGGTGAGCGCCACGACGACGCGTTCCCGCGTCTCCCACGCCGCGGTGATCCCGTGGTCCTCCATGTACCGCTGGAGACCCTCGTCGACCTTGTCTGCGACCCACAGCAGCGCGAGCTCCCGCAACGCCGCCAGGTTCCCTTGCCGGAAGTAGTTCGCCAGCGCGGCATCGACCTTCTCGGGCCGGTAGATGTTGCCGTGAGCCATGCGCCGCCGCAGCGCCTCGGGCGTGCTGTCGACCAGCTCGACCTGATTGGCGCGCCGCACGACCTCGTCGGGGATCGTCTCGCGCTGCTGAACACCCGTGATGCGTTCAACGACGTCGTTCACCGACTCCAGATGTTGGATGTTGACGGTGGAGATGACGTCGATCCCCGCCGCGAGGAGCTCTTCGACGTCCTGCCACCGCTTCTCGTTGCGGGAACCCGGAACGTTCGTGTGGGCCAGCTCGTCGACGAGCGCGACGGCCGGGTGTCGCGCGAGCACACCGTCGATGTCCATCTCCTCGAAGGCTGATCCGCGGTACTGGATCACGCGCCGCGGGACAACCTCGAGGTCACCGACCTGCTCGGCCGTGCGGGGACGGCCATGCGTCTCCACGAAGCCGATGGCGACGTCCGTTCCGCGATCGTGACGGCGGCGACCCTCGTTGAGCATGGCGAAGGTCTTGCCGACGCCGGGTGCGGCGCCGAGATAGACGCGGAGGTTGCCGCGGGCCACGCGCTACCTCATGACTTCGAGGCAAGCCGGTCGAGTGCGAGATTCAGCTCGAGCACGTTCACAGTCTGCTCCCCCAGCACACCCCACTGGCGTCCTTGCGTGTGCTTTGCGATCAGGCTCAGCACCTGGTCGACCGCGAGGCCTCGGGCCTTGGCGACTCGAGCTGCCTGCAACCGGGCGTTGGCGGGCGAGATCTGCGGATCGAGGCCCGATCCCGAAGCCGTGACCGCGTCGACCGGGACCTTCGTGCCCGGCGCGAGGCCGTTGAAGGCCCGATACGCAAGCGCGCGTTCCGGCACCGTGTTCGGATCGCAGACGTACGACCCGTCCTTGTTCTTCTCGTAGACCGGGTTGCCGGCAGAATCCGTGACGTCGTTGCCCGCGCTGTCGGTCGCCTGCACCGGCACGCAATATGGGTCATCGGGCGTCGCGTAGATGTTCTTCTGCAGCTGGTTGCCGTCGGCCCCGGTCACCACGCCGGGAACGTTGCCGATGAGGTTCGGGTTCGAGGGACCGAGGTTCGAACCGCCGCTCGCCATCGCGTCGTAGCCGTCACCGGCGTCGGAGGGCCGCGGTTGGAAGTATTGGACCAGCGGGTTCCCGTCCTTGTCGGTGAAGTTCTGGCCGATCAACGACGACCCGACGACCTTGCCGTTCTCCTTGACGAGCGAACCGTTGGCCCGCTTCGACATCGTGAGCTGCGAGATGCCCGCGACGGCCAGGGGGTACACGAATCCCACGAGCACCGTCAGCACGACGGTCATGAGCAAGCCGGTGATGAGCTGACGACGCAGCATCAGTGCACTCCCAACGCAGTTACGATGATGTCAATGAGCTTGATGCCGATGAACGGGGCGATGATGCCGCCGAGGCCGTAGATCAGCAGGTTCCGGCGCAGGACCGCGGCCGCACCGAGAGCCCGGAACTTCACCCCGCGCAGCGCCAACGGGATCAGAGCGACGATCACCAGCGCGTTGAAGATGACCGCCGACAGGATCGCCGAGTGCGGGTTGTCGAGCTTCATGATGTTCAGGGTCTTCAGCGGTGCGTACACGCCGACGAACATCGCCGGGATGATGGCGAAGAACTTCGCGATGTCATTGGCGATGGAGAACGTCGTGAGCGAGCCGCGCGTGATCAGCAGCTGCTTTCCGATTTCGACGATCTCGATGAGCTTCGTCGGATTGGAATCGAGGTCGACCATGTTGCCGGCCTCTTTGGCAGCCTGGGTACCGGTGTTCATCGCGACCCCGACGTCGGCCACGGCGAGCGCGGGAGCGTCGTTGGTCCCGTCGCCCGTCATCGCCACCATGGACCCGCCGAGTTGCTCGCGCTTGATCAGCGCCATCTTGTCTTCCGGAGTCGCCTCGGCGAGGAAGTCGTCGACGCCCGCTTCGGCGGCGATCGCTGCCGCGGTCCGCGGGTTGTCGCCGGTGATCATGACCGTGCGAATGCCCATCGCGCGCATCTGGTCGAAGCGCTCGCGCATCCCGGTCTTGACGACGTCCTTGAGGTAGATGACGCCGAGGACGTTCGTGCCGTTGGCGACGACCAGCGGCGTCCCGCCTTGCGTGGCGATGCCGTCGACGATCGTCTCGAGTTCGTCCGGCGCCGTGCCACCCTGGTCCACCACCCACCGGCGAACGGAGTCCGCGGCACCCTTGCGGATCGAGGAGCCGTCGAAGTCGACGCCACTCATGCGCGTCTGCGCGGTGAACGCGACGAGTTCGGCATTCGGGATCTCACGCGGCACGAGGCCGTAGTGCTCCTCCGCGAAGGTCACGATCGAACGTCCCTCGGGAGTTTCGTCGGCGAGGCTCGAGAGCATTGCCGCGTCCGCCAGCGTCTTTTCGTCGACGCCGGGCACCGGCAGGAACTGCGCGGCCTGACGGTTGCCGTACGTGATGGTTCCTGTCTTGTCGAGCAACAACGTCGAGCAGTCGCCCGCCGCCTCGACCGCGCGGCCGCTCATCGCGAGAACGTTGCGCTGCACCAGCCGGTCCATGCCGGCGATGCCGATCGCCGACAGCAACGCGCCGATGGTCGTCGGGATCAGGCAGACCAGCAGCGCGATCAGCACGGTGATCGACTGTGGCGCGTGCGAGTAGATCGCGAACGGCTGCAGAGAGACGGTGACGAGCAGGAAGATGATCGTCAGGCCGGCCAACAGGATGTTCAGTGCGATCTCGTTCGGCGTCTTCTGGCGGGACGCGCCCTCCACGAGCGCGATCATGCGGTCGAGGAATGTCTCCCCCGGCTTCGACGTGATGCGAACGATGATCTCGTCGGAGAGAACCCGGGTGCCGCCGGTTACGGCCGAACGGTCGCCGCCGGATTCGCGGATGACCGGCGCAGATTCACCGGTGATCGCCGATTCGTCGACCGACGCGATGCCCTCGATGATCTCGCCGTCGCCCGGAATCAGCTCGCCCGCGACCACCACGCATTCGTCGCCGACGGTGAGCGCGTTCGACGACTTTTCGACGACCGTGCCGTCCGGCTGGCGAATGTGGGCGACGGTCTCCGACCGCGTCTTGCGCAGCGTGTCGGCCTGAGCCTTGCCCCGCCCCTCGGCCACTGCCTCGGCGAAGTTCGCGAACAACACCGTGAACCAGAGCCAGGCCGAGACCAGTCCCGTGAACACACTGTCGGATGCACTCGCCGACGGCAGCTTCTGGAAGAACAGGATCGTCGTGAGCAGGCTGCCGACCTCGACGATGAGCATCACCGGATTACGCGCCATCTGGCGCGGATCCAGCTTCACGAAGGAGTCGGCCGCCGCCCGCTTCATGATCGCCGGATCGAACAGCGACCGCGCGCCCGACGGTCGGGTTCGAACCTTTGGCGGTCGGACCTCGGTGGGTTCCGGAGCTGCAGTGGATGTCGATGTCATTCGATCGCTCCTAGAACTTTCCGACGAGGTGTTCGACGACCGGGCCGAGCGCGATCACCGGGAAATACGTCAGGCCGACGACGATGACGACGACACCGGTCAGCAATGTCGCGAAGAGACCGGTGTTGGTCGGGAATGTCCCCGACGTTGCCGGCGAGGGCTGCTTGCGGCCGAGTGACCCTGCGATCGCGAGCACCGGGACCATCAAGAAGAACCGCCCGACCAGCATGCAGATCGCGCCGGTGATGTTGAACCAGTTCGTGTTGCCGGCCAGTCCGCCGAAGGCAGAACCGTTGTTGTTGGACATCGAGGTGAACGCGTACGTCATCTCGGTGAGACCGTGCGGTCCGTGGTTCTCGAGTGAGTTGAGGGACGTGTGCATGACCACAGAGATGCCGGTGAAGAGCAGGATCACCAGTGGCACGAAGAGGATGTAGAGCACCACGAGCTTCATCTCCGCACCCTGGATCTTCTTGCCGAGATATTCGGGTGTTCGCCCGACCATGAGCCCCGCGATGAACACGGCCAAGAGCGCGAAGAGCAACATGCCGTAGATGCCTGACCCGGTGCCGCCGGGATCCACCTCGCCCAGCATGATGTTGACGAGCGGTGCAGCCCCGCCGATCGGCGTATAGCTGTCGTGTTGCGAGTCGACCGATCCCGTCGACGTGCCCGTCGTCGACGACGCGAACAGGCCGGAAGCGGCAGGTCCGAACCGCGTTTCCTTCCCTTCCATGTTCCCGCCGGCTTGCGTGGACGTCGCAGCCTGGTTGACCCCGACTCTGTTCAGCTGCGCGTTTCCACCGGTCTCGAAGATCATCGCCACGAGCGAGATCGCGAACCACAGCACGAACATTGCGCTCAGAACGGCGATGCCCTGCTTCACGTCTCCGGCCATCTTCCCGAACATCCAGGGGAACGCGAACGGAATGGCGAGCAACATCCAGATCTCGAGCACATTCGTGATCGGGTTCGGATTCTCGAAGGGGTGGGACGAGTTCGCGTTGTAGGGACCGCCGCCGTTCTCACCGATTTCCTTGATTGCTTCCTGGCTCGCGATCGGGCCGCCCGGAAGGGTCTGCGTCTGCCCGGAAACCGTGGTGACCGGTTTGGCCTCGTGGAAGTTCTGGATCGCGCCCTGGCTGACGAGCACCAGCGCGAAGACGAATGCGAGCGGCAGCAGGATCCGGGTCGTGGTGCGAACCAGGTCGACCCAGAAGTTGCCGAGGGTGTGGGTGCGGTGCCGGACCAATCCGCGGATCAGCGCGACGGCGACCGCGGCGCCTGCAGCCGCCGAGACGAAGTTGTGCACGGCCAGCCCGGACATCTGGGTGAGCTGCGACATCGTCGACTCGCCCGAGTAGTTCTGCCAGTTCGTGTTCGTGAGGAAGCTCACGGCTGTGTTGAACGACAGGGTCGGCTTGGGCCCCGCGAAGCCGTCGGGGTTCAGTGGCAGGTGTCCCTGCAACCGGATCTGCAGGTACAGCACGACGACCGAGACGAACGAGAACGCGAGCAGTGAGAGTGCATAGGTCTGCCAGCGTTGCTCGCTGTGCTCGTCGACTCCGCATGCGCGGTAGATCAGTCGCTCGACCGGTCCGAAGACGCGGTCGCCCGGCGCGCGACCGTCGCCGTACACCCTGGCCATGTAGGTCCCGAGCAACGGCGTGCTGATCGCGAGCAGCGCGATCAGCACCAGGAGCTGTGTCCACGCAGCGGCAGTCATCAGAGCTTCTCCGGAAACAGGAGGGCGTACACGAGATACGCAGCGGCGAGGAAGCTCAGAACGAGCCCGATGACACTCTCGGGACCACTCATGCCGCGGCCGGTTCCTCTTGGTCGGCGAGCGGACCGGCTTCGCCGCGTGCTGCTTCGAGGTCGGGCCCGATGATGCGGTCGCACGCTCGCACGAACACGACCGCGAGGCCGAAGAACGCTACGAGGATTGCGAGCATGAGCAAGTCCGTCATGTGCCGTCTCCTTCGACAATCACTGCTGCGCGACCTTCTCTGCTGCGCGACGCATCCATCGAGGCGTCACGCATCGACCGCGCCGCATGTCGCCGGCCGGCGGGTCGTCGGGGCGAATCCTGTCGCGCTGCGAGTGCCCTGTGAACCGCGTTTGACGGGTTCCTTGCGGGTGACTCCGGGTTATTTGCGCGTCCTTAGCGGCTACCCTCGAACGCGATCGACCCCGCAGGCACAGCGCGCATTTCGCTTGGGACGAACGAGCTGTTCTGCGGGGTCGATCTCGGCCGCTTCGCGGGATGATCACTACCTGCGAGCCACGGCACCTACCAGGCTGCGGGCTCGGGCACGCGAAGACAAGACATCCTTACGCGTTCTTATCGCACGACTTTCTGACGAGCCGACCGTCTGCGGGCGCGACGTGGTGACCGCCCGGTTCGAGCGGTCACCACGGCACTTCGGGCTCCGGAGCTACAGCGCTTCGGCGCCCCACTCACCGGTGCGGATTCGCACGAGGTGCTCCACCGGGAGCACCCAGACCTTGCCGTCACCGATCTTGTCGGTCCGGGCGGAGGCCTGGATCTCCTCGGTCACCTTGATGGCGTCGGCGTCGTCGACGAGCACCTCGAGCTTGACCTTGGGCACGAAGTCGATCTTGTACTCCGCCCCTCTGTACACCTCGGAATGCCCACGTTGACGCCCGAAGCCCTGCACTTCCGTCATCGTCAACCCCTGGACGCCGAGGTTCTCGAGCGCGCTCTTCACGTCGTCGAGCTTGTGCGGCTTCACCACCGCGACGACGAGCTTCATGACGTCTCCAAGTCGACTGTGCGACCGGCAGAGGCTCCGATCGGTTCCGCATCGGTACCGACATGACCCGCTGCCGCGTGGTGCAGCTGGAAGTCGGGATACGCCAGCACGCCGAACTCCGGCATGTCGAGACCTTCGAGCTCCGCTTCCTCAGAGACCCGGATCTTCATGAAGCGCTTCGCGATCGAGAAGATGATCCACGTGACGCCCCAGGCCCAGATGAATCCGACGAACACGTGGGCGATCTGCGCCCAGAGCTGGCCGACGTCGCCGTAGAACAAGCCCTTCACATTGCCGGCGACACCATTCCATCCCGCGCCGTACGTCCCGTCGGCGAACAATCCGACGGCGAGCACACCCCACGCACCGTTGACACCGTGCACCGAGATCGCGCCGCACGGGTCGTCGACGTGGACTCGGTCGAAGAACGCAACGCTGTACACGACTAATGTTCCCGCAACGCCGCCGATGATCACTGCCGCCCACGGTGCGACGAATGCACACGGTGCCGTGATCGCGACGAGACCGGCGAGCATCCCGTTGCACGACATCGAGATGTCGGGCTTTCCATACTTCGCGTTGGTGATGATCATCGCCATCGTGAAGCCGACACACGCCGCGAGCAATGTGTTGACCGCGACGAGCCCGATGCGAAGGTCGGTGGCGCCGAGTGTCGAGCCGGGATTGAAACCCATCCAGCCGAAGAGCAGAACCATCGTCCCGATCACGACGAACGGGATGTTGTGCCCGGGGATCGCGTTGGCCGAACCGTCCTTGTTGAACTTGCCGATGCGCGGCCCGAGGACCATCGCTAACGCGAGCGCGGCCCAGCCTCCGGTGGCGTGTACGACACCGGAACCGGCGAAGTCGACCGCGCCGTGGCCCATGTGCGCCGAGATCCCGAGCTTGGCCAACCAGCCACCGCCCCACATCCACATGCCGTAGATCGGGTAGATGATCGCTCCCATCGCGACCTCGGCGAGCAGGAATCCGGCGAACGAGATCCTCTCTGCGATCGCGCCGATGATGATGTAGCCCGCCGTCTCCATGAAGACGACCTCGAAGAGGAAGAGCACCATCACACCGACGTCGTACGTCCCGCCGCTCTGCAGGAAGAACCCGTGCGTCCCGATGATCCCGGCGCTGCCATGGCCGAGGAGACCGGTCAGCGGTGACACGCCGCCGAGATTCGCGATCGGGGCGACGCCGCCGAACTGAAAGGCGAATCCGACCGCGTAGTACGCGAGCAGCGCGACTGCGAACGCCGCGATGTTCATCATCATCATGTGGCCGGCGTTCTTCGCTCGCGTGAGCCCCGTGACGAGGAACGCGAAGCCGACTTGCATGAAGAGCACCAGGAAGCCGGTGACCAGCGTCCAGGTGAAGTTGATCGAGACCCCGAGGTGGCCGACATCCGACGCGAGGGCATTGATGCCAACCTGCGTGACCGGCACGTTCGTGGTCGTAGACGGATAGTTGCTCAAACTGTTGAATGTGGGGCCGGTCGGGTCAGCCGGTGCATGGTGACCCCACATCGCGCCCAGCACGATGATCACGATGAACGTCAACAGGCTCATCGCGACGAACTTCTTGCCTGACGACACGTCGCCTCCCCGTGAGCGACCGCCGCCCGGCGACGGTCGTTTCGATGGTGCTGCCGCGCGCCGTGCGCTCATTCGTCCCGCCGCTACTCCACTCTCGGTCCCTTTCCGCTAAGTCACCACCGCGTGTCGGGTCCGTGAAACACATCCTTCGCGAATCTGACAGCCGGGCGGGGCGGGGTCAGTCGCGGTCGAGGTATCGGAGTTCAACGTCCGCTCCTCGTTGGCCTGGGGCGAACCGGAGCCGCCGCGTCCAGTCGTCCATTCTGCGAGCTGGACCTGGGTCGAAGCCTTGCCGTTGCGCACTGCCGGGTCCGCGCCCGCGTCGAGCAGGACCCGCACCGCGCCGGCGCAGCAGGCGGTGCCGTTGGTGTCGACCGCGAGTGCGCTCGTCGCCAGTGCCGGTGTCGCCGCGAGCAGTTGTGCGGTGCGCGCGCTGTCACCCTGCGCGATCGAACGGAAGAGCGCCGTCACTACGGCGTCGTCCCCGCCCGCACGGCTGTCGTGACCCGAACGCGGAACGGCCGCCGGGGTAGCAATCCGGCGGCCGCAACGCGGGTTGGTCTGAACCGGAACTCTACAGGCTCTCGAGTTCCGCAGCGCCGTGAAGGGCGTGGGAACGGCGCGCGTCGCACCCTTCGTCTCACTAGCGTTCGCCGGGGTGGATCTGCGCCAGCGGTCCGGTCGGGCTTGGAGGCGGTCTGCGGTTCCGTAGGGCTGTGACGTACCGGCTGGCCATGGTTGTCGCGGCGTGTGCGCTTGCTGTCGTTGCGATCAGTCAAGGAAACCGGTGGTGGGACATCGTGGGAGATGCGCTGATCGGCTACGCGATCGCCGGCGTGATCTTGCTGCTGGTCGCGGCGTGGTTCCGCCGCCGGCACCGCCCGGGGCAATAGATCGGCCCGAGGTGGAATGCCGAGCACGCGTTTTCACGTCTTGTGCGCGACTTGTGTGGACAATGCGTCGGTTGCGTCCGAACGCTGCGGGTAGAAGGCTGAACTAGTGGACGGGCTGAAGCGGATCGCACCCGCCTTCCCGGTGAGCGACGCGCCGCCGCATTTTGCGCATTACCGGCGACTCGGGTTCAGCACGCGTGAATACACCGGAGTCGTCGGCTGGCTGCGAGAGCCGGCGATCGTGTACGGCTTCGCGGTCATGGATGACGTCGAGATCCACGTCGGGATCGTGCCCGAGGGAGAGGTGACGGCTTCCGCAACCGCCTATCTGTACGTCGACGAGGCCGATTCGCTCGCTCGGGCCTGGGCCGCGGCAGGAATCGACGTCGGCGGATTCCTCGAAGACACCGAGTGGGGTCAACGCGAAGGAGTGGGGTGCGACCTCGACCGGAACACGCTTCGGTTCGGCTCCCTGCTCACAACATGAGCGATTCTCGAGTCCCCGGCGGCGTCGTGCACAGGCTTCCGCGCGACCTTCGCCAGCACTCGTGGCCAATCCCACCGCGCTCGACGCGTGGAAGGACATCACACCGCTCGCCCGTAACGAGTTCATCTGCTGGGTCGAGGACGCAAAGCAGGAGACGACGCGCCAACGACGGATCCGCCGCACGCGGGAGGAGTTGGAGGAAGGCCAGCGCCGGCCCTGCTGCTGGCCCGGATGCAAACACCGCGAACGGACGGGAAGATGAACAACGGGTCGAATTCTTTGCCTATGCCGCGCACTCGTTCACAGTCGACGCCGCCCCCTGAGCGCGAATCGCTGCCCAGTCGTAAGTCGGGCGCGATCACCGGCGCGCAGTGAAGACGTGGGCGACCGCGCCGCGACTGAACGCGACGGTACGAATCGAGTCGATTTCGAGCGGCGCATTGAAGAGGCGCTCGCCCGCGCCGAGCACGATCGGATGGACGACGAGACGGTATTGGTCGATCAAGCCGGTCTCGACCAGTGACCGGGCGAAGCCGGCCCCGCCTTGTGCGAGCAGGTATCCGTCCGAACCCTCGTGCTTGAGTCGGATGACGGCTTCGGTGAGGTCGCCGGTGGCGATCGTCGTGTCGCCCCACTCCGCAGACGTGACCGAATTCGAGAACACGACTTTGGGGATCTCGTTCATCGGCTTCGCGAACGCCCCGGAGGCGCTCGGCCAGAACGCGGCCCATCTCGCGTAGGTGGTGGCACCCACGAGATGCGCTCGGGCGTTGGCGACGGTATCGAGGACCCACGCGGCGCCGTCGTCGGAACGTCCGGCCGCTTCCCAACCCGTGCTGTCGTCGGTCGCGCCGACGTAGCCGTCGAGTGAGATCGACATCTTCAGCACAAGTGACACCACGCGCTTTCTCCTTGTCGACGGCATGAGCCGTATTGGAGACCGCATGCCGGGCGAGGATTCATCGGTCGGCGACCGCTTCCGGTGCCTGTCCGGCGGCTCCACGTCATGGGCGGAGCGAACTCACCTCGCCGGCAGTCGCGGTCTCGCTCAACCCGTCCGCGACAGTTCCGCGGTCGCGTTCTCGATGTCTTCGGCCGGGATCAGCGCCGTCAGCCTTCCCGGCTCCGCGAGCCCGAAGTCGTTGTCCGTGCATGCGTGGCAGACGATCGTCTCGCGCTCTTCGGCCGCAGAGATGTCTCCCCAATGTGACGTCAACGCATGAAGCGGCGAGGGTGGAGTTTCAGCCCAGCTCTTTCAGGGCTTTCTCCACCGAGGGAACGGTCGCCTTCGGCGAGACCTTGTAGAACACACCGGCGAGCTTGCCCTTCTCGTCGATCAGGAACGCCGATCGCACGATGCCCATGAACTTGCGGCCGTACAAGCTCTTCTCGCCCCACACCCCGTATGCCTCCGCAACCGCGTGGTCAGTGTCGGACAGAAGCGGGAAACCGAGCCCGTACTTCTCGTCGAACTTCTTCTGCTTCTCCACCGGGTCCGGGCTGATCCCGTAGACGACCGCGTTGAGCTTCTTCAGTTGCGGGAAGGCGTCGCGGAGACTGCACGACTGCTGCGTGCATCCCGGTGTGTCGGCCTTCGGATAGAAGTAGACGACGACGCGCTTTCCCTTCGCGCCCGACAGCTTCACGGGCTTGCCGTTCTGGTCCTTCAGCGTGAACGCCGGGGCCTTGTCGCCGACAGCCAGCTTTGCCATGGAAACCTCCGAGGACGCGCGTGGCCGCAACGGTTCGTTGCGGCGCCCGTAGCATGCCGCGCGTGCCGCAGTCCTCGCTCGTTCGGCTCGCGGCTTCGCCCGAAGCCGTTGTCGCGGCGGCAACCGCGCACCTCGACGCCCGGCCCGCGGACGCGCCCGGACACCTCGAGATCGCCGAGCCACCCGACCGGCAGCCGGCGATCGCGCTCGGCCTCGACCTCGCACCGGCGGGAGGCGGGACGGACCTGCAGATCACGTCCACGGGCGAGATCGATCTCCCGTTCTTTGGCTGGTTCTTCCGGCCTCTCGTGCGAATCGCCCACCGGCGGGCCCGCAACCATGTCGTGGCGACGATCGAAGCCGTGCTGGCCGACCGTCCGCTGCCACCGCCACCGAACTCCGTCGTCGGGCTGCCGCCCGTCGCGTTCGGCCCCGAGCAAGCAACGTTCATCGCGACTGCGTCGGCCGCCACGGCGATCGTCTCCTTCGCCGGCGCGCTGTTCGGCCAGTTGTCGGGCCCCATCAGCGATTCGTTCGGCGCGTCCGACGCCACCATCGGGAACGCGCTGGCGATCACGCGTCTCGGCGCGCTCTTCGCGCTGTTCGCCATCGCGATCGCGGATCGTCGGGGACGGCGCCGGTCGATCCTGATCGGGGTCGTCGGCTCGGCGATCGCATGCGGTCTTTCGGCGGTCGCACCGAACCTCCTCGCATTCACCACCGTCCAGGTCCTCCAACGCGGACTCGTCGGCACGACCGCAACCGTCGCGTTCCTCGCAGTCGTCGAGGAAGCGCCCGAGGGCGCACGCGCTTACGCCGCATCGATGCTCGCGCTCGCGGGAGGCTTCGGCTTCTCGTTCGCGGTCGTCGCGTTGCCGCTCGCGGACCTCGCGTCGTGGAGCTGGCGGCTCGTGTTCGTCTTGGGCGCAGCGACGATCGTCTTCGTCCCGGTGGTCGCGCGCAGCCTGGAGGAGACCAGCCGTTACACCGCGCTCACCGCCCGCGCCGACGTCGCGCGCGGTCGCGCCCGAGACATCTTCGACTTCCACCAACGACGCTTCTTGCTGTTGGGCGTCGTCGCGTTCCTGACCAGCGCGTTCAGCGCGCCGTCGTCGCAGCTCACGAACAAATACCTGACCGACGTCCACAACTACTCGAACACCAATATCGCGATCTTCCGCGCCGTCACCACCGGCATTCCCGGCCTCGTCGGCGTCGTTCTCGGCGGCCGGCTCGCCGAAGCCCGCGGCCGGCGTCCCGTCGCCGCGATCGCGCTCGCGCTCGCAACCGCGACCCAGATGATCTTCTTTCTGGGCGGCGGCCTCACGTTGTGGGTCATGTCCGCGGTCTCGATTTTCATGGCCGGGGCGGGAGGCATCGCGCTGGGCGCGCTCGACGCAGAGCTCTTCCCGACCGAGGTGCGCGCGACGTCGAACGCGATGCTCTACGTCATCGCGGTGCTGGGTTCGGCGACCGGCCTCGTCGTCGCCGGCGGGCTCGCGGACGCGCTCGGCGGCCTCGGCCACTCCGTCGCTCTCACCGGGATCGGTTCGCTCCTCGTCGCGCTGATCGTCGTGCCGCTCCTCCCCGAACCGGCGGCGCGTTCGCTCGACGAGGTGAGCCCGACGCAGGCGACCCGCCCCGATGACGAGTACGGTCCGGCGCCGTGACACCTCGAACGACCACCGTCGTTCTCGACGGTCTCGCGTTCCCCGAAGGCCCGCGGTGGCACGACGGTCGCCTTTGGTTCTCCGATCAGCACGACAAGCGCGTCGTCGCGATGAAGCCCAACGGCGACGCGGAGACGATCGTCGAGGTTCCTCAGCAACCGTCGGGCCTCGGATGGATGCCGGACGGCGACATGCTCGTCGTCTCGATGCTCGACCGCCGGGTCCTGCGACTCCGCGACGGCGGTCTGGTCGATCACGCCGATCTCTCTGCACTGGCGCCCGGTTCCTGCAACGACATGGTCGTCGGTGCCGAGGGTCGCGCCTACGTCGGCAACTTCGGGTTCGACATGTACGCCGGCGCCAAGCCGGCCGAGACGTGCGTCATCGCCGTGGAACCCGACGGCCGCGCGGACGTCGCGGCGGATGGCCTCGGATTCCCGAACGGTTCCGTGATCACGCCCGACGGCTCGACGCTCCTCGTCGGCGAGAGCATGGCCGCCCGCATCAGCGCGTTCGACATCGCTCCCGGCGGCACACTTTCGAACCGCCGCACGTGGGCGAAGTTGGAGGGCGCGACCGTCGACGGCATGTGCCTGGACGCCGAAGGCATGATCTGGGCCGCGTGCCCGTTCACCGGCCGCGTGTTGCGGATCCGAGAAGGGGGCGACGTCGTCGACGAGGTGACGGGCACACACCCCGGTGCGTTCGCCTGCATGCTCGGCGGCGACGACCGCACCACGCTGTACCTGTGCACGGCACCGACCCATGTGCCCGAGGAGGCGCGCGCCGCGCACGGCGGCCGCATCGAAGCCCTTCAGGTCGAGGTTCCCGGCGCGGGCCGGCCCTGATCCTCGATTTCTACACATCGATTCCTCAAGAAATTGACCGGATTCGGCCGATGACCGAACTGCGGGTTGGGGACTCGACAATCAGGGGGACGACGTGCCGCTTCCCGCGAACGTCGCGCATCTGCTTCGACGCGCCGGCTTCGGTGCATCCAACGCGCAAGTGGCAACGCTCGCAGCGCAGCCGTGGGACACCACGGTCGACCAGCTGCTCGACTTCTCGAGCGCTCCCGCCGACGTACAGCCCGCGTTCCTGACCGACGCCGACACGGCGGACTGGCAGCGGGAGTACATGCTCCAGCAATGGTGGCTCGACCGGATGGCGACCTCGACCACGCCGTTGCAGGAGAAGCTCACACTGTTCTGGCACGGACACTTCGCGACCGCGAACTACAAGGTCACCGACATGCTGCTGATGTACCAGCAGAACGCACTGTTCCGTGCGAACGCGACCGGCAACTTCCGCGATCTCGTCCAGGCGATGTCACTGCAGCCGGCCATGTTGCTCTGGCTCGACAACGACCCGAATGTCGTCGGTGCGCCGAACGAGAACTTCGCCCGGGAGCTCATGGAGTTGTTCACGCTCGGCGTGGACCAATACACGCAGGACGACGTCGTCGCGTCGGCGCGGGCCTGGACCGGCCACAACACGCTCGACGACGACCGCGAGCAGTACCACTTCTATCCCGATCGCCACGACAACGGGTTGAAGACGTTCATGGGCGTGACCCAGAACTGGGACGGTCCCGACATCATCAACTTCATCCTCGGCGGCGACGCGACGCACAAGCAGATCGCCGCTCGCTTCATCGCCGAGAAGATGTGGACGTTCTTCGCGTATCCCGACCCGGAGTCGGACGTCCTCGACGATCTCACCACTGCCTTCCTCGCGAACGATCTCTCGATCCACGATCTCGTTCGGGCGATCTTCATGCACCCCAACTTCCTCTCGCCCCAGGCCATGAACGGACTCGTGCGCTCCCCCGCCGAATGGGTCGCGGCGTGCATGCGGATCGTCAACATCACGGCTGAGGACGCCAACCCGCAGTGGTGGATGGAGGACATGGGCCAGCAACTCTTCGAGCCGCCCAACGTCTCCGGCTGGCGACCGAACGACTACTGGCTGACGACGTCGCGGCTGTGGGCCCGCGCCAACTGGGTCGCGTACCTCATCTGGCAGAACGACGTGCAGGACAGCCTGAGCGCCATCACGGCCATGACCGTGACCGACGCCGTTCAGGCCGGTTTCGACTTCTTCGGGATCGACAGCCCGTCGGCACACACGCGCTCGAAGCTCGAGGACTGGCTCACCAAGCAGCGCGCCGACACGAACGCGTGGACGAACTGGACCTTCATCTATCTGCTGACGCTGCTGATGCTCAGCCCCGAATTCAATCTCGCCTAGGAGCGCGCATCGTGACGACGAAAGCCCCCACGATCTTCGAACGCAACCCCTTCTCGCGCCGGCGCTTCATCCAGGGCAGCGCGGTGACTGCGGGAGTCGTAGCCGTGAGCCCGTACATCTCGCGGCTGCAGGCGTTCGCGGCGCCACCCGTCGCGGACAACCAGGGCATCCTCGTGACCATCAACCTGGCCGGAGGCAACGACGGCCTCAACATGGTCGTGCCGTACGCGGATCCCCAGTACGCGCACCTGCGCAACGCGCTGCGCATCACGAACTCGCTCCCGATCGGCGGTGGCCTCGGGCTGCACCCTTCGATGCCGAAGCTGAAAGCACGTTTCGCGCAGGGAAAGGTCGCCGTCGTTCGCGGCGTCGGGTACAGGCCGCCGGACCTCAGCCACTTCACCTCAGGCGACATCTGGATGCACGGCTGGGGCGGCACGACGCCCGTCACGTCGGGCTGGCTCGGCCGCTTCCTCGACGTGCTCCCGAACGCCGCGCACGAGTCGCTCTACGGCGTTTCGCTGCACGGCTCCGTCAGCGAGCACCTGCAGGGCGACGTCGCCCACCCGTCGTCGCTCCCGCTGAACATCGGCGGCGCGTTCGGCATCGACCGCAGCGACCCCTCGGCCGCGCGCTTGTTCGACGCGCTCGCGAGCTTCGGCGTCGGCGCGTCAGATCTCGGTGACCTCGGCGACCTCTACGACGAGACCGAGTCCGATCTCATGATGTTGACCCAGCGCATCCGGCCTGCGTACGGCTTCGCCGACCAGCCGAACGACCTCCAGCAGCAACTGGTGCTCGCAGCCCATCTCATCAACGCAAACCTCGGGATCCGCGTGATCGACACCGAGCTCGACGGATTCGACACGCACACGGACCAGCGCGACTGGCACGCGACGTTGCTCGGCCAGCTCGACAACGCTATCGCCGCGTTCTTCTCGGCCCTCGCGCCGAAGTGGCTTCCGCACGTCGCGATGATGACGTTCTCGGAGTTCGGACGCCGGCCCGAGGAGAACGGCGATGCCGGAACCGACCACGGGACCGCCGCTCCGCACTTCGTCATCGGCGACCACGTGAAGGGCGGTCTGCACGGCGCACAGCCGAGCCTCACCGCGCTCGATCCCGACGGGAATTTCGTACCGAGCACCGACTTCCACGAGGTCTACGCGCCGATCCTCAAGGGCTGGCTCGGCGCCGACGACAAGGCGTTGCTCGGAAAGTCGTACTCGCACGTCGACCTGTTCACCGCTCCGCCCGGCCCGACCTCTCCGGTCAAATCCCCGAGCGCAACGATGGGCTACTGGCTCGCGGGCCCGACCGGGCACGTGCACGGCCTCGGCACCGCGACCAAGTTCAGTTCAATCCCGCACGTCGCGAGCCCACTGGTCACCGGCGCGTCAACGCCGACGAAGAAGGGCCTGTGGCTCGCGGGCTCCGACGGCGGGATCTTCAGCTTCGGCGACGCCAAGTTCCACGGGTCCACCGGCAACATCCGTCTCAACAAGCCGATCGTCGCCATGGCCGCGACGCCAACCGGCAAGGGCTATTGGCTCTGCGCCAGCGACGGCGGCATCTTCGCCTTCGGCGACGCCAAGTTCCACGGGTCCACCGGCAACATCCGTCTCAACAAGCCGATCGTCTCGATGACCGCCACCGCGACCGGTAAGGGCTACTGGCTCTGCGCCAGCGACGGCGGCATCTTCGCCTTCGGCGACGCCAAGTTCCACGGGTCCACCGGCGCGATCCGCCTGAACAAGCCGATCGTCTCGATGGCGGCAACGCCCACGGGCGCCGGCTACTGGCTCTGCGCCAGCGACGGCGGCATCTTCAACTTCGGCGACGCCAAGTTCCACGGCGCAACCGTCAAGACGTCGGCTCCCGTCGTGGGCTTCGCCCGGACGCGGTCGGGCAAGGGGTACTGGATGGCCGCCGCCGACGGCACAGTGGCTGCATTCGGCGATGCGTCGGTGTTCGGCCGCGTTGTCGACATCACGTCGATCCTCGTCGGCTGACCGCCCTTCACGCGCGCCCCGAACGGCGGGCGATGAATCGACGTCGACGCTCACAAGACGTCGCCTACTCGCTCGTGTCGTAGCCGATCTGACGACCGAGATTCTCCGGTACGTAGTCGGCGGGCGCGGCGATCTCCACGACGGGATCGTTGCGCTCGTCGTATTCGAGGTGGAGAGCTCGCGAGATCACCGCGTGCATCGCGTACATCATCGTGATGTACGTGAACTCGAGGATCTCCTCGTCGGTCAGATGCTCGTGCATGACATCGAAGACGGCGTCGTCCACGCGGCCGGCTCCCTCGACCAGCGCGTCGGTGTACGCGAGGAGCGCCCGCTCGAGCGGCGAGAACGCGTCCGACACCTGCCACGCCTTCAACGCCTCGATCTTCTCCTCCGGATATCCGAGCGCGCGACACGACTTGCAGTGCTGCGAGAAAACGAATTGGCTGCCGACCAGCCAGCCCGCGCGCGTCTGGCCCAGCTCCCGCAGAGCCGGCGCGATCTTGCGGTCGGGACTCGCGTACAAGGCGAAGCCTCGACACGCATGCTCGAGGACGTCGGGCGAGTTCGCGAACACCGTCCACCAGTCGCCGGGCGTCCCCGTCGCCGTGCCCGGTTCGGCCACAGGATCACGGTCGCCGAACAGCCGGCGGTACATCGACAACACGATGGGCGCGCTCGCTTCGGACTTCGGGATCTGGCGCAGTCTCGGCACAGGCGGACTCTACGTGGCGCGTTCCGCCGTCGTCCCGGGCGATCGTTGACGGTTGGCGGACCGTCGTGTGCAATGAACGGACTGCGCCGGGAGGTTTTACATGGCTGCGACCCGGAACGACAACCCCGAGTTCGAGCTGCGCGGCATCAACCATCTTGCGCTCGTGTGCCGCGACATGGCCGAGACGGTCGCCTGGTACGAGGACGTGCTCGGCATGAGACTGGTCAAGACACTCGAACTGCCGGACGGTCGGGGCCAGCACTTCTTCCTCGACATGGGCAACGGCGTCGACGCGGTCGCGTTCTTCTGGTTCCCGGATGCGCCCGAAGGCGTGCCGGGTGAGTCGATCCAGGGGCATGACGGCCGGAGCGCCGTGGGATCGGTCAACCACATCGCGTTCGACGTGCCCGCCGACAAGATGGACGACTACCGCGCGAAGCTGCGCTCGAAGGGCGTGCGCGTGACCGAGATCATCAACCACGCCAACTCGCTCGACGGCGGGCACAAACCGGGCTACGACGAGACGACCGACGGCGGCGACGTGTTCATCCGCTCGATGTACTTCCGCGACCCGAACGGGACGGTGCTCGAGTTCGCGAGCTGGACCCGCACGCTCGACGCATCCGACGTGACGCACGCTCCGGCCCGGGCGGCAGTCGAAGTCGAGGTCTGACCGCGACGAGCGGCGGGAGGCGACCGGCGATGCGGCGGCATGCCCGGTTCGCGGCTTGTTTCGGCGGCCGGTTGTGCGGGAACAGACCGTGCACGAACTCGGCTCGGCGACTCGGACACCTGACATCGTGACCGGCGACGTGTCGGCACGGTTCGCATCGGAGGATGATGCTCCGCATGCGAGCCGCGTCCTTGTGCGGGAGTTCTTGACCGACCACGGTGCCGCCGACATGGCCGGCGCGGGCGAGTTGCTCATTAGCGAGCTCGTGACCAACGTGATCCGCCACGCGCGATCTGCCGTCGAGATCGACCTGTACTGGGAGGGCGACGCCTTGCGCGCCGAAGTTCGGGACGGATCTTCCATCCCTCCCGCGATGAGAGATCTCGCCGGGGCACACGGCGGCTACGGGTTGCGCATCGTGACCGCCCTGGCGCGCGACTGGGGCGTGACCCAGATCGACGACGGGAAGGCGGTGTGGTTCGTGCTCGACCGTCGCGGGATGCACGACGCAGTCTCGTGAGTACCGATGGCCGGCATGAATCGACGTATCGCGCTTCGTATGCGACGTTGGTCGTCCGTCATGACGACGACCTGATCCGGATCGCGGCCCGAGGAGAGATCGACCTCACGGCGAGCGCGGCGCTGGATCAGGTCATCGAGGACGTGGCGCGACGGCTCGACGGGCCGTCGCAGCCGGTCGTGCTCGACATGTCAGCAGTCGCGTTCCTCGACGCGGCCGGTATTCCGTTCGTGCAAAGCCTGGTGGACCTGACGGAGAAGGCCCGCACACAATTCGGCATCCAGGATCCGCCGGCCCACGTCCGCCGCCTCCTCACGATCGTGGGCATGAACGACTACATCACGGGTGCGTGAGCCATCGCCCGCTCCCGCGTCAGGGCGACTTCCGGCCGCCGGTGCGAGGGATCCTGTACCGCGGAGCCCGGAAAGTCGGGCGCCGGGCGGTGCGCGGGTGGAACGTCGGTAGGCCCTTCTTCTTGCGGACGCCGAACGTCTGCGACGTCGATCCTTGGTGTTGGCGGGTCTTGGTTGACGCCGAGAGGTGGAGTCCCTTTGCGACCGGACCGCCTGCAACTCCGGCGGGGTGCGCCGACGCGCCGGATCCGCCCGCCGTGCCCGACCCGGTGCTACCGGTGTCACCCGACGACGTGCCGCATGCCGCGAGAGCGACCGCGACCACCGCCGCGAGCAACGCGGTCCTGACCCCCTGCACAGCGGAGACTCTAGAGGCGCGAACCCGAAACTGTCACTGCCGCTCGGACGGCAGAGCCGATTCGACGTCGCACGGGCGCGGCGAAACGTTGCGAACGCCGCGATCCGCCGTCAACCCGGGTTTGCGAGGTGAATTCGGCCCGGGCCGCGGCGCTTCGCGGTGTACATCGCGTGGTCGGCCTGCCGGATCAGCTCGTCCGTGCCGATGGCAGTTTCGGTGGCCGCGATCCCGATGCTCGCAGAGAGCCGGAGGGCATGCGCACCGTAGGGCTCGGCCAGGCGCAGCTGGACCCGCTCCGCGAGCAAGACGGCCTCGGCGGCCGGATCGCCGAGCTGTTCGCTCAACACGACGAATTCGTCACCTCCGAGACGAGCGATCGTGTCGGTCCTGCGGACCACCGCATTCAGCCGGTGGCCGATCGCAATGAGTGCCTCGTCGCCGACGCTGTGTCCGTAGCGGTCGTTGATCGACTTGAAGTCGTCGACGTCGATGAAGATGAGCGCGAGGCCGACGCGATGACGCTCCAACAAGTCGAGGGCGTGCGTCAGCCGATCGAAGAACAGTCTCCGGTTCGGAAGCGCGGTGAGCGCGTCGTGCTGCGCCTGGTGCGCGAGGCGCTTGCGCTCGATGGCGAGCTCCCGCTCGAGACGCTGGCGTTCCGCGTCGAACTGCTTTGCCATCCGGACGATGCTTCCGTCCGAACCGCCGCGCACGATCGCGTGCGTCGAGTCGCGAAGATCGTCACCGATACCCAGCCGTGAGGACTCGGCGGAGATCGTCTCGATCATGCTGGCGCGCCAATAGAGGTAGAGCTTCGTGAGATCAGCCAGCGCGATTGTGTCGCGCAGAGGTGCCTTGCCCGACGACGCGAGCCATTGCGCTTGATCCTCGCTCTGCGCGACGCCGTGCAGGAGATAGTTCGATACGAGAAGCGTCGAGAATTCCGTCATCCTCACGACGTCTTCTTTGACCCGGAGGTCGGCGGCGGCAGCCGCTTCGGGCGCCCGTTGGTGCCACGTGTCGAGGACACGACCCGAGATGTCGTGAACCCGCGCTTCCAGCGCCTGACCGAGCAGTGTCCGGTCATCGAGCGCGGTTCCAGGTCGTCCCACGCAGAGGGTCATCGACCGACGCCTCGGCTCGCTTGAAAGCGGGAAGTCAGGTGGCGAGGGAACTGTGAGATCGGTCACCAATCGGTCGATCGCGATGCGCGCTTCGCGCACGCGGGGGATCCGCGCCGCGCAGATCGGGCGCGGGCACGATTACGGGGTGCTGCGGGGAGTGATCGCCGTTTCCGGGGTCATGGTCTTCCTGACGCTCGGCGTGCTCGCGATCGCGGCCGGCCAGGGACCGCTCGTCCCGCCGATCATCGCCGGCGTCCTCGTTTTCGTCGCACTGTTGCGGGATCCGACGATGCTCGACGGGACGGTTGAGCCGAGTGTGCGCGATCGGCGGCGCAGCAAACGATCAGCGATCACCGGGGCAGTGGTGTTCGGATCCGGCGCGGCCGCCGTCGCGGTCGCGCTCGTCGCCGACCTCGACCTCCTGCTCTTCATCGCGGTCTTCGTGTGTCTGCTGGGCTTGTTCTTCGGCGTCGACGCCGTCGATCGTCAGATCCCCTCCGAGCTGCGGCGCTCGCCGCTCGGCTTCTATCGGCGCCCGCACGCCCACTGAAACCCAGCTCGTCAACGAACTACGAACAGGGCTCGTGGTCCTCGAGGCGAAGGATCCGCTGCTCGATGTCGCTCTGCTCGCGAAGCACGGCCTGGTGTGCTGCGTCCGTTGCACCGGCGTTCGGAGAGTGCGTCGCAAGCTCGGAGGTCAGTTGCGCGTCGAGATTCTGCGACTGGAAGCGCCGGTACATGCCTCTTCTGTACTTCGATGCATCGTGCGGTGCACTCAGTCGGACGGAGCCTTTGCTCACTCGCGGCACACCGCGTCGCATTCAGTCGGCCGCGCTGAGACCTTCCCATCCGGGCGGCGGTGCATCCAGACGCCAATACTGCTCCGGCGCATGCGTTGCGAGTTTCGCTCTGATCTGCCAGTCGTCGTCGAGGGCATGGAGCTGGCTGGGGTAACACTCGACCGCGGCGAGCTTGCGCTTGTCATTGGAATCGATCTCCGGGCATACCGGCGTCGGCCAGACCCCGCGTTTGAAGAGCGATGACGTACGCCATGCGAGCATGCCGGGAATGTGGTGGTAGCCGAAATCCTGATAGAGCCACCACGAGGTCCCGCCGTCGTCGTCGAGCTCGTCGCGCACCTGCATGCAGGCGCGGTGCACGACATCATGGTCGGGATTCGCGAGGCCGAACGGCGCGAGGACGAGCGTCGGTCGCAGCGCTTGCAACGTGGGAGCGAGACCACCAGCGATCACGCGCGGCGCAACCGGCTTGTCGCCGGCGTTGTATGTGTGTTCGACGAAGTCGAGGTGCACGGGCGAAGCATCGAGGACGGCCAGCGCGGCGCGGTCTTCGCCCCGCCGAACCTCCATGACGTCGTCGCCCGGACCGAAGCCGCTCTGCACGTCCCACAGTCTCATCGGATCGGGGTACGCGGGCGGGTTGCCGGCGAACACCGTGACCACGGTGACGCCCGGGTGGACCGACATGAACGCGCCGCAGCCCAGCACCGCGTCATCGAGATGCGGAGACACGACGAGGACGCGGTCGAGCTCGCCCGGCTCCGGCAGACCCCAGCCTCGCATCGGAAACGACTCGTCGCGCACGCGGGCCGGGGTCGACCCGTCAGGAGTGGCGGGCATTGCGTTTCGTCCTCCGGCTCGTCTGTTTGTGCAAGGTACGGAACTCGGCGTAACGCTCGTCGTAGACACCGCGGTTCTTCGGGTCCGGTCGGAACGACTGCACGACTCGCACGTTACGAGCGAGATCGTCGACGCCGATGCGGCCGAGCGCGATGCCCGCGAGCAGCGCCGCGCCGCGGGCGTTGGCCCGGATCGGGTGCTCGACCTGCCGGATCTCGCGGTCGAGAACGTCCGCCATGATCCGGCACCACAACTCGGACTGGGCGCCTCCGCCGATGAAGTGCAGCCACGGGAACGGTCGGCCGGTGAAGCGCTCGACCGTCGCGAGGAGCCACCGGCTGTTGTACGCGACGCCTTCGAGCACCGATCGCACGAGCACGCCGCGCGTTGTCGAGAGCGAAAGGTTGTGCCACCCGGCCCGCAACGTGTGGTCGTCCACGGGCGTGCGTTCGCCGTTCAGCCACGGCGTGAAGATCACACCGTCGCTCCCGGGCGCGACCGCGGCGGCCGTCTCGTCGAGGCGGCGGAGATCGTCGCTCGTTTCGAGCGCGCGCTCACGGAGCCATTCGAGACACCCGCCCGCGACCTCCTGCTCGTCGGCCACGTAGTACTTCCCCGGCAGCGGCGACGGCAGTGACGCGATCCCGTGGAACAAGTCGGTCTTCTTGAACGGGACGTGGCACGTCAGCCACGACGACGTGCCCACATAGAGGTGGCCTTCGAAGTCGCGCACCGCGCCCGACCCGATTGCGGCCGATTGCAGGTCGGGCGTACCACCGACGACCGGTATCCCCGCGGGCACACCGAGGTCCGCTGCGCTCGACGCGACGAGCGGGCCGATGACCGACGTCGCCGGCACGAGATCGGGCAGCTGCCCCCGCGCCACCCCGACGAGGTTCAGCAGTTCGGGGTCGTACGCAATACGCGCCGGGTCGCGGTTGTCGGTGACCCAGTGCAGCACGATGGAGTCCTGCGTCGCGACGCACTCCCCCGTCAGCTTCAGGTTCAGCCAGTCCTTCGGTTCGAGGTACTTCCAGGTATTGCGCGCGATCTCCGGCCGTTCGCTTTGCAGCCAGAGGATGTGCGAGATCGAGTCTTTGCCCGAGAGCGCGGGCGCACCGCCCGTACGGCTGATCCACCTCCGCAGCTTGCGCGGCTCGTAGCCCTGCAGTCGCACTGCACCGCCGACGACGCGGCGGGTTACGTCGGCACCGCGCGCATCCATCCAGATGATCGCGTCGTGCAATGGCACGCCGTCGCGGTCGACCGCGACCGTGCCCGACCATTGCGACGTGACCGCGACCGCGGCCACGTTCTCGGGGGGTACGGGCGCGCGGTCCATCAACCGGCGGCTTGCCGCGGTCGTGCCGTCCCACCACGCCGCGGGAGACTGTTCGACGCCGCCGTCGGGTAGCACGTCGAGCCCGACCGGCGTGAAGTCGCCGTCGACGAACGTCCCGTCGAACGTGAAGAGCGCGACCTTCGGTCCGGACGTCCCGAGGTCGATTGTGAGCACGTGGTCGGTCACGACATTATTGATCGCCGCGTCGCTTCAGGCCGTGGCCGAAGAAGCCACCCTGCGGACGGGCGTGCGCGTGGTAGTGGTCGGGGATGTTCCGCATGTTGTCGTCGACGTAGTGCTCGAACGTGAAGTTCTCGGCGACGACCACCGCGAGCTTGTCGTGCATGTGCGCGAGCTGTTCGGCCGGGGGTGAGACGCCGTGGCTGCGCCACACGACCATCGGCACCGCGCAGATCTCGCATTCCGCGATCCAGCAGATGTCGTCCTCGTGGAACCACGGCGTGATGCGCGCCGCCTCGCAAAGGTCGCAATCCGCGGCGAATTGGTCGGAACCCGCTTCCTGACGCATGCCCCGACGTTAGAACAGGTCGCCGCACGCGATCGGCCCGTCCGGTCCTGCGGCACAGCGGTCGAACTATCATGGGCGCCTTGCGGCGAGCCGAGATAGGGACGCGATGAAGGGCTTGATCCTGGCCGGTGGCGCCGGCACCCGGCTCCGGCCGATCACCCACACGAGCGCCAAACAGCTCGTCCCGATCGCCAACAAACCCATCCTCGTGTACGTCGTCGAGGACATGGCGGCAGCCGGCATCAAGGACATCGGGGTCGTCGTGTCACCGGAGAGCGGCCCCGAGATCGAAGCCGCGCTCGGTGACGGCACGCAGTACGGCGTCGAGCTCACCTACATCCCGCAGTCCGCTCCGCTCGGCCTCGCGCATTGCGTCCTCATCGCCGCCGAATTCCTCGGCGCCGACGACTTCGTCGTGTACCTCGGCGACAACATGCTGCAACAGGAACTGCGGCCACTCGTCGATCGCTTCGTCGCCGAGCGCTCGCGCCAGCTCGAGCTCGGCGACTCGCACGGGCCGCTCCCGGCCGCGCAAATCCTGCTCGCGCACGTCGACGATCCGCGCCAGTTCGGTGTGGCGGCGTTCGACGGGAGCGGCCGCGTCTCGCGGCTGGTCGAAAAGCCCGCCGATCCGCCGTCGGATCTCGCGCTCGCGGGTGTCTACATCTTCGACGACCGCATCCACGAAGCCGTGCGGGCCATAGCACCGTCGACTCGCGGTGAGCTCGAGATCACCGACGCGATCCAATGGCTCATCGACAGCGGCTACCCGGTGATGCACGAGGTACTCGAGGGCTGGTGGATCGACACCGGCAAGAAGGACCCGCTTCTCCACTGCAACCGCCTCGTGCTCGACACGATCACACCGCGCATCGACGGAGACGTCGACGACGCTTCCCGCGTCGAGGGCCGGGTCGTGATCGAGCCCGGCGCGCGCCTCCAGTCGTCGGTGGTGCGCGGCCCCGCGATCATCGGGAGCGGCACCACGCTCGTCGACACCTACGTCGGCCCGTACACGGCGATCGGATCCGACTGCGAGCTGACCGACGCCGAGATCGAGCACTCGGTGGTGCTCGAACGCAGCCGCATCGTCGGCGTCCACGGCATCCAGGACTCGTTGCTCGGTCGCGAAGTCGAGGTCGTGCGCACCGGCGAACGTCCGAAGGCGACACGACTCATGCTCGGCGATCACTCCCGGGCCGATCTGGAGTAGGCGATGGCGTCGGTCACCGAGAGCACGAAGATTGCCGGCGTGTTCCACGTCGTCCCGACAGTGCACCGCGACAACCGCGGGCTCTTCGTCGAGACGTTCCGCCGTGAATGGATCCCGAGTGGGCGTGAGATGATCCAGGCGAACCGTGCCGACCGCGCCGCGGGCTGCATCGTCGGCCTGCACTACCACCTGCACCAGGCCGACTACTGGTACGTGCCGTTCGGACGGGCGCGCGTCGTCTTGCACGATCTCCGGTCCGGGAGCAGTACCGACGGTGCGACCGAGGTGTTCGACCTCGGCACCCCGGAGACCGGCGAGTCGGATCACGCGGGCGTGTTCATCCCTCCGGGCGTTGCGCACGGGTTCGCCTCACTCACCGACATGACGATCACGTATCTCGTCGACGGCTACTACAACGCGGCCGACGAGCTCGGTGTCGCGTGGGACGATCCCGACGTCGCCGCCGACTGGGGCGTCACGAGCCCTGAGCTGTCCGCACGCGACGCGGCGAACCCGAAGCGCGCCGAGATTCCGGAACGCCTCCGGCCCGCGTGGCCGATGCGCACATGAAGGTGCTCGTCACCGGCGGAGCCGGGTTCATCGGCTCCAACTACGTCCGCTACGTGCTGACGAACACCGACGACGAGGTCACGGTGTACGACGCGCTTACGTACGCGGGCAACCTCTCGACCCTGCGCGACGTCGACGACGACCCGCGCTACCGCTTCGTGAAGGGCAACATCTGCGATCCGGGAACGCTCGAGGACGCAATGGCCGGAAACGATGCCGTCGTCCACTTCGCGGCCGAGAGTCACGTCGACCGTTCGATCGCGGGCCCTGACGACTTCATCCACACGAACTGCTTCGGCACGAACATCGTCATGGACACCGCCCGCCGGCTCGGGATCAGCCGGGTCGTGCACATCGGCACCGACGAGGTGTACGGCTCGGTCGAACAAGGATCGTCCAAGGAGACCGACCCACTCGAACCTCGTTCGCCGTACTCGGCTTCCAAGGCGGGCTCCGATCTGATCGCGCTCTCGTATCACCACACCCACGGACTGCCCGTCGTCGTGACGCGCTGCACCAACAACTTCGGGCCGTTCCAGTATCCCGAGAAGGCGATACCGCTGTTCACCACGAATCTGCTCGACGGCCGGAAGCTGCCGTTGTACGGGGACGGCCTGAACGAGCGCGACTGGCTCTTCGTCGACGACCACTGCGCGGGTGTGCACCTGGCGCTCACGTCGGGAATCCCTGGCGAGATCTACAACATCGGCGCCGGCAACGAGACGCCGAACCGCGTCCTCGTCGACAAGCTGCTCGCGCTGCTCGACCTGGGCGAGGAGATGGTCGAGTACGTGACCGACCGGCTCGGCCACGACCGCCGCTACTCGGTCGACATCGCCAAGATCACCGCACTGGGATGGCGCAAGGAACGCACGCTCGACGAGGCACTCGCCGAGACCGTCGAGTGGTACCGCGCCAACCGCTGGTGGTGGGAGCCGTTGAAGAGCCAAGCGCACCCGTGAAGATTCTCGTCACGGGTGCGGGCGGCATGGTCGGCCGCGAGGTGGTGGAGGCGCTGGCGCCGCACGACGTCATCGGCCTCGACCACGGCCGGCTCGACGTCAGCGACCGCGACGCGGTGCTCGCCGTCGTCGGGTCCGTGAACCCGGACGCGATCGTGCACTGCGCGGCGATGACCGCCGTCGATCTGTGCGAGTCGGAGCCCGACCGCGCGTTCCTCGTGAACGCACTGGGCACGCGGTTCGTCGTGGAAGCGGCGCGGCGCGCACGCGCGTACGTCGTCGCAGTCTCGACCGACTACGTGTTCGACGGCACCCGGCCCGAGCCGTACGACGAGTGGGACACGCCCAACCCGGCGTCGGTATACGGCCGTTCGAAGCTCGCGGGCGAGCTCGAGGTCGACGGAGCCGGTGCGGTGGTGCGCACATCGTGGGTGGTCGGCCGCTACGGCGCCAACATGGTGAAGACGATCCTGCGGCTCGCGGGCGGCGACGGCACGCTGCGGTTCGTCGACGACCAACGGGGATGCCCGACCGTGGCCGCCGATCTCGCGACCATGCTGCGCACGTTCGTCGTCGAGCGTCTGCCCGGGCTCTGGCACGTGACCAATCAGGGCGCCGTGAGCTGGTTCGAGTTCGCGCAGGAGGTGTTGCGCGCCGCCGGTCACGACCCGGCCCGGGTCGAGCCCATCACCACGAAAGATCTCGATCCGCCCCGTCCCGCCCCGCGACCGGCAAATTCGGTGCTCGACAATCGCGCGCTCCGGCTTACGGGCCGCGAGCTGCTGCCTGAGTTCCGCGAGTCGCTACCCGGCCTGGTGCGCGCGCTCGGCTGAGCGAGCCTCCCTCGCGTTCTTCTCTCGCCGACGATCGAACGGTTCGCCGGACGCAGTCACCGCGCGGCGAGTATGCCGTCGGACGTGAACGCCGCGTCGATCTTGCCCGCGACCGCCGCGGCGAACGTGCCGGTGAGGTGCGACGGGTCACGCTTCACGATCGCACCGTCCACCACCGCATCGCAGGCCGGGTAGCGCGGGCACACGATGCGATCCACGTTGACCGAGAACACACTCTTCCCGTTCGCGAGCGAACGGTAGAAGAGCTCGAGCGGAGTCGGCGTCGCCCCGGCGAAATACGTGCACTTGGCCGCAGCGTGCTCGGAGATGCAGCTGAGCGGGTCGAAGCCCGGCGGAGCGATCGGGATCGGTTCGAGAATCACGATCTTGCGTCCCGCCGCGCGCATCGCGTCGACCGAAGCCGCCGACGCCTGCGCGAGCGCGGGTTCGAAGTCGGCCTCACCGGGCTTGATGTGCTGCCCGTCGGTCGCGAGCATCTCGCGCCCGATCAGCGCGTCGTCGTAGCCCTGGTGCACAAGCACGACGAGCGTCGGGTCGTACTGCGGAATGACCCGGTCGTAGAGGTCGTCCTGGTGCTCCGCACAATTCACGTTGTGGTACGCGGCGCCGTGGTAGTACTCGAGGTTCCGCTGCCACGGACAGTCCGGCAGGATCGCCAGCGCGAGCGTCATCGACCGGGCGCGGGCGATCTGCTCCAACGCCGGGATCCACATCCGCGCGTTGCTGTCGCCGGCGAGCAGGATCCGGCCGTTGGTGCCGGTGACCGGCGTGCAACCGTCGAGCGGCTTGTGAAGACAGTCCGGGAGCGGCGGGATGTCGTTCTTCGCCGCCTTCCAATCGAGCACGCGTTTCGTGACAGTGCGGGTGTTTCCCTGGCCGGTCGTGACGATCGCGCTTGCGCTCGCCACCTCGCCCCGCCGAGCGATCACGGGCGCGACCAGCAGACCTCCGACGAGACTCACCGCGAGCCCGCCCGCGATCACCGGCATCCGGTAGCGGTCGAGCACTCCGGACAGTCGAATCGGTTGTTCGATGAAGTGATAGCTGAGCATCGCGAGCGCGGTCGAGAGCACCGCGGACAGCACGAACAACGGGACGGGTGCGATGTGGTGGTCGTGGGTTGCGATCACCACGATCGGCCAGTGCCAGAGGTAGGTCGCGAACGAAACCCGTCCGAGGTAGGCGATGGGATCCGCGCCGAACCCGCGCGTGATCGGATCGGACTGCCAGTTCTCGAACCCGATGATCAGCACGACCGTGCAGATCACCGCGACGATGCCGCGCTGGATCGGATCGGCGTGCACGCCCGACGACGCGTACCAGACGAGGGTGACGAACGCGACGGGTAATGCGATGCGCACCGCGGCTCGCGCGTAGCGCCGGAGCCGCAGCATCTGCGGGCTCAGCGCGAGGAGAGCCCCCGCAAGGAGTTGGTACGCCCGGGCATCGGTGCCGAAGTACGCGCGGTTCACGTCGGTCCGCGCGAAGTGCAGTGCGGCGATCATCGAAGCGACGAGCCCGCCGGCGACGATGGTCCGGAGCACGAGCCACCGATAGCGCCGTAGCGAGCGGGTGGCCACGAACAAGCCGCCGAACAGCAGCGGCCAGACCAGATAGAACTGCTCTTCGACCGCGAGCGACCAGAAGTGCAGCACCGGGCTCTTGTCGACGTTCGCGAAGTAGTCGACCGACTGCCGGAGGAAGTACCAGTTGGCGACGAAGAGGAACGACGCCTTGAAACCGCCCAGCGCATCCTGCATCTCCGAAGGAGACACGACCCGCGAGTACACGAAGGCGACGACGAGGAGCGTCACCGCCGCCGCCGGAAGGATACGACGGAACCGCCGCGAATAGAACCGTCGGAAGCCGACGCGGCGGTTCACGAGCAGGTTGCGCAAAAGGATGCCGGTGACGAGGTATCCCGACAGGACGAAGAAGACGTCGACCCCGATGAAGCCGCCGGCGAAACCGGCAAGCTGCGCGTGGTAGGCGACGACGAGATAGACCGCGAGACAGCGCAGGCCGTCGAGGTGCGCCCGATATTGGGCGCGCTCGACCGGCGGGACGTCCGCTCGTTCCTCCGCCGAATGCTCTGCGACGTGAGTCACGTCACAGACGATCGACGATGGCCTTCGCGAACTCGCTCGTCTTCACCTCGGTGGCCCCTTCCATCAACCGCGCGAAGTCGTAGGTCACGACCTTCTCCGCGATGGTCGCCTCGAGCGCCCGCTCGATGTCCTTGGCGGCCTTCGTCCATCCGAGATGCTCGAACATCATGACACCCGAGAGCAAGACCGAGCTCGGGTTGACCTTGTCCTGGCCCGCGTACTTGGGCGCGGTGCCGTGCGTGGCCTCGAACACGCCGTGCCCGGTGACGTAGTTGATGTTGCCGCCGGGTGCGATGCCGATCCCGCCGACCTGTGCGGCCAGCGCGTCGGAGAGATAGTCACCGTTGAGGTTCGTCGTCGCGATGACGTCGAAGTCCTCCGGGCGGGTCAACACCTGCTGCAGCGTGATGTCGGCGATGTTGTCCTTCACGAGGACCTTGTCACCGGGCTTGCCGCCACAGTCGTCCCAGCCGACCGCGACGTCGGAGAACTCCTCGCGCACGAGGTCGTAACCCCAATTGCGGAACGCGCCCTCGGTGAACTTCTGGATGTTGCCCTTGTGCACGAGCGTGACGCTCTTGCGGTCGTGTTCGACTGCGTACTGGATCGCGGCGCGGACGAGACGCTTCGAACCCGTCAGCGAGACCGGCTTGATGCCGACGCCGGAGTCTTCGCGGATGTTCCAGCCGAAGTTCTCCTTGAGGAGCGCGATGAGCTCGTGCGCCTCGGGCGTCCCCTCTTCGACCTCGAGGCCCGCGTAGATGTCCTCGGTGTTCTCGCGGAAGATCACCATGTCGACCTGCTCGGGATGCTTCACCGGCGACGGCACGCCCGGGAACCAGCGCACGGGACGCAGGCACACATAGAGGTCGAGGATCTGGCGCAGCGCGACGTTCAGGGAACGGATGCCGCCGCCGACCGGGGTGGTCAGCGGACCCTTGATCCCGATGAGGTACTCGCGAAACGCCGCGACCGTCTCGTCGGGAAGCCAGGAGCCGGTGGCGTTGAACGCCTTCTCCCCCGCGAGCACTTCCTTCCACGCGATCGACTTGCCGTGCTTCGCCGCGGCCGCGTCCATGACGAGCTGCGCTGCGGGCCAGATGTCGACGCCGGTTCCGTCGCCTTCGACGTAAGGGATGATGGGCTCGTCGGGTACCGACAGCGTTCCGTCGGCCTGCATCGTGATCTTTTCGGGCATGGCCCGGGACGTTAGTTGCCCCCGAGATTCGGCTCTAGATCGGGTGACGCGCCCGGCGTGCCGAGCGGCGTCGACGTCGGCGTCCCGATCGGAAGCGTCGTCGGCGTCGTCGGTTGGCCGTCGAGTCCGGCGCTCTCGAGCGTCGACTTGACGAGCTTCGACTCCACGATGATCTCCACGCGCCGGTTCAGCGCCCGTCCCGCGGCAGTGGCGTTCGACGCGACGAAGTCCTGGTCACCGCGCCCGGCCGGGAACAGGCGCGCCCGGCTCACGCCAATGGATGCGAAGTAGTCGGCGACCGCGTCGGCTCGGAACGACGACAGATACAAGTTGGACGGGAACTGCCCGCCCGGCCCTATGGGCACGTTGTCGGTGTAGCCGTTGATGTCGATCGGGTTGTCCACCGACTTCAGGACCTGCCCGATCACGTCGAGCAACTGCAGCCCCGGCGGCTGCAAGTCGGCCTTCCCGCTCTCGAAGAGCACCTTGTCCGTCAACAACGTGACCTGCAAGCCGTTGTTCAGCTCCCGCGTCTGCACCTTGCCGCCGAAGCCGAGCTTGTTCGCAGCGTCGTTGATCTCCTTCTGCAGTTGCTCGAGCGTCTCGCGCTGCGACGCCTTCTGCGCATTCGCGCTCGTGGCCTGCTGGAGCAGAGTCTGGAGCTCCGAACTGTTGCGGACGATCGAGTTGTCCTCGAGCGCGTCGCCGCCGGTCAATGGTCCGTTACCGCTGCCGTTGCCGACGTCGGTCGACGTCGCGTTCGCCGCTCCGCCGATCCCCGCATCGAGTTTCCCGCCGCCCAGCGCCTCGTGGAACCCGATCGCGAAAGCCTTGAACTTCGACACGTCCACCGTCGACATCGCGAACAGCGCAATGAACATCGCCATCAGCAGCGTCAAGAGGTCGGCGTACGGGATGACCCACGCCTCGTGGTTGACGTGCTCTTCGTGCTCCTCGGTGAGCTCGTCGTCGCTGCCGTGCGACATGACGGCGCGTCTCCCTAGGCCGCGGCGGCTGCGGCGCCGCCGCCGCTCGCCGGTTTGGCGCTTGCGGCCTGCTTGTCACGCTCCGCCGGCGGCACATGCGACTTCAGGAGCTCCTCGACCACGCGGGGCGAGACGCCGGCCTGGATCGCCATGATCCCTTCGACGATCAGCTGCTTGTGCGCGACCTCGGCGAGCGAGAGCTGCTTCAGCTTGTTGGCCCACGGCAGCCAGAGGCCGTTCGCGAGGAAGACGCCCCAGAACGTCGCGACGAACGCGCCGGCGATGCCTTCGCCGACCTTCTCCGGGTGCGACAGCTGGGCCATCGTGGCCATCAGACCGAAAACGGCGCCGATGATGCCGAACGTCGGGGCGAAGATGCCGGCCTGCGTGAACCAGCCCTGACCGACCTTGTGCCGCTCCTTCATCGCCGAGATCTCGGCGTTGAGCGTCTTTTTCAGCGCGTCGGGATCGGTGCCGTCGACCGCGAGCTCGATGCCCTTGCGGAAGAACGGGTCCTCGATGCCCTTCGCCTCTTCCTCGAGGGCGAGGAGGCCTTCGGCCCGGGCGCGGTTCGTGAGCACGACGATCTGACCGATCGTCTCCGTCGCCGAATGCGCTTCCTGGCCCTTCATCGCCTTGCCGACGTACTTGCCGAGGTTCTGCGTGGCCTCGAAGGGAAAGGACGAGATCGTCGCGCCGAGGTGCCCGAACACCACGATGATGATCGAGCCGAATTCCATGAACAGGAACGCGATGTTGATGCCGTGGAGGGTCGCGCTGAGAAAGACTCCGGCAAGGCAGAGTCCGAGCCCGACCATCGAGCCCTTTTCCATCGTCCCTCCCTGGGTGTACGCCGTCCCTGGCAGGGTGATATCGACGGGGGCCGCGAGACGCTGTAGGGCGTTTGTCACACCCGGGCGCCCGGAACCGACCGTTGCGCCCGCTTCACGTCATCTCGCCTCCGTGGTCACCGGACCCGACCTATGTTTCGGGATTCGTGACTACGGGCGACCTCGGGGCATTTGCGCGTGCCGCGGCGTCTGGTCGGGCGCCGGTCAGGCGTCGAGGGCCTTGCGCAGGGTCCGCACGAAGCTCGCGGCCTCGTCGGGGCCGCCGCCGTCGAGCAAACGCCGTACGAGCGCGCTGCCGACGATGACGCCGTCGGCGTTCGCGGCCGCCCGCGCGGCCTGGTCCGGCGTCGAGATGCCCACTCCGAGGAGGACGGGCTTGTCGGTGACGGCCTTGCAGCGCCGGCCCATCGCACCGGCGTGCTCGGCCAGCTCGTCGCGCTCGCCGGTCACACCCATCAACGACACGCCGTAGACGAAGCCGTGTGAGCGTTCGCAGATCCGGCGGAGACGGTCGTCCGGCGTCGTCGGCGCGGCGAGCAACACCGTCTCGACGCCGCAGACCTCCGCCGCCTCGCCCCAGCCGTCGAGCTCGTCGTAGGGCAGGTCGGGGACGATCGCGCCGTCGACGCCCGCGTCGCGCAGGTGCTGCGCGCACCGCTCGTGGCCGAGGCGAGCGACGAGGTTGTAGTACGTCATCACCACGAGCGGCGCGTCGACGTCCATCGTGGCCATGGTGTCGATGACCCCGACCGGCGTCGCCCCGAGATCGAGCGCCCGCTGGCTCGCCTCCTGGATCGTGCGACCGTCCATGATCGGATCGGAGAACGGGATGCCGACCTCGACCGCGTCGGCGCCGGCGTCGACGACGGCCCGCACGACCTCCTGCCACTCACGCCCGAGACCGCCGGTGACATAGGGAACGAGCAGCTTGTGCCCGTTGTCGCGCCGCGACCGCAGGTGCTTTTCGAGGTTCATGCCGTTCCGCCGCTCACGTCAGTTCACCGAGCATCTCGGCGACCTGGGCCGCGTCCTTGTCGCCGCGCCCCGAGAGCGTGACGAGCACCGTCGACCCGAGCGGGATCGCGTGCCCGGCCTCGCGCGCGACCCACGCGATCGCGTGCGCTGGTTCGAGCGCGGGCACGATCCCCTCGAGGGAGGAGAGCAATTGGAAGCCGGAAAGTGCTTCCTCGTCGGTGGCGACGTGGTACTCGGCGCGTCCGCTCGCGGCGAGCATCGCGTGTTCCGGACCGACGCCCGGGTAGTCGAGGCCCGCGCTGATCGACGACGCCTCGAGCACCTGTCCGTACTCGTCCTGCAGGAAGAGCGAACGCATCCCGTGGACGATGCCGGGCACACCGCGCGCCACGGCCGCGCCGTGGTGACCCGACTCGAGACCGAGACCGCCGGCCTCGACACCGACGAGCCGCGCGTCCGTGTCGAGGAAGCCGGCGAAGGTGCCGATCGCGTTCGACCCTCCGCCGATGCATGCGACGACGACGTCGGGATCGGCGCCGCCGAGAATCTCGCGGCACTGCTTGCGCGCCTCGTCACCGACGACGCGCTGGAACTCTCGCACCATCCACGGGAACGGATGCGGCCCCATCGCGGACCCGAGGCAGTAGTGCGTGGTCTCGACGGTCGCGACCCACGCGCGCATCGCTTCGTTGACCGCGTCTTTGAGCGTCGCGCTCCCCGACTCGACCGCCACGACCTCGGCGCCGAGCAGTCGCATGCGCCACACGTTCAGCGCCTGGCGTTCCACGTCGACCGCGCCCATGTAGACCACACAGCCGAGGCCGAACAGCGCCGCCGCGGTCGCGGTCGCAACACCGTGCTGGCCGGCGCCGGTCTCCGCGATGAGCCGGTGCTTTCCCATCCGCCGAGCGAGCAACGCCTGGCCGAGGACGTTGTTGATCTTGTGCGAACCGGTGTGCGTCAGGTCCTCCCGCTTCAACAGCACCCTCACGCCGAGGCGGCTCGACACGCGCTCGCACTCGGTTACCGGCGTCGGCCGGCCGGCGTAGCTCCCGAGCAGCCCCGCGTACTCGCTCCGGAATGCGTCGTCTGACCACGCGGCCCGGAATTCCTCTTCGAGCTGCACGAGCGCGGGCACGAGCGTCTCGGGCGCGAACCGGCCGCCGTACTCGCCGAAGCGACCGAGTCCGGTCGGTTCGGGACCGGGCGCGTCGAGTTGCACCGGCGCACCGCGCTGCGGAAGAGACATCCGGCGGATTGTACGGTGCCCGATCCGGCGTCGAGGCTGAGAAAAGGTCGATTCGCGGGCGACTACCGGTCGATTTGCCAGTCCCAGGGACGCGTGACGCCCGGGACCTCTTCGACGGTCAGATCGATCGAGTTCGTCACCGCGCCGTCGGAAACATCGGCCGCGGCATCGCGCGCGGCCTCGACGAACCGGTGCAGCTTGGTCGGGTCCTTGCGGCCCGGCTTCTGTTCGACGCCCGTCGAGACGTCGACGCCCCACGGTCGGACGAGCTTGATCGCGTCGCCGACATTCTCGGGCGTGAGACCCCCGGCGAGCAGGATGCGCTTGCCGCGAGGCGCGCCCTCGGCCATTCGCCAGTCGAAGACCTTCCCCGAGCCCGGATCGGGGGAATCGACGAGGATGATGTCGGCCGCGCTCTGCGACGCGTCGGCCAGTGCGGGATCACCGGCGGAGTACGCGCGGATGACGAACTGCACGCGCTTGCGCACCCACTCCACTTCGGCCGGGGGTTCGTGCCCGTGCATCTGCACGCCGTGGAGCCCGGCCCGATTGACGACCTCGACGATGCGCTCGGGCCGCTCGTTGCGGAACACGCCGATCGTGTGGATCTCGCGCGGCAGCCGGCGCACGATGTCGCGCACGACCTCGGGGTGCACCTGACGCGAACTGGCGGCGAACACGAAACCGAGCGCGTCGGCGTCGAGCGCGGTCGCGAGGAGTGCGTCGTCCTCGTTGGTGATGCCGCAGATCTTCACGAACACCGGCGTCGCCCGTCTGCCGCCGTCGTCACGACGAGCTCCTCGAGGTGACGGGCGCGGCCGCGAGCTCGCGCACGAGCGCGGTCGGATCGTCGGCCCGAACCAGCGCCTCGCCGACGAGAATCGCGTCGAACCCGGCCGCGGCCATGCGGCGCGCATCGTCGGGCGATCGGATCGCCGACTCGGCGACGGCGATGACCTCGGACGGAATCATCGTCGACAGCCCGGTCGCGATACCGAGGTCCTCGGTGAAGCTCGACAGGTCGCGGTTGTTGATGCCGACCACGTGCGCGCCGGCGGCAAGCGCGTGCTCGACCTCGCGGGCGTCATGGGCCTCGACGAGCGCGCCGAGTCCGAGCGAGATCGCGAGCGCGTGCAGGTCGGCGAGCAGCTCGGCGTCCGGGATCGCGGCGACGATGAGCAGGATCGCGTCGGCGCCGATCGCACGCGCTTCGTAGACCTGGACCTCGTCGATAGTGAAGTCCTTGCGCAGGCACGGGAGCGTGGTCTCGGCGCGGGCGGCCTGGAGGTCGGCAACGGTGCCGCCGAAGTACGGCTGATCGGTGAGGATCGACAGCGCGACCGCGCCGCCGGCCTCGTACGCCTTGGCCGTCGGGCCGGGATCGAGGTCGGGCGCCAGGTCGCCCTTCGAAGGCGACCGGCGCTTGAGCTCCCCGATCACGCCCACGGTGCCGTCGGCGCGACGCAACGCGGCAGTGAAGTCGCGCGTCGGCGGCGCGTCGAGCGCGGTCGCCCGCAGGAGATCGCGCGTCTGCGGGTGGCGCAGCACCGTGACTTCGTCACGCTTGGTCGCGAGGATCTCGTCCAGGATCGTCAAGCGGGCGAAAGTCTACGCTCCGGCCCCATGAGCGTGACCTTTCCCGACGGTTTCCTTTGGGGCGTGGCCGCGGCCGCGCACCAGATCGAAGGGGGCAACTCGAACAACGACTGGTGGGCGTTCGAACACGCACCGGACACATCCTGCATCGAGCCCTCCGGCGACTGCACGAACAGCTTCCACCTCTACGCGGATGACATCGCGCTCGTGCGTGTACACGGTTTCGCCGCGTATCGCTTCTCGATCGAGTGGTCGCGTATCGAGCCCGAGGACGGCGAGTTCTCGCGAGCCGCGCTCGACTACTACCGGCGCATGATCGCCGAATGCCACGAGCAGGGCGTGCAGCCGGTCGTGACGTTCCACCACTTCTCGAACCCGCGCTGGGTCGCGGCACTCGGCGGGTGGGAGTCGCCCGAGATCGTCGACCGCTTCACGCGTTACTGCGAACGCGCCGTCGCGCACCTCGGCGACCTGATCACGATCGGGTGCACGATCAACGAGCCGAACATCGTCTCGATGATGGGATACCTGTGGGGCGTCTTCCCGCCGGGCAAGAGCGGCGACTTCAAGGCGTACACACTCGCGAACGAACATCTCGTGCGCGCCCACCGCGCTTCGTACGAGGTGCTGAAGGCCGGCCCGGGCGACTTCCCCGTCGGTCTCTGCGTCGCGATGGGCGACTGGTGGGCACCCGAAGGCGCCGAGGCGGGACTCGAACGGGCGCGGCGCATGCACGAGGGCACGTTCCTCGAAGCCGCACGCGGCGACGACTTCGTCGGCGTGCAGGCGTACTCGCGCACCCGGCTCGACGAGCGCGGCCTTCCGACCGGTCCCGAGCCGGGCGTCGAGATCGTCCCGTCGATGGAGTACGAGTTCTGGCCGCGTGCGCTCGAGGTCGCGATCCGGCACGCGGCCGAGGTGACGGGCGCACCGATCTACGTCACCGAGAACGGCCTCGGGCACGACGACGACACGCGGCGCATCGCGTATGTGCGCGAAGCTCTCGAAGGAGTCGGCCGGTGCCTCGCCGACGGCATCGACGTACGGGGCTACTTCTACTGGTCGCTCCTCGACAACTTCGAGTGGGCCCGCGGCTACGTCCCCCGGTTCGGGCTCGTCTCGGTCACCCGGGACACGTTCGAGCGAACGCCGAAGCCCTCGGCCGCCTGGCTCGGCAGCGTCGCCCGGTCCAACCGCCTCGACTGAACTCCCGCCCGAGCTCCCGCCGGCACCTGGAGCGGATCGTGCGACCCTCATGTTCGCTTCACACGGCCCTCACACTCTTTGCCGACCGTGGATGCGACGATGGAGAGGACATGGAACGAGGAACGATCCTCGTCGTCGACGACGAGCCCAACATCGCCGATCTCGTGGAGCTGTACCTCCGGCGCGACGGCTACCGCGTGGTCAAGGCGGCGCGGGGCGAGGAGGTCGCGGCCGCGGTCGCGAACCACCGGCCCCGGCTCGTCGTGCTCGACGTCGGCCTCCCCGACATCGACGGCCTCGAGGTGTGCCGCCGCCTGCGCCAGACCTCGACGATCCCCGTCATCTTCCTCACCGCGCGCGACACGGAGATCGACCGCGTGCTCGGCCTCGAGCTCGGCGCGGACGACTACGTCACGAAGCCGTTCTCGCCGCCGGAGCTCGTGGCGCGGGTGAAGGCCGTGCTGCGCCGGGCCGACGGCGCCGCGGTCGCGCCGGAGCTCGTCCAGATCGGCGACCTCGCGATCGACGTCGGTCGCCGCGAGGTGCGAATCGGTGACGAACCCGTCGCGTTCACCGGCAAGGAGTTCGACCTCCTGAAGTTCCTCGCCGACCGGCCCGGACTGGCGCTTTCACGTCAACAGATCCTCGACGGAGTGTGGGGCTACGACTGGTTCGGCGACGCCCGCACCGTCGACGTCCACATCGCCCAGGTGCGCAAGAAGATCGCGGGCCATGTCCGGATCGACACGGTCCGCGGTGTCGGATACCGCCTCGACCCGAAGTGAGTGCGCACTCGGGTCCCGCGGCGCGGTCACACACGTCGCTCGCGACACGACTGGTGATCGCGTTCACCGGCGTCGCGATGGTCGTCCTCGTACTGTCCGGCCTCGCGACTTACGTCCTCGTGCGCCGCTCACTGCAGCAGCACGCGCTCGAGGACATGCGCGCGCGCTCGGCCGACGTCGCCGCGGTCGTGAAGTCGAACGACTTCACGGCCCGGCCTGTGCAACGGCTGTTGATCGGTCTGCGCGCGGCGCAGATGCAAGCAGTGCTCGTGAACCCGAACGGCAGCGTGCTGAGTCTCCCCAACTACCACCTGCCGAGCTCGGTCGACGCCGCCGACATCCGAACCGGCGACCTCCTGGCGGGACAGCAGGTCAGCGGGCGTCGGGGGAACACCGTGTTCCTCGCGATCCCGACGCAGACCCAGGTCGGCCGGCGGACCCTCGTCGTCGTCGCCACCGAGGAGATCGACCTCACGGTTCTCCACGACGCGCTCCCCTTGATCTTCCTCGCCGGCGTCGCGCTGCTGATCGGCGTCGTGTTGTTCTCGATCTGGCTCGCGCGCCGGCTGACGAGACCGATCCGAACCATCGAGCGCGCAGCGGCCCAGCTCGCCACGGGCGACCTGTCGGCTCGCGCCGAGCTGCCGCCGACCACCGACGAGGAGCTCGTGGCACTCGCGGCGGCGTTGAACACGATGGCCGCGCAGCTCGAGCACGCTCGGGGCAGCGAGCACGCGTTCCTGCTGTCGATCTCGCACGATCTCCGCACGCCGCTCACGTCGATCCGTGGGTACGCCGAAGCGCTCGCGGACGGCACGCTCGACGACGCCGATCCCGAGGATCGCAAGCGCGCGGCGACGATCATCGGGGCCGAGGGCCGCCGCCTCGAACGGCTCGTGCGCGACCTGCTCGACCTCGCCCGGCTCGACAGCCGCCAGTTCTCGATGAACCCGCGGCCGTGCGACGCGACCGAAGTCGTTCGTGACGCGGCCGAGGCGTTCGCGCCACAGGCCCGCGAGCTGGGCGTGTCGCTCGACGTGATCAGCGGCGAGCCGTTGCCGGTCGACCTCGACCCCGAACGGGTCGGCCAGATCGCCGCGAACCTCGTGGAGAACGCGCTGAAGTACGCCCACACCCGCGTGCAGGTGTACGCGGCGCGACAGCAGGACGGCCGGGTCGCGATCGTCGTGGGTGACGACGGGCCGGGCGTGCCGGCTGACGAGATGAACCGCGTGTTCGAGCGTCTCTACACGGTCCGCGAGACGCCCGGCCGCGCGGTCGGCACCGGGCTCGGCCTCGCCATCGTGCGCGAACTCGCGGCAGCGATGGGCGGCGCGGCCCGGGCCGAAGCGGCGCCGGGCGGTGGCACCCGGTTCGTCGTCTCTCTGCCGGCACAGGCGAAGTCCGTGGTCGCGTGACCTGCCGGCGCGCCGCGGTCGCGCTCGTCGCCGTGGTCCTGCTCGCCGCGGGTTGCAGCACCAGCGCGTCATCGACTTCCGGATCCGGATCAACCGGGACCACCACGCCGACGACAACCCCGACCGCGCCGGGCGGCGCTCCCGTGCGAGCAACGACGCCGACCACCGCCGCCCCTCTGTGCGCGCGGCCGCACGCGTCCGGTCAGTTCGGCCAGGTCTTCACGTTCCAGGGCCGGCCCCGGACGTACCAGCTGTACGTGCCGCGCGCGTACAGCGGTTACACGAACGTCCCGGTCCTGTTCGACTTCCACGGTTACGGGTCGAACGCGGTGCAGCAGATGGTCTACGGCAACTTCAAGCCCGAGGCCGACCGCGACGACTTCCTGATCATCGCGCCCGATGGTCAGAACCCGGCCGCGCGCCACTTCAACCTCAGCGGCGAGCCGGGACTCCAGAACGACGTCGAGATGGTCGGTGCCTTGCTGACGCACATCGAGTCGACGCTGTGCGTCGACGCGCGGCGCGTGTACTCGACGGGCATGTCCGACGGTGGTGCGATGACGTCGGTGCTCGCGTGCTCGATGAGCAATCGGTTCGCCGCCTTCGCGGCCGTCGCGGTGATCATCTCGTGCGGCGGGAAGCCCGTACCGATCATGGCGTTCTCGGGAACCGCCGACCCGATCGTGCCGTTCAACGGGGGAACCGTGAACTGTTGCGGGCACTCGAAGGTCGACTCCGCTCCGGGTGTGATGGCGAACTGGGCCCGGACCGACCGCTGCAACCCGGCGCCGCGGGACGTGCGCCAGAGCAGCGAGGTCATTCGGCGAACCTGGTCGGGATGCAGCGGGTCCAGCGCCGCGATCTTCTACATCGTCGTCGGCGGCGGCCACACGTGGCCGGGCTCGATCCCGATCAAGCAGCTCGGCAAGACCACGCAACAGATCAACGCGAGCGCGACGATCTGGCGCTTCTTCTCGCAGCACTCCCTCGCCTGAATGCGGTCAGATCGACTCGACCGCGGCGACGACGCCCTCGACGTCGACGACTGACGCCGGCTCGACCTCCCGTCGCAGCATCGCCAGCGCCACGGAACCCGCGGTACTCGTGACCGCTCCGACCTCGCGATCATCGAGAGTGACCGTGGCGCCCGTGCGCAAATCCCCCGCGTCCGAACGCAGCCGGCGAAGATGACGGTTCACGTGGCCGCGTGTGTCGATGCGGCACACGAGCTCTTGCCCCACGAAGCATCCCTTCGTGAACGAGACCGCCGTCGTCTCCAAGCCTGCCTCTTGCGGGATCGTTCGATCGTCGGTGTCGGAACCCTGACGAGGCACGCCTGCCTCGATGCGCGCGAGCTCGTACGCGTCGGCGCCGAGCATCGGAAGGTCACACGCTTCGCTCAGCGCGGCGATCGCGTGCTCCGAGCCCACTGCGTCGAAGGCGGCGCTCCCGTCCCATTCGACCGCGAACACGACCGCGCCGGTCGCGTCCGGCGGCGCGGCGCCCCGCACCGCGAGCGCAGCGACGGTCTGCTCGCGTACGCCGGCCTTCACCCGGATCTTGAACCGGTTGAGCCCATCGGCGAGCACGGTTCCGAACCCGGCCTCACAAACGCACCACCACGTGTCCTCGGCCGCGCGAACCGCGTAGAAGTCGACGAGCAGCTTGCCCTGGGGCTGCAGCAACAACGTGTGGGCGCTTCCGCCGACGGCAATCGGGTCGAGATCCTGCGAGACCAGACTCTGCAGAAACGACGTCGCGTCGGGACCGTCCACCACGACGGCGTCGCGGGCGATGCGAGCCTGGAACGGTTCCGTCATGATCCTCCGAAGAGACGCTGCGCGGCTGCGGCCGCAGTCAGCAACGCCCGGGCCTTGTTCCGGCATTCCAAGTCCTCGTCGGCGGCGATCGAGTCGGCGACGATCCCCGCCCCGGCCTGGAGCGTGGCCTGCCCGTTCCGCCAGAACATCGTCCGGATCGCAATCGCCGTGTCGAGATTCCCGGAGAAGTCGACGTAGCCGACGACGCCGGCGTACGGGCCGCGCTTGGTGGGTTCGAGCTCGTCGATGATCTCCATCGCCCGCACCTTGGGGGCACCGCTCACCGTGCCCGCCGGAAACGTCGCCCGCAGCACGTCGATCGGCGTCTTGCCCTCGCCCAGATCGCCCGCGACCTGGCTCGTCAGGTGCATCACGTGCGAGTAGCGCTCGAGCGTCATCAGCTCTTCGACCTGCTCGGTCCCGAAGCGAACGACCCGGCCCACGTCGTTGCGGGCGAGGTCGACGAGCATTACGTGCTCGGCCCGTTCCTTCGGGTGCTCGACGAGCTCGGCCTCGAGTCGCTTGTCGTGTTCCTCGCTGCGCCCCCGCCGGCGCGTGCCGGCGATCGGCCGGCTGATGACTCGCCCGTGACGAAGCTGCACGAGCGCTTCGGGCGACGAACCCACGACGGTCGCCTCGGGATGATGCAGGTAGTACATGTACGGCGACGGATTCACGAGCCGGAGCACGCGGTACATCGCGAGAGGGTCGACCGGCTCCACGAGATCGAAGCGTTGGGCGAGCACCACCTGGAAGATGTCCCCGTCGAGGATGTGTTCCTTCGCGGCGTCGACCGCCGCGCACCACGCTTCCGTGCCGAAGTTGCGGCGCAGCTCGGGGAGCGTCTCGAGCTCGTCGTCGGGCGGCAGCGCGGGCAGGTACGGCAGGGGCCGGCCAAGGTCGGCCACGGCCCGGTCGAGCCGCGCGATCGCGCCGTCGTACATCGCGTCGACCGTCGCCTCGTCGGCACCGGCAGGCGGATAGACGTTCTCGATGAGGAACAGGCGCTGCCGGAAGTGATCGAACGCGGCCACGCTGCCGGCAAGCGAGCACACAGCGTCGGGGAACCCGAGGTCGTCGGCGGGCGGATCGGGCAGGCGCTCGATCTCCCGGACGGTGTCGTAGCCCATCCAGCCGACGATCCCGCCGTGGAACGGCGGCAACTCCGGGAGCGTCGGCGCGCGGAACCGTGCGAGCAACGCTTCGAGGAGCGCAAGGGTGCCCTGGTCGTCGGGAACGTCGTCGGGTGGCGCGCCGCCGAGCCACCCGATCGAACGGCCGCGCGCCACGAACGTGCGCGCCGGATCGCGACCGAGGAACGAGAAGCGGCCCCACCGTTCGGCGTGTTCGACCGACTCGAGCAGGAAACCCTCGCCCTCACCGACGAGCTTGACGAACGCCGACATCGGCGTCTCGAGGTCGGCGAGCACCTCCCGCCAGACCGGCACCACCGTGTAATCGCGCGCCAGCGCGCGAAAGTCGTCGCGGGACGGCCGTACCGCGCCTGCCGTCACAGGTGCTCGGGCGCCGCGCCGCCGCCGAAGGCGCGAAAGAAGCAGCTGCGCTCACCCGTGTGGCACGCGCCGCGTCCCTCCTGCTCGACGACGAAAAGCAGGACGTCGATGTCGCAGTCGTAGTAGGCGTCGCGCACGTACTGGCGATCGCCCGACGTCTCGCCCTTGCACCAGTACTCCGCGCGGCTCCGGCTCCAGAACCACGTGCGGCCGGTCTCGAGTGTTCGTTGGAGCGACTCGCGGTTCATCCACGCGAACATCAGGACCTGCATCGACTCCGCGTCCTGCACGATCGCAGGGACGAGGCCGTCGGCATTGAACTGGACCGCGTCGAGCTCCTCGTCGGTGAACGGGATCGGCGCGGCGACGGGAGGCATGAGGCCGAAATCGTAGCGGCCGATCACGGCCCGTCCGGCACGTTTAGGCTCGGCCCGATGGCTCGGTCCGACACGTCCACCGTTCCCGCGACGCCGCCCTCGGCTCCCAAGCGGCCGCGCACGCTCTCGCTGCACGGCGACGACCGCGTCGACGACTGGTACTGGCTTCGCGACCGGGACGATCCCGAGGTCATCGCGTATCTCACCGCCGAGAACGAATACGCCGACGCGATGCTCGCGCGTCTCAAACCGCTGCGCGACCGGATCTTCGACGAGATCAAGGCTCGAGTGCAGGAGTCCGACGAATCGGCGCCGGTCGCCGACGGAGCGTGGGAGTACACGTCCCGCACGACCGAGGGGTCGCAGTACGCGGTGCACTGCCGGCGGCCGCGCGGCGCCGCGGCCGACAAAGCGCGCGTGCTCCTCGACGAGAATGCCCTCGCCGAAGGCCACGACTATTTCGCGCTCGGCGGCTTCGAGGTCACGCCCGATCACGCGGTGGTCGCGTACACGGTCGACGTGACCGGCGCCGAGCGGTACACGCTCCGGTTCCGCGACCTCGCGAGCGGTGCCGACCTGCCCGACGTCGTCGAGAACGTCTGGTACGGCCTGGCCTGGGCCGACGATGCGCAGCACTGCTTCTACGTCCGTCCCGACGAGGCGATGCGTCCCCACGAGATCTGGCGCCACCGCCTCGGCACGCCGGCGACCGACGACGTGCTCGTCCATCGCGAGGACGACGAACGGTTCTACCTCGGCGTCGAGCGAACGCGCAGCGGCCGCTTCATCCTGATCGACGCGTCGTCGAAGCTCACCTCGGAGGTGTGGTTCGTTCCGACTTCCGCGCCCGACGCCGCACCGCGCGTCATCGCCTCACGCGAGCACGAGCACGAATACGCGGTCGAACATCACGGGCAGTCGCCGGCCGACGATCGGTTCCTCATCGTGACGAACCAGGGCGGTCGGGCGCGCAACTTCGAGCTGGTCAGCGCGCCCGTCGACGATCCCGGCCGGGCGCGTTGGGAGACGCTCGTGCCGCACCGTGACGACGTGAAGCTCGACGCGGTCAGCGCGTTCGCGCAGCACATCGTCCTCAGCGAGCGGGCGAACGGACTCGAGCGGCTGCGCGTGATGCGCACGGATACCGGTGCAATCCACGAAATCGTGTTGCCCGATCCGGTGTACAGCGTCTGGGTCGGCCCCAACGCCGAGTACTCGTCCGGAACCCTTCGCTACGGCTACACGTCCCTCATCGCACCCGTGACCGACGTCGACTACGACATGGACGCACGCAGCTCGATCGTCGTGAAGACACAGCCGGTCCTCGGCGGTTACGACGCGCACGACTACGTCTCGGCGCGGCTGTGGGCGACCGCGACCGACGGCACCCGCGTCCCGATCTCGCTCGTCCGCCGCCGTGACACGCCGGAGGACGGATCGGCGCCGGCACTCCTCTACGGCTACGGCTCGTACGAGCATTCCACCGAGCCGTCGTTCCGTTCGTCCCGACTCTCGTTGCTCGACCGCGGGTTCGTGTACGCCATCGCGCACGTTCGCGGCGGCGGCGAGATGGGTCGCGAGTGGTACGAGAACGGTCGGCTCGAACACAAGATGAACACGTTCACCGACTTCGTCGCGTGCGCCGAGCACCTCGTCGCCGCGGGCTACAGCACCCCGGCGCGGCTCGCGGCGCGCGGCGGCAGCGCGGGCGGTCTCCTCATGGGCGCGGTCGCGAACCTGCGCCCGGATCTCTTCGCCGCGATCGTCGCCGAGGTGCCGTTCGTCGACGTCGTCACGACGATGCTCGATCCGTCGTTGCCGCTCACGATCACGGAATGGGAGGAGTGGGGCGACCCGCGGGAAGCCGGCGCGTACGCGCGGATGAAGGCGTATTCGCCGTACGACAACGTCCGCCGCGCCGCGTACCCGGCGCTGCTCGTCACCACCGGTCTCAACGACCCGCGCGTGCAGTACTGGGAACCGGCCAAGTGGGTCGCCAAGCTGCGCGAGAACTCCACCTCGGGCCGGCCGGTGTACCTCCGCACCGAGATGGGTGCCGGTCACGGCGGCCCGAGCGGGCGTTACGACGCCTGGAAGGACGAGGCGATCGTGCTGTCGTTCGTCTGTGACGCGCTCGGAGTCGACGCATGAAGCTGCACGCCTCCGACGGCGTCACCCTCGAGGCGGAGTGGTCGCCTGCCGCCGAGCCCCGCGCCGCCGCGGTGCTGTGTCACCCGCATCCGCAGTACGGCGGCACCATGCGCAGCATCGTCATCTCGGCGCTGTTCGAGGCGTTGCCGCCACGCGGCGTCTCCTGTCTCCGGTTCAACTTCCGCGGCGTCGAGAACAGCGAGGGTGCATCGACGGCGGGGCGGGAGGAGCCGCTCGACGTGCGGGCCGCGCTCGACGACGCGAGCGACCGCGCGCCCGCGGGCACGCCGATCGTCGTCATCGGATGGTCGTTCGGCGCCGACATGGCTCTCACGATCGGCGATCCGCGCATCGCCGGCTGGGTGGGCATCGCGCCGCCGTTGCGATTTCGCGATCCGACCGAATACCAGACCGTCGGTCTCGATGCGCGACCCAAGCTCTTGATCCTCGCCGCGCACGACGAGTTCCGGGCTCCGGCGGAGATCGAGGACGAGACCCGTCACTGGAACGCGACCCGGCACGAGGTCGTCGCGGGCGCGAGCCATTTCTTCATCGGCCGCACCGAGCGCGTCGTCACGCTCGCCGGCGCGTTCGTCGACGATCTCGCCGCCCGCGTCTGAACGACACAGGTCGACTCGTCTTTGCACTCTGCCCGGAAGTCAGGCGCGAAGCGCGCCGAGCGACAAGCCGTGGTTGGCGAGGAAATGCGTTCGGCGTTCGATCGCCGAGTGCCACACCGCGAGATCACACTCGAACGAGGCACGGTCGCCGTCCTCGTAAGCATGCTCCAGCTCGTCGAACGCGGCGTCCTCCGCGTCGAGCAAACTTCGATAGCGGCGGAAGAAGTGGTCGTCGACAGCGCCGACGGAACCGGGGACAGACAATCCGCCGCCCAAGTAGTGAGGTTCGGCCATGGGCACCTCCTACACATGTGACCCGGACCCGCCGGGCCACTCGGTTCCGGTGACCGTACTCCTGATCGACCCCGCGCGGAATCACCCCGCGTCACCATTTCGTCAACGGCTGTTTACGGCCGGATGACGAGGCCGCGTTCGGCCAGGTAACTCTTTGCCTCACGCACGGAGTGCTGTCCGAAGTGGAAGATCGATGCCGCCAGCACCGCCGACGCGCCGCCCGCGGCCGCCCCTTCGTAGAGATGCTCGAGTGTCCCGACGCCTCCGCTCGCGATGATCGGCACGCCGACCGCGTCTCCCATCGCCCGGAGCAAGTCGAGGTCGTAACCGGCCTTCGTTCCGTCGCGGTCCATCGACGTGAGCAGGATCTCCCCCGCCCCGAGCTTGCAGACCTGCTCCGCCCACGCGAGCGCGTCGAGTCCGGTCGGTGTCCGCCCGCCGTGGGTGACGACCTCCCAGCCGCCGTCGCGGCGGCGCGCATCGATCGCGACCACGATGCACTGCGCGCCGTACTCCTCGGCGCCGGCGCGCACGACGTCGGGTTCGGCGACCGCCGCGGTGTTGAACGACACCTTGTCGGCACCGGCGCGCAACATGCGGCGGGCGTCCTCCACCGTGCGCACACCTCCACCCACGGTGAACGGAATGAACACCGACTCCGCGACCTGCTCGACGACGTGGACCATCGTGTCGCGCGCGTCACTCGATGCGGTGATGTCGAGGAACACGAGCTCGTCGGCGCCCTCGACGTCGTATCTCCCCGCGAGTTCGACCGGGTCACCCGCGTCGCGGATGCCGACGAAGTTCACGCCCTTCACCACCCGGCCCGCGTCGACGTCGAGACACGGGATCACGCGGACTGCGAGCACGCGGCAATCCCCTCCTCCACGGTGAACCGCTTCTCGTAGATGGCTCGGCCCACAATCACGCCCGCGAGGCGCCGATCCAACCCGCGCAGGTCGTCCAGACTGCCGACGCCGCCGCTCGCGATGACCGGGACGTCGAGCGCGTCGAGCAGCGCCCGATACGGACCGTCCCCCGGGCCTTCGAGCGTTCCGTCGCGACCGATGTCGGTGGAGATGATCGCGGCCACGCCGGGCCGCGCGAACTGCCCGGCGAGCATCACCAGATCGAGGCCGGTCTCGGTGGTCCAGCCGTGGATCGCGACGTCACGGCCCCGCGCGTCGAGGCCGACGGCAACCCGGCCCGGGTGGAGCGCGGCCAGCTGCTCCACGACCTCCGGATGTTCGACCGCGGCGCTGCCGACGACGACGCGCTCGACGCCCGCGCTCAGACGCTCGGACGCGTCGGCAACCGTCCGTACGCCGCCGCCCGTCTGCACGGAGGCCGACACGTTGGCGCAGATCGCCTCGACGACGGAGATGTTCGGGTTGCCGCCGTCGCGCGCCGCGTCCAGGTCGACGACGTGGATCCAACGCGCGCCGGCGGCATCGAACCGCCGGGCGACCGCGACCGGATCGTCGTCATACGTCGTCTGCACGCTGTAATCGCCGCGCAACAGGCGTACGACCTGGCCCTCGCGTATGTCGATGGACGGGAAAAGATCCATCAGGCGGCGACCTCGACGAAGTTGCGTAGGAGCCGCAGGCCCGTCTCGCCCGACTTCTCGGGGTGGAACTGCGTCGCCCACACCGAGCCGTGCTCGATCGCGGCCGCGAAACGGCGCCCGTACATGCACCACGCAGCGACGACGTCGTCGTCGTCGGGCTCGGGCGCGTACGAGTGCACGAAATACAGCCACGCCGGATCGGGAAGATGTGCGCAGAGGTGTGACCCCGCGCGCACGTCGAGCGTGTTCCACCCGATCTGCGGCAGGCGCTCGCGCTCCGGGAGCAGCGTGACGCGACCGGGGACGATCCCGAGCCCGTCGACATCGGGGCTTTCGTCGCTGCCGTCGAACAACATCTGCATACCGATGCAGATGCCGAGAAACGGCCGGCCGTCGGTCGCGGCGGCCTTCGTCGCCTTCTCGAGTCCGGACGCCCGCAGCGCGCGCATGCACGCCCCGAACGCACCGACTCCCGGCAGCACGACGGCATCCGCTCGCTCGACCTCGGCGGGATCCCACGTCAGCGCCGCCGACGCGCCGAGGTGCTGCAACGCCTTCTCGGCCGATCGCAGGTTCCCGATGCCGTAGTCGACGACCGCGATCCGCGGCTCACTCACGACGACAACGTGCCCTTGGTCGACGGCACGCCGTCGCCTTCGACCTTCACGGCATCGCGCAACGCGCGTGCCACGCCCTTGAACGATGCCTCGATCACGTGGTGCCCGTTCTTGCCGCTGATGCTGCGGAGGTGCAGTGTGATGCGCGCACCGTCGACGAAGCCTTTCCAGAACTCCTCGGCGAGCTGTGGGTCGAAGGTTCCGATCCACTCCGAGATCGGGTCGACGGCGTACACGAGATAGGGCCGCCCCGAGAGGTCGAGCGCCACGTCGACCAGCGCTTCGTCGAGCGGCACCGAGGCACTCGCGAAGCGCCGCACGCCGCGCTTGTCGCCGAGCGCTTCCCGCAGCGCGTTGCCGAGCACGATGCCGACGTCTTCGACGGTGTGGTGCAGGTCGACCTCGAGATCACCCTGCGCGTCGACCGCGAGGTCGAAGCCGGCGTGCTTGCCGAGCTGTTCGACCATGTGATCGAAGAACGGGATGCCGGTCGACACACTGGTCGTGCCGGCGCCGTCGACCACGAGTGTTACGGAGACGACGGTCTCGTTCGTCTCGCGTCGCAACTCGGCGCGCCTCGGCGAGGGACGAGTATCGGTCATCGCACGACCTCCGGCAGGGCCTCGCCGAGCGCGGCCAGGAATGCATCGTTCTCCTCGGGCGTGCCGACCGTCACTCGCAGGCAGCCCTCGATCCGCGGCCACGACGAGAAGTCGCGCACCAACACGTCGCACGCGAGCAACCGCTTCCAGAGCTCGTGTGCGTCCCCGGCGACGCGGAACATGAGGAAGTTGGCGCCCGACGGGCACACATCGATGCCTTCGGTGGCCGCGAGCGCCGCGAAGAGCCGGCCGCGCTCCTCCACCAGTGAGGCGACGCGTTGCTCCATCTCGGACGCGAAGTCGAGCGCGATCGCACCCGCAACCTGCGTGGGTACCGACAGGTTGTACGGGAGCAGGACCTTCTCGAGCTCCGCGATCATCCACGCCGGCGCGACCGCGAAGCCGAGGCGCAGACCCGCGAGCGACCACACCTTGGAGTACGTCCGTACGACGGCGATCGGGAGGTCGTCGGAGACGAGGTCGATCGCGCTGTGCGGCGCGAACTCGCCGTACGCCTCGTCGACGACGAGCACCGCGCCGGCGTCGGCCGCAACTCGCGCGAGTTGCTCCACGGTCTCGCGGGTCTCGACCGTGCCGGTGGGGTTGTTCGGACTGCACACGAAGATCACGGCGGGCTGCTGGCGACGCACGACCGCGACCGCGTCCTCCGGATCGATCGCGTAGTCGGCCCGCCGCTCCCCGGCGATCACACCGGTGCCGGTGCCGCGAGCGATCTGGGCATGCAGCGCGTACGTCGGCTCGAACACCAACGCGCGGCGACCGGCACCGCCGTAGGTGAGCAGCAGCGTCTGCAAGACCTCATTGCTGCCGTTCCCGCACAGGAGTCGTTCCGGAGGCTGGCCGAGGAACGCGCCCAGCGCGGATCGGAGATCGGTCGCGGCCCGGTCGGGGTACCGATTCCACTCGACGCCGCGCAGGGCGTCGAGCCATCGTTCGACGAACGCCGGTGGCGGCGCGTAGGGACTCTCGTTCGTGTTGAGCCGCACGTCGACGTCGACCTGGGGCGAGTGGTAACCGTCGAGCGCGCGCAGGTCGCCGCGCGGCAACGGACGCGCCGGGCTCACGAGCTGTCCCTCTGACGCAGCTCGATCGACGCCGCGTGCGCGGCGAGGCCCTCTGCCTCGGCGATCGAGCGCGCCGCGGGACCGACGCGCGCCAGCGCGTCGGCGTCGGCGCGCACCACGTGAATGTGCTTTTGGAAATCGGCGATGCGAAGCGCGCTCGCGAAGCGCGCGGTGCCGCCGGTGGGAAGCACGTGGTTCGTGCCGGCGACGTAGTCGCCGATCACTGCGGGCGCGTTGGCGCCGACGAACACGGCGCCGGCGTTGCGCACGAGCGGGACGAGGAGGTCGGCGCCGGAGCACATGAGCTCGAGGTGTTCGGGTGCGATCGCGTTCGCGGCATCGAGCGCCTGCGCCGGCGAGTCGACGAGGATCACCCGACCGCCCGAGTCGAGTGTCGACGCGGCCTCGTCGCGACGGTCGGCGGCGACCAACAGCGCATCGAGCGCGAGCTCCGCCTTGTCGGCGACGGCTTCGTCCCAGACGATCAGCGCCACGGCGCCGCCCGGACCGTGCTCGGCCTGGGCGAGGAGGTCGACGGCGACCCATTCCGGGTCGACGGTCTCATCGGCCACGACGACGACTTCGGACGCGCCCGCGAGCCCGTCGATACCGACCGTGCCGAAGACCTGACGCTTCGCCTCGACGACGAACGCGTTGCCGGGTCCGACGACGACGTCGACCGGACGGAGCGGACCGGCGCCGTAGGCCATCGCCGCGATCGCCTGCGCGCCCCCGATCGCGTACACCTCGTCCGCATCGGCGATCGCCGTCGCCGCGAGGATGGCGTCGTGCACGTGGCCGGACGGATCCGGCGGCGAGCAGACGACGACCTCGGGCACACCCGCAACCCGCGCGGCCAACACCGTCATCAGCACGGACGACGCGAGGGGCGCTCGCCCGCCGGGGACATAACAACCCGCCCGGTCGACCGGCACGATCCGCTCGTTCACCTCGACGCCGAGCCGTTCGTGGCGCGCCTCGCGCTCGCGCTGCGCCTCGTGCCAGGCGAGGATCTGGTCGCGGGCAACCTCGAGCGCGGCCCGGAGGCCGGGCGAGATCCGGTCGGCGGCGCTGATGATCTCGTCGCGGGGAACGCGGGGATCGGCGACGTCGACGCCGTCGAGGCGCGCGGTCAGCTCGCGGACCGCGTCGGCACCCCGCACGCGCACCGACGCCATGATCTCGGCCACGGTCGCACCGATGTCGGGACCGGCGTCGTCGGGGCGCGCGAGCACCGCGCGCAGGTCGCCGGAAGTGCCGCGGACGTCGATACGGGCCAGCATGGGAGCGGTTCATCGTACCGGCCGACCGGCGCCGGTCCGGCGGGATTCCCCTTGTGGCACACTGCCGCGGTGAGCACCTCGACCGACCTCGCCGCGCTGTCGAGCATCACCGCGCAGGTCGACGACTTGAGCCACCGGATCACGGTGCTGGCCGAGAGCTACGGGCAGTCGCCCGACTCCGCGGTCGCAAGCGAGCTCTTCTCGACGGAGCGTGCCTTCGCGACCGCTCGGCGATCGCTCGACCGGGCCGCGACGCTGCTCAGCCAGCAGTCGGACTGAACGCTGCGGAGCGCCGACTCACACGGCGCCCGCGACCCTCCCCGCCGATGGGCACACGCCCGCGAGCGCGCACTCGCTGCAGCGCGGCCGACGGGCATCGCACACACGGCGGCCGTGCTCGATGAGCCGCAACGAGAGGTCGCCCCACTCCTCGGGCGCGACGATGCCGCCCAGATCCAGCTCGATCTTCACCGGATCGGTCTCGTTCGTCAGCCGCAACCGCGCCGTGAGCCGGGTGACATGCGTGTCGACCGGCAACCCGGGCTCGCGGAACCACACCGATCGCACGACGTTGCCGGTCTTGCGACCGACTCCGGGCAGCGTCACTAGGTCGTCCAGGGCGTCGGGCACATCGCCGCCGAAGTTGGCGACTACGCCCTGGGCCATTCCGATCAAGCTCTTCGTCTTCGACCGGAAGAACCCGGTCGACTGCACGATCGTCTCGACCTCGGCCGGGTCGGCCGCCGCGAGGTCGGCGGGCGTCGGGTACTTCGCGAACAACGTCGGCGTGACCATGTTGACCCGTTCGTCGGTGGTCTGTGCCGACAGGATCGTGGCCGCCAGCAACTCGTACGCGTTCGAATGATCGAGCGCGCACTTCACGTCGGGATACAGCTCGCGCAGGATCTCGACGACGGCTGCCGCTCGCGCTTTCGCGCCTCGGGGTCGGGCCACAGCGTCACGGTACCCTGGGGCTGTGCCCGAGCCGTCCGTCGTCGAGGTGTCGCCCGCGCGGTTCGCCGACGTCACGGCGCAGGTCGAACGGATCGACGACGCGGTGGGAGCGGCCGCCGGTCATCCCGCGCTCGGCGACGCGGTCTGGCGCGATCTCGAACGACCGGGACCGGATTCCGCGGGCTTTCTCGTGGACGACGCCGCCTACGCGCACATCGCGCGCGCCGACAACGAGAACGACCACGGGTGGGTCCTCGGTCTCGCGGTCGCGCCGGGCGCTCCGGCCAAAGGGACGCGCACGGTTCTGGTTCGCGCCGCCGCGGCGCACGCACGCGCCCACGGCGGCGGTGGTGTGTCGCTCTGGATCCTCGGCGCCGACGCCGACAGCGACGCGGAGTTGTCGGCCGCGGGGATGCGCGCCGACCGCGAGCTGTACGAGATGCGGGTACCACTCCCCCTCGGGCGCGAAGCGCACTGGCCGCCCGGCATCACCGTGCGCAGCTTCGAACCCGGACGCGACGACGACGCCTGGCTGCGCGTGAACAACCGCGCGTTCGCGGGCCACGCCGAGCAGGGTGGTTGGACGCGCGCAACGCTGGCCCGCCGCATCGCCGAACCGTGGTTCGACCCGGCGCTCTTCCTGCTCGCCCTCGACGCGGACGGACTCGCCGGCTTCAACTGGCTGAAGATCCATCCCGCCGACGACCGCAACCCGGCCCGCGGCGAGATCTACGTCATCGGCGTCGACCCGCGTATGCAGGGTGCCCGCCTCGGGCCCGCGTTGGCGATCGCCGGGCTCGACACGCTCTCCGACCGCGGTATCACGACGGGGATGTTGTTCGTCGCCGCCGACAACCAGCCGGCGCTCAAGCTGTATCGCTCCCTCGGGTTCACCGTGCACCGCACCGACCGCGCCTACGAGCTCGAGGTCCCGGGCCCGTGACAGGGGTGACGCGCTACGCAGCACGGCTGCCCGAGCTGCAGGACATCCTCGATTCGATCGGGCAACCGGCATACCGCGCGCAACAGGTGTTCGAGGGGCTGTACGAGCAACGGCGGCCCCTGGCCGAACTCACGAACCTTCCGAAGTCGCTGCGCGCGACACTCGACGAGCAACTGCCGATGTCGTTCGTGCCTGCCGCGTTGCAGCTCGCCGACGAAGACACGACCGCGAAGTGGCTTTGGCGCGCCGCCGACGGAACGCAAGTCGAGACGGTTCTCATGCGCTATGCCGACCGCGCGACGGTGTGCGTCTCGTCGCAGGCCGGCTGCGCGATGGGATGCACGTTCTGTGCAACCGGCCAGGCTGGCTTCGAACGTCACCTCTCCGCCGGCGAGATCGTGGAACAGGTGCTGCGCGCGCAGCACGAGTCACCGCAGCGGGTGTCGAACGTCGTGTTCATGGGCATGGGCGAGCCGCTCGCCAACGTCGACGCCGTGCTTGTCGCGTGTTCCCGTCTCCACGAGGACGTCGGGATCTCGGCTCGCCACATCACCGTCTCCACCGTCGGGGTCGTACCCGGCATGCAGCGCCTCACCGAGTTTCCCCTTCCGGTCACGCTCGCGGTTTCGCTGCACGCGCCCGACGACACGCTGCGCGCCGAGCTCGTACCGCTCAACCGGCGCTACCCGATCGCCGCGGTGCTCGACGCCGCCCGCGCGTACGCCCAGCAGAAGGGTCGGCGCGTCTCGTTCGAGTACGCGTGCATCCGGGGCGTGAACGATCTCCCGCGCCACGCCGACGCGCTCGCGGGACGCCTGACCGGCTTCCGCGGCGGCGCCCACGTGAACCTGATCCCGCTGAACCACACCGCGGGTTATCCCGGGGGTCCGAGTGACGCGGGCCGGATCGCGGCCTTCGCCGACCGACTGCGCGCGGGGGGCGTCGAAGCGACGATTCGCCGCAATCGGGGCACGACGATCGACGCTGCGTGCGGGCAGCTGCGCATGCGAAGTGCCTGAACGCGCTCCCGGGACGCAGTCGTCCCGCGGCATCGGCCAGAATGGGGCGTGGACGAAATGCGTTGGGTCAACCCGCACCAACCCCAGACGCTCTACATGGCCGTCATCCTGTGTTACATCGAGGGTGTGGTCTCGCTGCTCTCGTATCCGACGTTCGGCGTCTTCGCGCTGCTGATCCTCGGCGGGCTCGTCGCCGGAGGATTCGGTGTCGCCAACGAGAAGAAGTGGGGCTACCTCCTGGCGCTCGCGACAGCGGCGTTCCAGGTCCTCATCGTGCTCCTCGTCTATCGGACCCTCGCCGACGTCGGGGTCATCATCCAGCTCGCCTTCGACGTGCTGCTCGTGGTGCTGCTCGCACACCCGATGAGCCGTAGCTATCAGCGCATCTGGTTCAAGTGACACCGGCCGAGGTGGCGGCGGACTGCGAGGCGAAGCTCGCACCGCTCGAGACCGCCGCGAACCGTGCGTGGTGGGACGCGAACACCGACGCGTGCGACGAGACGCAGCAGCGGCGCGCGGCGGCCGACATCGCGTTGTCTGATGCCCTCGCCGACGCCGACGCCTACGCGGCCGTGCTCGGCGCCCGCGACGACGCGAACGTGGACCCTCTCGTCGCCCGTCAGCTCCACGTCCTCGCGCAGGCATACGCGCCGCATCAGGTCCCGGCCGACCTCCGTCGCCGGATCGTCGATCTCCAAAGCGACATCGAATCGCGCTTCGCCCGCCATCGGGGAACGATCGACGGCGAGACGGTCGACGACAACCGCATCCTCGACATCCTGCGCACGAGCGACGACGGCGAGCAGCGCCGCGCCGCGTGGGAGGCGTCGAAGAGCATCGGCCGTGAAGTCGCAGCCGATCTGTGCGAGCTCGCGCGGCTGCGAAACCGCGCCGCGCAGTCGCTCGGTTACCGCGATCACTTCGCGCTCGCGCTGGCGACGACCGATTTCGACGAGCGGCGGCTGTTCGACACATTGGATGCCGTCGCGGCGCTCACCGACGCACCGTTCCGGGCGCTGAAGCGTGAGCTCGACGATCGGTTGGCGGCACGCTTCGGTGTTGCCGCGAGCGAGGTTCGCCCCTGGCACTACGAGGACCCGTTCTTCCAGGACGCGCCCGCCGCAGTCGGCGTCGACCTCGACCCCTTTCTCGCCGGCGCCGACCTCGAAGCGCTCACGGTGCAGACCTTCTCCGGAATGGGGCTCGACGTGCGAGGGGTGCTCGGCCGCAGCGACCTCGTCCCCCGAGACGGCAAGTCGCAGCACGCGTTCTGCATCGATGTCGACCGCGACGGCGACGTGCGCGTTCTCAGCAACAACACGGTCGGCGAACGCTGGTCGGAGACGATGCTGCACGAGTTCGGCCACGCCGTGTACTTCGAAGGCGTCGGTCGTGACCTCCCTTGGCTGCTCCGCACCATGCACATATGTCTGACCGAGGCGGTCGCCATGCGCTGTGGCCGGCTCGTGCGCGAGCCCGAGTGGCTGCGGCAGGTCGCCGGTGTTCCGGCGGCGACCGTCGCCGATCTGGCGCCGCGGCTGCACGCGGCTACGCGCGCCTACCTGTTGATCTTCGCCCGCTGGGTGCTCGTGATGACGCACTTCGAGCGCGGTCTCTACGCGCAACCCGAAGACGATCACGACACGCGCTGGTGGGAACTGGTCGAGCGGTTCCAGCTGGTGCCACGTCCCGATGGCCGCCACGAACCGGACTGGGCTGCGAAGATCCACATCGCCGCCGCGCCCGTCTACTACCACAACTACCTGTACGGCGAGATGATCGCGTCACAGCTCGCGGCCGCGTTCGGCAACCTCGTCGACGATCCGAACTCGGGCCCCGCCTTGACGGCGCGTCTCTTCGCGCCCGCAGCAACCAAGCGCTGGGACGCACTCGTCGAGCACGCGACCGGTTCGCCGCTGACGCCGGCCGCGTTCGCGACCGAGCTCGACATCTGAGGCACCGTCGTGTGCGACACGCTTTGCGTCCGCACCGACGACGCGATGCTCTTCGCCAAGAACTCCGACCGCCACCCCGACGAGGTCCAGGTCGTCGAGCGGCACGACGCCCGCGCCGCCGGCCGCGAACTGCACACGCAATATCTGACGATCCCCGACGCGAATGCGGTCGCGTTCCTCGGCTCGCGCCCCACATGGCTCCGCGGTGTCGAGCACGGCGTCAACGAACACGGTGTCGCGATCGGGAACGAGAAGATCTGGACCGTCGACCGTCCGCGCGACCATCCGCCCGCGCTCCTGGGCATGGACCTCGTCCGCCTCGGCCTCGAGCGCGGCCGGACGGCCGAAGAAGCTTTCTCGGTCGTCACCGAGCTGCTGCAGGAACACGGCCAGGGCGGCTCGGGCGAGCCGCACCGCGACGAGCCGTACTACTCGTCGTTCCTCGTCGCCGATGCCGCCAGCGCTTTCGTCGTCGAGACGAGCAATCGCACGTGGGTCGCGCGCGAGGTCGGCGAGGGTGCCGCCATCTCGAACCGCATCGGACTCACGACCGACTGGGATCGCGCTTCGCCCGACGTCGTTGCCGGCACCGATTTCGACACCTACCGGTGGCCGCGCATGCCGACCGCGATCGCCGACCATCGCCTGGCGACGACCCGTGCCGTCGTCGCGCGCGGCGCGGAAACGACGCCGGCCGATCTCGCTCGAGTGCTGCGTTCGCACGGTCCCGGCCGCGAGGAGACGCAACTTCCGGTCGCGCTGGACGAGAGCGGCCGCGGATTCAGTGTGTGCATGCACCGCCGCGAATCCCAGGCGCAGACGACGGCGTCGATGATCGCCGAGCTGCGCGCCGGTGTGCCGCCTCGGGCGTGGGCGTGTCTCGGCAATCCGTGCGTGAGCGTCTACGTACCGTGCTTCCCACCGGAGGCACCGCCGGAGCTCGCCGACGAGCGGACGTGGGCACGATTCGGGGCCCTCCGCGACCGGGTCGAAGAGCAGCCCGACGACTTGTTCACGGTTCGGGTCGCGCTCGCCGAGGTCGAGCGCGACCTGTGGGAGTCAGGGGCACTCGCGTTCGCCTCCGGGACACCAGGGCTACTCCGCGAGTTCACCCGCACCGCCTTCGCGCCGGTCGACGCGGCGCTGCATCGACTCGGCGTCTGACGAACCACTACCTTCGGCGGACCGGTCGGGGCGGCACAGCGAGGGGGACCTCAGAGCGGTGGAGTTCAACCTGGCCGACCTCTTCGAGCGGGTCGCCGACACCGTGCCCGACCACCTCGCTGTCGTATACGCGTCGCGCCGGCTGACCTTCGCGGAGCTCGACACACGCGCAAACCGCTTGGCGCACGCGCTCGCGGCTCGCGGGATCGGTGCGGGAGACCACGTCGCGCTCTACCTGTTCAATTCGTCGGAGTACCTCGAGGGCATGCTCGCCGCGTTCAAGCTGCGGGCGGTGCCGATCAACGTCAACTACCGCTACGTCGAGGACGAGCTCGTCTACCTGCTCGACGACGCCGACGCAGCCGCAGTCGTGTTCCATCGCGAGTTCGCGCCGAAGCTGGCCGCGATCCGCGACCGGCTGCCGAAGCTTCGGGTGTTCGTCGAAGTCGACGACGGCTCAGCCACCTCCCTCGAAGGTGCGCACGAGTACGAAGCCACGCTCGGGGCGGCTTCCCCCGACCGCGATTTCACGACGCGCTCCGCGGATGACCTGTACCTGCTGTACACCGGTGGCACCACCGGCATGCCCAAGGGCGTGATGTGGCGCCACGTCGACCTGTTCTTCGGCGCGATGGGCGGCGCGGGGGGCGGCGGCAAGCCGATCGCCGCACCGGAGGAGATCGCGGAGCGCTGCCTCGAACCGCGCACCCGGTGCGTCCCCATCTGTCCGTTCATGCACGGCACCGCGCACTGGATGGCGTTCAGCACCCTGCTGACGGGTGGGACGATCGTCATCCCGATCGAACACCACCTCGATCCGCCGGCGGTGTGGCAGCTCATCGAACGGGAGCACGCGAACTACATCGTGATCGTCGGCGACGCGTTCGCCCGTCCCCTCCTCGACGCGCTCGACACCGCCGAAGGTCGAGCCCTCGACCTGACGTCAATGCAGGTCGTGCTCTCGGGTGGTGCGATCCTCTCGCCCGCGTTGAAGCGCGAGTTCGTGCGACGGTTCCCGGCGCTGCTCGTCGTCGACGGGTACGGCGCGTCCGAGACCGGCGGCCAGGGCCAGTCGATCGTCGTGGCCGGCGGCGACGTGCCGAATGCGCCGCGGTTCCGGGTCGGTGACGACACCCAAGTGCTCGGACCCGACCTGCACCCGCTCGGCGTCGGCATCGTCGGCCGGCTCGCACGCCGCGGGCACATCCCCCTCGGCTACTACAAGGACGAGGTCAAGACCGCGGAGACGTTCCCGGTCGTCGACGGCGAGCGGTGGGCGGTGCCGGGCGACCACGCGGTCGTGGAGACCGACGGCACGATCACCTTGCTCGGCCGGGGCTCGGTCTCGATCAACACCGGCGGCGAGAAGGTGTACCCCGAAGAAGTCGAGTCGGTGCTGAAAGCGCACGCTGACGTGTTCGACGCGCTCGTGGTGGGCGCGGCCGACGACCGCTGGGGCGAACGGGTCGTCGCCGTCGTCCAGCCCCGGCCGGGAGCGGCGCCCGCGCTCGACGAGCTCCAACACCATTGCCGCGCGCACCTCGCGGGCTACAAGGTCCCGCGCGACGTCGTCCTCGTCGACGCGATCGAGCGGTCGCCGTCGGGCAAGCCCGACTATCGCTGGGCCCGGAAGGTGTCGGCGCGGGCGGCGGGTACGGTCGAAGCGTGACCGGCAACCGGCTGGCAGACGAGACGAGCCCGTACCTCCGCCAGCACGCCGATAACCCGGTCGACTGGCGGCCCTGGGGTCCCGATGCATTCGCGGCGGCGCGTGAACGTGACGTCCCGATCTTCCTGTCGGTCGGTTACTCGTCATGTCACTGGTGCCACGTCATGGCGCACGAGTCGTTCGAGGACGAAGCGACCGCGGCCGAGATGAACGCGCTTTTCGTCAACGTCAAAGTCGACCGCGAGGAGCGGCCCGACGTCGACGCGATCTACATGCAATCGGTTCAGGCGTTGACCGGCCGCGGCGGATGGCCGATGAGCGTGTGGTGCACGCCCGACGGCCGCCCGTTCTACGCCGGCACCTACTTCCCCGACGCGGACCGCCACGGCATGCCGTCCTTCCGCAGAGTCTGCGCGGCAGTTGCCGAAGCATGGCGAGACCGGCGGGACGACGTCGTGGCCCAAGGCGAGCAGTTGACGACGGCGCTCGCCGAGGAAGCGGCGCGCGCGCGTGACGCGGGCGACGGAACCGTCGACCCGCGAGTGCTCGAGCTCGCATACGCAAGCGTGCGTGCGCAGTTCGAACCGACGTTCGGCGGCTTCGGCCGGGCACCGAAGTTCCCGCAGGCGATGACGATCGACTTCCTGTGCCGCGCGTACGTGCGCAATGCCGCCGACGAGACGCGCGAGATGCTCACGAAGACGCTCGACGGTATGGCCGCCGGCGGCATTCACGATCAGCTCGGTGGCGGGTTCGCGCGCTATTCGACCGACGACCGGTGGCTGGTTCCGCACTTCGAGAAGATGCTGTACGACAACGCGCTGCTCACGCGCGGGTATCTGCACGGTTACCTCGTGACGGGCGAGCAGCGATACCGCGGCGTCGTCGAAGACATCGTCACGTACGTGCTGCGCGATCTCCGCGACCCAGCCGGTGGTTTCTACGCTGCCGAGGATGCCGACTCCGAAGGCATCGAGGGGAAGTTCTACTGCTGGTCGATCGCCGAGATCCGCGAGGTGTGCGGCGCCGACGCCGATGCCGTCATCGCGTACTACGGCGTGACGGCGGACGGGAACTTCGTCGATCCCCACACCGGGTTCCGGGGGAACATCCTGCACCTTGCCGAACGCGATGCTGAACCTCCACTCGAGGTCGAGCGTTCGAAGTCTCGATTGTTGGAACGACGGTCTCGGAGGGTCCGACCGGGGCGTGACGACAAGGTCCTGCTCGGCTGGAACGCGCTCATGCTGTCCGCTCTCGCCGAAGCGGCGGCGGCGCTGCAGCGCGACCATTGGCTCGAAGCGGCGCGTACCAACGCGCGGTTCCTCCTCACCGACCTTCGGCGCGACGACGGCCGGTACCTGCGGTCGTGGCGGGCCCCCTACCTCGCCTACGCCGAGGACTACGCGGCGCTGCTCGAAGCACTCTGCACGATGGCCGAGGTCGACGATCCGGCCTGGCTCGACGATGCGCGGACGGTCGCCGACGAACTCCTGCGATTGTTCGGCGACGACGAGAGCGCGGGCCTGTTCACCTCCGGCGTCGACGCGGAGCAACTCCTCGTGTCGATGAAGGATCTGTACGACGACGCCACACCGTCGGCGAACTCGCTCGCCGCCAACGGACTGCTCCGCTTGGCCGCGCTCACGGGCGAGTCGCGCTACGAAGAGCCGGCGCGCGCGATCGCGGCGATGCTCGCACCGTCGGCAGCCTCGCATCCGACAGCGTTCGCGCACGTCTTGAACGTCATCGAACGCGTGACGACGAGTCCGCTGGAAATTGCGGTGATCGGCGAGCGGGACGACCAGCCGACGCAGCAGTTGCGCGCCGAGATCTTCGGTCGGTTGCTTCCGGCTTCGGTGACGCTCACCGGTCGTGCGCGCGACGACCTCCCGCTCCTCGCAGGCCGCGAACTACGAGACGGGCGACCGACCGCGTACGTGTGCGAGCACTACACGTGCCGGCAGCCGGTCACGAACGCGGATGAGCTCCGGGCCCAGCTGGACGCGGTGCTCGCGGGACGTCAGCAGGCAGCGAGGTAGGAACCGGCCGCGAGCTCTTCGGCGACGGCCCATCCGAACGCAATCATCGCCTGGCCGCGACTCGCGTCGAGCGTGCCCACGAGCGACGCGATCTTGGCGCCGCCGGTCGCTTTCACCGGACTCGTGTCGAGGACGGCGAGGCACGGCGGTTTGCGGCCCTTCACCGCGACCCTGAACTCTCGATCGTCGAAGTGCGCGTCGTTGCCGTACCGTTTCGCGAGCCGGCGGCCCCAGGCCCGGTCCTCGCCGTTCGGCGTGTAGCCGGGGCGGGGCACGACGTTGGCGTAGCTCTGGAGCAAGACATAGCAACTGGGCTGGGCGAGCCGGGCGGCCACGAGTACGTCCTCGTCGGGGAACGAGATCGCCGCCCGCCGGGCCAACTCGCCGGTCATCGACTTGAGCGTCGCCGACGCCTGCTTTCCCTTCCGGACGACACCCATGCCCCACAGGATCGACGGGGTGCCGCCGATCCGCTCGAGCGACCCGAGCATCAACCCGCTGATCACGCCTTCTTCGGCCGCGAGGACAGCCAGCGGAAACGACTCCACCTGGCGATCGAGCTCCTCGTCGCCGATGGGCAATCCATTGGCAAGGAAGATCTGCCCGACTTCGTCGAGCTCAGCGGGTTTCAGCGAGACGGAATCGCGGGACTCGACGTTCATCGCCAATACATTGTGGCCGAAGTCACGCCCGGAGGAAAATCGAGTTCTCGTTGCGCACCTGACCAGGCCGTCTCCGCGGACTTCTCCGACAATCCGGAGCAATCACACGGCTCGCGCTACGTGAACGAACGGTCGCGCAGCGCGAGATCGCGACGGACCGCTACGACGTGATCGGTCGGGCGCGCGACATGTCCCAGTAGGCCTTCATGCCGGAAATCTTCCGGTTGTCGTCGACGGTGAGCGTCTCGACGCAATCCATGATCATTCCGCCGTCGCCCATGACCGCGTGGATCTCGAGCACCATCGCCGCCTCCGTCCCGCACACGATGACGTCGTTGAGCTTCATCTCGATGCGGTCTGCAAGCGCGCGCGTCTGATCGAAGAACTCACCCACGCCTTGGTGGCCGACGTGGGGTGGCTGGCCCACGGGGTCGAACCACACCGCGTCGGGTGCGAACAATGCCAGCACCGCGTCCTTGTCGTTCGCGTTCGAGGCGGCGATGTACGCCTCGGCAAGCGCTTTCACCTCTTCGGGAGTCGGCATGGCCCGACCCTAGGCGCGTCCGGCGTGGGCGGCGACCCGAACTGCGCTGCTACTCGACGACGATCCCGTCGAACGACCCCTTGGGCGCGGGAATCTTCGGATCCAGTTCCTCCAGCACGTGCAAGAGGATCGTCGCCGCCGCGACGCCCGACACCCACTTGTGATCGGCCGGCACGACGTACCACGGCGCCCACGTCGTCGACGTCGCCGTGATCGCGTCTTCGTACAACCGGGTGTACTGGTCCCAGAGCGCGCGCGTGTCGAGATCGGCGCGCTCGAACTTCCAACGCTTCTCGGGATCGTCGAGCCGGGCTTGCAGACGCGCCCGCTGCTCGTCCTTGCCGACGTGTAGGAAGATCTTCACGACGGCGGTGCCTTCTTCGACGAGCATCTGCTCGAACGCATTGATGTGGCCGTAGCGCTGCTTGCGCCGGCGGTCGTCGATCGCGCCGATCGCCCGCGCCGCCACGACGTCCTCGTAGTGCGAGCGGTTGAAGATGCCGATGTCACCGCGCTCGGGGAGGACGCGATGGATCCGCCACAGGAAGTCGTGTGCGAGCTCGGGTGCCGTCGGCGCCTTGAACGACTCGACGACACAACCCTGGGGATTCAGCCCGGTGAAGACGCGGCGGATCGTTCCGTCCTTCCCCGCCGCGTCGAGGCCCTGCAACACCAAGAGCAGTGACCGCTCGTGTTCGGCATAGAGCCGACGGTGCAGCACGCTGAGCCGGTCGGTGAGCTCGCGCAGGATCTCGGCCGCGTGCCCCTTGTCGACACCGAGCCGGTCGCCGGTCGCTCGCTCGGAGAGGCGCGCCTTCGTTCCCGGCTCGACGCGCACGACGTTCAGCATTCCCGGACGGTACCGCCCGCGGGCGGCGTCATTGCACGTGTTCGGTCCAGCGCGTGCCGTCCCAATAGCGCCAACGGCCCGATCCCCACGGGTCGGGATGCCAACCGGGCGGCGATGCGGCGTACACCGGAACCGGTGGGCGGCCCCGGCGCACCGCGCCGACGATGAGCAGCACGACGCCCGCGACGAGGACGACGCCGCCGAGCGCGGCGAGAGCGAACCATCCCAGCGACCCGGACGCGACCGAGCCGATCGGGCGCGCGACGAGCACGTTGTCAGCTGTCGTTCCCGTCACGCCGACGACGTACTCCCCCGCGACCGGTGCGGTGAATCGCACGGCACCGACGTAACGTCGCCCGTCGACCGTGAGCGTCTCGATCAGCGAGCCTCGCTCCGACACCGCGACGGCCGTTCCGTCGGGTGCCGTCACAGTGACGTTTTCCGGCGTGATCGTCACCGAGTCGTCGGGCGAGAAGGCGTTCCCGAGCGAGGACGCGCCCTTGTCCTCGTAGACCATGTAGTCACCGTGTCCGAGATGCATCTGCGCGCGGCCCGGAACGTCGAACCGGATCGGCGACCGCACCGCACGCACGATCGGGACGATGCCCGCAATGAAGGTCGGGATCGCGAGCGCGGCCCCGGCGACGATCAGTGCGATGGAGAGCCGCAGACTCGGTCCGGGGGGTTTCGGAGGCGAGGGCTGCGCCGGTGCGGCCATGGCCCCATCTTCGCCGGTTCGGGTGAGCGGTCGCGTGATGTCCGTGGTATACGAACTCCGTGTCGTCGACGCCGCCGGCCTCGCCCGAACCGGCGAGCCCGGTCGTAACCGAGCCGGCCAAGAAGCGGCGACGCTTCATCATCGGCCGGGTCCTCATGCTCTTGTTGGCCGCGGTGTCGTTCCACATCGTGGCGCCGAGCGTTGTCGAGGTGCTCGGGTCGTGGCCGCGCGTGTCGACGGTTGCGCCGGAGTGGCTCGCCGCGATCGTGTTGTGCGAGGTGCTCAGCTTCGTGAGCGCGATCACCCTGCAACGCATCGCGTTGCGAACCAAAGCCTGGTTCGCGGTCGCGACTTCGCAACTCGCCGGCAACGCGACGAGCCAGATCGTGCCGGGAGGCGCGGCCGCGGGCGCGACCCTGCAGTTGCGCATGCTGAAAGAGGCAGGCTGCGACACTGCGACCGCGGTGTCCGGCTTCACGGCGTTCTCGCTGCTGCAAACCGCGAGCATCTTCTTCCTACCCGTCCTCACGCTCCCCGCGATCCTCGCGGGCGCCCCGGTCGATCGCGGTCTCGCCCAGACCGCGTTCGTCGGCCTCGCCGGCTTCGTGCTCGTGGCCGGCCTCGGCGCCGTGCTGCTGTCGACCGACGGCTTGCTCCGCGCGATCGGACGCGCCGCGCAATGGTCACGCAATCGCATCCTGCGCAAGCGGACACCGATGGTGGGCCTGCCGGAGCGACTGCTGCGTGAACGTGACGAGATCCGCGACGTGCTCGGCGAACGCTGGCGTTCGGCGCTGGCCGCGACCGCGTGCCGGCTCGGATTCGACTTCCTCGCGCTGTTCGCTGCGCTCGCGGCCGTCGGTAGTGTCCCCCGGCCGTCCCTCGCCCTCCTCGCGTACGCGGCGGCGTCGCTGCTGGCGATGATCCCGATCACTCCGGGCGGGCTCGGCATCGTTGAGGCGGGTCTTTCGGGAACGCTCGCGCTCGCGGGCGTGGCCCCTGCACAGGCCGTGCTCGCCACGCTCCTCTACCGGCTCGCGTCGTACTGGCTGCCCATCCTCGCCGGTCCCGTGGCCTACGGATTGTTCCGCCGGCGCTATCGGTGACGCCTTCATCCCGCTGATTCGGATCTTCGTCAGAAGGGTGTCCAGTTGGTCGCCGGCGAGGCGAGCCATTGCAGCATCTCCCGGCGCGTCGTGGGGCCGTTGGCGCGGGTCGCCGCCGGAAGCACGCCGTCGTCGCGCAGCTGCGCCGCGGTCATCCGCGCGTCCGGGAACGGATCGGACGCGAGCGCGCACCGCGTCGCCTTTGGGTCGAGGCCGAAGAGTGCGGCCGCGTTCAAACCGAGAACCCGTTCCTTGCGGGCCGGCGTAAGCGCGGGATAGCCGAACAGCGTTTGGAACTCGTCGGAGATCGTGAACGAGCGGAACGCCTGCAGCTGCGCCTGCGGCGACCCGTACCAGACCGCGTCGGTGCCCCAGAGCACACGCTTCGTTCCGACCCGTTTCAGCAACTTACCCAGCGTGTGCGCCGCGGTGTTCGGATCGCGGAGCACTTCGCGCCACACCGTGCCGACGTCGACCCACACGTTGTCGTTGGGCGGAACGCCGTGATCGTCGAGCGCACGCAGAAAGGTGTCGATGCCGATGCGCGCGCCCGGGTCGTAGGCGCCCTCGACATGATTCTTGTCCCATGCGCCGTGGAACACCACGAACTGCATGTCGCGGAATAGCCGTGACACCGCAACGATGTCGTCCGGGCGGTTGTGGGCGGCGTCGAACCGCACGAGCGGGAGCCCTTTGTGCGCGATGAACACCTTCACCCCGAGATCGTGCGCCTTCTGAACGACCGGAAGACCGATGGCCGGGTCGTCGAGCGCATAGCCGACGCCGTTCGGGCCCCACGCGGTGTACACCTTGAACGCGGCGACCTTTCCGGTCTGCGCCGCACTCTCCATCTCGTCGAGGCGCTGCGGTAGCGGCCCGAAGTTCGGGGCGATCACGTTGTGCACGAGTACCCGCGGCGCACCGCCGTGTGTCAGGCGCGCGGCGAGCTGCTGGGTACCGAGCTGATCGAGGAACGGGACCGGCGCGTCGGCCGGACCGGAATTCGGGACGTCCGACAGCATCGCAACCGTCGTGTCGCTGGCGAGGAACAGATCGTGGAGGTACGCGGCGCGGCTCGCGCACTCCAGCCGGTTCGACGCGCCACAGTCGGGCACCATCCCGAGCACCAGATTTACGGTCTCGGGAGCGTTCTTCGTCCACGGCCCGTCGGGCATCACATGGTGCGTGTGCACGTCGACGACGAACTCGTTGCCGCCGAGCGCGTGCTCGCAGGCTTCGACCTCGTGTGGCCGAGGGACGGTGAACGAGCCGCCCGGCGACCGCGGGGCAGTGGTGCTCGTCGACGGGGACGGGGGCGGCGCTGTGCGCGATCCGGATGAGCTGCACGCGGCCAGATCGAGTGTCGCGAGCACTGCCGCGACGCCGCCGGCGGTCTGCAGGAACCGCCGGCGGTCCATGCCGGTGTACCGGGCCGCGTCGTCCGCCATTGCGAGCGCGGCGTTCTCGATGTCGTGATCGCGACGGGTCGGTGCATCCGGAACGTATTCGCCGTTCGTCGCGGGCGCGACGCCGAGCGGGAGTCGGGCGTCGCCTTGGGGATCCTCGTGACGGCCTCCGCCATGCCTTCTCGTCACGTTCGCACCATAAGCGGGATGAGGCGCCGGCGGACCGCGGCCCCTTGCCGATCGCGCTACGACGCCTTCAGTTGGGCTGCGGGCGGTTGCCGCCGGTCGCGCCGCCGTTTCCAGACGGCGTCCAGACCGACACTGAGCCCCAGAATGACCAACAGCGCCACCGCGGTCGCGGGTTCGTCGACGAGCGTGGTGAAGACGAACGTCACGAGGACGACGACGGTGGTCGTCACCGCGACGGCGAGTATCCACGGCTTGGCACCCGTCTCGCGCCACACGCGGAAGTGTCCGGCCGTTACGAGCGTGAAGACCAGCAGCGCGATCGCACTGCCGAGTGAGGCGATCGAGCTGAGATCGAACCCCGCGGCGAGGATGATCGCGACGAGTGCCGTCAACAGCAGTCCGGCCGGCGCCCGGTCCGCGAAGCGGCGTCCGAGCGACGGTGGGAACTGGCCGGTTGCGGCCATCTGTTCCGACAGTCCCGCTGCGGGGTAGAGGCCGGCGTTCGTCGCGCCGGCGGTGGAAAAGAGCGCGGTCACGCTCATCATCCAGTAACCGGCGCGGCCGAGAGTCGGTTCGGCTGCGACCGCGAGTGCCGTTCCACCCGACGCGATGACCTTCTCCACGGTGAGCGTGCCGAAGACGCCCAGCGCAACCGCGATGTAGATGACGGTCGCGATACCGAGGGCCAGGAACATCGCGCGCGGCAGTTGCCGCTTCGGGTTCGCGAGATCCTTTGCGGTGAACGTGACGACTCCGAAGCCGAGGAACGCGAAAAACGTGAGTGCGACGCTCGAGATGATGTCCTTGATCGACGGATAGCCGGAAAACGCGAGCAAATGCGGATCGAGGTTCTTAAGCGTCGATACCGCGAACACGGTCAGCATCGTGAGGACGACGACCACGACAATCGACTGGGCGCGGGCGACGGCTTTCGAGCCGACGATGTTCAGCGCGCTCATCGCGATCACCAACAGGACGGCGAAGATCTTGACCCAGGCGGTGCTGTCATCGGCGACGGCCGCGCTGGCGTAGCTGCCGAACGACACCGCGACCATGCCCGTGACGATGGCGTTCGCGGCGAGGATGAGCCAGGCCAGAATGCCGGCCACGTGCCCGTCGCCGTATCCCCGCACGACGTATTCGAGAAGCCCCGCTGCGGACGGGAATCGCGCGCCGAACTTCGCGAACGAGTAGCCCTGGAGCATCGCGATGGCGCCGGCGATCGCGAACGACAGCCAGACCGCCGCGCCCGCGACCTCGCCCGCGGCGCCGAGCAACGAGAAGATCCCCGCGCCGACCATCGCGCCGACGCCGATGAACGCCGCCTGCCGTACCGAGAGAGATCGCGTGCGTTCTTCCATGGCGGGTCAACCGAGTCGGACGCGCAACTCGACCACCGTCATCGCTTCCGACCGTCGCACAGCAACCGGATCCTCCCGCGGGCGCAGACCGCAGACTACGAGTTCGCCTCGCGATGCATGCGTATGCCGCCCCGCGTCGACCGGCTCGGCGTGTCGGCATGAGCGTCGTCGTCGCGTCGCCCGTGGTCACGAAAAGCGACGCCGGCGTCGGCTCTCGTGACCACGGGGGGCGAGAGTGGTGGGCGGTAGAGGACTCGAACCTCCGACCTCATCCGTGTGAAGGATGCGCTCTAGCCGACTGAGCTAACCGCCCGAGGGAGTCGCGAGGCTAGCGCGTCGACGATTCGGCCCCGGAGGTCGCGAGGTACTCAATCGCCATCGCCGCGTACATCGCCGCGCCCACGGCCATCGCGTCCTCGTCGATCGTCATGCGGTTCGAGTGGCACGCGTGCGCGCGAGCCGGGTGCTCACCGTTGGGACACACCCCGAGGAACGACAACGCTCCCGGTCGCTTCTGCAGCACGTACGAGAAATCCTCGGCGCCCATGACGGGCGCGGGCATCGCCGCCGCCCCTTCGGAGCCGAGCAGACCCGACGCGACCCGCAACGCGAAGCCCGCGCCTTCCTCGTGATTCAGCGTCACCGGGTACCCGCGGTGCACCGTGAGCTCGGCCGTCATGCCGTGCGCGCCGGCGATCCCGTCGACGAGCTGCTCCATCGCTTCCACGGCCAGCGCCCGGCTGTGTTCCGAAACCGCGCGCAACGTGCCGAGCATGTCGACCGACTCGGGAATGACGTTGTCGGTGGTGCCGGCCCGGATCTTCGTGATCGTCACGACGATCGGATCGAACGTGTTGATCCGTCGCGTCGCCATCACCTGCAGCGCTTGCACGATCTCCGCGGCGATCGGCATCGGGTCGTTGGCGAGATACGGCGTCGACGCGTGCCCACCCTTCCCCTTCACCTTGATCTCGAGCACGTCCGCCGACGCCATCAGCGGCCCGCCGCGCGTCCAGATGGTGCCCGAGGGAAGGTTGGGCGACACGTGCAACGCGAACGCGGCCGCGACGGGATCGTCGCCGTCGAGCACGCCTTCTTCGATCATGTACCGCGCGCCGTGATGACCTTCCTCGCCCGGCTGGAACATGAACCGAACGCTGCCGGCGAGCTCCGACCGGCGCGCGTGCAGCAAGCGCGTCGCGCCGACGAGCATCGCGGTATGCGCGTCGTGACCGCACGCGTGCATGCACCCGTCGACGCGGCTCGCGAAATCGAGACCGGTGTCTTCTGGCATCGGGAGCGCGTCCATGTCGGCCCGCAGCAACACGACCGGCCCGTCGGCGCAGTGCAGATCGGCCACGACCGAAGAGACGGCATCGCCCGTGCGAACGTCGAAGCCCATGCCGTCGATCTCGGTGAGGATGGTCGCCTGCGTCTCGGGCAAGGTGAGTCCGAGCTCGGGCGTCCGGTGAATGCGCCGGCGCAGCTCGACGAGGTCCGGAAGGAGGCGTTCGGCATCCGCCAGCAGCGCTGCGGACCCGGACGATGTCACGCTTCGAGCCTAACTCAGCGGGTGCGGAACCACGACCGCAACGCGTCGGAAAAGGCGGCTTCGTATGCGCGGTACGTGTTTCGCAACTCCACGGCGGCCGACGGGTCCGACGTGAGCTCGCGAGGAAGCAGCGGGTCGGCCCGAAGGTGCGCGAGTGACGCCGCGCCCGCAACGAACGCGTCCGCGATCGAGGACTCGTCGTCGGCGTCGAGTGCTCCGGTCGCGATCTGCAGTCGTTCGGTGATTGATCGCGCGCGCTTCGACCACGACGCTTCGCTGAAGAGCTGCGCGGCGAGCGCGGCGGCGTCCGCGTCGGGCCGGCCGGACCACCACGCGCACTGCGAATCGGCGACGGTCCACGACTCCACCGGCGCCGACGCGCGCGGCAGGTTGTCCGGCCGTGTCCATACCCCCTCGCGCAACTCGGCGTAGCGCATCCGACGCATCGCGTCGCGCAGCGCCGCACGCTCCCCGGCGTCCCGGGCCCCCGAAGTGACGACGGCGGTGCGCCAGTCACCTCGCCACCGGTCCAGAGCCGGATCGAGGCTCCAGTCCTGCGCGATGCGTCGATGCTCGACCCGACCGGCCAACAGGTAGCGGCCGTCCTGCGTCCGGAGCTCGCCCCGCTCGACCATGCGGCTCAGCGCCACCCGCGTCGTCCCCTCGGCCACGCCGAACAGCGCGCACCACTGCACCAGCCGCCCGCCCCGCATCGCGGCCGCCGGCGTCCGCAGGAGGAGGCTTGCGATCAGCGATCGGGGCGTCAGCGGCCGTTCGAGGAGTGGCTCGACGGCGGCATTACGTTCTCGACTCATCTGTCGGAGAAGTGTAATATGAAGTCGTGGCCACGACGATGATCCCGGACGCCGACCTGCTCGACGACGTTCACCCCACCGACAAGATCACCGCGTCCGGCCGGCCGACGCCCCATTTCCGGGAGGAGCTCCGGCGCATCCCGAACGTGCGCAACGCGTTCGCGGTTCTCGGGCTCTACGTGCAGACGATCGCCATCATCCTGATCGCCGTCCACTTCGACAACTGGTTCGTCTGGATCGCCGCGTTCTTGCTGATGGGCCGGGCCCACGCGCAGTTCGCGGCGCTCATGCACGAGGCCGCGCACCGGCTGTTGTTCCGCAACCGCAAGCTCAACGACTTCGTCGGCCGCTGGCTCCTCGGCTACCCGTCGTTCACACCGATCGACCTTTACCGCCGCGGGCACATGGCGCACCACCGCGAGGAGTTCGGTCCCGACGAGCCCGACATCCCGCTGTACCGCGGCTACCCGATCTCGAAGGACTCCTTCCGCCGCAAGCTCTTCCGGGACGCCCGCGGCAGCACCGGCTGGAAGCTCTTCAAGGGTCTGCTCGCGGGCGTGCGATCCGACAACACCGCGGTCCGATCGCAGGCGCGCTGCATCGTCGGGACCCAGCTCGTCCTCATTGCGATCGGTGTCGCGCTCGGCCACCCGTGGGTCTACTTCGTCCTCTGGCTGGCGCCGTACCTCACCGTGTGGCGAGTGATCAACCGGCTGCGGTCGATGGCCGAGCACGGCGGCATGCAACGCTCGAAGGATCGCCGCCTGACGACGCACAGCGTGCGCCAGCACCCCGTCGCCCGGTTCTTTCTCGTGCCGTTCCACATCGGCTGGCACCTCGCACACCACGTCGACTCGGGCGTACCGATGGCGAACCTCCCGAAGTTCCACGAAGAGCTGCGCCGCGCGGGCTACGTCACCGACCGGCTCGAATACGACAGCTACCCCGCGCTTTGGCGGAAGCTGTCGAGCGGTGCAAGCCTCCCGGGGTGACAACGTTCGACGACGTCGCCGACCTCATGCGCGCGCAGTCCGCGCAACGGCGACTCCGCAACGACCCGATCGACGACGACACGGTCCTGTCACTGCTCGACCTCGCCGCGCACGCCCGCACCGGCCGCCCGCAGCAGTGCGCGTTCGTGGTGGTGCGCGACCCGGACATCCGGCACCAGCTCGCCCGCACCTATCGCCAGGGCTGGTCGATATACAAGCGGATCCTGCGCAGCCGGTCGAGTGACGATGCGCTCCTCGAGGACCGGCAATGGGAGTCGGACCATTTCGAGGACGTGCCGGTCCACGTCGTGGCCTGCCTGCCGGGCCGTCGCCCGCTCTTCCCTGCGATCGGGGCCGCCGCCTTCTACGGCGCCGCGTTCCCGGCGGTGCAGAACCTCCAGCTCGCCGCCGCCGCCCGCGGGCTCGGCACATCCGTCACGACGTTGCCGTTGTGGTCCGTGTGGGAAGCGCGCAGGACGCTCGGGCTGCCGAGACGGGTCACGCCGGTCTCGGTCGTGGCCCTCGGATGGCCGCGCGGCCCCGGCTCGACCGCGGGCTATCGCGCACCCACGCCGCTCGTCGGCAATCTGGTCCACCTCGACCGGTGGGGCCACCAGCCTTTTCGCGCCCGGCGCGACCCGATGCCCCCGGACACGGCATAATGGCGGTTACGACTTCGAGGCAGGTGACGACGTGCCCAGAAAAGGACGAGCGCGCCGCTTCCGTGAAGCGCGCAAGCTCAAGCAGGGGTACGACGACGGGCTGTTCCGGGAAGGCTCCGGCACCCTCGCGGATCTCGACGAGAACGCGGAATCCGACGACGAGGCCGACGACGACCTCTACGACGACTTCGAAGACGAAGAAGAGGACTGGGACCCGGATCACCACCTGAACCGGTAGTCCGTCTTCCGCGCCTGCGGCCGCGGGTCGCACTGCGCGTCAGGTGGTCAGGCGGTCCTCGGATCCGGGGCGTCACCGTCGATCTCGAACCGGCCGATGGCATCCGCCACCGTCTCGGCCTTGACGTCGCCCGTCTGGGCCAAACCGTCCAGCACCCCGACCACGACATGGGCGGCATCGACCTCGAAGTGGCGGCGCAGCGCGGGCCGGACGTCCGAGAAGCCGTAGCCGTCGGTTCCGAGCACGACGTACGGCTGGGGCACGAAGCGTGCGACCGCGTCCGGCACCGCCCGCACCCAGTCGGTCACGGCGACGACGGGACCGGCGGTCTCGGCGAGCACCTCGGTCACGTACGGCGTGCGGGGCGACTCGGACGGGTGCAACCGGTTCCAGCGCTCGCACTCGAGCGCGTCGTCGCGCAACTGCTTCCAGCCCGGCACGCTCCACACGTCGGCGCCGATGTCGTAGTGCTCGGCGAGCACCTGCTGTGCCTCCAGCGCCTGCAACACCATCGGTCCGCTCGCGAGGATCTGGGCGCGGTGCGAGTGCTCTCCCTCGGCCGCGCGCAGCAGATAGATACCGCGCACGATGCCGTCCTCGACGCCGTCCGGCATCGGCGGCTGGGGATAGTTCTCGTTGTAGAGCGTGAGGTAGTAGAAGCAGTCCTCGGCCTCGGGCCCGTACATACGCCGGATGCCGTCGCGTACCAGCACGCCGACCTCGTATGCGAACGCGGGGTCGTACGCGCGGCAGTTCGGATATGCGAGCGCGTACATCTGCGACTGGCCATCGCAGTGCTGCAGCCCCTCGCCCGACAGCGTGGTGCGACCCGCGGTCGCGCCGAGCAGGAATCCGCGCCCGCGCTGATCGCCGAGCGACCAGATCATGTCGCCGGCGCGCTGGAAGCCGAACATCGAATAGAAGATGTAGAACGGGATCATCGGCTGTCCCCACGACGCGTACGCGGTCGACGCCGCAGTCATGGATGCCATCGCCCCCGCCTCGGTGATCCCCTCCTCGAGGATCTGGCCGTCGGACGCCTCGCGGTACGAGAGCATCAGCCCGGCGTCGACCGGCTCGTACTGCTGGCCGAACGGCGCGTAGATCTTGAACTCCGCGAACAGCGCGTCGAGCCCGAAGGTGCGCGCCTCGTCGGGGATGATCGGCACGATGCGGGCCCCGAGCTCCGGCTCCTTCAACAGCATGCGGAGCAGACGCGCGAACGCCATCGTGGTCGACGCCGGAACCTTCTCGCCGGTGCCCGCCGTCAGCTGGTCGATGATGCCGTCGCGCGGGAAGACGACGATCTTGGAACGTTCGACGCGGTCGGGCAGGAAGCCGTCGAGGGCGCGGCGCCGCTCCATCATGTACTCGTACTCGGGCGACTTGTAGCCGGGGTGGAAGTACGGCGCCATCCCGCCTTCGAGATCGCCGTCGGGGATCTCCATGTACAACCGGTCGCGCAGCGCCTTCAGCTGCTGCGGCGACATCTTCTTGATCTGGTGGGTCGCGTTACGCGCCTCGAAGTCGGGGCCGAGGGTCCAACCCTTGATCGTCTTGGCGAGGATGACGGTCGGCGTCCCCTCATGCTCGACCGCGGTCTTATAGGCCGCGAAGATCTTGCGGTAGTCGTGGCCGCCGCGCGGGAGTCGCTGCAGCTCGTCGTCGGAGAGGTGCTCGACCATCTTCCGCAGCCGCGGATCGGGACCGAAGAAGTGCTCCCGGATATACGCGCCGGACTCGACCGCGTACTTCTGGAACTCGCCGTCGACGGTGGTGTTCATCTTGTTGACGAGCACCCCGTCGACATCGCGGGCGAGCAGGTCGTCCCACTGCCGGCCCCACACGACCTTCAATACGTTCCAACCCATGCCGCGGAACGTCGATTCGAACTCCTGGATCACCTTGCCGTCACCGCGTACGGGACCGTCGAGACGCTGCAAGTTGCAGTTGACGACGAAGATCAGATTGTCGAGCCGCTCGCGCGCCGCCAAATCTAGGGCGGTCGTCGCTTCCGGCTCGTCGAGCTCGCCGTCACCGACGAAACACCACACCCGCGCGTTCGACGTGTCGACGAGCTTGCGGTTATAGAGATAGCGGTTGAACCGCGCTTGGTAGACCGCGTTCAGCGGACCGAGACCCATCGAAACCGTGGGGTACTCCCAGAACGTCGGCAGGCGGCGCGGGTGCGGGTACGACGGCAGGCCACGGCCGTTGGTCTCGCGGCGGAAGTGGTCGAGCTGGTCCTCGGTCAGGCGACCTTCGAGAAACGCCCGCGCGTAGATGCCCGGCGCGGCGTGGCCCTGGATGTAGATCTGGTCGCCGTAGCCGCCGTCGCCCTTGCCGCGGAAGAAGTGATTGAAGCCGACCTCGTACAACGAGGCGGCGGACGCATACGTGGACAGGTGACCGCCGAGGCCGTCGAAGCGATGATTGGCGCGGTCGACCATCGCCACCGCGTTCCAGCGGACGAACGCACGGATGCGGCGCTCGATGTCCTCGTTGCCCGGGAACCACGGCTCCTGCTCGGGCGGGATCGTGTTGATGTAGTCGGTCGTCACCATGACCGGCACGAACGCGCCCTGCTCGCGTGCGTGCTCCATCAGACGCGCAAGGAGATAGTGCGCCCGCGCCTTGCCCTTCACGCCGATCACCGCGTCGAGCGACTCGAGCCACTCGGTCGTCTCTTGCGGATCCACGTCGGGGAGCTGGTGGATCGAACCGTCGCTGAACATGGGCCTCCGTCCTTCGACGGATCATCGACCGGTCATTGCCCACACGTGAGACCCGGATCGTCCTCACGCGTGCCGCTTCAGCGTACGACCGCCGGGCCACCTTTCGGCGCCCGGCGGCGTCTCGGGTGGGCGCGGAGGGATTCGAACCCCCGACCCCCTGCGCGTCATGCAGGTGCTCTGCCAGACTGAGCCACGCGCCCGAGTAGAGCGCGCCAGGATAGCGCGAGGGTTACCGTTCCCCCGATGGGCTGCTTGAACGGGCATCGCGCCATCGTCACCGGCGGTGGATCGGGGATCGGCGCCGAAACCTGCCGGCGCATGGCTGCGGAAGGCGCGCGCGTCGCCGTCGTCGACGTGAACGGCGTCAACGCGCAGGCCGTCGCCGGCGAGATTGACGGGCACGCGTACGCAGTCGACGTCACCGACTACGACGCGCTCGCCGTTGCGATGAGCGACGCATCCGATTGGATGGGCGGGCTGACGCTGCTCTTCAACAACGCGGGCGGCAGCACGCTGTCCCCCGTCCACGATTTCGACCTGGCGGAATGGAACCGCATCGTCACGCTGAACCTGACCGGCGTCTTCCACGGGTTCAAGGCCGGCGCGCCACTGATCCTCGCGTCCGGCGGCGGCGCGATCGTCTCGACCGCGTCGATCTCGGGAACCCGGCCCGCGGCGGGCGAAGCGCCGTACTCCGCCGCGAAGGCCGCCGTGGTCGCGCTCACCGCCAGCGCCGCGCTCGAGTACGCGCCCGATATCCGTGTGAACGCGGTGTCGCCGGGAATGATCCGCACGCCGCTGACCGAGCTGTTGCTCGACGACCGGGGCATCGGCCTCGAAGCCGTCCAGCGCTCGAAGACGCCGCTCGACCGCATCGGCGAACCGGCCGACATCGCCGACGTCGTCGTCTTTTTGTGCTCCGACGCGGCCCGATTCGTCACCGGTCAGAACATCGTGGTCGACGGAGGCATGACGCTCCACGGATCGGGGGTCGACGGCGTCCTCGACTCGGTGCGGAATCTCCTGTCGAGCCGCTGACCGGGGCTTCACGCCCACCTCACATTCCGGGCCGATGCTGGACCCATGAAACCCAGCACAACCATCGCCTCCGCCGCCGTAGCCGGGATCCTCGGTCTCGCCGGCGTGTCCGTCGCCGGCGCGGCCGCCAACCCGGGCTCTCCCCCGCCCACGTCCGCTCGAGCGACGGGCGCAACCACGACGACGGCGGCGAACCCGAGCCCGACCACGACCTCGAGCCCCAGCACCGTCGCCCCGACACCGGGCGGGGCGACGGTCCCGGGCGCCGCGGCGGGAACCCGGGCCACGCGCCGGCGTCACCGTCGTCGTCAGGCCGCCGCGATCATCGAACGCACGATCGAGATCACGCCGCGGGTCCTCGGCCAGGAGCTGCGTGGCGGCCAGACGATCGCACAGATCGCCACCGATCACGGCGTGCAGCCGCAAGCCGTCATCGACGCGCTCGAAGGGGCCGCGAACAAGCGCATCGACGCCGCGCTGTCGGCCGGCAAGATCACCAGCGAACGCGCCGCACGTCTGAAGCAACGGGTTGCGACCGCCGTTCCGCGCATCGTGAACGACTGGCACCCGCGCCAACACGCGGCCGGCTGACGCCGCCCCGGCTTACGGCCGGCTGGTGACGTGGTCGCGCAAGCGCTCGCCCAGCCGGTCCGGGCGCCCTTGCGTGAGCGCGGCGAGCTCGGCCGCGTCGAAGTCGGCCTCCGACATTCCGAGCTCGGTCAACAAACCGCGCACCGAGGTGAGCGACAGGCCGTCGAGCTCGATGCGGTCGAGACATCCCTCCTGCCCCACGCGGCGCAACAGCTGTTCGAGGCGGGTCGAGAAATCGGACGCGCCGCAGCGCGCCGTCGCGAGGACGAGCACCCGGAGGGGTTCGGCGCGCGTCAACAGACCGCCGAGCAGGAAGAGCAACTCGGGCCCGGCGCGGTTCACGTTGTCGAGGATGAGCACGATCGGTGCGCGCTGCGCCATGCCTCCCATCCACGAGATCAGCGCTTCCCGCTCGCGCGTGGCGCGGGCTTCGTCGTCTCCTTCCAGCGCGGGCGGCAGGTCGGGAAGGCGGCGCCGGAGCGCAGGCACGAGCGCGGCGACGTCGCCCGGCCAGCGCCCGAGACAGCACTCGAGCTCCTCGTCGCTGATGTCCTCCGCGGCCTCGTAGAGCGCGGTGGCGATTGTTATGACCCCGGGCTGCAACGCATCGGCGCCTTCGACGGCGAGGACGATCGTCTCGTCGTACGCGCGGCGCGCCACCTCGAGCACCAGCCGCGACTTCCCGATCCCCGATTCACCCGTGATCAACACCATGCGCGCGCATCCGCCCGCGACCTCGCGCAGGTTCTCGAAGATACGGAGCTCTTCTCGGATCCGGCCGACGAAGGGCAGGTCGTACGAGGTCCACGCGGGGAGACGGGGAACGATGCCGGCCCGGCGGGCGAGCAGCGTGGGGTCCTGGTCTTCGATGCGCCGACGCAGCTCCTGCATGTACACGCTCGGTTCGATACCGAGCTCGTTTTCGAGGTAGCGGCGCAACTCGTCGTACGCGGTGAACGCCTCGACCCGCCGGCCGGCGCGAAACAGCGCAACCATCTGGTTGGCCCGCGTGCGTTCCCGCGACGGATCTGCGCGGATCCAACTCTGGATGTCCGCAAGGATCTGGACGTGGGCACCGCAGCGCAGGTACGCGCGGTTGCGGAGGTCGTACATCGAGAACCGCAGCTCCCGCAGTTCGCGGTACGCGCTCTCGTAGAAGGGCGCGTCGCGCACATCGGCGAGCGCGTCGCCAGACCAGCACGCGAGACCCGCCGATGCCGCGGCCGCGGCGGCGACGTTGTCGTCCTTGATGAAGAGTTCGCGGGCGAGATCGAATGCCCGCTGCGCGCGCTCGAGGTCGAGTTCGTCGGCTGTGGCGACGATGCGATAGCCGGCGCGTTCGGAGACGAGCCTCGACGCCGCCGGACCGAGCGCGGCGCGGAGACGGGAGACGACGATCTGCAGCGCGGCCTCCGGGTGCTGGGGCGGTGCGTCGCCCCAGATGCCGTCGATCAGCGCGCTCGGGTGGACCGCACGGTTCGCATCGGACAACAACAGCGCCAAGAGCGCCCGCTGCCGCGGCGCGCCGATCGGGATATCCGTGCCATCGACAGCGAGGCCCACCGGGCCCAGGATCCTGAATCGCACGTCGGAACTCATGGGCCCGCCTGGACCTGCCTCACCCCGCTCGGGTGACCCCGAGACCGATACTGGGCTCGGATTGTAGGATCTATTATCCAGCGAGGGTCAACCTTCAAATCGGGCAAAGCGGGACGGTGAGGATTTGTCGAGGCAAGTGGCGCGGCCCGCCTTCCGGCTGCGTCTATCGCCCAACGTGACGAGCGCATTCGTATGAGTCGCCGGCGCTCGGCCGCGTCGATCGAGACGGACGAGCGTCTGCTCGAAGCCGCGCTCGACGAGCTCGCCACGGTGGGCATCGACCGCCTCGGAATGATCGGCGTCGCGCGCCGCGCCGGCCTCACGACGGGCGCGCTGTACGGGCGCTACGAGAATGTGCACGAGGTCGCCGCCGACATCTGGCGATCGCGGGTGCGCGGCCCGATGTTCGCGTTGCTCGACGACGTTGTCGCCGCGCTGATCGACGGCGGCGACGCCAAGGCGCTGATCCGCGTGCTCGAGGTGCTCCAAGAACCGCCGCGCGAGATCGCCGCCGGGCTCGAGCTGATGGTCTGCGCGCGTCGGGTCGACGAGTTGGAAGAGATCGTTGCGCCCGAGACCGACGCCTGGATGCGAGGGCGCGGAGCCGCGGCCCGAGCGCGCGACCAGCGCCGTCGGGCCCAGGTGCTCTTCGCGGTCGGGTCGGTGACCGGGATGTTGCTGCACGCGATCCCCGGCACGCGGCGCACCGACTGGGAGCCGGCGCTGTCCACTCTGGCGCAGTCGTTCGCCCGCCCCTACGAAACCCCGAGCTCGCGTTTCACCGCGGTGCGCTTCGGGCCGGTGCGTTCGACGCTCGGCGATCCGCATCAGGACGCGCTCATCGACGCCGTCGCCGCGATCACTGCCCGTGTGGGGTTCGAACGAGCGACCGCGTCTCGTATCGCACGGCGGGCGAACCTCACGTCGGGCGCGATCTACGCCCGGTATCACACCAAGGACGAGCTGCTCACCGACGCCGTCGAGGTCCTCCTTGCCCAGCGGTTCGCGAACGACCTCGCCGACAACGCGTACCTGATCGACGCGACCGACCCCGGCACCGCCGCGGCGAGCGTCATCGGCGGCTACCTCGGGAGGCCGCGACGCGACTGGCGCATCTTCCGCGTCGAGGCGCAGCTCGCCGCGCGTTACCGCCCGGAGCTCGCGGCCGCGCTCGACCGGGTCCAGGAGGCCGGCATTCGCGCGAACGTCGACGCGCTGCGCGCCGGCTCCCACGCCCCCGCCGACGTCCTCGAGCGCATGGCGCGCCTGAACCACGCGATGCCGCTCGGCCTCGCATTCGTCGACATCGCCCTGCCGGCCGGCGGTTCCGTCGATTGGCGCTCGATCTTCGTGCCGTTGCTCAGGAGGACGCCGGCTTCCGGCTGACGTAGATCGCGTCCATGGGATCACCCGGCGCCGGATGGACCTGGATGTCGACGAACCCCGCGTCGGCGAGCAATCGGCGCGCCAGCCCCTCGCCGAAGACCGTGCCGATGCCGGCTCCGTCGTGCGCGAGGGAAACGGTCATGCAGTGGAGCGTGCTCAGCGCGTACTGGACCGGCGCCATGGGATTCATCGCGTTGTCTTCCAACGTGTCCGCCGCGTGCGGTTCCTTCATGAAGAAGTAGCCGTCGTCGCGCAGGCGCGGCATGAATTCGCAGAAGAACCTGGGCAGAATCGCCCTGGTCGTGGACCGCGTCGAAGACGAACACCGCGTCGAACGGTTCGCGGAGATTCGGACCTTGGCGCCGCCCGGTCCGGCACCGTTGCAGTACGTCGTGGGGCGCAAACCCTGACCTCGAGGGGACAGAGCGCGGCGCGGCCGCGAAGCGCGCCCGAGGCCTTTGGTATCGTTTTTCGATGGGTCGAGCGGCGGTGCTGGCGAAGGATCTGACGCCCCCGCGGCTCTACCGGTTCAGCCGCCGTATCCGGCGTAAGTACTTCACCCCGAAGAAAATTCTCGACTCCGAAGCCGGCGCCGATTACTACGACGACAGCTTCGAGAAACGCGCACACTGGCGGGCGGAGTACTCGGCAAGCCCCTGGTACTACATCTGGACCGTCATCGTCGATCGAGTGCAGTCGATCGATGCACCGCACGTGCTCGACATCGGCTGCGGTGCGGGACAGCTCGCCGCTTTCATCCGTGATCGCGGCATCACCGACTACGTCGGCCTCGACTTCAGTACCGTGCGCATCAATTACGCGCGCGCCCACGTTCCCGAACTCCGCTTCGAGGTCGCCGACGCCTACACCACCGACCTCTTCGACACCGTTCCGTACGACACCGTCGTCTGCACCGAATTCCTCGAGCACGTGAACGGCGACGTCGACGTGATGCGCCGGCTCCGCAAGGGAACGCGATTCATCGGAACCGTCCCGAACTTCGGGGGCGGATCGCATGTTCGGTTCTTCGAGAACGACGCCCAGGTCTCCGAGCGCTACAGCCCGTGCTTCGAGAGTGTCCGGATCGACACGTTCCTCATGCCGAAGCCGGGACGCAAGCAATTCCTCATCGACGGCATCATCGCCTGACCGCCGCCGGGAATCACCCGGCGAGAGTGAGGCACGGGCGCGCCGCGCGGCGTGGAATGGGCGGCGCAACCGATCGGAGGGAGAACCGATGGCCGTCGACACATTCCTCGTCTACGCCGGCACCTATGACGACCTCGAGGACGCGAAATCGGACTACGAGGCGATCAAGGACCTGCACACCGAAGCCGGTTTGATCGACGCGTACGACGCTGCGATCATCCACCGCCGCGACGACGGCAAGGTGAAGATCGAGAAGAAGCACGAGACGCCGACCCGGGTCGGCGGTGTGCTCGGCGGCGGCGTCGGCCTCGCGACGGGGCTCGTGATCGCGCTGTTTCCTGCCGCCGCGATCGGCGGTGGCCTGCTTGCCGCGACGACCGGCGGCGGCGCGGTGCTCGGCGCGGTCGCCGGGCACGCGGCGGGCGGGATGAGCCGCAAGGACCTGAAGGAGCTCGGCGAAGAGCTCGACAAGGGTCAGGCCGGCCTCGTCGTGGTCGGTGTCTCCGACATGGGCGCCAAGATCGAGCGCGCCATGAAGAAGGCGAACAAGATCGAGGCCAAGCAACTCGAAGCCGACCAGAAGAAGCTCGAGGAGGACGCCAAGGAAGCGAGCAGCTGATTCGGCGCGCTCTCGCCGAGCTCTCAGTCCTGCGTGCTGTACAGCTCGTCGTAGTGGTGCCACTCCGGTTCGCCCTTGGAGATCGCCCGGAACTTGTCGGCGTACTCCTGCGTCTGCGCGCGCTCGTTGTTGATGAAGGCTTCCTCGGCCGCCGTGAGCTCGGGATCGACGACCGCGAAATTCACCACCATGACGTAGCGACCCGGCGTGTCGCGATCGGCGAGAATCCGGAGCCCGGCGTATCCCATGACGTCCTGGCCGGCCTGGAGCGTGTCCCACTCCTGCGCGAGCGCAACGAGTGCTCCCGGCTGATCGGAGTGAAACGTCATCGTCTGCGTGAACCGCTGTTCCATCTACTCGTCCTTGTGGCCGACGATGTTGACGACGTTTCCGTCGGGAGCGCGGACGAGAAACCTCCGAACTCCCCACGCTTCGACGGTCAACGGGTGAACGATCTCGTAGCCCCGGCGCTGTGCTTCCTCAAACGCCGCGTCGACCTCGTCACCAGCGCGCACCGAGATCACCGAATCGACGGGACTCGTCGCGTCGCTCGTGACCAACTGGACCGCGGCCCGGCCGTCGGGCGAGCGGAAGTGGGCCACCCAGCCGAGATTGAAGAGCTCTTGATCGAGCCCGAGGTAGTCGGTGTAGAAGCTGCGGGCCGCGTCGATATCCGCGACCGGCAGATTTGCGATGATCTCCGTTGGTCTCACTCGTGCTCCTTGTCCGCCGCCCGAACCTGACTGGCCTTCAACAGTCGATGCCGAGCACATTGCGCGCCGACTCTAGATCGGGGGCGAGCCGCGTTCAGAGGACGACGGACCAGCGGCCGTCGTCGTCCTGCATTTCGAATCCGCACGACTCCCAGAACGCGACCGCGTCGCGGTTCTCGCGATGAACCATCGCGTCGAGACGCGTGCAGCCGAGGCCTCGCGCGCGCTCGCGCGCCTCGGCCAACAGTGCGGTCGCGACTCCCTCGCGGCGATTCCTCGGCTCCACGACGAGGCGGTACAGATGACAGCGCCAACCGTCCCATCCGACGATCAGCGACGCGACGACCCGTTCTTCGCCGTCGACGGCGACGATCAGCGCGTCGGGGTCGCGCGTCAGCAAAGCCCGGGCTTCGCGTTCTTGGCCCGAACTACGCGTGGGACCACCGTGCGTCCGCCACAGATCGACAACGGTTTCGACGTCGCGTTCCGTCGCACTGCGGATCAACACGCCGCCAAGTGTGCGGGACGCGTGGGCGGTCGTCGAACGGATTTCGCGCGGTGACCGCGATCACAGCGCGAGCCGTCGACCCGATCGGCCGCCAGTCCCCCAATAGAAAGGGCCCGCGGTGGGATTCACGGTGATATCCCATCCCTTTGCGCGCAGCCGGTCTTCGAGCTGCTTGGCCTCGAAGGGAATCTTGACGATCCGAAACGGTGTGCCGTCGCCGGCATGTCTCCGGACGATGGACGAGTCCGGTCCTTCGACCAGCTCCTCGCTCGCGCGGTGGTTGTCGTCGCAGAAGAACACCCGCCCACCTGGTCGGAGGCACTCGTCGACGAGCGACCAGAACGAGTCGAAGTGCCCGTCGGGCACATGCGATATCCAGAATCCGAAGAACACCGCGTCGTAACGGAGGCCGGATCGCCAGCTGAAGAGATCGGCCTCGATGAAACGCACCGCGTCGTTTCCCTCCCGGGCCCGGGCCCGGGCCACCATCTCCGGAGCGGCGTCGACCGCGGTAACGGTCGAGGCGAAGCGAGCGAGGTGCTGCGTCCAAACGCCTGTGCCGCATGCGAGCTCCAACACATCGCCCGTCGGTCGAAACGCATCGATCGCCGTGAGCAGTTCGTCCAGACCGATGAGCTCGAAGCCCGGATCGACGCGTTCATAGTCGTAGTCACTCGCGACCGCTCGATAGAACGCGACCTGCTCCGCCAGGATCGGCTCTTCCATGCATCCAGACTCGCTGATCAGCGACCGGCAATCGAGTCGCCGACACCTGCGAACTGCGCGGGGGTGCCTGCATCCACGTTGCTCTCACGTCTGCCCCCTTGAACTCGCGGGTGCCTCCGGCGTCCAATACGGGCTGTGAACCGGTGCGCGTCGGGGGTGTGAGGTGGGCGCCGTCGGCTTCGTGGCGCGGATCGACCTCCGGCGCCGGTGGCGAGGAACCATCGTCGTCACGCTGCTGGTCGGCATCGTCGGCGCGGTCGTGCTCGCAACGCTCGCGGGCGCGCGTCGCAGCGACTCCGCCCTACGACGATTCAACGACTGGAGCCGGACATCGAACATCGAGATCAACCCGGGTCCGGTCACCTCGGCTCAGCTCGCGGAGTTCCGCAAGACACCCGGCGTGGGCACGGTGGCCCTCGTCCACCTCCCCGCGATTCAACTCAGGAATACGAACGTGCAAGACCTGGCCGTCGGCGCGCCGACCGATACGACGATCGGTACCGTCATCGACCGCGCTCGGGTGATCAAGGGCCGCGCTGCGGACCCCAACGTGCCGGACGAGGTCGACGTCGGCGAAGGCCTGACGTCGCTGCTTCACGTGCACGTCGGATCGACGATTCCGTTCAACTCGTGGACAGTTGCCCAGGTGCGGAAGATCTTGTCCGGGGCGTCGGGGTTCACGGAGCCCGGAGGCCCCGAAATCGTGCTGCACGTCGTCGGGATCGACCGCCGGCCCCTCGATCTCGGGACACGTGGTGCGGCCGGCGGCGTCCTGTTGCTCACACCGGCATTCGACCGAAAGTACGCGGGCGCGATCGGCACCTTCTTCGGCGATTCGCTGCGAGTGCGCACGAAGGAGCCCGGCGACGCCTCGCGCGTCACGGCTGCAGCTCAGAAGATCTGGGGCTCGAATCCGCAGTTCCAGTTGCAAGACCTCGCGATCGACACAACGGGCGCGGGTGACGCGATTCACGTGCTCGCAGTCTCGCTGTACATCTTTGCAACGATCGCCGCCCTCGCCGGTTTGGTTGCGATCGGGATCGTGTTGACACGCGAACTGTCGATTGCGCAGCCCGAACAACCGACGCTCCGTGCCCTCGGCGCAACACGCGGCCAACGACTCGCGATCAACGGCCTACGCGTCGGGATCATCGCTGCGCTCGGCACCACACTCGCCGTCGCGGGCGCGTTGGCGGCATCGCCGCTTCTCCCCTTCGGCGTCGCGCGCCGCGCTGATCCCGATCCGGGTTTTCACGCCGACTGGTACGCGCTGTTGCTCGGCATCGTCGCGATCTTCGCCGTGATCGCGATCATGTCGATGATCGCAGGGTGGCGTGCGACCCGTGTCGTGACCGACGCGTCCGTGCGCGCTCCCGGTGTGGGCGCGCGCACGGCCGCGCTCGCCGCGAGCTCCGGACTACCGGCGTCGATGGCGACGGGTGTGCGTTTCGCGGTCCAGCCCGGTCGGGGCGACAAGGCAGTACCCGTTCGGTCGGCAGCCCTCGGCATGATCGTCGGCGTGCTCGGGCTGGCCGCGGTCATGGTGTTCGCATCGAGTCTCGATCATCTTGCGTCGACGCCGCGGCTGTACGGCTGGACGTTCGACTTCCGCGCGCCGACGTCCGGCGACGAGTTCTGCGATCACAACGACGCGCGCATCGGCTCGGTCCGCGGTGTCGGCGCTCTGGCCGCGGTGTGCTACGAGAACATCGAGGTCGACGGGCGCGCGGTCACCGGATGGGGCTATACGCCGTTGCGCGGCAACATCGAACCCGAATTGGTCGCCGGCATGCTGCCCACGACACCCGGCCAGGTAGCGCTGGGAGCGGCGACGCTCCGAGCAACCCACACCGACATCGGCCAGAGGATCGTCGGGCAGAGTCCACTCGGGAGGCGGACGTATCTCGTCGTCGGAGAGGTCGTCTTCCCGCAGTTCGACGATCCCCAACCCCTCGCCGACGGAGCCTGGTTCACGCAAGCGGGCTTCAACCCGCTCGTCACGCCGCCGAAGGGCGACGCGAAAGACTCCGACTTCACCCGCTACGTGATCGGCGACGTCACGCGGGGAGCGAATCCGGCGGTCGTGGAAGCAGAGGTCACGAAGGTCTCACTCGACAGCCAGGGCCAGCACGCCGCCGGTGCACAGCGCCCCGTCGAGGTCGAACGTCTGCGCCAAACCAACTGGTTCCCGGCCGCGTTGGCGGTGCTGCTCGGTTTCCTCGCGCTCGTTGCTGTCGGTCACGCGCTCGTCACCGGAACGCGGCGGCGGCGCGCGGAACTGGCGCTGCTCAAAGCACTCGGCTTTCGACGCGGGCAGGTGCGGGCATCGATCGCTTGGCAAGCCACTGTGCTCGCCCTTTCGGGTCTGATCGCCGGCATTCCTCTCGGCGTCTTGGTCGGTATCGCGATCTGGCGCGCGGTCGCGAACGGTCTCGGCATCGTCAACGGCGCAACATTGCCCGTGGCGCTCCTCGCACTCGTGCCGGTCGCGATCGTCGCGGTGAACGTCATCGCCTTCTGGCCTGCACGCCGTGCGGCACACCTCGTTCCCGGTGTGGCAATGCGATCCGAATAGCCCGAGTCCCTGTTGTCGCCTGTACACGAAGCAGCGACCGCCGAAGCGGTCGCTGACATGCAGATCACTCGAGAGCGGACGACGGGATTCGAACCCGCGACCCCAACCTTGGCAAGGTTGTGCTCTACCAGCTGAGCCACGTCCGCGTAGGCCCGACAGTATACAAGCCACACTCGTCCGCACACCGGGCCGGCAGTAGCCTCACCGCATGGACATCGGCATCTTCGGCGGTGATACCGCAGGTCGCAGCATCGATGACGTGGTCGCCGACGCCCGGGCGGCCGAGGCCGATGGCTTTTCGATGTACGCGCTCCCCCAGATCTTCGCGCTCGACGCGATGGGCGTCCTCGCGGTCGTCGGACGCGAGGTGCCGCGGATCGCGCTCTCCACGGGGGTGGTCCCCACCTACGGGCGGCACCCGCTGACGATGGCGCAGCAGGCCCTCACCGTCCAGGCTGCCAGCGGCAATCGGTTCGTGCTCGGGATCGGACTGTCGCATCAGCTCGTCATCGAAGGCATGTTCGGACTGTCGTTCGAGAAGCCCGTCCGGCACATGCGCGAATACCTCGCCGTGCTGATGCCGCTGTTGCACGAAGGCAAGGCGTCGTACAAGGGCGAGACGATCCGGACGGAGGCGACGATCGGCGTCGACCCGAGGGTGGCGCCGCCGGTGCTCGTCGCCGCGCTCGGCGAACAGATGTTGAAGCTCGCGGGCGCCGCGACCGACGGCACGGTTACGTGGATGACCGGCCCGGCCACGCTGTCCTCGCACACCGTGCCCGTGATCACCGCCGCGGCAGGAGCGGCCGGCCGGCCGGCGCCGCAGATCGTCACCTCGCTGCCGGTGTGCGTCACGTCCGACGTCGACGCGGCGCGCGAGCGGGCGGCGCGCGACTTCCAGGTGTACGGATTCCTTCCCTCCTACCGAGCGATGCTCGACCGAGAGGGTGCGGAAGGACCGGCGGACGTAGCGATCGTTGGCGACGAGGCCACCGTCGAGAAACAGGTACGCGCGCTCGCCGACGCCGGCGTCACCGAATACGTCGCGTCGATCTTCGGCAACCGCGACGAGCGCGCCACGACACGCGCGCTGCTGAAATCGATGCTGTGACGGCGGACGCGCCGCGTTCGCCGCTCGAGTTGCTCGAAGCTCTCGGCGTCGAGGAGGTCGCGATCACGCCGACGCTCGCGCATCTCGAGATCTACACACTGCGAGGGCTGCTCACGATCCTGTGGCACGGTCCCCGCGACGCGACTGACATCGTCCTCACGTGTGGCGGCGGCATGGGCGGACTGCTCGGCCCCGCCGACGGCGTCTACCACTCGCTCGGGTGCGAGCTGGCCGAAGCGCATGGCATCGCGACATTGCGAGTCGGGTACCGCAAGCCGAACGACCTCTCGCGGTGCGTGCACGACGTTGCCGCCGCGGGCGACCTCGCGAGCCGATCCGGCGGTCGCCGGTTCGTCGTCGTCGGCCACTCCTTCGGCGGCGCGGTCGCGATTCAGGCCGGTGTCGTCCTCGGCGCGCATTGCCGCGGCATCGTCACGCTCTCGACGCAGTCCGCCGGCTGCGAGCACGCAGACGAGCTCGGCGACACACCCCTCCTGCTGTTGCACGGCACCGACGACGAGATCCTGCCGCCCGAGACGAGCAACGTCGTGCGGATGCTCGCCGGCCACGGCGAGCTGATCCTGCTCCCGGGCAACGGTCACCTCTTGAGCCAGTCCGCGCGCGAGATTTACGAACGACTCGCCGACTGGATACCGCGCCGCTTCGTCGACGGGGACGACTGAGGTTCTACGTCCCCGCGAGCTTGGCGACGATGGGCGCGAACTCGTCGACGTTCTCGTCACCCACGACGATGTAGGAAAGACCCCACTCCTCGCGCCGCCGGTGTAGCTGCTCGCTGATCTCGTCCTCGGTGCCGACCAACGCGGCACCGGACTCGAGCGCCTCTTCCGGTGGGACTCCGAACGTCGGGGCGAGTGCCTCGGCCAGCTTCATGCGATCCGGCCGAACGCTCGTGATGAAAAAGCGCATCTGGATCTCGAGCTCGTCGAGGCGTGGCCCGGCCGCGTCGCGGATCCATTGCACTTTGCGATTGGTCTGCTCGCGCAGTGAGTCCTGCGCGGCGTCGAGCCCGATCTCGCCCGCGCGCAGGTTCGGATTGATCCCGACGATGTCGGCTTCGCGGGCCGCCAGCGACAGCACCCGCTTCCCGCCGCCGCCGATGAGCAACGGTGGACGCGGCTTCTGCACCGGTGTCGGATACGACGCGTAATCGGTGATCCGGTAGTGCTCGCCGTGATACGTGAAGTGCTCGCCGGTGAAGCAGCGGTTCATGATGTGCAACGCCTCTTCGAACCGGTCGACGCGCACGGCCGGTGGGTCGTAGGGCAGACCCAACTGGTCGTAGTCGGTCCGCATCCACCCCGCGCCCAAGCCGAGCTCGAGGCGGCCGTCGCACAACAGGTCGATCGTTGCCGCCTCTTTGGCGAGGATCGCCGGGTGCTTGTAGTCGTTGTCGAACACGAGCGAGCCGACGCGCAGCGTCGTCGTGTGCGCGGCCGCCATCGCGATCGCGGGGAGCGGTGCCAACTCCTCACCGAAGTGATCGGGCATGAACAACGTGGAGAAGCCGAGGTCCTCGAGCTTGCGCGCCTTGTCGCGCCATTCCGACGCGGACCCGACCTGTGAGACCTGAACCCCGAACCGGAACGGTTTCATGCGCCTCTACTTTCCTGCCAGCCGGGCGACCACCGGCGCGAACGTGTCGATCGCGTTGTCGTCGATCACGTGATACGACATCTGCCAGCGCTCTCGGCGCTCCTCGAGCGAGTCGACGATGTCGTCTTCGCTACCGACGAGACACGGGGGCGCGAGACGCGCGTCCTCGACCGAAATGCCGAACGCGCCCGCGATCCCTTCGAGAATCGACTTCGAGTCATCGTTCATGTAGACGAAGCCGACGAGCGACTGGAGCTCGAGGTCGTCGAAGCGTGCGCCGGCAGCCTCCCGCACCCAACCGACCTTCGCGTCCGTGGCCTCGGGCGTGAGCGACTGCGCCGCGTCGGGTGAGGTTCCGTCGCCGGATCGAAGGTTCGCGTTGATGCCCACGATCTCCGCCTCGCGCGCTGCGAGCGCGAGGATCCGCGGCGCACCACCGCCGATGAAGAACGGGACCGGCTGCTGCACCGGCTTCGGCATTCCGTCGAGCTCGGTGACGTTGTAGTAGCGGCCGTGGAACGTGAACGGTCCGGGCGAGAAGAGGCCCTTCATGATCGTGATCGACTCCGCGAGCCGGGCGATGCGCACGCCGGGCGGATCGAGCTGGATACCGGCCTTCTCGTAGTCGACGGTCATCCAGCCCGCGCCGATACCGAGCTCGAGCCGGCCGTCGGAGAGCAGGTCGAGTGAGGCCATCTCTCGCGCGCACACCACCGGATGCTTGTAGTCGTTGCCGAGCACGAACGTGCCGACGCGCAACCGTTCGGTGACGGCCGCCGCGTGCGCGAGCGCGACGGTCGGCGCGAGGTCGTGGTCGACGAAGTGATCGGGAACGAACAGCGTCGAGAAGCCCAGCCCTTCGGCCTTGCGCGCCAGCTCCGTGAACTGACGCCGGGACCGGCCCTTGGCGCAGGCGACGCCGAAACGGAATCTGCGGTCGTGCATCGAGCGACCCTACCGCCGTCCGGTCGAACCCCACCCGCCCAGTCCGCGCTCGGAATCGTCGAGCACGTCGACGTCCGCCCAGGCGACTTCCTGTACCCGCTGGATCACGAGCTGGGCGATGCGGTCGCCGCGCTGAATCTCGAACACCTCGTGCGGATCGAGATTCACCAGCAGCACGCTGATCTCGTCGCGGTACCCGGCGTCGATCAGTCCCGGCGTGTTCAGACACGTGACGCCGTGCCGCAGCGCGAGCCCCGAGCGGGGCTGCACGAAGCCCGCGTATCCCGCGGGGATTGCCAGCGCGATGCCCGTCGGCACGAGCGCCCGACCGCCCGCAGGTTCGAGACGAGCGCTTGCCCGCGCGGAGAGGTCGTAGCCCGCGTCACCCGCGTGCCGGCGCTCAGGCAGCGGAACGTCGGGATCGAGACGGCGAACGCGGATCGTGAGCTGGATGCCGGGACACTAGCGAGGCCGAGGCGGGCTGCGGGCCGTGCCTACGACAGGTCGCGGAGATCGCCCAGGAGTTGCTCGTGTTGTTCCGGTGCCAGCACCGTGTCGTGGTCGTATTCGGGATGGTCGACGACGACGTGCACGGGACCTCGGGCGAACATGTCGATCTGTTCGTCGGTGAACCGAAACTTCAGGAAGTGCACCGCCGCGGTGACGTCTTCGCGGGTCAGGCGCAGCTCGTCTTCTTCGGACACGCAGCCCGCAACCCTCGAACCGTCGGCGAGCACGAACTGAACGTGACGCTCGATGCCGACGAGCTTCGGCAGCCATTCGCGCAGCGCGAGCTCGGACGTGAGCTCGATCATCAACGTCGCCGAGAGCTCGCCCGGACCGGGAATCAGATCGTTGTACGTCGCGACCTCGTGCGCGATCTGCTCGTCGCGCAGCATGCGCTCGGCGCGCGCCATCTCCTGCACCTGCCACCGCATCGTGGTGGTGTTCTCGAACACGAGCGTCACGATGGGCCCGAGCGAGACGCGCCGCACGCGCTTCAACTCGATGATCTCGCGCCGAAGGTCGTCGCGCTCTCGCTCGTACGCACGCATGTCGCGGATGTCGTCGACCGTCAGCTTCCTCATGTCCCGTCCTCCTCGATGCCGTAGGCGCGCGCAAGAACCTGCAGCGGATGTACCGGCCGCTTGGCGGTCGCTTCCTCGATCGCCGTGTTGGCGAGCTGACAGTCGCCCGTGACCAAGTCCGCACTCGACTCGCGCACCTTCTCCATCAGCGGCCTGGCGACCCGGTGGGCCATCTCGACGTTCTCGGCGCGCAGTCCCCAGGTGCCGTCGATACCACTGCAGCGCTCGACCATCTGCACTTTCGCGCCCGTCAGCTGCATCAGCTGGGAGCTCCGAGGTCCGATCTGCTGTGCGCGGTAGTGGCATGCGGCATGCCACGTGATCGTCTCGTACGTCCGGCCCTTGAAGTTCGTGTCGAGCTTCGGCCCGGCGCGGTGCGCGTTCATGAGGAGCTCGGCCGCGTCGAACGTCGCCGCCGCGACCTTGCGCGCGGCATCGGTGCCGAGGAAGGCGGGATACTCGTCCTTCAACGTGTACGCACAGGTCGGCTGTGGAACCACGATCGAGCGGCCCGCCTCGACGACCGGCAACAGCGCGTCGACGTTGCGTTGCGCCGCGTCCCGGAACCGGTCCGCATCGCCCGCGTCGAGCCACGGCATGCCGCAGCAGACCTGCCCCTCGGGAAGCTCGCACGTGAACCCGTTGTGCTCGAACACCCCCGCCATGGCCTTGCCGATCGCGGGCTCCTGGTATTCGACGAGACACGTCGGGAACAACGCGACCGCACCCCGCTCGGGCGCGTCCGGTGCGGGACCGCGCGGCCTGCGCTCACGGAACCACTTCGAGAACCGCACGCGCTGGTAAGTGGGCAACAACCGGTCGCGCGCGATGCCGGTGACCTTCTCCATCGCGAGACGCGCGGGGCCGAAACGGGCGGAGGCGTTCACGACGGGCGCGAGCGCGGTGGCGAGTCTCCCCTGCTGGTCGGTGCGCGCCAGCAGACGCGCCGAGCGCGACACCTGTCCCGCATCCGTCTGGCCGATCGACGATCGCAACATGAGTTGGGGGAAATCGATCCGCCACTCCTGCTGCTGATCGGGCGTGTACGGGCAGATGACGTAGCAGAGCTTGCAGTCGTAGCACTCGTCGACAACGCGCTTGTGTTGCGCGGGCGTGAGACCGTCGACGAACTCGGTGCCCCCGAGGTGGTCGATCATCTCGAACAGCGAACGGAAGCTCGGGCACAGCTTCACGCAGATGCGGCAGTCGCTGCAGATGTGGAACGTGCGATCGCGTTCGGCGCGCGTGGCCGCGGGATCGGACCACGACGGGTCGAGCGGGTCGTAGAGATGCAGCGCCATCGTCAAACTCCGCGAAGCGTCACTGTGACGAAACGAGCGGCCCCGGGAGTCGCCCCGGGGCCGTCGCCGTCGAACCTGGCGGGACCGAGTGCCTCAGGCGAGACTCTCGAGGCCCTGCTGGAAGCGGCCGGCGTGGCTCTTCTCGGCGCGGGCCAGCGTCTCGAGCCATTCCGCGATCTCCTCGAAGCCCTCGTCGCGCGCGGTGCGGGCGAAGCCGGGATACATCTCCGTGTACTCGTACGTCTCGCCGGTCACGGCCGAGTTGAGGTTGTCGGCGGTCGCGCCGACGGAAACTCCCGTCACCGGGTCGCCGACCTCGGCGAGGAAGTCGAAGTGGCCGAACGCGTGGCCCGTCTCACCTTCGGCGACCGAGCGGAACAGCGCCGCGACATCCGGATACCCCTCGACGTCGGCCTTCTGCGCGAAATAGAGGTAGCGGCGGTTCGCCTGGCTCTCGCCCGCGAAGGCCTCCTTCAGGTTCTCGTGCGTCTTCGTTCCGTTGAGATCGGGCATCGATGGGCTCCTTCTTGGTCAGTTTCGATCCGAACATTGGTCGCAGCGGCCGCGGAAGATCACCTGCACCTCATCGACGGTGAAGTCGCGGCGGTAGCGCAGTGGGACACTCAGGCCGTCGAAGTCGACGGCGAGATCACGCACGCTTCCGCACACCGTGCAGACCAGGTGGTGATGCTCGTCCTCGACGTTCGGGTCGACCCGCACGCTCCCCGTGCCGAGGTCGAGCACGCTCACCTCGCCGAGACCCTCGAGGTCGTGCACCGTCTGGTACACGGTCTTGAGCGAGATCGTCGGCATCTCGGTGCGGGCGCGGTCGTAGAGCGACTCGACCGTGGGGTGCGACGCGTCGTCCTGCAGCAGGCGGAAGATCGCCTGGCGCTGCGGCGTCACCCGCAGGCCGTGCTCCCGGAAGAGAGCGGTGAGTGCATCCGTGTCCTTCATGACAGCAGCATGTTAACAACAACGATTGTCGACAAGCAAGCCCGATGGAACGCGTGCGATATTGCGGCGTGCTCCACATCGCCTCGATGCTCGGGAACGCGGCACGGATGTCGCCGCGGTCGATCGCGGCGACGCTCGATGACGACGCGTTGACGTTCGGCGAACTCGACGAGCAGGCGAACCGGATCGCCAACGGCTTGCGGGGCGCGGGCGTGGGGCGCGGCGACCGAGTGCTGTGGTGGGGCGACACGTCACTCGAGGCGGTCGTCGTGTTCGCCGCGCTGGCGAAGATCGGCGGGGTCTTCGCGCCGCTGAACGCGCGATCGTCGGTCGACGAGGTCGCCGTGGTCGCCGAGTACGCGCGGCCGCGCCTCTTGCTGTGCGGTCAGTCGCACGTCGACGCGGGAGCCGCGCTGGCCGTACGCGTCGACGTCCCGTATTCGGCGGAGATCCCTGCGGGTCGCCCGTCCGCGCCAAACGGCGTGGAGCTCGACGAGCGCGACCCGCACGTCATCTTCTTCACCAGCGGCAGTACCGGCCGTCCGAAGGGCGTCGTCTTGTCGCACCGGGCGAACTGGGTGCGGACCTACGTGGGTGCGACCACCACCGCCGGCGGAGCGGGCACCGTCTGCATGTTCCCGCTCTTCCACATGGCGGGTTGGACGATCGCGATGGGCGCCTGGCAGGGCCGCCGGCCGGTGCACTTCGTGCGCACGCCCGATGCGGAGACCCTCCTCCACACGGCCGCGCGACACCGCGCGGCGCGGCTCTACTGCATCCCCGCGGTCTGGTCGCGGCTGTTGGAACACGGCGTCGACCGCTACGACCTTGGCGCGCTCGAAGAGGCCGACACGGGAACGTCGGCCACCCCGCCGGAGCTCTTGCGCGCGATCAAGGACGCACTCCCCCGCACCCGAACCCGCGTCTTCTACGGGTCGACCGAAGCGGGCCCCGGGGTGCAACTCGGCGACGCCGACCTGTTCCGCAAGGCGGGAAGCGTCGGCGTCGCGCAGCCGGGCGTCGAGGTCCGGCTCACAAGCGAAGGCGAGGTGATCATGCGGAGCCCGTTCCTCATGGACGGGTACTTCGACGATCCGGCCGCGACCGCGGACGCCCTCCGTGACGGCTGGTACCACACCGGCGACCTCGGCGCGCTCGACGACGAGGGCTACCTGTCGATCATCGGCCGGGCGCGCGACGTCATCCGCACCGGCGGCGAGACCGTGGCGCCGACGGAAGTCGAGCAAGTGCTGGCCGCGCATCCGTCGGTCGCGGAGGTAGCCGTCGTCGGGGTCCCGGATCCGCAATGGGGCGAGGTCGTGACGGCCGTGGTCGTCGTGCGGGCAGGAGGCGCCGCCCCCGAGATCGACGCGTTGCGGGAATTCTGCGCCGGCCGGCTCGCGCCGTTCAAGCAGCCCCGCCGTCTCGCCGTCGTCGACGCCCTCCCGCGTACCGCCGCCACCGGCCAGATCCAGCGCACCCTCCTCGTCGAACGCCTCCAGCTCCACTAACCAGAATCCGCCCCAACTGTTGGCAGAGAAATCGGGCGAGAGAGCCGAAAATCCTGCCAACTGTTGGCAGAGAAATCGGGCGAGGGAGCCGAAAATCCTGCCAACTGTTGGTGGGGTTCGGCGGAGCGGAATAGTGTTCTCGATGTGCAGAACGTTGTTCCGGTCGAGGAGCGGCTGGCGGACTCGGCGCTGCTGGAGCGGCGGGGCCAGTACGCGGCGGAGGTCCGGCGGCTGATCGACGCCGCGTTCGCGGTCATGCGGACGACGGGCGACATCGATCCCCAGGTACGCGACATCGTCCGAGCCGCGGGCCTCTCCAACCAGGCCTTCTACCGTCATTTCGCGTCCAAGGATGCGCTCCTGCTCGCGGTGTTGGCCGACGGCCAACGTCAGCTCGTCGAATACCTCGCGCGCCGGGTCGCAGCCGCGCCCGACGCCGAGTCGCAGGTGACGCGTTGGATCGAAGGAGTGCTCGCGCAGGCGCGCCACCCCGAAGCGGCCGAGGCGACGCGTCCGTTCGCGATGAACGGTGCCCGACTCGCCGACCGCTATCCCGACGAGCACGCCGCGATCCGCGCCGAGCTCGTGTCGACGCTCGCACCGTCGGTGCATGCCCTCGGCGGCAGTGACGACGACGCCCGCTTCGTCTGCGACCTCGCACTCGCACGCATGAACGACGCGATCGCGCAGCGGCGCCGACCGCAGCCCGCCGAGGTGCGCCGGCTCGTCGCGTTCTGTCTCTCGGGAGTGCGCCATGGAACGTGAAGTCCTGATCACGGGCATCGGCGGTCAAGGCGTGCAGCTCGCGGCGCAGGTGCTCGCCCGCGCCGCCACCCTCGAAGACCGTGAGGTCACGTACCTCGGCGTCTACGGGGGCATGATGCGCGGCGGCAACACCGACAGCACCGTCGTCGTGGCGGACGCGCCGATCCTGAGCCCGCCCGTCGTCTCGCACGCCTGGGCCGCGATCGGCATGCACGACGAATTCTGGGCCGACGTCGACGCGAAGCTCCGGGCCGGCGGCATCGCGGTCGTCAACGACACGACGTTCGGCGCCCAACTGCGCGCCGACCTCATCGTCCACCGCGTCCCTGCAACCACGGTCGCGGCCGAGCTCGGCTCGCCGCTGTCGGGAGCACTCGTGATGCTCGCCGCGTTCTGCGCGTTGACCGCGCTGGTGAATACCGAGAGTCTCGTCGCCGCGATGCGGGCCTCGATCCCGTCGTACCGCACGCAGCACGCCGACGCGAACGAACGCGCGCTGCGCGCCGGCGCACAGCTCCTGCCCGCGGGTGACCTCCGCGCCTGGGAGGCCGTCCGTGTCTGAAGAACACCCGATCCTGAGCCGGGGCACCGTCACGATCGACACCGCGAGCTGCAAGGGCTGCGAGCTCTGCATTCCCGCCTGCCCACCCGGCGTGCTGACGATGTCGGACGCCGCGAACCACATGGGCTACCGCTTTCCCGAGCTGCACCCGGGCTGCACCGGTTGCGGCGCGTGCCTCTACGTGTGTCCCGACTTCGTCTTCGAGGTCTACCGATTCGAACAGCCCGTCGCGATGCCCGTCGAGCGCGCGTGATGACGAACACAACCGTTCCCGGGCGGGTCCTCATGGAAGGCTCGGAGGCGCTCGCCCGCGCCTCGATCACTGCCGGCTGCCGCTTCTTCGCGGGCTACCCGATGACGCCGTTCACGGAGTTGCTCGAGCACTTCGCGCGCCTGCTGCCCGAGAACGGCGGCGTGTGCATCAACGCCGAGTCCGAGCTCGAAGCGGTCGGCATGGCGTGGGGCGCGCTGGCGACGGGCGCCCGCGCCGCCACGGGCTCGACGGGCCAGGGCCTCTCCCTCATGCAGGAATCGCTCTCGGAGATGACGCTCGCGGAGTTGCCCCTCGTCGTGTTCAACATGGCCCGCAGTCAGGGCGACTACTTCCAGGCGACGCGGGGTGGCGGCCATGGCGACTACCGGCACATCGTCCTCGCGCCGCAGGACGTCCGCGAAGGGATCGAACACACGCAGCTCGCGTTCCATCTCGCCGACAAGTGGCGCAATCCCGTCCTCGTCTACGGCGACTACCTGCTCGCGCACACGCAGGAGGCGATCTCGATCGAGCCGATCGCGCTGCCCGAACTGCCGACGAAGGACTGGGCGGTCGACGGTTCGCGCACCGGCAGCGGCCGGAGCGGCAGCGTCACGCCCCTGGGTGTCGGCAAGGTCGGGCAGCTCGCGCTCGGCCAGGAAGGCAAGGCCCAGTACATCGCCACGAAGATCCCGCACATGGAGTCTGAGGCGCGGGTCGACGTCGGCTTCTGCGATGACGCCGAGACGATCGTCGTCGCGTTCGGATCGCCCGCCAAATTCGTGAAATACGCGGTCGCGCAGTTGCGCGCCGTCGGTCATCGCATCGGCTACGTGCGCCCGGTCACGTTGTGGCCGTTCCCGTACGCGGCGCTTGCAGCCGCCGCGGCCGGACCGAACGTGCGGTGTGTCGGCAGCTTCGAGCTCTCGGCCGGGCAGCTCGTCGACGACGTTCGGCTCGGTGTCGGCGGTCGCGCCCCGGTCACGTTCATCGGCGGGGTGTCGACGGACCACTCGGGATTCGGCGTCGGCCGGCTGCTCGACGTCGAGATGATCTCGGCCCGGATCCTCGCCCTGCACGAAGGGCGCGAGCTGCCGCCCATCCCCGGCTACCGAGAGCACGCCTACGAGCCCCGGGAGCACCAGCGATGATCATCGACACCTCGTCGGCGCCGACCGTCCCCGCCCGCAAGGTCGAGGCGCGCAAACCCGACCTCCTGCTCACCGAGGAACACCAGATGTGCCCGGGCTGCGGCGAACCGCTCGCCGTACGCCAGTTCCTCGAGACGATCGACGAGCTCGGCGTGGCGACGCGCGCGGTCGCGGTCGTCGGCATCGGGTGCTACACGTCGTTCTCCGGGTCGCTCGACGTCGACCTCGTGCAGGCGCTGCACGGCCGCGCGCCGTCGGTCGCCACGGGCGTGAAGCGCATGCTGCCCGACGCGCTCGTCTTCACGCTGCAGGGCGACGGCGACATGGTCAACGAAGGCCTCCAGGAAGTGCTGCACACCGCGGCGCGCGGCGAGAAGCTGACGTGCATCCTGCTCAACAACGGCGTGTTCGGCGAGACCGGCGGCCACATGACCGCCACCAGCGTGATCGGCCAGCGCACGAAGAACTCACTCGACGGCCGCGACGCCGACTACCACGGCTACCCGATCCTCATCGGCGACCTCATCGCGCGACTGCAGGGCGCGTCCTACGTCGCGCGCGGCTCGGTCCACAACGCGGGCTCGGTCGCGCGGACGCGCAAGATGTTCAAGCGCGCGTTCGAGTCGCAGCTGCGCGGCGAGGGCTTCACGTTCGTCGAGGTACTCACGATGTGTCCGACGGGATGGTTCCTCCCGACCGCCGAAGGACCGCAATACATGCAGTCGACCCTCGGTGAGGTGCACATCATGGGCGAGCTGAAGGCCGACGGCCGCGTCCGCACGACCGAGGAGCTGCACGCCGAGAACCTCACCCGCCAGCGCGAACTCGACGAGCAGCTCGCCCGCGGCGGACTCGACGCGTAGGGCCGTCGTCAACCAGCATCGGGCCGATGGACTTCCGCTACCCCGACGACGCCGAAGCGTTCCGCACGGAGTTCCGCGCGTGGCTCGAAGCGAACCTTCCGCCCGATCTGGCCGGTACCGGCGGCGGATCGCTCGACTTCGACGGTGGGCGGCTCGAACGCCTCCGCGCGTGGAACCGCACGATGGCCGAAGCGCGTTACGCGGCGATCGCCTGGCCGGAACAATGGGGCGGCCGGGGCGCCGGCGTCATGGAACAGGTCGTCTACGCCGAGGAGATGCACCGCGCCCGCGCGCCGGGAACCCTGAACGTCATCGGACTGTCCAACATCGCGCCGGCGATCATCGAACACGGCACCGAGGAACAGAAGCACACGCTGCTTCCCCGGATGCTGCGCGGCGACGACATCTGGTGCCAGGGCTTCTCCGAGCCGAACGCGGGCTCCGATCTCGCATCGCTGCGCACGAGCGCGGTGCGCGACGGCGACTCGTGGGTCGTGAACGGCCAAAAGACGTGGAACACGCTCGGCCCGATCGCGAATTGGTGCGAGCTGCTCGTACGCACAAATCCCGACGTGCCGAAGCACAAGGGCATCACCTGCCTGCTCGTCGACATGACGCTGCCCGGCATCGAGGTGCGACCGCTCGTGACGATCACCCGAGAGAAGGAGTTCTCCGAGATCTTCTTCACCGACGTGCGGGTCCCGTCCGAGGCCACGCTCGGGTCCGTCGACGCGGGATGGTCCGTCGCCATGACGACGCTCGCCTACGAGCGGGGCGGCGTCGCCAAGCTGCACCTCGGCACGCGCAACAAGATCCGTCGTCTCATCGACACCGCCCGTTCGACGCCACTCGGTGACGGTCGCACCGCGGCCGAAGAGCCGGTGCTCCGGCAGAGGATCGCGCGCGTCTACATGGAAGGCGAACTGCTCAAGCTCATCTCCGACCGGGCCATCTCGGCCGAGCTCCACGGCCGGGCGATCGGACCCGAAGGCAGCATCGCCAAGCTGCTCTGGAGTGAGCTGGAGCAGGAGATCACGGAGGTCGCGTCGGAGATCCTCGGCCCCGATGCGCTCGCCGGGCCCTGGGCGCGCGACCGCGTCTACAGCCGGGCGCTCACCATCGCGGGCGGTACCACGCAGGTGAACAAGAACATCGTGGCGCAACGCATTCTCGGGCTGCCCCGCAGCTGAGCACGCGAACGCTCAGACGTTGAGCGGGCCCGAACCGTTGCGGGTCGGCAGTGTCTCGCCCGGCGCGAGCGGGAAGTGGCACGCGACGAACTGTCCCGGCTGCACTTCCTCGATCACCGGCTCCTCGTCGGCGCACTTCGGCTGCGCTTTCGGGCACCGCGTGCGGAAACGGCAGCCCGACGGCGGCGCCACCGGCGACGGGATCTCGCCGACGACCTTGGCGCGCGTCTCGGGACGCACACTCGGATCGGGAATCGGAATCGCGTCGAGCAGCACGCGTGTGTACGGATGTGCCGGGTGTTGGTAGATGACGTCGGGCGACCCCACCTCGCAGATCTTGCCGAGGTACATGACGACGATCCGGTCACTCACGTTCTTCACGACCGCGAGGTCGTGCGCGATGAAGATCAGCGTGAGCCCGTACCGCTCCTTCATGTCCTCGAGCAGGTTGAGGATCTGCGCCTGTACCGATACGTCGAGCGCGGAGACAGGCTCGTCGCAGATGATCAGCTTCGGGTCGGTGACGACGGCCCGCGCGATCGAGATGCGCTGGCACTGACCGCCCGAGAACTGGAAGGGACGCCGGCCGCGCTGCAACGCCGGGTCGAGGCCGACCGCGAGCATCATCTCGTCGATCTTCTTCTGTTCGTCTTCCTTGGACGTCGTCTTCCAGATACGCAGGCCTTCGGCGATGATGTCCTCCACCTTGCGCCGCGGGTTGAGCGACGAGATCGGGTCCTGGAAGATCATCTTCATCGCGGTGCGGGTGCTCCGGAGCTCCTCGCCTGCGAGCTTGGTCATGTCGTGTCCGTCGAACAGCACGCGTCCCGACGTCGGCGGCGGCAGCTGCATGATCGCCTTGCCGGTCGTCGACTTCCCGCAGCCCGACTCGCCGACGAGCCCGAGCGTCTCGCCCTGCTTCACGTCGAGGCTGATGTTCGAAACCGCGTGGACTTTGAGGCCGCTGCGACCCGCCCGGAACTCGACCACGAGGTTCTCGACCCGGAGCAGCGTCTCCTCCGGCGGGCGCAGGTGCGCGGTTCCGGTGCCCGCCATCAGCCGGTGACCCCGGTGAGGACGGCCTCGCCCTCCTTGCGCACCGGCAAGCCGGTCGCGGTCTCGCCCGCGGCGAGATTGCGCGTGAGTGCGTCGCGACCCGCCTGGCTCCCGACCGGGAAGAAGCAACGGTACGAGTGTCCCGGTTGGTCGGGGTCGTCGAGCGGCGGCTCGTCGGTCAGGCACTTCGGCTGCGCGTACGGGCACCGCGCCGCGAACTTGCAGCCGGACGGCGGCTTCACGAGATCGGGCGGGCGGCCGGCGATCGCGTCGAGCCGGGCGTGGCTCGGCATCGCCAGCTTCGGGATCGACTTCAGCAACGCCTCGGTGTACGGGTGCCTGGTGTGTTCGAACAGCGAACGGGTCGGAGCGCGCTCGACCACCCGGCCCGCGTACATCACCGCGATGTCGTCGGTCCGTCCGGCGACGACGCCAAGATCGTGCGTCACCAGCACCATCGCCATGAACCGTTCCCGCTGCTGCTGTTGCAACAGGTCGAGGATCTGGGCCTGCACGGTGACGTCGAGCGCGGTCGTCGGCTCGTCGGCGAACAGCAGCTTCGGGCCGCACGCCAGCGCGATCGCGAGCATCACGCGCTGGCGCATACCACCCGACAGCTGGTGCGGGTACTCCTGCATCCGCCGCTCGGCCTCGGGAATGCCGACCGAGACCAACAACGCGACCGCGGTCTCGTCGGCGTACTCCTTCGTTACGTCGAAGTGGACGCGCAACGACTCGGTGATCTGGCTCCCGATCCGCATGACCGGATTGAGGGAGGTCATCGGGTCCTGGAACACCATCGCCATCTGCGTGCCCCAGAACGGCCGCATCTCGGCGGCCTTGGCGTGGCCGATCTCGTGACCCTCGAATTTGATGCTGCCGTGCCGGACCACGTTGGTCGGCAGCAGGCCCATGATCGAACGCGACAGTACCGACTTGCCGCAGCCGGACTCGCCCACGATGCCGATCGTCTTGCCTCGTTCGAGCGTGAACGAGACGCCGTCCACCGCGTGCACGAGACCGCGCTCGGTCTTGAACTGCGTCTTGACCTCGTCGACCTCGAGCAGCGGCCCGTCGAGCGGCGCGTCGGCGAATCGTTCCGTGCCCGGAAAGGTTGTCTTCTTGCGGCGGATCAAAGCACGCTCTCCCGCACGTCGAACCTCGACCGCACGACGTCACCGAGGTAGTTGAGCGCGAGCACGGTGACGAAGATCAAGATGGAGGGCACGATCCATACCGCCGGGGACGCGCTGAGGTCGCTGAGCTGCGAGAAGATCATGTTTCCCCACGACGGATTCGGTTCCTGGATGCTCACCCCGAAGACGGCGAGCGCTCCTTCGAGCACGAGCACGATCGCGACGCCGAGCAACGCGATCGACAGCATCGCGGGCAAGACGTTGGGCAGCACTTCGCGAAACATCACACGCTTGTCGGCCGCGCCCTGGGCACGGGCGGCCATCACGAACTCGCGCTGGGTCCACGAAAGCGCACTCGCTCTGGTGATTCGGGCGAGGATCGGCACGGACACGATGCCGACGGCGAGGATGACGACGAGGAGCCGGTGGCCCCACTCGTGCGCGGGCGGCGCGTTCCCGTTGCTCGCGGTGCGCAGCGGGGCGAAGACCGACACGAGCGTGAGCGCGAGGACCAACTGCGGGAACGCGAGCAGGATGTTGGTGAAGCCGCTGAGCACCGAATCGGTGGCACGGCCGCGGAAGCCGGCGAGCAATCCGAGGAATCCGCCGATCAGCGTCCCGAGCGCGACGGAGCAGATCGCGAGCAGCAACGAAGCGCGTGCGCCCCAGATGACCCGGCTCAACACGTCGCGGCCCGACGCGTCGGAACCGAGGATGTGACCCGGCGAGAAGACCGAGGCGTTCGGGTGGAGGTAGTCCCCGATCATCGGATTCTTCAGCGGGAGCACGGGCGCGAGGAGCGCGATCCCGATGATGAACACGAGCCAGCCGATGCCGATCCAGGCCAGGACGCCGAGCCCGCGCTTCTCGTAGACCTCGTCGCCGAGGTCCTCGATCGCGACGGTGGCCGCGATCTTCTCCGCGTCGACCTGAGTCTCAGCCGATTCGAGCACCGCGGATCCTCGGGTCGAGCACGTGGTACAAGCCGTCAACCGCGAAGTTGACGAGGACGTAGACGATCGCGATCACCGCGATGTAGTCCTGCAGCGCGATGTACTGACGCCGGTTGATGGCGTCGTAGATGGCGAAGCCGAGACCGTTCAGGTGGAAGATCACCTCGACGATCAGCGCGCCACCGATGAGGGTTCCGACGTTCAGGCCGGCAACGGTGAGCAGTGTCAGACTCGACGGCCGGAGTGCGTGTCGCCAGAGCACGCGCCGTTCGCTGATGCCCTTGCTCTTCGCCATGAGGATGAAGTCCTCCTGCAGCGTGGCGACCATGTCGGTTCGGAGCAGGCGCGCGTAGATCGCGATCTGACCCAGCGTGATCGCGAGCACAGGCATCACGAGATGCTTGAAGTGTTCGACGGGACTCGTCGTGAACGCCACCCAGCCTTCACTCGGAAGTAAGTGATGCTCGACACTGAGGAACAAGAGCATGAGCGTCGCCGCAACATAAATGGGGATGCTCAACAAGAAGAACGCGAATCCGTTGGCGATGTCGTCGAATCTGCCGCCCGCTCTATAAGCGGAATACACACCTAACGGCACGGCTATCAGCAGCGTGAGTATCTGCACGTACAGCATCAGGAGCAGGGATCGCGGGAGCGTGTCCTTGATCCGGCCGTAGATATCGGTGCCGCGGATACCCGTCCCCGCGTACTCGCGGCCCATGTCGCCGCTCAGGAAATTCTTGAGCCACTCGCCATAGCGCTCGACGACGTTCTGATTGAGGTGGAGCTGCTCGCGGATATTGGCGCGGTCCTGCGCCGACGAGAACGGAGCGATCGTCGTAACCGGGTCGCCGGGCAGCAGCGCGGTGAGGATGGACGTGAAGAACGTGACGACGATCAGCACGACCAGCAATTGCAGAACTCGTCGGGCGACCGTACGCACGCGCAGTCCTCCTCCCTGCTGCTGCCCGTTGACTCAGTTCTCTACGAAGGCTGTCGTCAGCACTTCCCTCCGGTACACCAGATGCCGTCAACCGGGTGCCCGGTCGGCAGGCCCGTGAACGCAGCCGCCCCGTCGGGCAGTGCCGGACCGAGGATGCCGTGCACCGTCGGCTTGTAGGCAACGGCCCACAACGTGTACTGCGACCACAGGTTCCACAGCTCGGAGGCGAAGCGGCGGTTGATCGCCTCGTACACCTGCGTGCGGGCGGTACCGAGCGGCATCGAACGGGCCTTGTCGAGGTCGGCGTTGATGACCGGGTCGTTGAATCCGTTGAAGTTGACCGGGTTGTCGCAGGCCGCAGCAGCGTTCGGGTTGCTGTTGATCGGGCCCGAGTTGCCGCAGTGCCACCACACGTACTGGGTGTCAGGGTCGGCACCGGGGTTGTTCCGCCACAACGTGGCGTCGAACTGGCGGCCGATCGCGACGTTGATCAACGTGCTCTGGTCGGCGACACCGTTGATCTGCACCTTGATCCCGAGGTTCTGCTGCAGCATCTGCTGCACGAGGATCGCGTCCTGCGTCGTCGACGGGTCGTCGGCCTCGTAGTCGAGCGTGAACGTCAGGTCCTTGCCCGTCTGCGTCTTGTACGTGGCGGCCGCCTGCTTGGCCTTCGCGACGTTGAACGTGGGCAGCCCCGAGTCGGCGAGCTCACCGGGCACACCCGGACCGAACGGCCCGGACGCGTTCTGCAAGATGCCGCCGTTGCGGAGCTTGTTGTAGGTGTCGCGGTCGATGCCGTACGCCAGCGCCTGGCGCGCTGCCAGGTTGTTGAACGGCGGTTTGGTCACGTTGAGCAGGATGTAGCCGAGCTCCGGCCACTGGTCCGATTCGGTGTCCTTCAGCGTCCCGGAGGCGACGTCGGGCCGAATGTGGTTCTTGATCTGGAGCGCGTCCGACGTGTGGATCGCGGTGAAGTCGCCCGCCTCGAGCGACGACGTGCGCTTGGACGCATCAGGCTGCGGGATGAAGGTGATCTGGTCGAGGTACGGCAGCTGAGCGCCGGTCGTGGGGTCGTGATACCAGTAGTTCGGGTTGCGCTTGGCGACGAACTTGTCGCCGAATTTCCACGACACGTACTCGAACGGTCCGGTGCCAATCAGGTCGGTGTTGCAGTTCGGCGAGTCCATCTGCGCCTTGGCCATGATCCCCAGGCGGCTACTGCTCCAGAGGAACCACGGGAACGCGCTCCACGGCACGGTCGTGGTCACCTTCACCGTCAGGTTGTCGACGACGTCGACCGACTTCACTTCGGCGAACACGAACGAGAACAGCGGGTTGTCCTTGCGGTAGTGGTCGAGGTTCTCCTTGACCACTTCGGCGGTCAGCGGCGACCCGTCGTGGAACTTGATGTTCGGACGCAGCTTGATGGTCCAGATCGTGTTGTTCGCACTTCCCGTCACCGACTGCGCGAGGTACGGGTGGATCTTGCCGTCGGCGCCGGGCATCGTCAGCGTGTCGTAGATCGTGCGCGACACCATGATCCCGGCGATGGCGAGCTGCGCCTTGTAGAGGCAGAAGCCGCCGCTCGTGTCGGACTCGAGGCCGTACACCAGCGAGCCGCCCCGCACCGGCGTCCCGCCGCCGGCCGAGTCGTCGTGGATCCCGGCTGTGGTCGCCGGCCCGCCGTTGCTGTTGTTGTTGGAGCTCTTGTTGCTGCTCCCGCCACAGGCGGACGCGACAACCGCGAGCGCGGCGATGGCGGCAACTGCCGTCGCCCAGCGCGACCTGCGACTCCGTACCACGGTTCCCCCCGATTCCGGCCGGGCCCGAGACCCCGGCGTATCAGACCGATGTTGTGCGTTCGCCGACGTTGCGGCTGCCCCAAGTGTGACCCAGGTCACACGGCGGAGTGTAGCGGTGGAACCTACGGATGGCTTCGCGCCTTGTCAATCACACTCGGTCTTTTGCCGTCGCCCGGTTGACGATCGCGGGACCGTACTGACCCTCGACGGCGACGCGCTCGAGCGAGACCGTCTCACCCACGAGCTCGACACGCTCCGCGCGTTCGCAGAGGTCGGGATCGTCACTGCGCGCGTACACGCGTGAGCCGTCCGGGACGTCACACACCAGGAGCGCGTGACCCGGCGCCCCGTCTCGGCCGTGGACGATGGAATACGCCGCGACCACCGCCGTTCCTTCGTGTTCGGCCAACACCGGGACCGCGTCGGGCGCGGCGACCGCCGCCGGCGGCGCCAGTGGGCCCGGCGTCGCCGAGTACAACCCGAACACATGCTTGGTCATGTGCATGCCCACGCCGCTCACCATCCCGAGCGCGCCGGGGTCGGCTCGCAGTCGCTCGGTCATCGCCGCGATCGAATGGGTGAGATAGCCGCTCGCCGGGCCGCCGTGGTACGCGAGGCCACCCGTGACCGTGAGCCCGCGCGCGTCGAGCGGATCGATACCGAGCGCATCCGTCGCGAAGTGCAGCGAACTGGGGAAGCACGAGTAGAGGTCGAAATACGCAACGTCGTCGACGCCGGCGCCCGCGGCCGCGAGTGCGTTCGCGCTCGCCTGTGTCATCGCCGGCGAACGCGTCAGGTCACGGTGCGCGGCGACCAGCACCGGGTCGAACGCGTCGCACCAGCCGCGCAGGTACACGCGGCGATCGGCGGGAACGCCGAGCGCGTCGGCCCGTTCGTGCGTCGCGACGACCAGTGCGGCGGCCATGTCGACGTCCATGACGGCCACCATGTACTTCGTGTACGGATAGCCGACCATGCGGTTGTCCGGGCGCACCGAGACGATGTCGTCGCAGTCGCGGCGCACCGGGAACCAGGAATGCGGGTTCGCGGCCGCCACGTCCGTCATCGGCGCGAGCATCCGCCCGATCGACTCGCGATAGTCGTCGAGCGCCGCGCCGAGGCGCGCCCGCCGCGCGTTGTCGAACACCGAGAAGGTGAGCCAGGCCTGGAACACCTCGTGCGCGACCTCGGTCGGCTCCGGTGGCGCCTCCCACGGGAACGGTCGCTTCTCGGCGGGCTTGTACGAGTACGGATACCGCTCCCCGCGCTTCTTGTACGCGCGCTGGGTCGCGAGCGCCTCGGCGCTCGTGATCAACGCCAGATCGAGATCGCCGGCGAGCATCTGCTCCGCGGTCTTGTCGACCAGCTGCTGGGTCGTCGTCCCGCCGATGCCGGAGTAGTAACGGTGGCGCGGCGCGGCGTGCAGGCGGTCGGCGAGCCTCGCCACCGCGTCGTCGTACTGCCACGTCTGGCAATACACGATCTGAATGCTCTCGAGCGCCTCGAGCAGGCCCGGCCGCGACGCGTCGGATGCGGCGGCGCGCGCGACCACTTCCCACATGTCGAGCGGCTCGGGCGCGCCCTGCTCCCCCACCTCGCGCGCGTGCCAGGTACGCGCCGCGACGCCGATGACGCACGGTGTCCGGGGATCGATCATGCCGGCATGCCGAGCGGCGTCAACGCGCCTTCCACACCGGCGCGCGCTTCTCCGCGAAGGCCTTCGGACCTTCTTTCGCGTCCTCGGTCTGGAAGATGACGCTCGAGAGCTTCGATTCCTTCTCGAAGGGCGAGCGCAGCTCCTTGCCGAGCCGTTCGAGGACCGCGGCCGCGGTGGCCGCGTCGGCGCCATCGGCGACGGCGCGTTGCAACTCGCGCACTGCGGCGCGCAGTTGCTTGGTGAGGTCCTCGTCGAAGTACAGGCCCTGTAGCGCACTCTGCTTCGTGGCCTGGACCGCGAGCGGCGCGTTGGCGACGATCCGTGCCGCGTACTCCCGCGCCGCGTCGAGGAGCCCATCGCGGGGGACGACCGCGTTCAGCAGCCCCATCTCGAGTGCGCGCCCGGCCGGGACGAGGTCGGCGCACAAAAGGAATTCCATCGCCTGCGGCCACGGGATCTGACGCGGGAGCCGAACCGTGGTGCCGCCCCCGGCGAAGAGTCCGCGCTTCGGTTCCATCACGGCGAACTTGGCCTCGGGGCACGCGACCCGGATGTCGCAGCCGCCCAACATCTCCATCCCGCCCGCGGTGCAGAAACCGTTCACCGCGGCGATCACGGGCTTGTAGAGCGGCCAGTTGCGCAACACGGCACGGGTGCCGTCGTCGAGTCGGTAGCCGTTGATCTCGGACAGCCCCTTCTCGGCGATCTCCTTTTGGAACTTCGTGATCTCGGGCACGTACTTCTTCAGATCGGCACCCGAGAAGAAGGCCTCGCCGACGCCCGTGACGATCGCCACCCGGGACTCGTCGTCGGCGGCGAAGCGCTCCCACGCTTCACGCAGGAGCTTGAAGTGCTCCATGTCGCACGAGTTGCGCGCTTCCGGCCGGTCGATCGTGATGAGGACGATGTGTTCCGAATCGTTCTCGTAATGGATCGGCATGTGCGTTCTCCCCCGGCGCGGCGAGCCACACGTTAGCGAGAGTGCCCCGGGTTACACTCCGCCGCGATGCAGGCGTTGGTGACGGGCGGCGCGGGTTTCATCGGCTCGCACATCGTCGACGCGCTCGTCGCGCGGGGCGACGACGTCGTCGTGCTCGACGACCTGTCGACGGGTTTCGCCACGAACCTGCATCCCTCGGCAACCCTTGTCGAGGGATCGGTCGCCGACGAAGCGACCGTGGGCCGTGCGATCGCGGGCTGTGAGGTCGTGTTCCATCAGGCTGCGCACAAGGCGGTCCTCCGTTCCGTCGAACGCCCGCTCACCACCGACACCGCGAACACGCACGGCACGTTGACGGTGCTGAAGGCCGCGGCCGATGCGGGCGTAAGGCGCTTCGTGCATGCGTCGTCGAGCAGCGTCTACGGCGGCGCGGCAGTCGTACCGACACCGGAGTCCGCACCGCTCCTGCCGCGTTCGCCCTACGCGGTCACGAAGCTCGCCGCCGAGCACTACTGCCGCGTGTTCACCGAGCTGTACGGCCTCGAGACCGTCGCCCTGCGCTACTTCAACGTGTACGGGCCGCGCCAGCGTCCCGACGCCACGTACGCGGCGGTGATTCCGTTGTTCGTCGACGCGCTGCTTCACGGCCGCGCGCCCGAGGTGCACGGCGACGGATTGCAGTCGCGCGACTTCACATACATCTCGGACGTCGTCGGCGCGAACCTCGCCGCCGCCACGGCGCCCGGCGCCGCGTGCGCCGGGCACGCCTACAACATCGCTCCCGGCACCGCCGCGTCGCTGCTCGACATCCTCGCGAGCCTGGGCACGCTGCTCGGCGTCACGCCGGAACCGAGCTTCGTGGCATCTCGTGCCGGAGACGTGCGGCACAGCCTGGCCGACAGCACGGCCGCCGAGCGCGACCTGGGCTACCGGTGCACCGTCACCCTCGACGACGGACTCGCGCGCACCGTCGAGTGGCTGCGCACGCTGGTCTGAACGCGGCTCAGCTCGCGTCGTCGCTTCGGTCTCGTTCCTCGCCCGCCAGACGCCGTAGACCGTCGACCGTCGATATCGCATTGCGGGTGAGGGCGATCGCGTCGGCGCTCGCCTGATCGAGCACGGCGCGAGCCGCGGCCGCGGCCTCGTCGCGCAGCGCCTGCGCGTCGGCACGGGCGGTCTCGAGGACGCGTTCCGCTTCGGCGCGGGCGTCGGCCGCCAGCGACATCAGCTCGGTCCGTTCCGCCCGCAGGAGCTCGCTCAACGAACGCAACTCGGCCGCGGCGTGGGTGAGCGCCTCGGCCGCGGCCGGGATCGCGTTCGTCGAATCGACCTCGGCCGCGTTCGACGCCTTCGCGACGCGGTCACGCATGCGCCCGAGCTCGAAGCGCGTCTCGGCCAGCTCTTCTTCGAAGTACGCGATCCGCGCGTGCAGATCGGCAAGGCCGCCGGGCGTCGGCCCGAGCACCAGCTCCTCGTCGACGTCGGGCGCATCCGACCTCTCGCGGGCGGGCCGGCGATGCTCGCCGCGCAGCACCCGCAGGAGCGCCGCCTCGGTCTCCTCGGCGTCGAGCGCAGCCGCGGACGCGGATCCGGGCCCTTCGGCAAGCTCGTCGACGAGCGAGAGCGTGACCCCTGAAACCGCGCCCGGCGCGCGCGGCGATGCCGGCGGCCCGTCGACGTAGGCGACGAACGCCTCGAAGCTCGGGAAGCCGAGCACGCGCAGCAGGTCGGACTCGGCGTCGCGGGCTTCCCGCCGTTCGCGGCGGCCGCGTCGCCCGCGCGGACCCCCCGCGTCGCGGCTCAGCGCGAGGTTCCGGTCGTGGAGCTCGCGCACCTCGGCGACGAGCCGGGGTGCGAGCGGCGTCGTGCGCGGTGTCGCGTCGGCAGGCGTCACGCCGGCCCGCTCCGATCTTGAAACACGACCCGGACCAATCCCCACCCGGACCCCGCTCCGTCGTGGCTCATGACGCTGCGGTCATGCACCTCCCGCGACTGCCCCCCAATCATACGGGAAGTCTGCCGGGCGTATCCCGCTGATCTGATCGTTCATGCCTGCGCACAGGTCGATGAGCGCTTCCGACGCTCGCTCGGAGCTGATCGTCGTCGGGAAGTGGCGGACGTGGTCGCCGTCGAGCGGCGGGACCGTGACGCAACGGATGAGCGGGTGCGCGGTGGGAGTCGGGAGCTCGTAGAGGCCGAACAAGGCTTCGTGCAGCTTCTCGCCGCGCCGCAGGCCGACGTACTCGATGGGGCATGGCGGCTTGACGCTCTGCGCCAGCGTTTCGGCGACCTCGGCGATGTTCACCGGCTCGCCCATGTCGAGAACCATGGCCTGGCCGCCCTCGCCGATGGCGCCGGCCTGCAGGACGAGCTGCACCGATTCTTCGACCGTCATGAAGTACCGGGTCGCGTCCGGGTGCGTGACGGTGAGGGGACCGCCCATCTCGAGCTGGCGCTGGAACGCGGTGAGCACCGAGCCGCGGCTGCCGAGCACGTTGCCGAACCGCACCGAGAGGAAACGGCCGCGGGCCCGGGCGTCGACGGCGGCCGTGAGGCCCTCGGCGACCCGCTTCGAGTAGCCGAGCATGCTGCAGGGGTCGGCGGCCTTGTCGGTCGAGACGTTGACGAAGCACTCGACGCCCGACATCTCGGCGGCCTCGAGCACCGCGAGCGATCCCCACACGTTCGTCTTGAGACCCTCGACCGGGTGGCTCTCGAGCAACGGCAGGTGCTTGAGCGCGGCCGCGTGGAACACGACCTCGGGGCGGCGCTCGCAGAAGAACTGCTTCACGCGCTCGCGGTCGCGGATGTCGAGCAGCACGAGGTCGGGGGTGTCGAGGAGCGCACGGCCTTCGATCGACAACTGAACCGCGTGCAATGCGGATTCGTCGCGGTCGAGCATCATCAGCTCGGCCGGGCGGAACTCCGCGATCTGACGGCAGAGCTCGGAGCCGATCGAGCCGCCGGCACCGGTCACGAGCACGCGCTTGTTGCGCAGGTACGCGGACGCGAGCTCCAGGTCGGTCTCGATCGAGTGCCGGCCCATGAGGTCGCGCTCGGTGGGCTCGCGGATGTCGACGACGCGAACCCGGCCGTCGAGCAGCTCCCGCACGGACGGCAACACCCGCACCGCGAGGCCGGCCTTCGTCGCGAGCTCGGACAGTTCGAGCACCGTCGAGCTGCTCGCGCTCGGAACTGCGATGACGATCGCCGTCGCGTTGTGGTCGGCCGCGGCGCGCGCCATGTCGTAGCGATCGCCGGCGACCTTGATGCCCTTCGTCGACATGCCGCGCAGACGCGGGTCGTCGTCGAGGATCGCGACCGGGGCGTACGAGCTCTCGGGGTCGGCGAACATCGCCGCGATCGCGGCGCGTCCGCCGCTGCCGGCGCCGAACACGATCACGCGCTCGCATCCGCGGTCCTTCAACCGGCGGCGCAGCTGGCGGTCGTGGTCCATGCGCCACCAGAAGCGCACCGACACCATGATGAGCACCGCCATCGTGCCGCCCGCGAGCACCGCGGAGATCGGCAACGGACGGTCGTACATGATCGACGCGTCGACGACGAGAAGGCCCGCGCCCGCGAGGAGGAACGACTTCGCAACGGCACCGACCTCTTCGACCGATCCGAAGACCCACCGGCCTCGGTAGAGACCGAAGAACGAACCGGCGGCGAGTTGCGCGATGACGACGAGCGGTACGAGCGGAACGAGGCGCCACCACGCCAGACCGGAGCTTCCGAGTCGCAACACCGAGCACAAGGTGAGGGCGACGGCCCACGCGGCGGAGTCGATGACCGCCTGCGAGACGCGCCGACCGTGAGTCGGACGCCGCGCCACTCCCCCTAAGAAACCTGCTACCACTCGGTCCCCCCGGCCCCTGTGATTGGCAGATTTTGGAATAGGAACTCGTCCACTGCAAGGAGTTGGGAGGAAAACCTTGGGAAATCCTTGACGGTCACCGGCGTGGCCCCTGCGCCAAAAGTGGCGATTTGTCCTGGGCCGCGGCAATCAAGTGGACGATGCGGTCGACCGCCTCCCCTTCCAGGGCGGGGTACACGGGGAGGCTCAGCACCCGCCGAGCGACGTCCTCGGTGACCGGCAGCTCGCGTGACGGTGTGTGGCGGTAGGCCTGCTGGCGGTGAACGGGCGGGTCGAAGTAGGTCCGGGTGTCGACGCCCTCGGCCGACAGGACGGTTCGCAGGTGGTCGCGGTCGATGCCGAAGACCTCATCGTCGACCGCGATCGTGAAGTCCTTCCACGACGAGCGATCGCCGGCGGCGACGGTCTGCACCCGGATGCCCGGGATCTCGGCGAGGCCGGCGCAGTAGCGGTCGACGAGCGCGAAGCGCTTGGCCTGGTTCGCTTCGTACTGCTCGAGCGACGCGAGCGCGGTCGCGGCGTGCATCTCCGACATGCGGCCGTTCAGACCGACGAAGCGAGTGTCGTAGTCGCCGGGATTGGCGTAGTCGCGCCCGATGCGGACGCGGTGCGCAACGTCGTCGCGGCTCGTGGCGACGAGTCCGCCTTCGCCGGCCACGAGCGGCTTGGTCGGCGTGAGGCTGAAGACTTCGGCGTCACCGAACCGCCCGACCGGCACACCGGCGCACAGCGCGCCGAACGCGTGCGCGGCGTCGAAGATCAGCGGCACGCCTGCGATGCGGGCGAGGTCCTCGGCTTCCTTGGCCGAGCACGGCGCACCGAACACGTGTGTCGCGAGGAGCGCGCCCGCTCCGTCGAGCCGGCTCGCCGCGTCGGCGGTCGCGAGCTGGAAGGACGCCGGGTCGCATTCGACGAATCGCGGCGTCGCGCCGTTCCACGCGACCGCGTGCGCGGACGCGGAGAACGTGAACGACGGGAGAACGACGTCACCCCGCACGTCGAGCGCTCGCAGCGCGAGCATCAGGCCGGTCGTGCACGACGAGACCGCGATGACGTGCGGCACCTGCAGGAACTCCGCGGTGCGACGTTCGAGCTCGGCGACGAGCGGTCCGTTAGTGAGCGCTCCTCCTTCCCACGACGGTCCGAGGATCTCGACGACGCGCGCGAGATCGGGCGCCGGCGGACGGACGAACGGGATCCCGTCCGGGAACGCCGGGATGCCGCCGAGCACTGCGAGATCCGTCATACCGCTGCCTTCTCCTCGACGAAGCCGACCTTCCACACGACCAGCGCACCCGCGACCGCGGCGGCGAACGCGACGGCGGCGGCGACGACCGCGTCGACGTGCCACACGACGAGCCCGGCGCCGGCCGCTGCACACTGCACGCCGACGAGGACGAGCACGATGCGGGCCACCGGCCACCCGCGGTCGGCGAGCTGGTCGTAGACGTGACTGCGGTCGCCCGCGAAGAGCGGGCGGTGACTGCGCGCCCGGCGCAGGATCGCGATCGCGGTGTCGGCGAGCGGCACCGCGACGAGGAACGGGAGCGCGATCCATGCCGCCGCGCCCTGCCCGTCGAGCGCGGTGGCCGCGACCAGTGCCAGCGCGGTGCCGATGAGGTACGAGCCTCCGTCGCCGAGATAGATCCGCGCCGGCGGACGGTTGAACACGAGGAAGCCGCACAGCGCGCCTCCGAGTGCGAGCGCGGGATCGCGTGCCGCGCCGCCGAGCAGCGCGAAGGCGAACGCGGACGTCGCAACGACACTCGACGCCAGCGCGTCCATCCCGTCGAGGAGGTTCACGGCGTTGACGAGCACCACGACGAATGCCGCGGTGACGATGACGCCGGCCGGTCCCGGCGCGGGCACGACGAAACCCGCCGCAACGCCCACCGAGCACTGCGCGAGCAGCCGCACCGGTGGCGAGATGGTCCGCACGTCGTCGGCGACGCCGAGGGCGGTCGCGAGCGCGAGCGGCCCGATCCACGAGGGGTGATCGACGGCAAGCGCGGCCGCGATCGCCACGAAGACCCCGGCTCCCCCAAGGTAAGCGACGGGCTCGCGCTGGACCTTCAGCGGCCCGGGCCGGTCGAGGATCCCGAGCGCGAACGACACCCGCCGCGCGACCGGCGTCATCACCAACGCAACGACCAGTGCGATCGCGAACGTCATGACGTGGCCCTCACCAGGACCTGCGACCGGACGGCGGCGTGGATCTCGATCTGTTGGGTAGGCGCGAAGCCGCAGCGTTCGTACAGGCGGAGGGCGGCGGTGTTCGATGCGCCGGCGACGACCTTCACCGAGCTGCACCCGCGCCGTTCGAGCTCGTGCAATGTCTCGTGCACGACCAGCGCGCCCCAACCCCGGCTCGCGGCGCCGGCGTCGGTCACGACCGCGAGGATCTCGGCGTCGGGCAGCTCGTCCGTGCTCGCCGGGTAGCGCAGCGTCTCGAGCACGTGCGGAAGAGAGCGCGCCAGCCGCGGCGCCGACCGCACACCCGCGACGAGCCCGTCGCGCACCATGAACTCGCGATACAGGCGGCCGACGTTCTCCGCCGCCGCGCAGAACGCGACGATGCGGCCCTGCTCCTCGGCGACGACGGCGAACGCGCGGGGCGAACGCACGACCCGCCGGTAGAGGCGACCGAGGAACACGGGGCCGAGGGACGCGAGGAAGCCCTCGTTGATGCGCTGCGCGTGCATGTCGGCGAGGCGCCAGGCGTCGTCGATGGACGCAAAGCGGATGTCGCCGCTGCGTGCGTTCTCGGCCGCCGCCCCCGACGTCATGCCGCGGCGCTCTGCATCGGCCGGCCGAGCAACGACTCGTACGTGGTGAGCGTGATGTCGACGCACCGGCGTTGGTCGAAGTCGCGTTCCGCCTTGGCGCGCGCGGCGCCGGCCATCGCGCGGCGCGCGGCCGGGTCGGCGGCGAGGGCCGCGACCGCGTCGGCGAGCGCGGCCGCGTCGCGTACGGGGACGAGGCGGCCCGTGCGACCGTCGTCGACGACCTGGCGGCAACCGCGGATGTCGGTGGCGACGACGGGCAAACCCATCGCGGCCGCTTCCATCGCGGACCGCGGGAAGCCTTCGCGGTACGACGCCAGCGCGTAGATGTCGAACGCGGCGTAGCAGGCGTCGACGTCGGCGCGTTCGCCCACGAACCGGAGGTTGCCGATCCTTTCGGCTGCAGCGATATCGGAGTCGGAAAGTGCTTCGGCTTTGGCGTTGTCGGCCGGACCGACCACGACGATGCGCACGTTCGGGGCTTCGGTACGCAGCCGGCGCGCGGCTTCGATGACCTCGCGATAGCCCTTCTCCCACACCAGCCGCCCGACGACACCGCACACGACCGCGTCGTCGGGCACGCCCCACTCGGCCCGTAGGCCGGCGCGCGTGCCGGGCGCAACCCGCCGGGCGTCGAAGTGGGCGAGGTCGATGCCGTTGCCGAGGAGGTGCAGCTTTCGGTCCGGGATCCCGAGCCGGCGCAGCACCGGGAGGTCCTCGACGTTCTGGAGGAGCTCGGCGTCGGAGCACCTGCCCGCGATGCGCTCGAGTCCGTAGACGACGGAACGCCGGGCCCACGAGTCGTCGGGTTGCGCGTAGAGGCCGTGGACGGTGTTGACGACGTTCGGGACGCCGGCCAGACGCGCGGCGATGCGGCCGTACACCCCCGGCTTGGGATTGTGCGTGTGGACGATGTCCGGCCGCAGCTGCGAGAACAGGCGGCGCAGCTCGAACAGCGCGGAGACGTCCTTCACCGGCGCGACGGAGCGGGTCGCGTTCCGCAGCGGCACGTGCCGCACGCCAAGCTCCTCGAGGCGCGGGACGTACGGACCCGGAGCCGAGACGCCGATCACCTCGTATCCGGCGTCGCCGAACGCGGCGAGCTGCTGACCCAGCAGCAGCACGAGGCTGATGTCGGTCGTGGTGACGTGCACGAGGCGCGGGCGCGACGAGGTCGCGGTCATGACGTCGCCCCGAGATAACGAACCCGGTTCATCAGCCGCCGCACGTCGTCTTCGAGGCGCAGGCCACCCGTGAGCTTGCGCTCGAAGTAGTGCATGCCGTCGGAGCGCTGGATCGGCGACCGGGCGAGCCGGTACGGATCGGTGTCGCCGTAGACGTTGGCCCGGGTGCCCGCGACCGCGGCCGACCGGAACAGGTTGCGCACGACGTCGTCCACCGCGCCGTCGCCGGGCAGCGCCTTCGGATACGCGAAGTGTTCGGGGATCACGCCGGTGCGCTCGAAGACCAGATCGATCGAGCGGCGCAGCTCGAGCTTCGCCGTATCCGCGCTGACGCGGTCGAGCAGCGCGTGCGAATGGGTATGGGAACCGATGGTGACGAGACCCGTGCTCAACGCCTCGCGAACTCCCGCCCACGACAACGGCGTGCCGCCGTCGGGGAAGGGCCGCGCACACTCGATGTAGTCGGTCGCGATGTAGAGCGTCACCGGGACGCGGTGACGCTCGAGGATCGGCAGGACGACGTCGACGAAGTCGGCGGTGCCGTCGTCGAACGTGACCACCACCCGCTCGCTCTCCGCCCCGGCGTCGGGTGACTGCAGCGCGACGAGCGCGGCGTCGAGGTCGACCGGTTCGCGCCAGCGCGCGACGCATGCCATCTGCTCGTCGAAGCGCGACTCGGGGAGGTCGATCTCGCGGGCGTCGGAGCGACCGCCGACCCGGTGGTATGCGAGGACGACGACTCCCGCGGGCAGGACTCGGAAACGGTCGGTCGCGCCGGCCGCGCGCTTCAACGCGCTCTGCGCGCGGGAGCGGAACGAAGTCCCACGCTCCGCCGCTGCGGACGCCACCAGCTGACCTCCCCCCAGGAACTGGACCCCGCCTTTGCCGGCGGGCCGCCTCCCCGAAGGGGCGATGGTAGTGACGCTTCCATATCTTGACAACGGACGTTTGTACCGGTCTGCCCGATTCGCCCGATTGTCTTTGGGCTAGAAGAGCTCGAGGTCCCCCAACTCGACCGCGAACGCGCCGATCTCACGAGGCGCGCGAATCGAGACGTCCCGCGTGGTCATGATCGGGCCGAACGAGCGCACCTGCACACAGCCCGGGACCGTGCCGACGCCGAGCACGTAGTCGGCGTCGGATCTCGATCTCCGGACCACCTCGCGCACGAGGTCGCGCCGCGCCGGCCGCGCCGCGGTCGGGGTCAGGAGCATCGCGAGCACCAGCTCGCGCGCCTCGCCCCGGCGACGCAGGCGGACGAACGCCACGCCGTGCTCGACACCTCCCGGAGCGACGACGGCGCGGTAGCCGAGGAGCGGGGTTCCGTACCGCCACCCGACGAACGACTCGTCGACCCGGGTGCGGAACTTGTCCGGCTCCGGCTCGCGCGCCGCGAGCAGCGCCGCGAACGCCGAGTCCGCGAGCACGTCGCCGACGGCCGAGCCGAACGAGGCCGGCTCCGACCAGTGGGCGGCGGGGACGCGGCTGCGGAACAACCGCACTGCACCTTGCAGCGAGTACGGGCGCACGCACGCGGCCGCCCTCCCGATCTCGGTCCAACCCATCTTCAGGTAGCCCGGCCGGCTCTGCGTGTTCGGTGTGTTGAACACGAACTGCACGCCGTCGCGCTCGAGCTCCGGCAACGCCGCGAGCGTCAACTGCCGGAAGATGCCGCGGCCCTGATAGTCAGGATGCGTCGCGGTGTCCACCGCGCGCACGCAGCGAACCGTCTCGCCGTCGTGTTCGAACTCCCATCGCATCAGCGTGCGCAGACCGACGATCTGTTCGCCGTCGCACGCGACCCACATCGGCGACCGCCCGAACCGGTTCTCGAGGTGCTTCCACCGAAAGAGCGTCGTGAACCGCTCGTCGTGCGCGCGGCCCATCGACAGGCGGAGCAGGTCCAGGATCGCGGGCAGGTCGGCGTCCGTCGCGAGCCGCGACTCGAGCTCGTCGATCACCGCTTCACGACCGATCGGTAGATCGCCTCGATGCGCGAGACCGCGCGCTTGACGTCGAAGTCGCTGGCGCGCGCCTGGGCGGCGTCGCCGATCCGCCGTCGCAACGCTTCGTCGCCCGCCAGCCGTTCGATCGCGTCCGCGAGCGCGTCGGGATCGCCCGGATCGACGAGGACCGCGTCGACGTCGTCGTGGAAGGAATCCGGGATGCCGCCGACCCGCGTCGCGACGATCGGCAGGCCGAGCGCGCTCGCCTCCATCAGCGCGACCGGCAGCCCCTCCCACTTCGAGCCGAGCACGAAGACGTCGCAGCCGGCCATGAGCCGGACCGCGTCGGGGCGGTAACCGGTGAGTGTGACGATGCCGTCGAGATGCAGCTCACGGTGCAGCGCCTCTACATCGTCCTCGAGCGGTCCCTGCCCCACGAGGCAGAAGCGGATCGACGGATCGCGGTCGGCGACGAGCCGTGCCGCGCGCAGCACGTTCGGCCAGTCCTTCTTCGGGTGGTAGTTGGCGACGGTGCCGACGAGGACGGCTTCGGGTTCGACACCCAGCTCCTCTCGCACCGCAGCCCGCTCCGCTCGGAGCTTCGCGATCGCCGACACGTCGACCCCGTGCACCAGCACCTCCGTGCGCTCGCGCTGGCGGCGGCTCATCGACGCCCGGGCCTCGTCGGAGACCGCGAGGTCGGCGTCGTCGAGCCACGCCGTCCACGCGTTGGCGTAACGCGTCGGCGGCTTGAACGTCGACCAGGGGTTGTGCTCGGTGGCCACGAGCGCGGGGCGGGACGCACGCGGCAGCGAGCGGACGACGAGACGACCGACCGCGGCCGCGTAGGGCGAGTGGGAGTGCACGATGTCGACGGGTTCGGCGCGGAGCTTGGCGCGCAGCCGTGCAGCCCAGCGCACGTCGCGCTCATTGCGCACGTCGAGACAGGTGCACCGGACGCCGAGCGCTTCGAGCTCGGGCACCAGGTGCTGCTTCCACGGGAGGAGGTACACGACCTGGAGGTCGAACGCGTCGCGGTCGTGCGCAGCCGCGGCGGCGACGAGGAGCCGCTCGGCGCCGCCCGGCCCGAGGCCCTTCACCAGCCAGAGCACCGAGATGCGGTCGGTCACGATCCCCCGAACCCGGCGCCGCAACGGGTCGTACTTGCTAGGTTTCGCGGCATCTCGACCGGGCGACGCGCGATTCGGCACCGACAGTGAACATCGTTGTGATCATCGCCGACGCGCTGCGACTCGACTCCGTGTTCGGCACCGACCCCGCCATGCCGCGGCTGCAGGCGCGCCTGCAGACGTGGGACACGATGTCGCAGTACTTCAGCGCCGCGCCCTGGACGCTTCCCGCGTGCACGAGCCTCTTCACCGGACGGGACGCGAGCGTGCACGAGCACTTCTCGCATCCGCACAGCCTACGGCACCCCACATTGACCGCGCGTTTCGGCGACGAGCGGATCAAGGCCGCCTTCGTCAACAACCGTGCGCTCGCACCGAACTCCGGGCTGTTCGCGAACTTCGACGAGTACGAGCTCGTCGACGGGCATGCCGAGACGTTCGCCCGCGCGCATCGCTTCCTCGACGAACGCGCCGCCGACCGCCGCGCGTACCTTCTCGTGCTGCACTCGAACCTCGTACACGACTACTACCTCGCGAGCACCCAGGCGCACTACGCGCAGCGCTATCCCGACCGTGCCGACTGGTTCGAGCTCGGCACCCGCGTCATCCGGTGGGAGGGTCTCGACGCCGGGCAGCGCGAGACGGTCCGCCGTTCCTACGGCGCGTGCGCGGCCGCACTCGACGTCGAGCTCGAGCGCGTGCTCGACCGTTTCGACGACGAGACGCTCATCCTTTTCGTCTCCGATCACGGCGAGGGACTGGAGCCGGAACACGAACGCGTCCACCACGGCGGCCGCGTCCACGACGACCTCCTGCGCGTGCCGTGCAGCTTCCGGTTGCCGCGGTCGACGCCGGCGGTGGTTGTCGCGGCGATCGGCCGGGCTCGTACGCAACCGGTCACGACCGCAGACCTGTTCCCGACGCTGCTCGGTGTCGCGGGCCTCGACGTTCCGGATGACATCGAAGGCCGCGACCTGAGCCTTCCCGATGCCGGCTCGAGCACGACGAAGCTGCGTGCGGCCGACGACCGCTATCTGTACGTCCGCGGCCGCTACCGGCTGAACCTCAACAGCCGGGGCAAGAACATGCTTGGCACGGTCCGCCAGGTGAACAACGTGCTGCGCGCCACGGTTGCGCACCGCTTCCGCGTCCGAACCGAGATCGCCTATCCCTACAAGCTCGTGGTGACCGACTTCGAAGCCCGCAACCGCGCGCTGGCATGGGTCGGTCGCCGGGCGCTGCCGTCGATCCACATCGGCACGCCCGCGGTCGTCACGCGCGACCGGACGTGGCGCGGCCTCGAGTGTTTCGACCTCGAAGCGGATCCGGCCGAGCGGCGGAACCTCCTCGTCCGCGACGAGTGCCCGGACGCGGCGCGGGCGCTCGCCGCGCCGTACCGCGACTTCGCCGAACCCGCCGACCCCGCGTCGCCGCCCGACTGAGCCGCGTTCGGGCCGGATCAGACCTCGTCGGGCGAGACGATCGGCGGCGTGTCAGTGCCGCTGATCTCGAGCGTTCCCGCGTCGAGCGCACGGCGGAAGAAGTCGCTGCGGACGGACACGTCCTCGAGCGTGCCCATCGTTTCGACCTGCCCCTGGCGCAGCACCATGATCCGGTCGCAGATGCTGAGTGTCGACAGCCGGTGCGCGATGACGATGACGAGCACGCGACCCTTCAACGCCTCGAGGCTCGACTGGATGACGCCCTCGGAGTGCACGTCGAGCGCGCTCGTCGGCTCGTCGAGCACGAGCACCTTCGGTTTGCGCACCAGCGCACGGGCGATGCCGATGCGCTGGATCTGGCCGCCGGAGAGGTCGCGAAACGCCGGGCCGATGAGCGTGTCGTAGCCCTTCTCGAGGCCTTCGATGACCTCGTGCAGCCCCGCCGCGGTCGCGGCTTCGACGATGTCCTCGCGCTTGATCGACGCATCGAGGAAGGCAATGTTCTCGGCCACCGTCGCGTGGAAGAGCAGCGGATCCTGCGGTACGAGCGACACCAACCGGTACCACGACGAGAGCGTGAAGTCGGAGGCCGGCTCGCCGTCGACGACGATCGCGCCTTCGGTCGGCTGGCGCAGGCGCAAGAGCAGCTGCGAGAGCGTCGACTTGCCGCTGCCCGACGGACCGACGATGCCGACGATCTCGCCGAGGTGCAGCGTCGCCGAGACGCCGTCGAGCGCCTTGACCTCGCCGTCGTAGCTGAACCCGACTTCCTGGAGGTCGAGTCGCTGGACTGTCTCGAGCGGGATCGTGCCGTCGGGCGTCTCGTGCGCGATGTAGATCTCGCGCATGTCCTCGAGCTTGCCGACGTACGGCATGCAGTCGAGGAAGCTCTGGTAGGAGCTCTGCAACGACGAGCCGTTGGAGACGCTGCGGAGCAGGAGCAGAGCGATCATGCCGATCTCGGCGACCGAGATCGTCGACAGGTGCGGCGCGACCGCGAGGCCGCCGATCACGAGCAGCACACCGAGGTACTGGTAGACGGGTTGCGTGACGCCGCTCACGAAGCTCGAGCGCTGGCGCAGCTTGGCGACCCGGCGCGACTTGCGGTTCAACAGGCCGCCGACGGGACCGTGCGCCTTGAACACGCGCACGTCGCGCGCCATCCGCGTGGCTTCGGTGACGTCGCGCCCGTATTCGATCAGCGTCGCCGACAGCGCCTTGCTGTAGATCTTCGTGCGCCGCATGAGCGGGCGCATCAGCAGCGAGAAGAACGCGACGCACCCGAGGAGGAACAGCGCGGCGCGGTAGTCGATCCGGAACGCGGCGGCGCCGAAGATCGCGATGGACAGCACCGCGCCGAGCCCGTTGATGATGGCGCCGAGGGCCGCCGAACTGCGGTTCACGTAGCTCGTCAGCGTGCCGAGGGTTCCGAGCCGTTCGGCGGCCTGCGTCGGGTAGTCGGTCCGCAGGTATTCGCCGATGACCTGCTCGCGGTGGTGGAACTCCCACTTCGACATGACGCGCGAGCGCGCCCAGGACGAATAGATGTCGAGGATCGCGGCGCCGAGGATCGACAATGCGGCGACCAGGGCGAGCTTCGACGTTGTGGCGTCGACCCGCAGCAGAACGAGCCGGCCGTGGTACTTGTGCTCGCCGCGCGAGACGGCGTCGGCGAGACCGACGACGAGGACGAGCGCCGCCGTCTGGAAGAGTGCCGAGATGAGTGACAGGCCGCCGAGCCAGATGATGTTGTGGAGTTCGGCCCGGTAGTACTTGAACGTCCGGATGATGGTGTCGACCATCACATCCCTTGCGTCGGGCGGTCGACCAGAACCCCGCAGTGGCCCCCGCGATCGTCCCCTACAGCCTCATGCTTCAGAGGGCGACGACGTGGAACCGAACGCTTCCCGTCATCCGACCCGCTGCCTCCGCCGCACGGCGAATCCATAGCCCGCGCCGGAGAGGAGAAACGATATACGGCGACCGGACGAGCAACCAGAGCCATCTGCGTACCACTTGCCCGAATTCGGCGTGTCGCAGGCCCTGTTCGCGGTAGTCGCGATACAAGCGCGCCGACGACACGCCGGCGGCGAAACCCTGGCGGGCGATACCCCGCGGCGACGACCGGTAGCGGTAGTGCACGACCGCGTCGGGCGCGAGGCCGAGCGTGTACGACTGCAGCTGCGCGCGCCACGACCAGTCGATGTCCTCCGACGCGCGGTACTCGGGCCGGAATCCGCCGACCTTCTCGAACACGGTCGCCCACACCCCGAGATTGCACGTCGGCGCGAAGGGAAGGAACCGGCCCCGCGGAAGCCCCTCGGCGCGCGGCGACCGCCACGACTGCACCGTTTCCGAGTTGAGCCGCTCGGCGTCCTCGATGCCCGTGACGACGTCGAACGCGGTCGACGCGACGACGAGCGCTTCCAACCACCGGTCGGCGACCACGTCGTCGGCATCGCAGAACGCGATGAAGTCGCCCCGCGCCAGGCGCGCGCCGGTGTTGCGCGCGAAGGCGGGGCCCGAGCGCGCCGACGCATCGACGACACGCAACGCGGGCAATTCGCTCCGATACGCATCGACGATCGCGGCGGTGTCGTCCGTCGAGCCGTTGTCGGCGACGACGATCTCCCACTCCCCGGCGTAGGTCTGACGCCCGAGCGCGGCGAGTTGTTCGGCGATCGTCGCCGCCGCGTTGAAGACCGGGATCACGACGCTCACGAGCGTCGGCATCGGGTGCCTCGCCGCGTCGCCGCCCTGCCTTTCGGTCACGCATCAGAACGTATCCGCCCGCGCGACAATGCCCTGATGGCGAGCGAGGGCGCGGCGGACGGCCCCGAAACCGATCCGCCCGAGCTGACCGTCATCTTGTGCGTGCGCAACGGTGCGGCGAAGGTGCACGACCAGTTGGAGACGCTCGCACGCCAACGGTGGGACGCATCCTGGGACGTGCTGCTCGTCGACAACGCCTCGACCGACGCGACGCCGCAGGTCCTGCGCGAGTTCGCCGCCCGGAACGACCGGTTCCGGGTGGTCGACGCGCACGAGCGCCTCGGCCTCAGCCACGCGCGCAACGTCGGCGTCGCGAATACCGAAGCCCGCTCGGTCGCGTTCTGCGACGACGACGACCTCGTGGGCGACGGCTGGGTGGCGGCCGTGGGATCGGCGCTTCGCGAGCACCCGATCGTCGCGTGCCGTTTCGAGTGGAACGAGCTCCGTCCCGGCGATGCCGCCGTCGACTACACGACGTTCCAGCGGCGCGGGTTGTTCGAGGTGTTCGGGTATCCGGTCGCGGCGGGCGTGAGCGGCTGGCAGCGCGAGCTCTGGAACGCGCTCGGAGGCAACGACGAGTCGATGACGTTCACCGGCGAGGACTTCGACATGTCGATCCGCGCCTTCCTCCGCCGCGGTGTGACGCCGTACTTCGAGGCCGACGCCGTCTGCCACATCGCCCGCCGTTCGGGGCTGCGCGCGACCTTCCGCCAAGCGCGCCGCTACGGGCGCGCGTCGGTGGTGCTGTACCGCCGCTACGGGCGCGGCCGCGCCGATCGTGGCGCGGAAGTCAGACGGGCGCTGCGGGACTGGACCTGGTTGGCGATCCACGTGCTCGACGTCCGGAATCCGAGCACGGGTTCGCTCTGGATGCGCCGCGCCGGTGCCCGAATTGGACGACTCGAGCAGTCGATCCGCTCGCTCACCTTCTGGCCGTGACACCGCGGGCCGTGGCGACGGCTCGGACGCGGACGCGAGAATGGACGTTCCATGACATCGGCTCGAGCGTCGGAACCGCGATCCGCAGCAACGTCCGCGCCCCGGCCGGCGCGGACGCCGCACGGCGTGTTGACCGGCATCGAGCGCCGGATCATGCGCCGGCTGCACGGCGGCGGACCCGAGCGGAACCAGTGGCTCCGCCAGACCATGTACGAGCAGGTCGACCGCTACTTCCGCAACCTGCCGGCCGAGAAGAGCCGCGCGCTCGAGATCAGCGGGCGCTTCTACGGCAATCATTCGTGGGCCCACTACGAGTCGTGGCACTACCCCGATTTCGACCTCTGCCGACCGGGCGAGACCGAGCAGACCTTCGACGTGGTGATCTGCGACCAGGTCCTCGAACACGTCGTCGACCCGTGCATCGCAGCCCGCACCCTGTTCGATCTCTGCGCCGGGGGCGGGCACGCGGTCGTGGCGGTGCCCTTCCTCGTGCGCATCCACGCCGCGCCGGGCGACTACTGGCGCTTCACCCCCGACGGTCTACGGGTGTTGCTCGAGCGCGCCGGGTTCGAGGTTCCCGCGATCGAGTCGTGGGGCAACCGTCGTGCAGTGCGCGCGAACTTCCTCGTGTGGGCGCGCACCCCGCGCTTCGGCGCCGACGTGAACGAGCCCGCGTTCCCGCTGAACGTCTGGACCATCGCGCGCAAGCCGGCAGGCGGCGATGGCAGCTGACACGAACGTGACCCGGCGCGCGCTGCGCCGCCTGACCGGACGATCCCGCCCGGCGCCGCCGTGGGTCGTCGCCGAACCGGAGCCGGACGAGCCCGCGCCGATCGCGGACGCCAAGCTGTTCGCGATCATCGGCGCGTGGATGGAAGAAGACGTCATCGCGGCGACGGTGACCAACGCCTTCACGCAGGGTTGTGAGCGCGTGTACCTCGTCGACAACGACAGCACCGACGACACGTGCCGCGAAGCCGAAGCCGCAGGCGCGACGGTCGCGGAGGTCTTCGCGACCGACGAGTACGACGAGAAGTTGCGGCTCGACATCATGAACCGCGTCGTGCGAGACGTGTCGGCGGCCGAGCCCACCGATCACGTGTGGTGGCTCTGGCTCGACGCCGACGAGTTCCCGCACGCGGCGGGAGGCGAGACGATCCGCCGGCGGCTCGATCGCCTCGACCGCCGCTTCCGCATCGTCGGCGCCCGCTTCATCAACCACTTCCCCGACCGCATGCCCGCGTACATCAGCGGTTTCCATCCCCTCGACTTCCAGCCGTTGTGCGAGGAACACCGGATGGGCTGCCGGCTCAAACACCGCAAGCACCCGCTGCAACGCTGGGATCGCAACGGGCCGCCGATCGTCTGCGACCGCGGGTTCCACCGGGCGACCAGCGACGAACGGCCGTTGCACGAGCCTTCGGACGCGATCTACCTCCACCACTTCCCGTACCGCGATCCCGACGTGACGCGCCGCCGGCTCGCGCGCCTCTGCGGCACCGACGAGTCGGCCGCGACGCGCGTGCGCGCGAACGACGACGCCGCGGACGGCATGGTGCCCCGCTTCCAGACGCTCGACGCGGTGTATCGCCAGGACTGGGCGAACGTTCGCAACTACCGCGCCGACGGCGCGTTCACGACCCCGCACCCGATCCCGTGGCGGGAGCTCGCCGGTCCGGGCGATGCCGAGCCCGAGCGCTGGTACACCCCGGCCGAGCTCGACGCCGCGATCCGCGCAACCGGCGCGACGAGCGAACCCGCGACCGAGCACGAGCCGTCGTGACCGACGACTCCGCCGTCCGGGGACTCGCGCGCAAGTACGACGACGCGTTCTACGCCGACCTCGACGATGACGTCCGCGCGTCGGCCGAGGTCATCGTCCCGGTCCTCGTCGACCGGTTGCGTCCGGGCTCGGTCCTCGATGTCGGCTGCGGACGCGGCACGTGGCTGCGCGTGTTCGCCGATGCGGGCGTGACCGACTTCTTCGGCGTCGACGGTCCGCACATCGCGCCCTCTCAGCTCGAGATCGCGCCCGACCACTTCCGCGCCCACGACCTCGACGAGCCGCTCGACCTCGGCCGGCGGTTCGATCTCGTGACGTGCCTCGAAGTCGGCGAACACCTCGAGCCGACCGCTGCCCCCACGCTCGTCGCGTCCCTCGTCGCGCACGCACCTGCAGTTCTGTTCTCGGCTGCCATCCCCGCGCAGGGCGGTGCGGGCCACGTCAACGAACAATGGCCGAGCTACTGGGCCCGCTTGTTCGCCGACCGCGGCTACCGGGCCGTCGATCTCGTGCGGCCGCTCGTCTGGGAGGACGACCGGGTCGCGTTCTGGTATGCGCAGAACTCGGTGCTGTATCTCGACCGGAGCCTTCCCGACCCCGACGGTTCGGTCAGCGTCGCCGCGCCGATGGATCTCGTGCACCCGCGGCTGTACCTGCGCAAGCGCAAGGCGCCGACGCCGGCACCGCCGTCGTTGCACAGAGTGCTGCGGGAGCTGCCCGGCGCGACCCGGCGCGCGCTGACGCACCGCATCCGGCGTTCCGAACCGTGAGCGAGCGCGGCCCGAGCGGGAAAGCATGAGCGAGCGTCGAGAGGCGGGTATCCCGCCGAGCAGCGAGCGGGGCCCGAGCGGCCCGGCGCGCAGCGCCGAGAGCGGACGACGATGAGCGCGATACAGCGGAGCGCGTACCGGCTCGTTCCGTCGAGCCGGCGGATCAAGGGTCTCGGCGGCGCGAAAGGGCGCGGTCGCTTGCAGCTGCGAAAGCTCGTCGCACCGCTGTGGCAGCGGCCGGTCACGCTCGTGAGCGCCGGCGGCGTGCGCCTGCGCGTCACCGCCGATCCCGTCGACGAGCAGATCGCGCAACACGTGCTCGGGCCGCACCGCAGCGACTACTTCCCGGTACCGGCGCCCGACGTTCCCGCCGACGCGTGCATTCTCGACGTCGGTGCCCATCACGGCTTCTATGCCGCGGTAGCGCTGCACGAGTACCCGAAGGCGCATCTCGTCTGCGTCGAACCGAGCGCGGAGGCGATCGAACAGCTCGAGGCGAACCTCGATCTGAACGGTTCGCGTGACCGCGCGCGCATCGTCGCCGCCGCCCTTGCGCCCGCGGCGGGACGGGGCGAGCTCCGACACACGGACGAGGGCAGCTGGGGTTCGTCGCTCTACGAGGATGCGAGCGCGGCGATCACTTCGGAGTCGGTGCGGCTCGCAACGCTCGCCGAGATCCTCGGCGACGACCGGCCGAGCATCGTGAAGTGCAACGCCGAGGGCGCCGAATTCGCGCTGATCGAGCACTTGGCCGCCACCGACATCCGGCCCGCGTTCATGGTCGTCATGGTTCATCCCGAGTTCGGCGACGTCGACGGCTTGCTCGCGACCGCGGAAGGGATGGGCTACCGGACGGTTTCAGTCGGCACCGGGCACCGGCCCGCGTACCAGATGTGGCGCGACGCTCCCTGATCACGCAGTCGACGGCGGCGCTCCCGCCTTGCGATTGCGCAGGCGTCGTCGGATCTGCGTCGCATTGCGCGTGATGAATGCACCCGGCCGGCGGAGGTGGTGCCGGGCGCGCGCTTCGGTGCGCAACAACGGCAGGCTGCGCGGCGCGGCGGAATGGTCGTAGCCCCACCGGCGCATCACGTCGCCGGTCACGGCCTCGATCTCCCACCGTTCGAGCTTCGATCCCTCGCGGCGCCAGCGCCCGATGTCGTCGGATTCGGGAGGCCGCAGGAGCTTTTCGTGGAACTGGTCGAGCTCCCACTGTTGCACGTTGCTACGCGTGTTCGCGTGGAAGCCGACCATCGCCGGCACGAAGGACACGCCGATGCCCGCGCACAGGCGTTGCAGCGTCGCCTCGGTGTCGCCGACGAGATCCTCGTAGCGCACCACGTGCAGACGCTCGGGCGGGCACGCCGCGATCCATTCCTGCAGCATCTCGCCGTTGTGCGCGATGTAGCGACCGATCGTCCACGGGTCGTCCCCGAACCATTTCAGCGACAGCAGCGAGAGATAGACGTCGCGGGGGTCGCGGACGATGGCAACGGCCTGCGCGTCGGGAAAGCACTCGAGCAGCGGACCGACCCAGCGCATGTTCGCGGGTGTCTTGTCGCCCCAGTGTGCCGGCGCAGGCCCCACCTCGAGCCGGAACACGCGGTCGACGAACTCGGCCACGGTGAGCGGATCGTCGCCGACGGCCGCGCGCAGTTCATCGGGTGTGTGTCCGAAGTCGCGCTGCCACTCGGGCGAGTCGAGCACCATCGTGAGCGCGCGGGCGAGGGTGTCGCCCGAGAGCGTGGCGTTCGTGCCGAACGTGCGCATCAGCGGCGCGATGAAATGCGACTCCGACGGGATCGAGATGTCGGGGTGCTCGTTCAGCATCAGGCGCAGCAGCGTCGTGCCCGACCGGCCGGCGCCGACCACGAAGATCGGCGCGATCGCAGCCCGCTCGGTGCTCGGGTCCGGCGCGGCGCCGTTCGTTTGCTCGCTCACGAAGTCGCAGCCGAGGCGTCGACCTCGGGCCGGTGGGCGAAGGCCCAGATGACGACCGGGAAGTCGGCCTCGTTCCGAAGCGAATGCCACGGGCGCATCGGCGGAAACCGCCAGAGGTTTCCCCGCACCGCGCGCTTGCTCCCCCAGCCCGCGGTTTCGTCCACGACGAGGCCCGCGCCCTCGAGGACGCGGCGCAGTCCGTCCTCGGTGAACCGCCAGAAGTCATACGGCGTGGGGTGCACACGCACGAGGAACGGCGTGCTCACGATCACCGCGCCGCCCGGGCGGCAGAGGTCGTGCAGCGTGTGCGCGGCGCGCCACGGGTCCTCGACGTGCTCGAGCACCTGCTCGCAGATCACCACGTCATGCTGTTCGACCGCGGGCGGCGCGCAGAGGTCGAGGTCACCGTAGCGAGTAGGCGTGTACGACTGCCACGGCATGTCCGCGTACGTCGTGCCGCTGACCTCAACCGCGCTGCAGACTTCGGGCTTCAGCGAGTCGAGATGCTCGCGGATGCTCCGGTTCATCACGATCCGGCACCACTGGTCGGAGGGCCCGCCGTCGCGCAGGACGGTCGCCCGCATCCGCCGCTCGATCGCGTGTGCAATGCGCCGGGGGCGCAGGCGCGTCGACAGCGGCTCGGGCATCCGAACAGCATAAGAGTGCTGCAGGGACCGGGGTTCAACGGCGGGCCCCGCATCCCGCCGTGACACCGCCGGATACCATCTCGACACCGAGACGGAGAACACGTCGTGTCACTTCCCGAGGTTCCGAGCGGGGTCCGCCCCGTCGTCGGCGACCACCTCTCCCACATCGCGATACCCGCTCGCACTCGGCAGTGGCGCCAGGTCGCCAACTTCGCCGCCGTCGCCGGCCGGCGCGCCCGCAGCCACGCGCCGGTGCTGCCCGAGGCGCCCGACTACCGCAAGCTCTTCGTGGTCGGCTGCGGCCGTTCGGGCACGTCGTGGGTGCAGGGCATCATCGCCGCCCACCCGCGCGTGATCACGACACAGGAGTCGCACGCGTACGAGGCGGTGTACGACCCCGTGACCCGCCGCAGCGCGGCGAGCCTGAACGCCTGGACAAAGGTCCTGCACCGCCACGACCTGTCCGAGCGCGAGGCGCGGTGGGTCGGGCTCCACTGGTGGATCAACCGCGCCGACTTGCTCGACCTCGTCGACTGGGGCCTGCACTCGGGCCTGATCGGCGACGACGATGCCGCCGAATCGGTCATCGAGGCGATCTTCGACACCTACTTCGTCAGCCGCGGCGGCACCGCCGACAACATGCTCCTCGAGAAGACGCCCGGTCACATCGCCTACGCGCAACAGATCCTGCGCCGCTTCCCCGACGCGCGCGTCGTGGAGGTGTTGCGTGACGGCCGCGACGTCTGCGTGTCGATGCAGATGCAGGGCCTGACGGTGAGCTGGCCGCCGGAATCGCGGCGCGCGCAGATCAACACGTGGGCACGCGCGGCCCGCCGAGGTCTGGCCTTGCGCGCCGACCCCGAACTCGCCGACCGCGTGCACCTCGTGCGGTACGAGGAGCTGAAGCGCGACCCCGAGCCCGAGATCGCGCGGCTGTTCGAGTTCGTCGGTCTCGACGCGACCTCCGGTTTCGTCGCCGAGGTGGCGGATGCTTCGGACTTCCGGCACCATCGAACGACCGGGGCCGGCAAGCACACGCGGCGAGGCGAGGTCGGCGACTGGCGCAACCACTTCTCGACCGCGGACGAGGAGATGTTCCGCGAGCTCGCCGGCGACGTCTTCGAGGCGGTCGGCTACGAGCTCTGATCGACCCGGCGGATCCAGAGCGACCCACCCGGCGCCCGCGCCCACAACGGCATGGCGGCTTCCACTTCCGGCCCGTGGAACAACGACAGGTAGTGGTTGAAGAGGACGATCTCGAACGCGCTGCTGAACGTGAGCAGCGCGCGCACGAGGTAGGCCTCGTTCCACGCGCGGCCGGCGTACACCCACTGCTTCGGGTACTCGAACGGCCAACCGATGTCGTGGAAGTGCACGAACACGCCGGGCTGCAGCCGCGGCAACACGTCGAACACGAGCCGGTTGACGTCGCTGCCGACCTTGGACACGTGCGTTGAGTCGATGAACAGGAAATCGCCCGCGCGGAGATCGTCGAAGACGTCGAGCGCGACGCGTTGCACCGGCTCCTCGATGATGCGGTTCCGCTGCGCGTCGTCGTCACTCAGCAGCCGCCGGAGACGATCGGGGTACGGTTCGACGAACGTGCATTCGAGGTCGGGCAGGAACCGATCACGGGTGTCGAGGATTGCGGCCGACGAGAAGCCGGAGCCCACCTCGATGATCCGCGCCGGTCGCTTCGCCCGCAGCATGCAGTGCAGCATCAGGCCGTCGGCGAAGCCGAACCAGTTGTTGTCGAGGTGGTAGCGGAGCCCCTCCTGCTGCTTGATGCCGAAAGGCTGGTCGGCGTAGAGCGCCGCGAACTCACGCACGAGTTCGAGCTGGTCGCCCTCGCGCACGTCGATGCCCGGAACCGTCGGCGGACGGGCGAAGATCTCGTTCTCACGCGCCCGGACCTCGGGCAGCGACGGTATCGGCGATGCGTAGTGGCCGGGCGGGTGCATCATGACCGCACCGGCAGCCTCCTGATCGCGGAGGAACTGCCGAGCCTTTGCGAGTTCGCGCACGTTCCCCACGCGAGAGAGCGGACTCTTCGGCTTCATGAGGGCGCTCACTATACAAGCGCGGTCCGCTTCCCAACACGGGCGGGTCACGACACAGCTGCACCGCCGGAACCGGGCCTATACCCGCGTAGAATCGCGTCACCGGCCGAGCGGAGCGTTGGTGAACGAGACGACCGTCGTCTACATCGCAGGTTGTGGCAGAAGCGGCAGCACGGTCCTCGATCTGACGCTCGGACAGGGCGAGGGCTGGTTCTCGATGGGCGAGTTCCGTCTGTTCTGGCATGCGATCCGCGATCACTGGCGTTGCGCGTGTGGTCGCGACGTGACCGAGTGCCCGTTCTGGACCAAGGCGTGCGCGCAGCTGCCCGTCGACGCGGCGGAGGTCCTCGCGGCGTTGCGCACGACGGTGCGGCTCCGGCGCACGGCCGGGCTCATGTACCCGGCGTTGCTCGGGTCGCACCGTGGCGGCCTCGACACGCTCGGCAACGCGCTGCGCACGGCGTACCGGTCGACCGCGGAGACGGCCGGCGCTTCGGTCCTCGTCGACTCCTCGAAGGACGCCCTCTACGGGCTCGTACTCGCCGACGTCCTCGACATGCGGGTGCACGTCGTGCATCTCGTGCGCGACAGCCGCGCCGTGGCGTGGTCGTGGCAACGCAAGCGCAAGCGCCCGGAGATCGCGCACAAGGACGCATACATGCCGCAACGCACTGCGGCGCGCGCGGGGATCGACTGGGAACTCCGCAACGCGCTCGTTCACCTCCTCCGGCGCCGCGTCGTCGGCTACACGCGCGTGACGTACGAGGACTTCACCGCCGCGCCGGTCGCAACGGTCGATCGGATCCGGGCGTCGATCGGCGCGCCCGCGACCGGATCTCCCGCGGCGCTCGCCATCCCGGGCGGCGATCACCACACCGTCGCCGGGAACCCGGTGCGATTCTCGGCCGACGCGCTGGAGCTGCAGCCCGATCTCGAGTGGAAGGGCGCGCTTCCGGCCGCCGACAAGCGAACGGTCACGGCGATCACGCTGCCGCTGCTCGCCGCGTACGGATACCTGTCGCGGCGCGACCGCTCAACCTGACCAGTCGTCGTCGGATTGCGGGCGCGACCGGCCCGGTAGGGCGACCCGGGCGAGGCGCGCGTAGTTGCGCCAGCGCAGCGGATCAGCCGCGACCGCGTGCAACAGCGCGCCGACCGCCTCCTTGCGCCGGCCGATGCGTGCCGCGTTCACTCCGAGAATCGCGTACTGCGCCGAGAGCGCGCCGCGCCGTCCGCGCAGCTTGTCGCGATGGCGCTCGATCATGATGCGCGCCGCGTCGTAGCGCGCGCGGTCGTATGCCGCGGGATCCGGGCGCGAGTAGTGCACGATCACCAACGGCTCGTCGACCGACACCGTGGTCCAACCGCCGTCGGCCGCCGCGTGCGCGAGCCGCAGGCCGAGCTCGTAGTTCTCCCCGTACGCCATGTCCTCGGCGAATCCGCCGACCTCACGAAACCGTGCCGTGCGCACCGCGAACATGCCTGACCGGAACGGACCGAATTGGTATGCGAACAACGCGCCGTAGCGCACCGACCGCACGCGTCGCGGCGGGGTGCCGTCGGCGTTCAGGCGCGAACCGCCGCAATGGATCAGCTCCGCCTGCGCCGGACCACCCGCGGCGCCCATGCGGCTCAGCCAGTCGGGTCGGACCTCGTCGTCGGCGTCGAGGAACACGACGTACTCCCCTGCCGCGACCGCGGCACCCGCGTTGCGCGCACCCGACCGGCCCCGGTTCGGTTGCGTCACGAACTTCACGCGCGGATCACCGTCCGCGGTCCGCCGCGCGACGGCGGCGCTGTCGTCGCGCGAACCGTCGTCGACGACGACGAGCTCCCAGTCGGTCGACTCCTGCGCGAGCACACTTCGTACCGACCGCTCGATGACACCGGCGCCTTCGTAGACGGGAATGACGACGGTGAAGAGCGGATGGTCGGCACTCACCGTCGCAGGCGCGCGAGTTGCGCGGACGCGACACGACGGCCTTCACGCACGGCGACGTAGCCGGCCCAGCCCGGTGCGCGCAGGGCCCACGGCACGCTCACGGGGAACAACCCGTGGTACGGGTGGAACAGGCGCGCGCCGTCGGACCGGGTCAGTTCGGTCAGGACCGTCGGCAGTCGCACCGCGCGGCGCGACCCGTTCAGGAACCGCTGCCGCCGGGTCGGCGTGCTCTGATTCGGGTCGGCGGGGCGCCACGCCGAGAAGCGGTCGTCCTCCACGAAGCGCAGACCGATCGCCGACGCGAGGGTCGGCAACCGGTACTCGACGTAGCCGGCCTCGGGATGCTCGAGCGTCGCATAGGCCTCGAGCAGGCGCCGGGGCAGGCACGCGATCACGAACACGCACGACAGCGGCTCTACCGGCCCGAACTGCGCCGTGAGCTCGTCGAGGAAGCGCCGGTAGTCGGGTTCGTGTCCGCCGCGCGACCACACCCACGCGGGCTCGACGGCCGCGACCGGCAGCACCGTCGACAAGAGCAACTGGTCGGTGTCGAGCGGTGGGAGCAGCTCGGCGAGAGGCTGGAGGACGAGAAGGTCCCACTGCGCGACGAACACGTGGTCCCACTCGAGCGCGCGGCCGCGCGCCTCGTACCACGCCGCGATCATGAGATCGCCGTGCAGCCACTTCCATCTCGACGACTCGGCCCGGTCGAACGCCCAGAAGTCGTCGAGCCGCGGACGGAGCGCCTCTTCGTACTGGGCCGCGTGGCGGAGGTCGCCGCCGTACAGTCCGAAAACGGGCACATCGGGATTCTCCCGACGAAGGATCTCGAGCCGGTTACGGCACACGGGGAGGTCGCGGTAGAACCAGAACAAGATGCCGACCCGGCCCATGGTGTGGTTCAGGGTACCCGAGTCGCATCGTGTCGGCGCGTGGTGCGCGCACGGCTACTGACAAGGAGCGGAGCCGTCTTCTACGCTGGTCGGTCGTGCGCAGCAAGACGCGATTCGAGTACCTGATGCTGCTGGATCGCATCCAGCAGACGCTGCGCCCGCGGACCTACGTCGAGATCGGGGTTCGCTTCGGCACGTCGCTTCAACTCGCGTTGCCGGGCACCACGTGCGTCGGCATCGACCCCGCGGCCGAGCTCCGCTACCCGGTCCCCCGCCGGGCCGAGGTCTTCAACATGACGAGCGACGAATTCTTCGCGACGCACGACCTGTGCGAGGTGCTCGGCAACCGGCCCGTCGACATCGCGTTCATCGACGGAATGCACTGGTTCGAGTACGCGCTCCGCGACTTCGCCAACATCGAGGCCGCGTGCTCCCCCGGCTCGGTCGTGTTCATCCACGACTGCTATCCGATCGACGCCGCCAGCGCGGCTCGCGAGCGCACGACGAAGCTCTGGAGCGGCGACGTGTGGAAGACGATCCTGGCGCTGCGCGACCTGCGGCCCGACCTCGACGTCGTCACGCTCGACGCCAAGCCCACCGGTCTGGCGATGGTCACCCGCCTCGATCCGACGTCGACCGCGTTGGCCGAGACGATGGACGCCGCGATCGAGCACTACATGGACCTTCCGTACGAGTCGATCGCCGCCGACCAGGCGGCCGTGCTCAACCGGGCTCCGGCCGACTGGGAGTCGGTCGCCGCGCTCCTCCCGCCGCCGTTCCGCGCGACGAGCAGCACGTTGTTGCGCGCCGGCCGCGCCTTCCGCATGCCCACCGCGGCACAGCTGCGGTCTCGCACCGCGCGCCGCGGCGCACTCACACCGACGTAGCGGTGCGCGTCGCCGTCACGTTCTGCAACCAGCACTCGACGCCGCGCCTCGCAGTTTGCGGAGTCGACCTCGACTCCGGCGAGCGGGCGTGGCTCGACGTTCCCGACGATTTCGACCGCGGAGCCGCCGGCATCACCGACATCGACGGCGACATCCTTGTCGCGTGCCAGCCCGGAGGCCTGTTCCGCTACGGCGCCGATCTGCGGCCGACACCCATGTTGCCGACGCCCGGGGCGCGCAACCTCCATTCGATCCTGCATCGGCCGGACGAGCACGGGGTGTACGTCACGTCGGCACACAACGACACGCTGTTTCGCTACGAGCTCGATCCGAGCGGTACGCGCGTCGTCACGAGCGAAGCGGTGTACTGCGCCGACCCCCGGCGCCGGGGCGACGACCTGTACCACCTGAACTCGGTTGCCGACTGGAACGGCGACCTCTACGTGACGATGTTCGGGACGAAGGAGGGCTCCACCAACCGCGACCGGCGCAACGGGTGCGTCGTGCGCGTCAGTGACGGCGAAGTCGTCGCCGACGGTCTGTACCACCCGCACTCGGTGTTCGCGCTCGGCGACACGTTGCTCGTCGTGGAGTCGCAGGCGCGCGCGGTGCGGCGCATCGCGGGTGGCGCGAACACCTCGTGGTGCATCGAAGGCGGCTATCCACGCGGCATTGTCGCAGCCGGCCCGGAGACGATCTGGGTCGGGGTCAGCTCGCTGCGTCGCGAGAGCAGCAGCCTGGGCACGCAGAACGTGATCGACTCCAGCTCGCCGCTCGACTTCCGTACCCGCCTCGTCGAGATCGACCTCGGCGCCGGTTCCATCGGGCGCACGATCGACCTCACCGACCTCGGTGCCGAGATCTTCGACGTGCGCGCGCTCCCGACGGGCGCCGCGTTCGTACCGAGCCCGCAGAACGGGCTGTCCGAGCGAATCGAAGCACTGGAAACCTCGTACCGCGAGATGCGCGTCGCGCTGCGATCCGGCAACCGCACGTCGCGGCGCACCCCGCGCGAGCAACTGAAGCGGCTGGCCCGGCGCGTCCGATGATCCGTTCCGTTCCCGAGCCGGTGGTGGGCTGAGATGCGATCGCGCAGTGCACTCGTTCCGGAGTTCGCCAGGCCGTACGCGCGCAAGGTCTACAAGTCGTGGCAGCGCTTTCGGGGCGGTACCCCCGCGCCGGAAACGGTGTCCCGGCATTACGCGCAGTTCGAGTCGCTGTACGGCGACTTTCACGTCGGCCGCGACTACGAGGAACTCGCGATCCGCGGACTCGACAAGCCGAGCGGTTGCATCCGCGGATCGATCGTGCACTTCTGCCGTGAGTTGCCGCAGCCGGGCCGCGTCCTCCTGCCGGGCGAACCGAGCTCGCTGCGCGACGTCTACGCCACGATGCTCGGCGTCGAACCCGCCGCCGTCGTCACCGCGGGACTCATGGACGACGCCGACTTCACCTGGGACTTCGAGCAGGACCCGCCCGACATGGGCCGGTTCGGCCTCGCGCTGTCACAGGCGATGCTCGAGCACCTCATCGATCCCTACAAGCACATGCGCGACCTCGCCGCGCTCCTCGAGCCCGGCGGCCACATCGTCGTGCTCACCGTACTCCCGGGATTCAACTACCACCGCTACCCGGTCGACTGCTTCCGCTTCTTCCCGGACTGGTTCGAAGAGGTGGCGAAGCGACTCTCACTCGAGGTCGTCGAGCGGTTCATCTGGGAGCTGCGCATCGTCTACGTGCTCCGCAAGCCCGCGGTCTGAGAACTCGATTCCGGTCAGCGCGGCGAGATCGCGGTTCGCATTCGCGAACGCCGCCGCGAGGAACGCGCGGGAGTCGTCGTCGACGCCCGCGTCGGGCGTTGCGTTGTACACGTCGAACGACGGGAGTTGCGCAGGTACGTCGAGACCGACGAATGCCAGGACGCGCGCGTACGCGGCCGCGGAGTCGTCGAACAGGTCACGGCTCTCGACGACAAGGAACTGCTCGCGCGGATACACGGCGAACCAGCCCGTGAGCTGTGCCGCGTACTTCCCACGCTCGACGTAGCCGAAGTTGCGATACTCGGGTCCCGGGTCGAGCCCGCGCGCGATGTTCGCCAGCCCCGGCCGGAGCCGGTCGGGTTCGGCCCGCAGCGCCTCGAGGAAGGGCTTGGGCTCGGTGCCCCGGGAGACGTTGTCGCGGTAGTGCGACCACGCCCGCTCGACCGGGTCGCGCAGCAGCACGACGAGCTTGGCCTCGGGCAGGTGCTCGTGCATACGGGCGGCGACGAACGGGTGGGCGAGGTAGTAGGGCGAAGCCTCGAACGTCAACTTCCGGCGCCCGTTCCGGGCTCCCTTCTCCAGCGCGGCGCGCAGCGGGAATCGCGAGCGGTACCAACCCATCCCCCGGTCGTAGCGCCCGTCGAAGAAGTGCACTTCCTTCTCCGCGGGTCCGACCACGTCGGGGTGCTCGACGAGGTAGCGGAACAGCGACGTCGTCCCCGCCTTTTGCGCGCCGATGATCACGAAGTCGGGAAGGGCGCGCAGCTCCGCGGTCGCGCGCCGGGCGAGCCGCTCGGCCCGCGTGCGCCCCGCAGCCGCGACGCGGCTCGCGCTTTCCATGCCGGTCATGCCGGGCGCGGCGACCGCACGCGCCGCAGCCCGGCCGCGACCGTCGACTCGACCCGCTTGCGCACGCGGTGCGCCTGCCACGCCGTCAGCGCGGCCGCGGCGTCGTAGCGATCGCGCGGCGTCGCGGCTGCACCGGACGGTTCATAGCCGAATTGTTCGAGCGTCGGCCCCGCGAGCAGTTCGAAGCGGGCGAGATCGCGCTCGTTCATCTGTGCACGCCAGTCGCGGAGGCCGACCGTCGGCGGCTTGGCGAGATTGCCGTGGTTCCACGGCTCGGGATCGAACTGCACGATCTCGTCGACACGCTCTTGATAGGCGAGCATCGCGTCGTCGTAATCGAGCTCGATGAACTCGCAGATCGCGCGCAGTGCGCTTTCCGGCTGCGCGACGAGCTCCTCGTAGTGCACTTCGAGGTAGCGCTGCGTACCCAGCGTCGTGCCGGCTTCGCGACCCCGTTCGACGCGCAGCCGCCAGTGCAGCGCGAGCCGGGACGCGCTCTCGGGGCCGAAGTCGGCGTCCATGAACGCGAGCGCGACGTCGCGCCCGTCGCGCACGAGATGGACGAACCGCCCCTCCGGAAACGCTTCGGCCAGCAGTGGCAGCCGCATCACGTACGGAGGCGACTTGTCTCCGTAGCGGGGCTTGCCCGCGCGGGCGGCACAGAGCTCGAACATCGCGCGAACCGCCGCGGCGACGTCAACCGGAGCAACGTCGTGGAGGTGGCCGCGCACGTCGGCTTCGGAGAGATCCCACCCCCGGAAGTGCTCGTCGTCCCGGAGCGCGTCGACGAGCCGGTCGGAATCGAGCTTTCCCGCGACCCGGAACTCCGGCTCGCGCTCGAGGAGCGCGGGAACGAAGCGGGACTCGAACGGAATCGTGAGCGCGGGATGCGAGTCGAGCATCGCCCGGAGCAGCGTCGTTCCGGACCGGCCGCACCCGACGACGAACGGAAAACAGGGCTGGTTCATCCCCCGGCGTGCCTCGTCACTGCTCCGATTCTACGGCCGACCGTACGCGCGCCGACCGGGCCGGCGCCGCGCGCGTCACGGCGTGCTGCCCCGCACGACAGGCGCGACCCGCCGGCCGAGGCGGCCCGTCCAGCCGTCGGCGATCGCCTTGACGGTGAACCGGAGATGGGGCCACGCGTCGCGGGGCTGCCGGACACCGATCACGATCGCCTTGCCCAGACCGTCGGCAACGCTGACCCGCAATGCGGCACGCCGATGGCCGCGTACTCGCAGCAGGTACACGAGATTGCGGAGCGAGTAATAGCGCCGCCAGGGTGGAGCGGTGCGGGCGTTGCGCGGCGCGCCGCCGTCGGCGTCGAGCCGCCCGGCGCGAGCGCGCGCCCAATGCGCGATCGATCCGTCGACGACGGCGCGCAGACCGCGTGCGCGCAGCCGCAGCCCGAAATCGAGGTCGTCGAAGCTGAAGAAGAACCGCTCGTCGAACACGCCGACGTCGCGCAATGCGCCGACGCGGATCACGGGAAGCTGGCCGCCGGCGACGTAGTCGACGGCGACGACGCCCGACAGCTCGTCGTCACGGAGGCGAACCGCGCGGCCGCGCCGCAGGTCGAAGTTCGCACCGGTCTTGCCGACCATGGCGACCTGCGGATCCTGCGCGTGACTGTTCCGGGCGAGGTCGTACAGCGACGCGAGCAGGTCGTCACGGCGGGGAGGGTTGTCGTCGTCGAGGAGCACGACCCAGTCGTCGTCGTCCGCGATCTCGAGCACGCGGGAGAGGCCGCGGGCGATGCCGCCGGCGGGCCCGAGGTTCTCGGTCGTCGCCAGGTACTCGTAGGTGCCCGCGGCGTCGGAGCGGGCCGCGATCGTGTCCTCGATCTCGGGGGTTCCGCCGTTGTCGACGACGACGAGATGGTCGGGCCGACGCGTCTGCCCGGCGAGCAGCTCGAGGTGCTCGGCCAGCGCGGCCGGGCGCCGGAACGTGATGAGGACGCCGAACAGCCTGGCGGCGCCGGCATTCGGTGTCGGGGCGTCGGGCCCTGCGGGTTCGGTCATCGGCGGCGATCCGTGTTCGCCGCGCCCCGAGCAAAGGCTGCTCCCCCGGCACCGGCGACGCGTGATGATACGAGAGCCGCGCCGTGCGCACGCGCAACAGTGGGCACGCTCGGCGCGTATCGCTCGTGCACTGCGGTGGGCCGCCAGCGTCCAAACTGGAGGGATGGCGCCGGTGTTCAGCGTGGTGATCCCGACTCACGGCCGACCGGCGTACGTCGAAGCGGCCGTCCGGTCCGTGCTCGCCCAGACGTTCACCGACTTCGAATGCGTCGTGGTCGACGACGCGAGCCCCCAGCCGCCCGAGCTCCCGGACGACCCGCGCATCCGGCTCGTCGTCCGCCCGGTCAACGGCGGCCCCGCGGCCACGCGCAACACCGGCATCGACGCCGCGACCGGTACCTACGTCGCGTTCCTCGACGACGACGACATCTGGTTGCCCGACCGGCTGCTCGGCGCGCACGACGCACACGGGCGCGCACCCGTCGCCGTGTGCTGGCAGTCGACGCTCGGTGCGCCGGTTCCCACGGCGGCGGGCCGGGTGCTCGAAGGCAACGTCAGCGACACGATTCTCGACGACATCACGCCACACCTCGGCGCGACGAGCATCGAACGCGCGCTCGCGCCGAAGTTTGACGAGCGGTACGACACGTGCGAGGACGTCGACTGGTGGTTGCGCGTCAGCGCCGAATGTCTGGTGACGACCGTCCGTGCGGTTGGGCTCGCGTATCGCACCCATCCGGGCCCGCGCGACCGCACCGGGACCGACCGGCGCGTCGCGGGCGCGCAGATGTTGCTGCGCGAGCACGCCGACTGGTTCGCCGCGCACCGGCGGGCGCAGGCGTTCCGGCTGAAGCGCCTCGGACTCGCCGCGCTCGCCGCCGGCGACCGGACGCTCGCCCGGCGGTCGTTCACGGCATCGTTCCGGCTCCGGCCCGAGCCGCGCACCGCGCGGCACGTGCTGCGGGCCTGCGCGCCCGCGAAGGGCGCGTCCGCGCGCGGCTACGAGTCGAGCCCCAGCGCGCGCGAATAGAAGGCGACCATCTCCTCGGCAACGCGGTCGATCGTGTAGTGGGCGACGAACCGTTCGCGGCCGGCGGCGACCCGCGCCGCGGTCCCGTCGCCGGCGAGCGTCGCGGCGATCGCGTCGGCGAGCGCGTCGACGTCGTCGACCGCGACGAGTCGCGCGCACACGGGTCCGTCGGTCACTTCTCGGATCGGCGCGATACCCGTCGCGACGATCGGCGTCTCGAGCGCCATCGCCTCCAGTACCGAACCCGGCGAGCCCTCCCACCGCGATGGAAACGCGAACACGTCGGCCGCACAGAGCAACTCGGCGACGTCGTCACGGGTCCCGAGCAGCTCGACCGAGTCGGCGAGGCCGAGCTCGGCGATCAAGACGCGCAGCGCGCCGGTCGCGCCGCCGTCGCGTCCGGCCACGAACAGCTTCACCGGGACGTCGCGCCCGCGCAGCCGGTCGACCGCGCGCACCAACACGTCGAAGCCCTTTTGGTATTCGTGCCGGCCGACGGCGAGCACCATCGCGTCCTCTGTACCCAACCCGAGCGCGGCGCGAGCCGCGGCACGCCGCGCTTCGGTTCGCGTCCCCAGCTGCTTCGCGTCGCGGCCGCGCGGGATCACGTCGATGCGATCCGCGCGCACGTGCAAACGGCGGCCCATGACCTGCGCGACCGAGACCGACACCGAGTGGAAACGGCGCACGCGGCGTGTCGTCGCCGCGTCCAGGAACTGCGCGGCGCGCACCTTCCACGGTCGGAGCGCCGGGTTCGCGAGTTGCTCGGGCCCGTACGCCGCGTTCACGAGGCTGCACACGACGGGCGTCCCGGTGCGCAGCGATGCGAAGCGGCCGACGATGTCGGACTCGAACAGTGTCGTGTGGAGGAGGTCGGGCTTGCGCTCGCGAAGGAGCGCGGCCGCCCTTCGGGTCCAACCGAGCCGGCCGCTGCCGTCCGCCAGCGGGAACAGTTCCGCGCCGGCGGCGCCGATCTCCGCCGCGAGGCCGTCGCGCTCGTGCAGATACGCGACGTCGAGGCGAACGCCGAGGCGCACGTATTCGGGCGCGAGCGCGGCGAGCGACCGCTCGGCGCCCCCCGGGACGAGGCTGTCGATCAGGTAGAGGACGTGCACGACCGCGCGTCGACCGCCGAAAGCAACTCCCGCCACTTGCCGATGCTCGCCTCGAGGCTGAACTCACGCTCGCACCGCGCCCGCGCCGCCGCACCGAACCGTGCGCGCCGGGCGGGATCGCGCACGAGCCCCGCCACCGCGTCGACGAGCGCGCCCGCGTCGTCGACCGGCACCACGCAGCCCGTGTCACCGTCGACGACCACGTCCGCAGCGCCCGGGACGCGGGTCGTGACGACCGCCAGGCCCGCGAGCCCGCCTTCGATGAGCACGCCCGGCATCCCTTCGCCTTCCGGCACGCTCGTCATGACCATCACGTCGTTTTCGCGCAGGAGTCCCGGCACGTCGTCGACGCGTCCGAGCAACGTCACACCCGCGGCCGCGGCCGGCGCGCGCAGTTGATCGAGCAGAGGTCCGTCGCCCGCCATCGACGACTCGACCGCGAGACCGGTTTCGCGCACGCGGCGGACCACCTCGATGAACCGGTCGGGCCGCTTCGACGCGGTCATGTGCCCGACGAAGACGATCCGGGTCGGGCCGCCGGGCGAGCCGTCGCGCGGCGCGGCGAAGAGCGCCGGATCGCGCCCGTTCGGGATCACGACGACGTCGCCCGTCGCCACGCCCCACGCCCGCACCTCGTCGGCCGCGTCGTTCGACACTGCCGCGATCGTGCCCACGCGCCGGAGCATGCGCCGGTGCAGCGTGCCGCGCGCGCCACGCAACCGGTCGCCGCCGATCCCGATCTTGTAGTACACGAGCCGCGCGCTCGGCACCCCGGCGAGGACGGTGTACTTCAGCGGCTCACCGCCGTGGGCGACGACGACGTCGGGACGTTCGCGCCGAACGATCCGCCGGAGCGCCAGCAGCGCGCGGGGATCGATCGCGCGCCGCAACGGCCCCGACGGGACGTCGAGCTTCAGATCGGGACGCAACGCGGCGGGAGCGGAACGGAACAACGTGAGTGTGCGGTGCCGGACGGTTGCCTCGTCGTCGAGCGCCAAGCGGAGCTCCCGCGCGTATGTCTGCGCGCCGCGCGCGAGGTCGACGGGCAGCACGTGCAGGACGAGCCGGGCGCTCACGGCCGCGAGTCTGACATGCCGCAGAAACGGTTCGACGGGTCAGGCCGAATGCTGCGTGCCCTCCGCCTCGGGCGTCCCCGCGCGCGGGCGGAACCGCTCGACGATGTCGTCGTCGTCGACGATCGCGCGGAAGATCTCGTCCGCGAGCGCCTGCTGTCGCGGTCCTTCGTCGCGTTCCCAGCGTTGCCGCCGGCGCGCTCGTTGCCGGCTGCGGTAGTGGCGCTGCAATCGGCGCAGTCCGGGGATCTTGGAATCGGAACCCCGCGGCTTGTCCATCTCGGTCGACAAGCCGGCGCGCATCGTGTCGACGCGCGCGAGTCGTCCGCGGAACCCCGCGCCGTGGTGATACGCGACGGGCCCGTATTCGTCGTCGCCGTACAGCGCGAACCAGACGGGATGAAGGTCGACCGTATTGAGACGAACGAGCGGCCGCCACGCGTCGCCGCGCTCCTGCAGCGCGAGGAGCAGGTTCGCGCCCGGGTCCGTCACCGTGACCCCGAGCGTGTTCTGCCACCTGTACCCGGGCCGCCAGTCGCCACCGACCTCGCGCCAGTAGCCGACAGTCGTGACGCAGAAGCACGGATGCGGCTGCGGATCGCCGAAGTTCTCGTCGCGCCGCACCGCGAACAACGTCGCCGGATCGGCGAGCAACGGCTCGAGCGGGCGCACGGGGAACGCGTCGCCGTCGAGAAAAAGGATGTGGTCGTCGGCACTCGCCTCCGCCGCGATCAGGTCCGCGAGGGCATTGAGCTTCTGCGGATGCGTCCCGTCGAGGTCGACGATCCGGTGGAACGCGCCGGCCGGAGGATCGGGGATGCCGTTCAGGCACGCCCAGATGCGCGTGTCGGGTGGGGCGAAACGGCCGAGTTGCCGGAGTTGTACAGGTATCCACGCGTCCGACTGCCAGTGGACGGTGGCGACGTGCAACATCGAATCGAAGCTACCCGGAGCAACCCGCGACGCCTGTCGTACCGGGTTCGAACCTCGTCGACCTACCAGATTCTGCCTACAATCCCGCTGCAGGGGGAAGCTGATGGATCAGCGGGCGAGCAACGCGGACGACTCCGGTTCGGACGTACCCGCGCGCGAGTCCGGTTCGTCCCCGCCCCGCCTGAGCCGGCGCGACTTCGCCACCCGCTTCGGCGCGGGCGGAGCTGCCGCACTCGGCATCGCGTGGGCTTCACCGCACATCTCGACCGTCCGTTTCGCGGCGAAAGCCGCCGTCGGCAGCCCGCCGCCGACGCACGGCTCCACGACCACGACGTCGACGACGATCGCCGGCCAAGAGGGCAGCGTCTCCGTGTCGACGCAATCCCCTTGCGTCGGCGACATCCTGACCGTGCACGCCTCGGGCTTCGCACCGAGAACCGCGGTGACGCTCGAGCTCGACTCGGCCGAGCGCTCGCTCGGCGTCACGACCGCCGGAACGCGCGGCGGCATCGACGTCACCGTGCGTCTGCCCTCGGGCGTCACGGGCTCCCACGAGCTCGTCGTGGTCGGCGTTCGTCCCGGCGGACGCACGCTGACACTGACGGTGCCGCTCACGATCAAGACCGAAGACGAGTGCAACGTCGGACCCGAGAACTCGTCGACGACCACTACCACCCAGCCGGGCGTGACGACGACGACCAAGCCGGGCAGCAAACCGACGACGTCGACGGCACCGCCCACGACCGCGCCGACATCGACGACGATCGCCTCCAAGAACAATCACGAGGGCGGGGGCGGTGTGCACAGTGCGAGCAGCGGTGGCGGGTTCCTGGCGTTCACCGGGACCGATTCGGTTGATCTCGCCCTTCTGGGCGCGGCCGCGGCGGTCGGAGGCCGGGCGCTGTTCGGTCTCGTCGCGCACCGTGACGAAGACGACGAGGAAGTGGACTGAGGCGACGAAGGCAATTGCCGGTCGCGAACCGGCGCGTACCGCCCAGACCTCAGGATTGACCGAGTCTTGACGGTTCGGGCCCTGGTGAAACCTGACAGGTTCCAACTACCATGACCCGAGCGGCGCCTGGGGGGACTCGAACACATCGAGTGAGCGCTCGCGTCACGGATCGACGCAAGGCAGCGTATGGGGACTAGCGAGATTCTGTGGGCTTGTCGGCGGCGGTGGCGCGTCATCGTCGTCGCGATCGCGCTGGGTCTGGCCGTCGGCTGGCTCACGACACCGAGCTCGAGCTCGGTGGCGCGCAAGCACCTACAGGAGATCAGCTACTCCGCCACGAACACGCTCGTCACCGACGGCAGCTCCGACGTCAACCTCGACCGTCTCGCGCTGGTCGAGACCGCGGGCCAGGTCCCGGCGACCGTTCGCCAGATGTTCAAGGAACGTCCCGACGCCGGCAACGACGCCACCGGCGCGACCGCGAACGGCGTCCGCCGCGTCGGCATCGGCAAGACCACGGCGACCGTCACACCCGACAAGCTCGCGTCGGCGCTGCGAACGAACGCCGTCGACAAGAACCCCGCCCGTGCGATCGCCGTCGCCAACGCACTCGCGACCCAGCTGATCAAGGTCGCCAACTCCCAGAGCCTCGAAGCGTTCAACCAGCAGTTCCGGTTCCTCGACGCGCAGCGCGTGCAGCTGTCGACGCTCGAGCAGCAGCTGAACAACCAGCTCACTGCAGAGCTGGCGTCGCACTCACCGAACGCGGGCGCGACCGACGCCGCGCACCAGGCGGTGCTCCGTCAGCAGAGCGACGTGCAGCAGCGCATCCTCCGCCTCGAGGAGAGCCGGCCGACGAGCTCCCTACTGACGATGCTGACGCCCGACCCCCGGGCGATCAAGATCACGGCGAGCTCGGGCCTGTCGACCCCGAACGACCCGCTCACGCGCGTGTTGCTCGCGGGCCTCATCGGCTTCCTCGTCGGCGTCGCCCTGGCCGCGCTCATCAGCCGCCAGAGCGAGACGGTCTACGGCGTCCCCTCGATCGAGGCCGCGACGCTGCTCCCGGTCATCTCGGAGATCCCGTACATCAATGCAGTCGGGAAGCGGAAGTACGACGTCCTCACGCAAGTCGTCCCGTCGTCGCGGCTCGCCGAGGCCTACCGCGGTCTGCGCACGACGATCTCGATGATGTGGATCGCGAACACGTCGCGTTCGAGCGACGGCGGTGAGCCCGACCGCTCCGACATGCCGACCATCCTCATGGTCGCGTCGCCCGGTCCGAGCGAAGGCAAGTCGACGTCCACCGCGAACCTGGCCGCGTGCTACGCCGAGACCGGCAAGCGCGTGATCGTCATCGACCTCGATCAACGGCGCCAGAAGCTGCACCGGTTCGTGGGCGCCGAGGTCGAGCCGCACCCCGTGAACACCGGGACGAACGACAACCCCGTCGTCGACGTCGACGAGCTCTTGCAGGAGACGTCGATCCCGGGCGTGCAGTTCATCAGCAGCCCGCAACGCGACGCTTCGCCCGCCGAGGCGGTGCCGATGATGCAGGCCGTCATCATGGCCGTGCGCGACCGCGCCGACATCATCCTCCTCGACACCCCGCCCCTGCTCCTCGCCAACGCCGCGTACGACATCATGAGCGAGGCCGACGCCCTGCTCCTGCTCATCCGAGACGGTCACACGAAGCGCGCCGCGGCTGCTCGGGCCACCCAGATGCTCCGGCGTCTCGACGCGCCCGTGCTCGGCGTATGCGTCATCGGCGCGGTCAGCTCCCGCCGTGGTTACGGCTACGGATACGGCTATGGCTACGGGTATGGCTACGGCTACGGATACGGCGAGGAAGAGATGGAACGCGAGCACCGCGACAAGCGCGAGGCCGGCGCCCTCAAGCAGCCCAACGCCGGATCGTCCGAGGAGTACTGATGCCGACCCCGGCGACCGATTCGGTTGCCTGGCGCCGGCGTGACACGACCCTCAGTCGCCGAACCCCGCGGGCGGTGTTGATCCTGGCCGACGGTTCCGACGAGCCGTTGCGCCTCGCCGGTCCCGCGCTCGCGGTGTGGGACGGGCTCGACGAGCCGGTCACCGACGCGGCGCTCGTCGTCCGGGTTGCCGCCGCGACCGGGGTCCCGGCCGACGACATCGGCGGCGACGTCATCGCGACCAGGACGGCGCTCGCCCTCATCGGAGCGGTCACCGAGGCCTGATGACGGACGCGGGAACTCGCGCCGCCCTGCGTGCGGTCGCGGCGCGGTCACTCGGTTCTCGTTCGCCGGCGCCGCACGACGCGTTCGACGCCCCGCAGCTGCTCGACGCGCTCAGCCGCCAACGGCTGACCGGCCTCGCGGTGGAAGCCGTCACGGCCGGCGATCTCGCGCTCGACGCGGCCGCGCTCGACGAGCTCTACGACCGTCACGACGAGCAGATGGCCCTCGATCTCCGCCTCGAACGAATGCTGGGCGACGCGGTCGACGTCCTCGACGGCGCGTCGATCGAGTACCGGGCGCTCAAGGGACCGGTGCTCGCCCACACCGTCTACCGCGACCCCGCGCTGCGGTCGTTCGGCGACGTCGATGTCCTCGTGCGCGATCGCGACTTCGACGCCGCGATCAACGCGCTGCGCGCGCTCGGTTTCCGTCGCCGTTTCGTCGAGCCGCGTCCCGGTTTCGATGCACGCTTCGCCAAGGGCGCGTGCCTCGAACGGTCCGACGGGCTCGAGCTCGACCTGCATCGAACGCTCGCGCCCGGCGCGTTCGGCCTGCGGCTCGCGCGCGTCGACCTCTTCGCATCTGCGCCGCGCTGGTTCCAGGTCGGGACGGCGAAGGTCGCAGGACTCGACGACGAGCTCGCGTTCGTCCACGCGTGCTTCCACGCGGCATTGGGTGACGATCCCCCTCGCCTCGTCCCGCTGCGCGATGTCGCCGAGCTCGTACGGGCCGGAGTCGACGTCGCCGCCGGGCTGGAGCGCTTGTCGGCGGTCGGGTGCGCGGTGGTGCTCCAGCGGGCACTGGCGCTGGTCGATCAGGAGTTGGAGATCGACCTCACCGCCGCCACCGAAGCCTGGTCCCGGATGCATCCCTCCACCCGCGTCGACCGCTGGATCCTGAAGAGCTACGGCGCGAGCCGGTCGTACAGCTCGCAGGCCGCGGTCTCCTTCTGGACGATGCCGTCGATGCGCGACCGGGCTGCGTTCGCGCACGCGCTCGCGTTCCCCTCGCGCAGCTACGTCCGCGCGCGCGGGCGCGGCTACACCGAACGACTCGCGAAGAGCGTGCGCCTCGTGCGCGACTGGCGGCCGCGATGACGCCGCCGCGCAGCAACGGCGGCGGCAAGGGCAACGGCCGGGTCCGGCTCCGCACGCCCTGGCTCGACATCGGACCCACGCCGCAGAAGCGGCCACCCGATCCGCCCGACCGGCCCCCGCGTCGCAAAACCGGCCGTGACGACCATCGGCGACCGGTCACGGCCCGTGCCGACAAGCCGCTCGCGCTCGCGCCGGGCTCGCCCACGCCTTCGTGGGTCATGGCCGCCTACGTCGTCGCGGGGCTGCTGTTCATCGGCGGCGTGTTCCTCGCGGTCGCGGGCAACAAGGAGGCGATGGGCGCGGTCGTGAGCGGTCCGCTGCTCCTTCTCATCGCGTACCTCGTCGCGCGGCGGATCTCCGCGACCGACAACAACCCGCAGCTCATCCCGATCCTGCTCGGCGCGTTCTGTCTGAAGATGGCCGGCGCGCTGGTGCGCTACTGGATCGCGGCGGTGCTCTACCACTCCGGCGACTTCTACGACTACGACAAGTGGGGCCGGCGGATCGCATCGGGACTCCGCCACGGCCACCTGCTCTCGCAGCCGGGCCGCCTCGCGGGTACCGATTTCATGCGCTACGTCACGGGCTTCATCTACTTCCTGACGCCCGCGCGCCTGCTCTCGGGCTTCCTCGTCTACGCGTTCTTGAGCTACATCGGGTTGATCTTCTTCTGGCGGGCCTACCGCCTCGCGATCTCCCAGAAGAACGACCTCCGCTACCTCAAGTGGGTCGTCCTCCTCCCGTCGCTCCTCTACTGGCCGTCGGCCATCGGCAAGGACGCGTTCATGGTCCTCGCGGCCGGTGTCGCGTCGTACGGGGTCGCGTGCTTGCTGACGACGCGATTCCTCGCGGGCATCACCGTGCTGTCGCTCGGCGCGGCGGCAATGTGCTACGTGCGCCCCCACATCGCGCTGGTGATCTGCGCCGGACTCGTCGTCGCGGTCATCGTCGGTCGCAGCCAGGTCGGCGTCGCGACGACACTCCTGACGATCGGGTTCACGATCGCACTCGCGTTCGTCGTGCTGCATGCGTCGTCGTCGTTCTTCGGCATCACGAACTTCAACCAGGCGAGCATCGCCAAGGAGCTGAACGACGTCTCCGCCCAGTCGAGCGAAGGCGGGTCGAGCTTCTCCCCGATCATCGCGAACAACCCGATCAAATTCCCCGCCGCCGCCTTCACCGTGCTGTACCGGCCGCTTCCGATCGAGTCCCACTCCGGCCAGGAGCTCGCGACCTCGATCGAAGGAATCGTGCTGCTCGTGATGACGGTCAAGACCTGGAAGCGCTCCGTACGCGCCATCCGCAACTCGAGGCGCTACCCGTACTTCGCCTACGCGTTCGTCGCCATCCTGGTGTTCATCTTTGCCTTCTCCGGCATCTCGAACTTCGGCATCCTCGCCCGACAACGAACCGTTATCGAACCATTGCTCCTCGTCTTCCTGACGCTGCCGAAACCGGAGGACGACCCGCGCACCCCGGCGGCGCGACCGCGCCAGAATCCGCGGTTCGTCCGACCGCCGTCGGTGCGTTGAGCCGCGAGCCGGCCGCGCTCACTTCCCGCCGCTTCCGGTCGCTCGCGCTCGACTTCCGGTTGTCGGGCGCGCTCGACACGCCCGTCGCCCGGCGGCTCGGCGACCTCTATCAGGGGTGTGAGGAACCGGACTCCGGGCCGATCGACCTCGAGTTCGTGGTCGACGTCGACGCCGAGCACGCGCTGTACGAACTCCGCGTCGGCCCCGACGTGCTTTGCCGCACCGCGAACGCCGACGAGCTGACGGAGTGGTTCGCGTGGCAGGTGAACCGCGCCGCGGTCGATCGCAGCACCGAGGAGATGCTCGTGCTCCATGCCGCCGCGGTCGCATTCGGAGGAAACGCGGTGGTGATCGCCGGTGCGTCGGGCTCGGGCAAGTCCACCCTCGCGGCGGCGTTGACACTGGCCGGCTTCACGTATCTCGGCGAGGAGAGCATCGGCCTCACCGGCGACGGGTTCGTCCTCGCGAATCCGAAGCCCCTTGCCCTCGACGAGGGGTCGCGGCTCGCGCTCTCGCGGTTCGCGCCGGCCGTCGTCGAGCTCGAGGGCGACCGGCCGCTGGCGGCACCGACGGCGCTGGGGGCGGTCGCGTCACTCGACGGGCTCGCCGAACCCGCACTGATCGTGCAGCCGCGGTACGAACCGCTCGCGGCGACGAAAGCAGAGCCGATGTCGGCGGCTGAGGCCGCGATCCTGCTCGCGGACCAGTCGTTCAACTTCGTGGCGCGCGGCGCGGGCGCGCTCCACGCGGTCGCGCGAGGAGCGCGGCGAGCGCCCGCGTTCACGCTCGTCTTCGGCGAGCTGCAATCGGCGGTGGGTGCGGTGGAGACACTGCTCGAGCACGCCCGCGAGTCGCCGGTTGCTCCTCCCGTCGATCGCGACGGCACGCTTGCGTTCGACGGCGTGTTCGCGGTGGAGCATTTCGGCGACGAGGCCGTCGTGTGGGACGGTGCGCACGAGGCGCTGCATCACCTCAGCGCGTCGGCACGCGCGATCTGGTGCGCGGCGCGCGATGGAGCCACCGCACCGGAGATCGTCGAGCTGGTCGCGTCCGAAGGCAGTGGCGCGTCGCCGGAGATCGCCGCCGAGGTGGACAGCTGCTTGGCCGACCTCGCGGCCCGCGACCTGCTCCCCTGACGGCTCAGTGCCGCGCCGACGCGCGATGCCGCGAGCGTGGGCGCGACGCGTCGAGGTGCGCGCGCTCGAGGTACTGATTCGGTTTCGGATAGATCATCGGCACGCACAGCGCGGCGATGGCGATCATCGGAAGACAGATCAACAACGCGGCTCCGGCCGCGTCCTCGCGGGCGACGACGCGGCTCGCGTACAAGATGATCAGGACCTGCGCGACCGCCGCGACCCCGGCGACGAGGCGCCAGTCCTCCTCGAAGTTGTCGACGGGAATCCGTCGCGACGGCGGGATCAGGCTGCCGAACACGCGCCGGCCGAGGGGCTCGGCGACGAGGATGCCGATCGTCGCCAACCCGCCGACCACCGAACCCGGCCGCCCGCGGCCGCCGACCACGACGACCCACGCGAACACGCCCGCGAGCGCGGGACTTCCTGCCGGACCGAGCGGGAACATCGGCTTCGGCACGCTCAGCAGCACGAACGGCAATGCGACGCCGAGCATGACGCGCGCGAGTTCGGTGTCGGGCACTGCGAGATACACACCGGCCGCGGTGATGAGGAACAACAGCCACGGCACGCCGCGCGGTCCCCGCATGGCGTCGAAGTCGCGCATCGCGACGCCGATGACGATCACCGAAACCGCGAGGACGGTGCGCGACGTGCTACCGCCCGCGAGCGGCGTGACCGCAGCGAGGTAGATGGCGCCGGGAGCGATCGCGACGGCCGACACGACCGCGGGAAAGCGACTCCCGAATGCCGAATGCCGGTTCACGACGACGACGCATGCGCCGCCGGCGGCCAGCGCGAGCAACGCGAACGCCACGCCCCCACTCGCGAGCTCCGGACCCCACGCGCCGCGCACACCGAGCCAGGCCGCGGCGGCGAAGGCGATCGCCGCGGCGTCCGGCACGCGGCGCCGGCGCACGACGCCGATCATCGACGTGAGGAGGAACGCGACGCCGCCGAACGCGAGCCCGAGGGCGAACGCCCGGGCATGAAACAGGTCATTCAGCGCGTCCAGGCGCATTACGCCCCCCGTCGTGGAGCCCGGCGTTCCACCCTCCACGGTGCCACACGGAGTCGCATCCGCGCATCAGCTGACGGGGGTTTTCCTTCGCGAAATTGACCAACTCTTGAAGGTCGAATGCGCCTCCGGCCCTTCCTGCGACCACTCCCCGCGACTACCCTGGAATTGCCAGCGGCGACCTTGGGGGACGGGGCTGAAGACGATGGCATCGCAGAAGCTTCGCCGCATGCGCAGGCGAACGCGCCAGGCCATGCGGATCGGTGAGTGGCCGTGGCGCCGCAAGGTCGCGATCGGAGCCTGGGTCCCCGTCGCGGTCGTCGGCTTCTTCCTCTTCACCGGCCCGAACGGCTCTCCGTCCGGCGCAGCACCCGAGATCAAACCTCAGCCCAAGACCGTCACGACCGTGAAGGCGCCGCTCCCGAAAGCATCCGTCAACGATCTGCGGCAGAAGCTTGCGAGCTACCAGCAGACGGAAAAGGGCGTGAGCTATTGGGTCAGCGCCACGCCGAAGCGGTTGACGCTCGCGCAGCAGCAGGCCAAGGCCCGCTGGCGCGCCGATCGCCGCAAGCAGCTCCTCGCCCAGCACAAGGCGGCAGTCGCCAGCAGCCACCACCGCGACCAAAAGACCGGCTGAGGTTCCGATGGCCGAGCCGATGCCCCCGAAGCGCCGTCTGTCGCTCTCCGAGTTCCTGACCGTCGACGACCTGATCAACTTCGTCTCGTCGAAGGCGCACACCCGGCGGGGCCGGGTGGTGGTCGGCGCGTCGAGCCTCGTGCTCCTCGCCGCGATCATCTTCGTTCCGGTCATGATCCGTTCGAACCAGAACGCGGGCCCGAGCTCGACGCCGGCCGTGCCGGTCGTCACCGTCCCGCCGAGCACGGGGGCGCCAACCGCGTTCGTCGAGCCGACGATCCCGATCGACACGGCGCTGAATGACCACAACCGCTACGGCGAGCGGCCCGAAACGGCGACCCCGGCGACTGCCGCGCCGCCGGCCACGGCTGCGCCCGCCACGACCGCGCCGCCGGCAACGACGCCCGCGACCGCGCCGCCCGCGACGGCGCCCGCGACGTTCCCGCAGCCGACGTACCCGCAGCCGACGAACCCGCCCGCGACGACGCCTGCAACCACACCGCTCACATTGCCGCCCGGCGGCGTCACCGTCGGCGGCTGATCCTCAGCGAAGCGCTCGCAGGTGGGCACGCTCAGGCGCGCTGTGCGTCCGTGAGCGCGCCAACAGTTGGCGGTGTCGGTCGGCGGAGGACGCCCACGCGGGCGCACGGAGAGCTGACGCGGACACTGGACCCGGGCACTGGCGCGAGCCGGTATCGTGCCCCCGGCGGGTAGGCGGGCAGGGCGGGGTTGAACCCCTTCGGATGGCCGGCCGTAACGCCGGGCATCAGGGGCGGCGACACCATGGACCGGAATCGAGCGCGCGGGCCACGACGTGGCAAGCGAAGGCTGCAGCGCGGCGTCAGCCGGCGCCGTCGCGAGCCGATGGAGATCGTGTGCTGATGCGGTCGCCCCGTCCCCCGCGGACCCTCACGATCGTCTGCGCGGTGCTCGCGAACACGCTCGTGTTCCTCGCCCTCGCATACTTCCTCGTCGGCCGGAGCGACATGCCGTCGTACTTCCCGCACGCGGCCGCGATCTCCGACGACCCGAACGCGATCGACATCCCGATGGGCATCTTCCTGCTCGCCCTCGCGGGACTCGCGCTGTACGGCGCGATCCAGTCGCACCTGCACCGCTCGTGGATGCGGACGCGGCGCTGGCACCGCAAGCACGGCCGGCTCTGACCGAACCCGGGTAGCGCAGTGGAGAAATGACTCGGGGCGGCCGTTCGGCCGCCCCGAGCTCACTTCACTTCAACTGCTTCGTCGCGTCATCGGTGACGGAACCGGCGTCGGGTCGCCCCGATCATCACGATACCGACGTCAATCGCGGCGGCCGCCATCACGAGCAGCAGTACCCAACTCGCACCGGTGCGGGGAAGCGAACCACTCGTGGTCGACGCGTCCCCGGCTGACGAAACCGTCGTTGTCGTCGCGCCTGCGACGGTCACCGTCGACGGCTGGGTCGTCGGGGTCGTGGTCGCCGTTCCCTCGTGCACGATTGTCGGCGACAGCAGCAGCGTCGGGGCAGGCTTGCACGTGAACACGGCGAGCACCCCGCCGAGGATGTTGATCGTCGACGAGATCTTCATCGACTTCTCGGCGAAGGTCACGTCGACGAGATTGCTCTTCGGATGCCAGACCGTGTTCGGCAGAGGGACCGTCACCTTCAACGGCTGCGCGAGCCCGTTCGCAACGTGAATCGTCGCGGTGGACTTGACGGTGAAGGTGTGTGTCACCTCCTTGGTGTTCGACGCGGCCATCACCAACGTGAGCGTGGATGGCACCTGCATGCCGTCATGGATGAGCGGTGGTGTCGTGTCGACACCGGCTTGCAGCACGTCACCTGCGATCGTCAGCGTCGCCGACGTCTTGGACAACGTGATCGGCATGCCGCGATGCGGCTGCGGGAACGCCGTCGCCCCCAGTGCCACTCCGACGACCGATTCCGCGGGCTGCTGGAAGATGTTGTTGGGATCTTCGGTCGTACCGAGATACACGGTCGAGACGCAGGCGTTCTGGTTGCCGCCCGTGATCTTTGCCGGCTCCTGCTTGGCCGGCGGCAAGGTCGTCGTGGTTGTCGTTGTCGGCGGCACCGTCGTGGTCGTCGTCGTTGTTGGTTCGGTCGACGTCGTCGAAGTTGACGACGTGGACGTGGACGTGGACGACGTTGAAGTCGACGTCGACGTCGTCGAAGTCGACGTGGATGTCGTAGACGTTGAAGTCGAGGACGTCGACGTGGACGTCGACGTGGTCGTCGGCGCCGATGTCGAGGTCGTCGACGTCGATGTGGTCGTCGTGCATTCCGGACACGGGACCGTGCTCGATGTCGTCGACGTACTCGTCGAGGTCGACGAGGTGCTCGTCGATGTCGAGGTACTGGTGGACGTCGAGGTACTCGTGCTCGTCGACGTCGAGGTACTCGTGCTCGTCGACGTCGTTGCCGCTTCGACGGGGATCGTGATGATGACATCATTCGGGACCTGGCACGTCACATCCGCCGAAAGAAGATTGTTGTTCAGCGAAACGTGGGTCGTAAGCGACACCATCGTGAGCGTGATGGCACCCGACTGCGGCGCGACCGCCGACACCGAAATGTCGGGCGTCGTCAACGTCGCGGTCGCCGGATCGGCCGGGTTGCCCGGAACGAAGGGGCCCGGGTTGCCGTACTTGAGTTGGTTCGTACCGACGATCGTCGCAGTATGCGGCGTCGAGGTGGGCGCGAGGCTCCATTGGGTCGGGCTCGTGGCCGGCGGGTGATTCGCGTTGCTCGCGACCTTCGACTGATAGATCACGCCACCGGCCATGGTGAAGGCCCCGGACGAATACGAAACCGCAGGCTGCCAGACCTCGGTCTCGCTCGCGGGGACCTCGACCCATTGCGCGGGGCTCGTGGGCGGCGGGTGGTTCGAACTCCCGGGCATCGCGACGAGAGCCCGATAGAAGTGCCAGTCGGACGGATTCGGCGGAAGCGGCGGCTTCGGCGGGGTCGGGAAGTTCGCCAAGTCGACGTCGACATACGCGCCGGCGGCATACGCGGCCACGTTGGAGTATGCCGAAACGAACATCGTCGCCTGCGCCAACGGAGATACGCCCGGGTCGACGGCGGAACCGGGGACGAAGTTGGCTCCGTTCAACTGCAGCGTCTGGAAGAGATTCGTGTACGAGCTGACGGAGAGCCCATTCGAACGCGTGGGCAAACCGGCACTCCCTCCGGGGATCGTTATCGAGAAGGTTTGACCGGGCGTCACACTGTCGGGCGCGATGACACCAACGGTGATGTCCTGCGCCTGAACGAGGTTCTGACCGGCGACGACGGCGGTGCAGTTCACGGTCCCATAGTCGTGGACCACGGTCTGCGCGCCCGCGGGCGTCGATCCGGCGATGCTCAACGTGGCAACGCTGAGGGCAGCCAGACCTCCGTAGATGCCGACCCGCCGCTTCCAGCTCAGCTTCACTCTGTTCCCCCCAAGAATTCGCCGGTCCCGCGCCAAACCTTTACCCGCCCGTCCGGCGGACACTCATACCAACGAGACCAGATTGGCCCAACCTGACAGAACTTGGCAAATGCCTGGCTGCACGGTAACGCCGCTCCGACCGACTCGGGCGGATACCGAGTGCCGTGCGGAAAATTGGCAAAGCTTGACAGGCACTGTGCCCTGGACAAGGATGCTCCGCGACCGCGCGAAGTGCCTTGGGATGGATCCCAAGCATTTCGGTGGACAACAGGGGGGAAGGATGTGCCGGGTGGAGTCTCTCCGATCCGGCAGGTCGCGCCTTCCTTTGTCATTGGATGGGCCTGCGGTCGGCCCGCTTGGACCAAGCCAAATGACAGAGGAGAACAACTTGAACATCAAGAAGCGTGCCGCTGGGCTTCTCGCAGCGGCGGGTCTCATGGGTGGCTTGTTCACCGTGGCCGCGGCGCCGGCCGCACACGCGGTGAACCTCGGCGGCTGCTCCGGGATCCAGTTCCTCGGGACCCTGACGCCGCCGCTTCCGGGCGACGGTTCGGTCGCACTCGGCATCGTTGCGTCGTTGAAGACCGCCAAGTCGGGCCTCGTTGTGTGGGGTCCCGGTTTCGGTGGCTCGATCACGACGACCGGCGCAGGCACTTGCGGCTTCCCGAACGGCGTTCACACCGACGCGACCGTCGGTGCCAAGCTCACGGGTAACGCGACCTGCAACAGCGCGTCGCTCGACCCGACCCAGTACCCGCTGAACGGCAAGCTGAAGATCAGCTACGCGGCGAAGTCGCTCTCCGAGCAGGCTTTCGTGCGTGTGGCGGGCTTCGACCCCGTTCCGGGCCCGGACGTCATCGCCATCACCGGCATCGACGTCAAGGGTTCGATCCCGGGTGCGACCGTGAGCGGTGAGGTCTTCTTCGACCCGGTCATCAAGGCGCTCGCCAACGGCGAGGCCGGTGGTCCGGAGCTGAAGGGCCAGTACTACTTCGACAACAGCCAGATCGTCGCTCCGTGCGGTACGCCGGGCGGCGGCTCGATCGGCCTCATCTACGGTGGCGACGGCGCGTCGCTGCTCGGGAGCCCGGCCGCTGGTCTGTCGTTCGACATCTAAGAAGCACTACCGCTCATCGCTCGATGAGCAAGCGAGTCCGGGGCCCGCTCCACACGGAGCGGGCCCCTTCGCGTTCCCTCGATCCGCGCCCGGCCACTTCGACACCCGACGGCGCGAAGCAATGACGAGTGGCAGTCAATCCACGCGAGTCGGTTCGACGCGTTCCGTGCACGCGAGCCATTGCTTCGTATGCTCGAACCGCGCGGCGCGGAGTGCCGGAAAGTGCGCTCGCGACGCATGCATCCCGCGCACTCCCCCGACGCGTGTCGTCGGGGCGCATCCGCGCATACACAGATCGACACGCGTCGAAGGAAGCACCGACGACCGGCTGTCGTCCGCGCGACTGATCAGCTGGGCGGGCTGCAGACCCAGGGCGACGCCAGCAAGCGGGCTTTGTCCGCGGGGCTCACCGTCGTCCAGTCACTCGGAAGTGAGATCCAACCCGGCCCGCAGAACAGCCGCGTTCCGTCGGCGAGGATGATGAACGCGGAACCCGCCTTGTCGGTCGGGGGCCCGACCCAGACGAACGTGTCACCCGAGACGGTGGCAGTCGTGGGCTGTCCGGAAATGGGGCTCACCCCGACGGTTCGAGCGCTCGCAGGCAGCCGGACGGCGAGCATGTCGTACTTCCCTTTGCCGTCCGTCGACGCGACGAACGCGGTCTGGTCGGAAGGATCATCGGTGGGATCGGCCTCCGGGATGCAGCGGTTGCCGTCCTCGTCGGCCGCGACGACGTCGACCGGAGGCGTCGCCTGCCAGCGCCAGCATTCGTAGCCGGTCGGCGTTCCCGGCGCGCGCTGGAGGCTCCACGCGACGCCGTCGGTGTTGCCGCTTCGGACCGTGACGAACGGACCGGCGGGCTCCGGCGTCGTCGGTACCGGCGTCTCGATCTTCGACGGCGGCGGAACCGCGACATCAGGCGCGGAGCCGCCGTAGTTCACGTCGTACGACATCCCGCCCTGCTTCGACGTGATCTGCACGCGCGTGACCCGCTCGTGGCCGTCGACCCACAGGTCGACCGTCGCGTTCGTCCATGCGCCGACGAAATCCAACGGCTTTTCGGCGTGCATCTTCCGCTGCGACCCGTCGCTCGTGACCTGCACGGGCATCTGCCGAGTGGCGAGGAGGTCGGCGAGCGCGGCCGGCGCGAACGGCGAGAACAGTTCGGGAGTGAACTGGGACGAGACCGATCGCTTGCTCCACGCCCGCTCCGTCGGTGCCCGCAGCATCCACGCCTGGGTGCCGGCGTCGGTCAGTGCCGCCGCGCTCACGGCCTCGGCGCGCTTCACGTAGAGCGCCTTGTCGATCCAGAGGATCTGGACGTCGTTGCGCGTCGTCCCGGTGATCAAGGTCGCGCTGACCGCGCCGGAACCGGTCAGATCGCCTTCGACCGCGCCCTTCACAGGTCCTTTGCCCCCGTTCGGACCATTGGCGCTGCCGGACGTCCGGGCCGGGCCCGCCGTGCGGGTGGCGGCGGCCACATCCTTGTAGGTGACGTTCAGCGAGGGTGTAGCCGACGAACCGCCCGAGCAGGCACTCAGGAAAAGTGCAGCCGCAACGGGCGCGGTGATGAAAGCCGTCCGAATACGCGAAGACATTCGGACATTGTCGCGCGGGTACTTCTCGAGGCGGCCGCGCGATACTTCCCGTCTCGTTCTCCGGGGGGACTCGTGCTCAACAGATCCGTATCTCCGTCCGTGCGCGTCGTCGTGGTTGCGACCGCCGCGCTCGCGTTGCTGGCGGGCTGCAGCGGCGGCGGGAGCAGCAACGCCACTCCCCCATCGGTTCCGCCGACCCAGGCCGACTCGAGCGGATGGAGCAAGACGAGCGTCGCCGCGGTCCGGACGATCGCGCAGAACCTGGCGAAGCGCGTACCGGGCGGGTGCACCGGGTTCAAGGTGGCGAACCGGGGCCCATATCTCGACGGCGCGACCAAGCGGATGGGGGCGCCGTATCCCGACGCGGTCGGCGAGTGCACCGCGCTCACCGAGGACCTCGAGATCAGCGTGTTCCCGAGCACGACGGTCCGCGACGACTTCGTGAACAACCGCAGCGACAAGATCTGCGCGCTCTCGAAGAAGAACAACATCGGCCTGCCCGGCCTGTATTGGGTCGTCGGCGGCAACTTCTCGATCCAGCCCGACAGTGAAGGTGTCAGCCGTCGCGTCGCGCAGGCGATCGACGCGACGTACGTGCCGAAAGGATGCAACGGCACGAACCCGGGCTGGGATCCCGCGTCCGTCGTAGCGCTCCAGCAGATCGCGTCGAAACTGCAGAAGAACCACGCGGGTTGCGCCGACATCCAGATGCAGGACCGCGACCTCGTAGCCCGCACCGTCCCGTTCAACACGATCGGCACACCCGCGGCATCGGCGAACTGCACGCTGGCCGGCGGCGCGACGATCGTGCTGTCCGCATACAACTCGTCGCCCTCGCAGACGGAGACCCTCATCAAGGGTGAACTGAGCCGCGAGTGCGTCGCGACAAACATGATCCGCATCGTGCGGACGGGAGATATCGCGTTGTTCACGAGCAAGCCCGAGATCGCCGACACCGTCAAGAAGGCAGTCGGCGGCTCGGTGAGCCCGATCATCTGCAAGAGCCTGAACTAACCCCGGTCCTCAGAAAGCTCCCGCACCTTCGTTCAAGGAGGAGGTCGAACCGCTTTGGATGAAACAGAGTCCCAGGACATCGCGGCCGACACTTCCACGCCCGTGAGTGCGCTCTCGCACAACCGCGTGCGCATCATCGTCGCCGTCGCGGCACTCGTGCTCTTGGCCGGCGGCGTCGTCGTGCTGCTCGTCGCGCACGGAGGCGGCGGAAGTTCCGACAACAGTGCGAACGCGGCGGCGACCGGTTCGACCGTGCACAACGGGAGCTCCCCGACAAAGAGCGGTGGAACCGGAACGACCGTCGCGGGACACAACGGTTCGAGCGACACGTCCACCGGCGCGACGAACACGGGCGGCACCGGTCCCGGTTCGAACGAACCCGGCTCGACGCGCGCCGGCGCCTCCACGAAAGGCGGAACCACCGTGCCCGGCGGCGGTTCGACGCCGACAGCTCGACGCACAACGACCGGTTCGACGAGCAAGCCGACCGTGACCACAACGCCGCCGACGGTTCCGGCATCGCTCACCGCCGCATACACCGCGGGCTATCAAGCCGAGTGCCGCAAGATCTGGCTGACTGCCGACAGCGACGGACTGCTCTGGGACGCCGACTGGTTGGAGCAGGGCGGCTTTCCGGTGACGATCTGCTACAAGCAGGAGAACCCGAACTACGCGGTGACGTACGACTCCCCCGAGGACGCGCGTCAGGGCGCCGCGTTCGACGCCGACTCCGACATGTCGGATTGGACGCTGGGCGGAACGCTCATCAACACGAGTCGCACGCGCACCTGGACCGCGAACTGACGCGACCGCCGCCCGACGACGACGCGCGCGTCGCACGCGCACGTCGAAGAGCGCGACGAAGCTCGGTCAACTTCTCGTAAAGACTGTGTCCGTGCTGAGTCTCGTGCATCTACGGAAATGCGACGTACGTCACAACAATGTGCGGAAGATGCGCGTCGCGCCGTCATCGGACCGCTGATCCGGGGCGCTGCCTATTGAACGGCAGTTTCTGCGAACCTATCCTCCGTCCAAGTTCACGGCGGGCGTGGCGAGCACGGAGGCGAGATGGGGGCACCGGTGGCTGGAACGATGCTTCGTCGCGTGTTGGCGACGACGGTCGGTCTCAGCACCGCGCTCGCGTTCCTCGTCGGTGCGGCCGCTCCGGCGCACGCGTACGTCCCGTGCGACTCGTCGACGCTGCCGTGCATCACCGCGAATCCCGACACGTACAACGCCATCTTCAACACGAAGCTGACGATCGACGACACGCACGGCGTCACCGCGAACGATCTCGGCGGACCGGGAACGCAAGTCGTCGTCGCCGACTCCGACACCATCAGCTTCAACGGCGCGGCGGTTGTACTGCATACCGACGGCTCGTTCACGTACACGCCGGACAAGTCGAACCCGTACTCGGGAATCGACACCTTCGACTACACGATCCAGGAGGCGAACGGCGACTCCGACTCGACGACAGTCGTCGTCAACGTCGTCCCGATCGTGAACGGGGACTCGTACAGCGTCTCGGAGAGCCATCGGCTGACGGTCGGCGCGCCGGGCGTGCTCGCGAACGATCAAGGGCTCGACGCGTTCACGATCGACTTCGACGCGACGAGCGCACACCACGGCGTGGTCTTCGACGACGGCAACGGTTCGTTCGACTACATGCCCCCGCACAACTTCGTCGGCGCGGACACCTTCCACTACCGGGCCGACGACCTCGACGGCGACCACACGTACACCGGCACCGTCACGGTTCAGGTCAACGGCCCACCTCCGCCGAAGCCGGCGAAGCCGAGCGGCTACTGGATGGTCGGCGCGTCGGGGGTCGTCTACGCGTTCGGACAGGTGCGTAACTACGGCAACGCGCCGACGCCGGCCGCGACGCACATCGAGCCGACGCCCAGCCGCAAGGGCTACTGGGTGCTCGACGCGTACGGCCGCGTGTACCCCTTCGGCGACGCCAAGGCATACGGGCGCCCGCCGCCGTTGCGATCGGGCGAGTTCGCGCGCAGCCTCTCGTCGACGCCGAGTGGGCAGGGCTACTGGATCTTCACCGACCACGGTCGGGTCTTCGCCCGCGGCGACGCGAACGACTACGGCGACCTCAGCCGGGTCGCGCTGAACGGACCGATCATCGGGTCGGGGACGACCCCGACCGGTCACGGCTACTACATGGTCGCGTCCGACGGCGGCATCTTCGCCTTTGGTGACGCGCACTTCTACGGCTCGATGGGCGGCACGCACCTCAACCAGCCGGTCAACGGCCTGGTGCCCACGTCCGACAGCCGCGGCTACTGGCTCGTTGCATCGGACGGCGGCATCTTCGCCTTCGGCGACGCGCGCTTCCACGGTTCGATGGGAAGCACGCACCTCAATCGGCCCATCATCGGCATGGTCCGGTTCGGCAACGGCTACCTCATGGTGTCGTCGGACGGCGGCATCTTCGACTTCTCCAACCTGCCCTTCGTGGGCTCACTCGGAAACAACCCGCCACCGGTGCCTATCGTCGGTGTTGCGAGCGGAGGCTGATCGCAATGATCGGATCACACATCGGCGTCGAACGAGGACGCGGCCGTCTGCGCCGCCGTTTCGGATCGGTCACCGCGCTCGTCGCGCTCATCGGTGCGGTGCTCGTCACCGCCGCCGGACCGGCGCGCGCGCTGTCCCCGTGCTCGGACTCCAACAACTGTCCGGTCGCGAACGAGGACGACTACAACGTCAACTACGGCGTGACGCTTTCGGTCCCAGCTTCCATCGGCCTGCTCGCGAACGACGAAGGACCGGCGAGCACCCACGTGTCGACCGCGCCCGGCGACACGGACACGACGAGTTGGAACGGCGCGAAGGTCACGGTGAAGTCGGACGGCTCGTTCACGTACAAGCCCGACCTGACCGATCCGCTGAACCTGTTCTCGGGCCAGGACTCGTTCGACTACACGATCGTCGATTCGGCCGGCGACTTCGACTTCGACACCGCATACATCAACGTGATCCCGGTGGTGCGCAACGATTCGTACTCATTGAAGTCGAACCAGCCGTTGAACATCCCGGCGCCGGGTCTCGTCGGCAACGACGGCGGGATCGATCCCGACAGCCTCGTGCTCGACACGACCTCGGCGCACAATGGGACGATCGTCGACAACAGCGAGGGCGCGTTCACCTACACGCCGGCACCGGGCTTCAGCGGCACCGACACCTTCCACTACACCGGCACCGATCTCGACTTCGACGCTGATACCTACCAGGGAACCGTCACGATCTACATCGACGGCACGCCGCCGACCATCGCCATGACCGCGCCGGGACCGGTCACGCTCGGCACCAAGGTGTCGGCGGCCTGGACCGGGAACGACGGCACCGGCACCGGGGTTGCGAGCTACGACACGCAGTACGAGATCGCGCCGTGGAACGCGCCCTTCGGGCCGTGGGCGTGGTTGAAGATCGCGACGACATCGACGTCCGACCTCGTCGCCGGCACGTACGGGCGCACGTTCTGCTTCCGCGCCCGGGCCAAGGACCGCGCCGGGAACTACTCGGCGCTCACCGCGCCGAAGTGCTCGTCCATTCCGTTGCGCTCGTCGAGCCTCGTGTATTCGAAGCTCTGGAACCGGGTCAACAACGCCGGTTACTTCGGTGGCCAGGCGTTCACGACGACGTCGCACGGACAGAACTTCGTTCGTACGGGCGTCCAGGCCCAGCACATCTGGCTGGTCGCAACGACGTGCGCGTCGTGCGGGACGCTGGACGTTCGGTGGAACAACGTCGTGATCAAGAACATCAGTCTCGTGTCGCCGGTCACCGTGCACCACGCGCTCATCGGACTCGCGGGCTTCACCGCACCGCAAGCGGGAACGTTGCGGCTCGACGTGACCAGCGCGACCGGCCGGCCCGTCATCGTCGAGGGACTCGCGGTTCTGCGCGCGTGACGCGCGCGCAGAACTGAACGATTGGAGCGGAACTTACGCGGCGGCGGTGACGCCGGCGCAGAGGTTCGCCTGATCGCTGCTCGTCGCCGCGATCGTGCACGTGGTGTTGTCGGTGCGGATCTGCTTCGGCTTCACCGACGCCGGGCCCTTCCAGATGACGAGGCGGGACTTCGGGTCGACGTTCAACTTCGACGTCGTCCCGTTGCCGAAGACGATGCTGACCTTCTTCACGCCGTCGGCCGCCGCACCCACGAGCACCCAGTTCGGGCCGTCGGTGCCGTTCACGAACGCGACGAACGGCTTCGTGTCGGTCGACGGAGAGGGCGCGATGCAGTGCACGGCGCGCCCGTCACGCGTCGGACCGCCGGCAACGGTCGTCGTGGTGCTGCCCGACGCCGATGCGACGCCCTGCACGTCGTAACACCGCCAACCCGCGCTCGAGCGGGCTGCGTCGACGGTCCAGTTCTTCTTCGCGAACGTGCCCTGGGCGACGTTCTTCCACGCGGTGGCGGCGATCGTGCCCGCCTTGGATTCGGGCGTGGTCGTCGTCGACCCGCTCCCGGAGCTCGACCCGCTGCTGCAGGCGGTCAACGAACAGGCAGCCGTCAAACCGACTGCGATCAACGTCCACTTGGGCCATGACATAGAAGGGCAAGCCTAAACAGCGCGGGGCGCGGATTGTGGCCACCGCCCGCGGGGCGGGTTCCGCGGAACTGCGCGCCGACCGCGTTCGGGACGGACCTTCGAATTGGTCGAAATGGCGCGGAAGAGACATCACGTTCCGTGTTCGCGATGAATGCGTCAAACCCTTGTCAAGGGTCAGCGCCATAGGCCCCAAAATGTGACGCGGCTCTGGCCATCCGTCAGCACGCTGGCATATTCTCCCACCTCGGAACTGGGGCAGGGGCGGACGCGCGCCTAAGGGGCACACGGGCATGGGGGAACGCGGTTTGGGGCACGGCGTGTCTCTGAAGACCGTCTCACTGCGACTCGGCGCGGTCCTGATCCTCGCGCTCAGCGCGGCAATCGCGACCGCCGGACCCGCTTCCGCGTCCGCACCCTCTGCGCCCACGATCACCGGCGTCATCCCCGGTCCGAATCCCGGCGTCATGACCGTTCGTTGGTCACCGCCGCGCGACAACGGCGGCGCGCCCGTCACCTCGTACCAGTACCGCGTTCAGATCGACAGCGGCGCGTTCAGTCTTCCGGCCGCGGTGCCCGGAGGCGCGACATCGATCGCGCAGATCCCCTGCGGCGCGCCCGCGGCTACCGGGCACGGCTGCAACTTCGAGATCCGCGGTGCGAACCCGACACCCGGCCAGTTCAGTGTGCCCGTCGGTTCCATCTGGGCGAGGCCGACCGCGCCGGTACTCGGCCGCGCGACTGCGGGCCCGGGCGTCGGCGTCGCGACGCTCGCGTGGAAGCCGCCGAAGTCGACCGGCGGGCTCGCGCTCACGTACCAGTACGAGGTCGACACCGGCTCGGGCTTCAGCGCGCCGATCACGATCCCCAACGCGTCGATCGTCACCGCGACGGGAACGCCGTGGCTCGCGTTGTCGGCACCGGTCAACTGTCCCGTCGTCAACGGCACCGGCAACCCGTGCACGTACATCCTCCTGGCGACCAACGCGATCGGGTCGAGCCCGGCCTCCGCGGCGCGCTCGACCGTGTTGCAACACCCGGGACCACCGACCGGACTCCTCATCACCACGAGCTCGGTCGCGCTGAGCACCGGTGACGCGACGCAGGCGATCTCCTGGGACATCCCGTCGAACAACGGCGGCCTGCCGATCAGCCAGCAGCGCGTGTGGCAATGCTCCACGGCGACGGGTTCGACGTGCCAGAACACCTCGCCCGGCTGGACCCAGGTCGGCGCGACGATGGCGGCAACCGCCGACAACACGACGAACCTCTGCGCGGCGAACGGCTACTGCGGTTACGAAGTGTGGGCCGAGAACCCCATCGGCAAGGGCTGGGCGATCTCGAAGAGCACGCCCAGCGCGCCTCAGTTCCTCCAGGCGAACCCGAGCACCGCGTCGCCCGGCCGCATCGACCTCTCGTGGACGATGAACGGCAGCAACGTCGGCAGCGGTCTCGGCCACTACGTGCTCTTCGAGTGCGACTCGACGCTCGCGTGCACCAACGGCACGTGGACGAACGTCGCGTCGACCGCGGCGCCGTGGACCATGGTGAACCTTCCGCAGCTGACGGCACCGTTGGCGGGCACGGGAACCACGTCGTTCAACTGCACCACGTTCATCACGTGCACGTTCCGCGTCGGCTACATCGACGCGGCGGGCGACATCGGTGGTGTCACGAACGCCGTCACCGCGGCCGGTCTCCAGGCGCCGTCGCTCACGGCCACCGCGGGCACCGGCCCCGGCCAGATCAACCTCAGCTGGGTGGCGCCGTCGACGAACCGCAACATCGCGAGCTACCAGGTGCTGCGCCAGGACGTGACGGCCGGCGGCACGATGGCCAACTACCAGATGATCCCCGCGTCGCCGACGACGTGGACCGACACGGGATGCACGCCCGGCGACACCTGCGCGTACCAGATACAGGCCATCTACGACGTCGGCGTCTCGCCCGCGAGTAACACCGCGTCGGCGGTGTCGCCCACCGACACGAACCTCACGGTCACGACCCCCGCGTCCGGCGCGCGGGTCAACTCCGCCACGCCGACCTTCGCCGGTTCCGCCGGGGGCGCGACGGGCGACAGCACGACGGTGACCGCGCGCGTGTACCAGGGCGCGGGCGTCGCGGGAACGCTGCTGCAGACGTTGAACGCAACGCGCGTCGGCGCGACGTGGACGATCAACGCGACGACCCTCGCCGACGGTCAGTACACCGTGCAGGCGAAGCAGACGAACTACCAGGGCGCGACGCTCACGAGCGCGGCGGTGACGTTCAACGTCGACACGACCGCGGCCGCCGTCACGTTGACGAACGTGAACGGCACCGCGCGCACGTTTCCGTACATCGCGAACGCGAACGTCACGACCGTCGGCGGCGCGTGCGGGACGGCGGCCGGCGACGCGGCGACCGTCACCGTCTCCATCACGGGCTCGGGCACCGAGACCGGCACCGCGAACTGCACCGCCGGCGCGTGGACATACACGCTCGTCACGCCCCTGACGAACGGCAACACCTACTCGGTCACCGCGACGCAGTCCGACTCTGCCGGCAACGTCGGCACGTCGGGCGCCAAGTCGATCTCGGTCGACACCGCCGCGCCGGTCGTGACGTTGACGACGGTCAACGGCGTCGTCCGCACGTTCCCGCTCCGCACGAACAACACGGTCACGTCGCTAGGCGGTACGTGCGGCGTCGCACCCGGCGACTCGGCGATCGTCGCGATCGCGGTCACCGGCGCGAGCACGCAGAACGGCAGCGCGTCGTGCACGCTCGGAACCTGGACGTTCTCGCCCGCGGTTTCGTTCCTGACCGACGGCGCGTACACGGTGACGGTGTCGCAGACCGACACCGCGAGCAACGTCGGCAGCACCGTCCAGGTCATCACCGTCGACAAGACGCCGCCCGTTGTCACCATCACGCAGGTCAACGGCACCGCCCGCACGTTCCCGTACCTGGCGAACGTCACCGCGGGCTCGGTCGGCGGCACGTGCGGCACGCTCGCGGGCGACGGCACGACCGTCGTCGTGACGGTGTCGGGTGCGGGCAGCGAGACCGGCGCGACCACCTGTGTCAGCGGTGCGTGGTCGTACTCGTTCGTCAGCGCGCTCACGGTCAACGGCGCGTACACCGTCACCGCGACGCAGGCCGACACCGCGGGCAACAACGGCACGAGCGGCGGCCAGGTCATCACGATCGACCGCACCGCACCGGTCGTCACGCTGACATCGGTGAACGGCTCGGTGCGCACGTTCCCGTACACGACGAACGCGACGCTCGCGACGGTCGGCGGCGCGTGCGGCGCGACGTCGGGCGACGCGGCGACGGTCACGGTGTCGATCACCGGCGCGGCGACGCAGAGCGGAACGGCCGCCTGCACCGCCGGCGCGTGGAGCTACACGACCTCGCCCGCGCTGTCGGCCTCGGGCACCTACTCGGTCACCGCGACGCAGGCCGACGCGGCCGGCAACACCGGTACGAGCGGCGCGCAGTCGATCACCATCAACACCGCGGCGCCGACGGTCACGCTGACGCTCGTCAACGGCGCGGCCAAGACGTTCCCGCTCATCACGAACACGACGGTCAGCACACTGGGCGGCGGCTGCACGACCGCGGCCGGTGTCAACGCGACGGTGTCGATCGCGATCACCGGTGCGAGCACGCAGAACGGCACCGCCGCCTGCACCACGAGCGCGTGGACGTTCACGCCCACCACCGCGCTTTCGACCGACGGCGTCTACGCGGTGACGGTCACGCAGTCCGACACCGCGGGCAACACGGGGACGACGAACGCGCAGAGCATCACGGTCGACAAGACGACGCCGGTGGTCACGCTGACCACGGTGAACGGCACCGCGCGCACGTTCCCGTACCTCAGCAACACGACGGTCACCGTGTTCGGCGGCACGTGCGGCGGCGCGATCGGTGACTCGTCGACGCTTTCGGTGTCGATCACGGGCGCGAGCACGCAGAGCGGCACCGCCACCTGCACCGCCGGCATCTGGTCGTACACCCCGACCACCGCGTTCTCGGCCGACGGCTCCTACACGGTCACGGTCACCCAAACCGACCAGGCCGCGAACACCGGCACCACCGGTGCGCAGACGATCAGCGTCGACCGCACGATCCCGGTCGTCACGCTCGTCAACGTCAACGGCACGACCCGCACCTTCCCGCTCGCGATCAACGTCACCGCGACGACCGTCGGCGGCGCGTGCGGCACGCTCGCCGGCGACAGCGCGACAGTGGCGGTCGCGTTGAGCGGCGCGGGCACCGAGAGCGGCACGGCACCGTGCTCGGCCGGCGCGTGGACGTACACGTTCGGGAACCCGCTCGCCGCGAACGGCATCTACTCCGTGACCGCGACGCAGTCCGACCTCGCCGGCAACGTCGGCACGTCGGGTGCGAAGCAGATCACGATCCAGACGACGGCGCCCACCATCACGCTCGCGACGGTGAACGGCGTCGCCCGCACCTTCCCGTACGTCACCAACCAGACGGTCACGACGTTCGGAGGCGCATGCACCACGGGCGCCGGCGTGAACGCCACCGTGAACGTGACGATCACCGGCACGAGCACGCAGAGCGGTACCGCGACGTGCAGCGCGAACGCGTGGAACTTCACGCCGACCACCGCGTTCTCGGCCAACGGCCCCTACACGGTGACGGCCACGCAGTCCGACACCGCGGGTAACACCGGCACGACGAACCCGCAGACGATCACCGTCGACAAGACCGCTCCGGTCGTCTCGCTCACGTCGGTGAACGGCACCGCCCGCACCTTCCCGCTGCTCACCAACGTCACGGTCACGTCGATCGGCGGCGCGTGCGGCACCGTCGTCGGCGACAGCAGCACCGTCAACGTCTCGGTGTCCGGGGCCGGGAGCGAGAACGGTGTCGCGACGTGCACCGCCGGCGCATGGACCTACACGTTCGTCAGCTCTCTTTCGGTGAACGGCGGCTACACGGTCACCGTCACGCAGTCGGACTCCGCGTCGAACACCGGCACGAGCGGCGCGCAGACGATCACCGTCGACCGCACGGCACCGGTCGTCACGCTCACCACGGTGAACGGTTCCGTCCGCAGCTTCCCGTACACGACGAATGCCGCGGTCACGACCGTGGGCGGCGCGTGCGGCACGGCTTCGGGCGACGCCGCGACCGTCTCGGTGGCGGTCACGGGCAGCGCCACGCAGAACGGCACCGCGCCGTGCTCGGCGGGAGTGTGGACGTACACCACCTCGCCCACACTCTCGGCGTCCGGCACGTACTCGATCACCGCGACCCAGACCGACACCGCGACGAACACCGGCACGAGCGGCGCGCAGTCGATCACGATCAACACCGCGGCGCCGTCGGTCACCCTCGCGACGATCAACGGCACCGCCCGCACGTTCCCCTTCATCACCAACGCGACCGTGAGCACACTCGGCGGCGCGTGCACCACCGCCTCCGGCGTGAACGCGAGCGTCTCCGTCGCCATCACCGGCGCCAGCACGCAGAACGGCACCGCGGCCTGCACCTCGAGCGCATGGACGTTCACGCCCACCACCGCGCTCGCAACCGACGGCGTCTACTCGGTGACCGTCACCCAGTCGGACACCGCCGGCAACACGGGCACGAGCGGCGCCCAGAGCATCACGGTCGACAAGACCGCGCCGCTCGTCGCCCTCACGTCGGTCAACGGCACGGCCCGCACCTTCCCGTACCTGAGCAACGTCACGGTCACCGCGTTCGGCGGCACGTGCGGCGGCGCGATCGGCGACGCGTCGACGGTGTCGGTCGCGATCACCGGCACGAGTACGCAGAACGGCACCGCGAGCTGCACCGCCGGCATCTGGTCGTACACCCCCACCACCGCGCTGTCGGCCGACGGCTCCTACACGATCACCGTCACCCAGACCGACCAGGCCGCGAACACCGGCACGACCGGTGCGCAGACGATCAGCGTCGACCGCACGATCCCGGTCGTCTCGCTCACCTCCGTGAACGGCACCGCCCGTACGTTCCCGCTCGCGATCAACGTCACCGCCACGAGCGTCGGCGGCGCGTGCGGCACGCTCTCGGGCGACAGCGCCACGATCGCGATCGCGCTCACCGGTGACGCGACCGAGAACGGCACCGCACCCTGTTCGGCCGGCGCGTGGACGTACACATTCGGCACCGCGCTCTCGAACAGCGGCGTCTACTCGGTGACCGCAACGCAGTCCGACCTCGCCGGCAACGTCGGTACGTCGGGTGCGAAGCAGATCACCGTGCAGACCACTGCCCCGACCGTGACACTCGCGAGCGTCAACGGCGTCGCCCGCACGTTCCCGTACACGACGAGCGCCACGGTGACGACGATCGGCGGCACGTGCACGACGGCAAGCGGCGTGAACGCGACGGTGTCGGTGTCGATCACCGGCGCCAGCACGCAGAGCGGCACCGCACCCTGCACGGCGACCGCGTGGACCTTCACCCCGACGACGGCGTTCTCCGCGAACGGCGTCTACACGGTGACCGTCACCCAGACCGACACCGCCGGCAACACCGGCACGAGCGGCGCGCAGAACATCACCGTCGACAAGACGGCCCCGGTCGTCAGCCTCACGTCGGTCAACGGCACCGTCCGCACGTTCCCCTACCTCACCAACGTGACCGCGACATCCGTCGGCGGCGCGTGCGGCACGCTCACCGGCGACAGCACGATCGTGTCCGTCACGGTGGCCGGCGCGGGCAGTGAGAACGGCGCGGCCACCTGCGTCGCGGGCGCGTGGTCGTACTCGTTCGTCAACTCGCTCTCGGTCAACGGTGCGTACACGATCACCGCGACGCAGTCCGACGCGGCGTCGAACTCGGGCACGAGCGGCGCGAAGACGGTCACCGTCGACACCACGGCGCCGCTCGTCACGCTGACGACGGTCAACGGATCGGTCCGGACATTCCCCTACTCCACCAACGTCTCCGTGGCGACCGTCGCCGGCGCGTGCGGCACGGCATCGGGCGACAGTGCGACCGTGAACGTGGCCGTCACCGGCGCGGCCACGCAGAACGGAACCGCAACCTGCACGGCCGGCGCGTGGACGTACACGACCTCGCCGGCGCTGTCGGCGTCCGGCACCTACTCCGTGACCGCGACCCAGAGCGACACCGCCGCCAACACCGGCACGTCCGGCGCCCAGTCGATCACCATCAACACGGCGGCGCCGACGGTCACCCTCGCGACGATCAACGGCACCGCCCGCACGTTCCCGTTCATCACCAACGCGACGGTGAGCACCCTCGGCGGCGCGTGCACGACCGCGGCGGGCGTGAACGCGACCGTCTCGATCGCGATCACCGGCGCCAGCACGCAGAACGGCACCGCGGCCTGCACCACGAGCGCGTGGAGCTTCACGCCCACCACCGCGCTCTCGACCGATGGCGTCTACTCCGTCACCGTCACGCAGTCCGACACGTCCGGTAACACCGGCACCACCGGCGCGCAGTCGATCACCGTCGACAAGACGCTGCCGCTCATCGCGCTGACGAACGTCAACGGGACCAACCGCACCTTCCCCTACCTCAGCAACGCGACCGTCACCGCCTTCGGCGGCACGTGCGGCGCCGCGCTCGGCGACTCGGCGACGGTCAACGTCTCGATCACCGGCACGAGCACACAGAGCGGTACTTCCACCTGCACCGCCGGAACGTGGAGCTTCACGCCCACGACCGCACTTTCGGCCGACGGCTCGTACACGATCACCGCGACCCAGACCGACCAGGCCGCCAACACCGGAACGACCGGCGCGCAGACGATCAACGTCGACCGCACCCTGCCGGTGGTGACCCTCACGAGCGTCAACGGCACCGCCCGCACCTTCCCGCTGTCGATCAACGTCACGGTCACGACCGTGGGCGGCGCCTGCGGCACCGCATCGGGCGACACCGCGACGGTCGCAATCGCGGAGACCGGGGCGGGCACCGAGAACGGCACCGCACCGTGCACCGCCGGCGCCTGGACCTACACCTTCAGCAACCCGCTCGCCGCCAACGGCACGTATTCCGTGACGGCGAACCAGTCCGACGCCGCCGGCAACACCGGCACGTCCGGCGCGAAGTCGATCACCGTTCAGACCTCGGCACCGACGGTCACGCTCGCGACCGTCAACGGTGTCGCCCGCACGTTCCCGTACACGACGAACGTGACGGTCACGACGATCGGCGGCGTCTGCACGACCGCGAGCGGCGTGAACGCCACCGTCTCGGTCTCGATCACCGGCGCAAGCACGCAGAGTGGCACCGCGACCTGCACCACCAACGCGTGGTCGTTCACGCCCACCACCGCGTTCTCGGCCAACGGCACCTACACGGTGACGGCCACGCAGTCCGACACCGCGGGCAACACCGGCACGAGCAACCCGC